>Ga0136589_1000232_pt1 | contig 29261 bp, 38 predicted proteins | sample AntRauMFilla3764_FD_104640 | JGI IMG/M metagenome (GOLD analysis project Ga0136589, IMG submission 104640) | Saline lake microbial communities from Rauer Islands, Antarctica - Metagenome Filla 3 #764 | ecosystem: Environmental > Aquatic > Non-marine Saline and Alkaline > Saline | place...
GCGACAGCTCTCCGTCGATCCGTCCGTAATTCTCTCGTCGAGACCGTCAGTACAACCGCTTCGACACAGAACTCAGGCCGCAGAAACAGCTAGCCGAGGATGCTTTGTGAGGTACTGAATCTAGCTTGTTTGTAAACAGCTGCCCGTACATCATGCTTTACATCGTATGCAGTATCTTCTTGACTCACAAAGACAGCTATTAACTTTTCTCCAACGATTTGTTCAAACTCATCTTGATACTGAACACGGGTAATTCCGGAGCGGTTTTCAAGTATAGAGTGGAGTTCGCGGAAATACCGTTCTTGATCAAAATAGCCCGATGAAACTAGGTGGGCGAAATAATATGCCTCATAGCCATACCTATCTTTCAGTTCTCTCTTTTCTTCATCAACGTTAAAACCAGGATAAGAGGATTCTTCTTCGGCTATTTGTCGTAGATATAGACAACTACGCAGCAAGGAAATATAGTGATCTGACAGCATATCTTCGAAGAATCTAATTGTTTCGTCAATAGCGGATTTATTCGTTGCTTCAAGCGCCTCTGTTTGTTGTTGTTCAGGTAGACGACGAACTGCCCCTTCGTCCTGCTTAATTGTTCTAGTTAGCCTCTCAAAGAGAACATATTCCTCACCTTGGAGCTCATTCGGATAGATAATCAGGTGGTCCTCCTGGATTACAATTTTGTCTCCGTTTTGCCCAGATTTCACATTCAGAGATGTGTCTTGAACGTCGGACACGTCAATATCGTCGCCAGTTGTGACATCAATATTTGACGCTATATTTATTTCATCCGGCGAGATAGCCGATATGAGCGAGGTCAGTAATTCGCCTGCTCCCATCTTATTCGCGCTGTCTCTCTACGTGTTTGACTATAGAATCGAAGTTATCATCAACGAAGATTGTAGAGCCGTCTTCGATGATTGCCAGATTTTCTGCTTTGATTTTTTCTCCATCCGGATTTTTAATCGGCTCGGAAGATGGCTCTTCCACAATGTAGCCATCTTCAATGGAGACATCAAAACTGGCTAAAATATGATGTGCGGCGTCCGGCTCAAAGGTCATTTCCATGTTATGAACACACCTGCTCGAACCGCACCTACAGTTGTATTGGCTGTTATGACATTATAATGTTATGGTTGGCGAAGCTTTGCCAGTAAAAAAACCGTATAAATCATGACTGACTGATGAGTCATGAATGAGATGGAACGATTTTCCGGCAGTCTCACTCTAATGATTGTCGTACTACAGTCTGATGAGACGAACCCCACGGCTGGATAAACGAACTATTTACTGATGTTTCATTAGAAGATAGAAATCTACCTAATACCCGAGCGACTCGCGAACCAGCACCAGCGTCGTGCGGCCTTCCTCGGCTTCCTGGCGGTAGATAAGCTGCTTGCCGATCATGCTCCCCTGGCCGTAGGCCTCCTGTGCGCGGGCGTCTTCGAGCGGATACGCGACGTTCTCAAGGCGGTCCAGCGCGGCGTCGAGGTCGTCGACGATCTTGTTCGTGCCGGCGACGAGCAGGAGGTTCTCGGCGGCGAAGGGGTAGGCTCCGACGCGGCTGCCGGAGGCGTCGGCGGCGACGAGCTCGCCGGTGGCGGCGATGGCGTTGACGCTGCCGACGAAGTAGTCGCTGGCCTGGGCCTCGCGGCGGGCGCGCAGGCGCTCGGCGTCGTCGTCGATGCCGTACACCTCGGCGTGGCGGTTGTCCCAGTCGTGGTCGCCCTCCATGAGGTGGTCCATGAAGCCGATCTCCTCGAGTGTCGTGGAGTGGCCGTCCATCACGCCGGCGCCGGCCGGGATTTCGGCTGTGACCTCGTCGAGGGCAGCCGCCGCGTCGTCGACGACGACCACGTCGAAGCCGCGGCCTTCGAGGTTCTCGACGGCGGCGTCGAGTCCCTCGTCTGTCGGGTGCTGGTCCAGCGATTCGTCGTAGTCGACCGTCTCGGCGTAGCCGTCCTTCTGAGAAGCCATACCGGGAGGGTAGCGGGCCCCGGGCAAAAGCGCTCGCGGACACCGCCGTCACCGGGTGACACCGACGTTACCGTCGAACGGAACAGTCATATGCACATATGTTCATATATACATCAATGAGCCAGAAGCAACCACCGGACGGCCGGGCCTGCTGTGAACCGCTGGGCCACGACGCCGACGCCGAGCGCCTCGCAGCCGACGTGCGCCTGCTTTCGGGGGCCGCCAACGACACCAGATACGAGCTGCTCCGCTTGCTCTCGGCCGCCGACGGCGGCGTCTGTGCCTGTGAACTGCCCGAGGTCGTCGGGCTGAGCCAGAGCGCGGTGAGTCACGCGCTCTCGACGCTGTTCGACGCCGGTCTCGTCACCCGCCAGAAGGACGGCCGCTGGCGCTACTACGACCTGACGCCTGCTGCCGAGTCGCTGTTGCACACCCTCGATACGCTCCACACCGATGACTGACACCGAAACTCCGCCGACAGACCGAACCGACGACGACCAGCGCCGGATCGTTCGCGAGCGCTACGCCGACATCGCCACCGATAGCGACGGCTGCTGTGGCCCCGAGACGGGCGAGAGCGGCGGCTGCTGTGACGGGTCCGACACGGCGGCCGCCGACGCGACGGCCCGCCAGCTGGGCTACGAGGACGACGCTATCGACGCGGTCGCCGGGGAGGCCAACCTCGGACTCGGCTGTGGGAACCCACAGGCTATCGCCGACCTATACCCCGGCGAGACGGTGCTGGACCTCGGGTCGGGCGCGGGCTTCGACTGCTTCCTCGCGGCCGACGCCGTCGGGCCCGACGGCCGGGTTATCGGCGTCGATATGACGCCCGAGATGGTCGAGAAAGCCCGGGCGAACGCCGCCGAGAACGACGCACCGAACGTCGACTTCCGGCTCGGTGAGATCGAACACCTCCCCGTGGCGGACGAGCGCGTCGACGTGGTCATCTCGAACTGCGTCGTCAACCTCTCGCCGGACAAACCACAGGTGGTCCGGGAGGCCTTCCGGGCGCTGCGTCCCGGCGGCCGCCTCGCGATTTCGGACGTCGTACAGACCGCGGCATTTCCTCCGGACGTGGCCCGGGACCCCGACTCGCTGTCGGGCTGTGTCGCCGGTGCGGCGACCATCGACGCGCTCGAGACGATGCTCGCCGACGCCGGCTTCGAGGCTGTCGACATCGCGCCGAAGGACGACAGCGACGAGTTCATTCGCGAGTGGGCCGACGACTACGACCCCAGCGACTACCTCGTCTCCGCGACCATCGAGGCCCGAAAACCGGTGTGAGTGAGACGGTCGGTGACCCCCGTAGGCTGAACACTCATACTGCCGGCTGTACGTTCGCAAACATAATTGCCACCCCGGGGTGGCAAGTTACTTCAGTCTGTTACAGCCGGCAGTATGATGTGTCACGGCGACCCACTCCCACTATCGAATGTCGCGCCGCTACGACCACGCACGGGTCAAGGAGTACTGGCAGCACGTCTGGGACCGCGAGGGGGTCTACGAGACGCCCGAGGCGGTCACGGATCCGGAGTACGTCCTGGGGATGTTCCCCTACACGTCGGGCTCGCTGCATATGGGCCACATCCGTAACTACGCTATCACGGACGCCCACGCCCGCTACCGGCGGATGGCGGGCGACGACGTGCTCCACCCGATGGGGTGGGACGCCTTTGGCCTGCCCGCCGAGAACGCGGCCTACGAGCGCGACACGGACCCCGAATCGTGGACCCGCGCCTGCATCGAGCGGATGCGCGACGACCTCGCGGAGATGGGCTTTGGCTACGACTGGTCCCGCGAGATAACGACCTGCGACCCGGAGTACTACCAGTGGAACCAGTGGCTGTTCACCCGGTTTCTCGAGGACGGCCTCGTGGAGTACGACTCGGCGACGGTCAACTGGTGTCCGGACTGCGAGACCGTCCTCGCCGACGCACAGGTCGAGACCGACGACTACGAGGGGGCCACGCACGGCCACGCGGGCGGCGGCGTCTGCTGGCGCTGCGGGACCGCCGTGGCACAGCGCGACCTCGACCAGTGGTTCTTCACCATCACCGACTACGCCGACGAACTGTACGACGGGCTGGACGACCTGGAGGGGTGGCCCGAGGGTGTCAGAGACAGCCAGCGCAACTGGATCGGCCGGCAGGAAGGGGCCAGAGTCGACTTCGAGGTTGACGACTACGGCACGGTCTCGGCCTTTACCACGCGGCTCGACACCGTCTACGGTGCGACCTACCTCGCGCTGGCGCCGGGCCACGACCTCGTGGGCGACCTCACAGAGCGGGACGACGACGTGGCGGCCTATCTGGAGGAGGTCGCAAGCACCGACGACGCCGGGCTCTCCGGCGTCGAGACCGACCTGACCGCGACCCACCCCTTCACCGGTGAGGCGATTCCCGTCTACGTCGCGGCCTACGTGCTGGACGACGTTGGCACTGGCGCGGTGATGGGTGTCCCCGCCCACAACGAGCGGGACTTCGCCTTCGCCGCCGAACACGACCTCCCCGTCGCTCAGGTGGTCGAGCCCGTCGACGGCAGCGGGACGAACCTGCCCGACGACCCCTACACCGAAGACGGGATGCTCACCGAAAGCGGCGAGTACGACGGGCTGGCGAGTACGGCCGCCCGCGGGCGGCTGCTCGACCACGACGGCGTCGAGGAAGCGACCACCTACCGCCTGCGCGACTGGCTCATCTCCCGCCAGCGCTACTGGGGGACGCCAATCCCCATCGTCCACTGTGACGAGTGTGGGGCCGTGCCGGTCCCCGACGAGGACCTGCCGGTCGAACTGCCGGAGTACGTCCAGACGACGGGCAACCCCCTCGACGCCGCCGAGGAGTGGAAGCACGTCGACTGTCCGGACTGTGGCGCCGACGCGATTCGGGAGACCGACACGATGGACACCTTCGTCGACTCCTCGTGGTACTTCCTGCGCTTTCTCTCACCGCACTTCGAGGACGCGCCCTTCGACCAGTCGACGGCCGACGAGTGGCTCCCGGTCGACGTCTACGTCGGCGGCGAGGAACACGCCGTCCTCCACTTGCTGTACATCCGCTTTTTCACCCGGGCGCTCGCCGACCTCGGCCTGCTGGACCGGCGCGAACCCGTCGAGCGGCTCATCAACCAGGGGACAGTGCTCCACAGCGGCAAGAAGATGTCCAAATCGGCGGGCAACGCCGTCGCGCCCCACGAGTACGGCGCGGAAACGACGCGACTGTTCGTCCTCTCGGCGGCCCACCCCGCCCAGGACTTCGAGTGGACCGTCAAGGACGTCTCGACGGCCTACGACTTCCAGCAGGACTGCTACGAACTGGTCGCCGACTTCGCCGACCAGCGGACCCGGCGCCGGCGCTCGCAGGCGGCGGGGCCCGTCCGCACCGAGAGCGAGCCCCACGACGCCTATCTCGAACGGGAAATCGACCGCACCATCGCCGCCGTCACCGAGGAGTACGACCGCTTTCGGTTCCACCGCGTCGTCGGCGAACTCCAGCGGTTCGTCCGGCTGCTGCGCCGGTACGCGGAGTACGAACCGCCCTACCTCTTTGCCTACAGCCGCGGCTTGCGGGTGCTGACGAAACTGCTGGCGCCCATCGCCCCCTATCTGGCCGAAGAGCTGTGGCACTTACTCGAGGAAGACGGCCTCGTGGCCGAGGCGGACTGGCCCGAACCGTTGCGTGACGTCGCCGACCATCGCATCGAGCGCGGGCTCGTCCGGACGACGCTGGCCGACGTCCGTGACATCACCGAGGTCGTCGACATCTCCGACCCCGAACACATCGAACTCGTCGTCGCCGCCGACTGGAAGTACGAGGCCTACCGTATCGCACAGCGGGCCGACCCCGACGGTGCCATCGTCGGCGAGATTATGGGCCACGAGGCGATGCAAGCCCAGGGCGACGCCGCCGCCGACTACGCCGCCGACCTGGCCGACCGCAGTGCTGGCCTGGAACCCATCGTCGACGGCCCACAGGAACTCGAAGTCCTCCAGCAGGCCGTCTGGCTCTTCGAGGACGAGTTCGGCGCCGCGGTGACCGTGCGGCGGGCGACCGGCGACGACGACCTGGCGGCGAAAGCGAAGCCGAACAAGCCCGCCATCCACATCTCGTAGCAGCCTCGGCAAATTTGGGGGCAAATTATTTGCCGCGGAAACTCGGAGTCTCGTGTATGTCTCACGAGGTCGAGGACGAGACGACGGTGAACGATAGCTACTCGATCACCGTCCCGGCGGCCGTACGGAGGGAGGCTGGTCTCGAAGCGGGTGACAAGATTCGGTGGCACGTCGACGAGGACGGAGGGCTGTCGGTCCAGGTCGTCAAACAGCAGTACGGCGCCTTCTCCGAACTGGACCCCGTCGACACGGGCGAGGACACCGACGCCGCGTCGGACCACGACCTCGTCGCCGGCGAGTACTGATGGCACGGGTGGTCGTCGATGCGAACGTCCTCATCGCCGCACGTCTCTCCCGGGACCAGAACCACGACCGTGGGGCGGCCATCTCGCGGGCTATCGACACGGGGCGATTACCGACAGCAGTCGTGCTGAGCGACGTGCTCGAAGAGGCGGTCAACTATCTGCTGGCGCGGGCCGACCACGACACCGCAGCCGCGACGCTCGACGCCCTCGTCGAGAGCAGTGGCTTCGTCCTCACTCACACACTGAAGTCCGACTTCGATGCCGGTCGCTCGCTGTTCCGCCGTCACGACTCGCTCTCGCTGACCGACGCCGTCGTCGCGGCCGCCATGCAGCGACTCGATATCGAGTATCTCTACAGCTTCGACGACGGCTTCGATGGCGTCGACGACATCACTCGCCTCACGACTGCTGACGACCCGTTCGGGCAGTGACCGTCGCTGCTTCCGCTGGACAAAACCCCCAAATAGCCGGCCCACGAGAGTCCCGGTATGACCGACCGCACGGCGGCCGTCACCCGGGAAACGGCCGAGACGGACGTCGAGGTAACCCTCGACGTCGACGGTGACGGGGACTCGACTATCGATACGGGCATCGGCTTCTTCGACCACATGCTCGACTCGTTTGCGACCCACGGCCTGTTCGACCTCACGGTACAGTGTGACGGTGACCTCGAAATCGACGACCACCACACCGTCGAGGACGTGGCCATCACGCTCGGTGAGGCCTTTACCGAGGCACTCGGCGAGAAGCGCGGTATCGTCCGCTTCGCCGACCGCAAGGTACCCCTGGACGAGGCCGTCGCCAGCGTCGTCGTCGACATCTCCGGGCGCCCGTACTACGGCTTCGAGGGCGAGTTCTCGCAAGCGGCGGTCGGCGGGATGACCAGCGACATGGCGGCCCACTTCGGGCGCTCGCTGGCGACCAACGCCGGGCTGACGCTGCACTGTGCCGTCGAGGGTGAGAACGCCCACCACGAGATAGAGGCGCTGTTCAAGGGACTGGCACGGGCGCTCGACGACGCGACCCGTATCGACGACCGGCGCAGCGACGTGGCCAGCACGAAAGGCGAACTCTGAGCGTTATTCCCGTTGTCTGTGCCGCGAATTTTTTGTCGCTGGGATCGCATGGCCACCTATGCGTGAGCGATCGAGCCGGCGCCGGTATCTACAGGTGCTCGGTGTGGCCGGGACGACAGGGTTGGCGGGGTGTTCGAGCCCGTTCGGTGACAGTCCCAACGGGACGGACGAGCCCTTACAGACCGCGGAATCGCTGCCGGAGTGGACAGGATGGGTGCCGGCCGAACCCGTCACGTCGGGCGAACAAGAACTCGTCGGAGCGGATTTCGAGGGCGTCCGGAAGCTGTTTCCGGAACTCGCCGACGGCGACTGGGGGCTCGACGAGTACGCCGCCGATACCGGTGTCGAGACGGAGGACATCTCGTATGTGATCGGACTCTCGAACGGCTCCGACTGGGAAGCGACGATACTGACGGGCTCGTTCGACGCGGAGACGATCCGGTCGAACAACGACTTCTGGTGGTTCCAGACCGACTCCTATCAGGGGTACACTACCGTCGACGCCGGGATAGCGTTCGGCGACGGCGTTTCGATTACCGGCGAGTACGAGCCCGTCCTCGACAGACGGGTCGGTGAGACGCCACCGATCGGGGAGAACGACACGGAGTGGCGGACGCTCCTCTCGACGCTGACCGGGCGGACGTTGGTGTATGCAACCGAGAGCAGCCTCAGTTCGTCGGAGCTACTGGATTTCGCGCGAACCGGGGTCTCGTACGAGAGGGTCGACGGAACCACAGAGGCGACACGGGTGTTCATGTTCGATTCGGAGTCCGAAGCCACGGACGTGTACGAGAACCGAAAGGGCAGGCTCAGCGCCGCCGCAACCGGAGAGGGGGGCACCGTCCAGGATATCAGACTGGCGGGGACGCAGGTCATCGTGACGATACGGGGCAACGATATCACCTTCTGAGAGCGGTCGCGGTTCGGCCGGACGAGCCAGCGCCAGCTATCACCGCCGGGCTCGCTCGATTCGATCTCCCGCTTTCGGTCCCCGGGTCCGTGAGCGTCACCGGCCGTGCGACGCTCACCGAGTAGTTCAGGAGCTGTCCGGTGTATCGAACAGCACGGACGCCACCTCGCCACCGCCACCGGACAGGGCACGTTCGACTTCTAGTCCGGTCCCGAACCGGCGCCCCGCTCTGTTCCGGTGACTGGCGCTGCAGCACGACCATTCCAACCTCAATGGAGTACATTAATTTTACCGGGCGAACAGACTGAGCTATGACACAGCAACAGTCGCGGCGAGCGGTACTCACGGCGCTCGGTGGCGCTGGTGTCGGTTCGATGGCCGGCTGTCTCCGCCTGGACGGCTCGGGCGAGGGGACCGAGACCGGCACTGTCAGGTCGACGGACACCGGCACTGCCGAACAGACCGACACTGACACACAGACCGACACTGACGGACAGACCGACACGCCTGCGTGGGCCCAGTGGATACCGTCCGACCCTGTCGTCTCCGGCGGCGCGGAGACGTTCGCGCTCGACGTACAGACGGCGAGAGCGGAGTTCCCGCAGGCGGCGTACGAGGGTTTCGATATACCGGATATCGCCGACACGCTCGGTATCGAGCAGCCGGATATAGACTATTTCGCCGGGACGGACGGGTCGGGCGATTCCGGATTCGCCTTCCTGACGGGGACGTTCGAGCAGGACGAGATCCGTTCGAACTTCGGGGTCTCGGAGTCGGACACCGAGTCGTATCGGGGGTACACCGTCGCCGATGGGTGGGCCTGGGGACCGGACGCTATCATCACGAGCAACTACCAGACGGTGCTGGATACGCGATTCGGGGACACGCAGGCCATCGGCGCGGCCAGTGCGGACTGGGGGACGCTGCTGTCGGTGGTCAGCGCCGGGACGCTGTCCACCGCCCAGGCCGGTTCGTTCACCGACTCGCTGTCAGTCAGCGCTCCGCGCAGCGGGCTCGCTATCGACGCGGCCAGCGACGGCGGCGCCATCATCACGGCCCACCTGATGTTCGACTCCGAGCGCGAAGCCATGGACGTACTGGAAAACAACGAAGACGAGATCAGGGAGGGCGCAGCCACCGACGAAGAGACACTGGAGAGTCTCGAACAGCAGGGCAAGCGGCTCGTCGTAACTATTTCGTCTGACACGTTCGACTTCTGAGACCCCAAGAGCGAAACGCACTGCTCACGATTGGGCTCCCATGTTCGACGAGATAATGGAGAAGTTCGAGGACTCCCCTGGCCAGCAGGCCGTCATCCGCCTGCTACTCGAACGGGGCTTCTCGGTCAACGCGGAGGGGCGGGTGGTCTCGGGCGGCATCGAGATACCCAACACCGGCATCGCCCGCGAGGTCGGCGTCGACCGGCGGGTCGTCAACGCCACGACGGACGCCATCCTCGCCGACGACGAACTGCGGCGCATCTTCCGGAACATCTCCGCGGTCCCGAGCCTGCTCGACCTCGCCCCGGTGCTGGACCTCACCGCTATCACCATCTCCGTGCGGGCGGCCGACGAGTCCGGCATCGTCTCGCGGGTGACGGCGGCCATCGCCGAGCGGGACATCTCCATCCGGCAGGTCCTCAGCGAGGACCCGGAGTTCACCGACGACCCACGGCTCTACGTCATCACCGACGAGGCCCTGCCCGGCGAGCTCATCAACGAACTGCGCGAGATGGATTTCGTCCGCACCATCGAACTGGCCTGACTCGCACGGAAACCTGTCAACGGAAATCTTATTCTCCCACCTCGAGCCAGGGCACGTATGCACCCTCCACTCGCGGTCGGCATCCCTGGCGTGACAGAACTGCTCGTGATACTCATGCTCGCACTGATGTATCTGGGCGTCCCGGCGCTCATCGCCGTCGCCGTCTACCACTTCTACGACGGGAAGTACGCGTACGGGGAGCGGATTGCCGAACTTGAAGCCCGAATCGACCGGCTGGAGGAATAGGGCGGCCATCCCCACTGCGACCGTTTTTGTCCGTCCGGCGGGACGATACGGTGTGTCCCACCCAGTCACCATCACCGTCGAGACGCCCGACGGCGCGGTCGAGGAACTCACCGCGACCGAAGGGTCGGTTCTCCGCGACGCGCTTCTCGATGCCGACCTCTCGCCGCACGGTCGCTACGCCAGAACGGTGAACTGCGGCGGCAACGGGCTCTGTGCGACCTGTGGCGTCCGGCTGGCCCAGGCGCCCGAACCCGACCACTGGCACGACGACCTCGCCGACCGCTTTGGCTATCCCCGCCTGTCCTGTCAGCTCCGGGTCCGCGAGGGGATGTGCGTGCAGTTGCTGGACAAGCGGGTGTGGGGGAGCCGCGAGACCGGCGGCGACGAGGCGGACGCCGGCTCGGCCGGCGACCAAGGATAAGGGCTATTCGCGCGCCACGACTACGGACGGCCGTGTCGGAGAGTTACCGGACCGTCGCCGAACGGGCGTCGGCGACTTTCGAGGTACATGGCTCGGAGTTCATCGGCCACGTCGCGCCGGCCGAGACCGTCGAGGCGGCCGAGGCCTTCGTCGACGAGATTCGCGAGCGCTACGCCGACGCGACCCACAACGTGCCGGCCTACCGGGTCCGGGCCGCACCGTTCCGGGAGTATTCGAACGACGACGCCGAACCCAGCGGGAGCGCGGGCAAGCCGGCGCTGAACGTGCTCCAGCAACGGGATATCGAGAACGTCGTCGCCGTGGTCACCAGATACTACGGCGGGACGAACCTCGGCGTCGGCGGGCTGGCCCGGTCGTACTCGCGGGCGGTCAAGGAGGGGGTCGACGCCGCCGGCGTCGTCGAGTCGGTCCCCCACGAGCGCTTCCTCGTCACCGTCGAATACGACGATTCGGGCAGCGTGCGGAGCCTGCTCGAGTCCGCCGACGTGGAGTTCTCGGCATCGTACGAGGCCGAAGTGAGCTTCGCGGTCCGGCTGCCGACTGCCGAGGGCAGCGGGCTGCGGGACCGCATCCGGAGCGCGACGAGCGGCCGGGCCACTATCGACAGCGAGGGCTGACCGTCTCTGTCAGGGTTTCGGCTGTCTCTGTTTCAGGTGGAGAGAAATGCCGTCGCTGTCTATTGGTTTCCAGCCGAAGAAAGGGGGTTTGCGGTCGGACGGGCCGTCGGGATATCCGTCGTAGACACACCCGAGTAAAAGCCGTTTCGACTCGGCCGCTCGTGGGGGCGGCGGTCCCGCTCAGGTCGTCCGGAACGCCCGGTCTCCGGCGTCGCCGAGCCCGGGATTGGTACGGCCGACGAACTCAGGTCGTCCGGAACGCCCGGTCTCCGGCGTCACCCAGTCCCGGTACGATAAAGCCCTCCTCGTCGAGTTCGTCGTCGATGGCGACGGTCAGCAGGTCCACGTCGGGGAACGAGTCGGTAACGCGGACGATGCCGGGCGGGGCCGCCACCGCCGAGAGGACGATGAGGCTCTCCGGGGCGGCGCCCTGCTCGGTGATGTGGGCCAGCACGGCCGACATGGTCGACCCCGTCGCCAGCATCGGGTCGGCGACGATGACGGTGTCGTCGGCCGCGATGTCGGGCAGTTTCACGTAGTCGACGGAGATGGGGAACTCGCCCTCGGCGTCCATCCCCGCCGACTCGTCCCGGCTGGCCGAGATGACGCCCTGGCGGGCCCGCGGAAACGCCTTCAGGAGCCCCTCGACGAAGGGGGTCGCCGCCCGGAGGACGTTGACGATGACCACGTCGTCGAGCCCCGTCACGCGCTCGCCCATCGTCGTGGTGAGGGGGGTCTCTATCTCGACGTACTCCGTCTCCATGCGCCCGTCGATTATCTCGTAGCCACAGAGGTGGCCCAGCCGGACGAGCCCCTTCCGGAACTCGACCTGTTCGGTCTCCCTGTCGCGTAGCCGCGAGAGCTCGTCCTTCGCGAGGGCGTGCGTGACCAGCGAGGCGTCACCGCGCCGTTCGAGTGCCATAACTGGCACTCGGCGGGTGGGGAGTAAACGGTGGCGACGGGAGCGCGGTCGTCCCGTTCAGGCCGGCTGCTCGACGCCGAGTTCGTCGAGCAGCGTCTGTGCGGCCGCGGCCGAGGAGGGCGGGCCCCGGGCCGTGACGAGGTCACCGTCGACGGTGACGCTGGTGTCGTCGTCGAGTCGGGAGTCCCACTCGCCACCGGCGGCTTTCACCTCGTCCTCGACCCAGTAGGGGAGCTTCCGCCCGTCGGGCATCCGGTCGTTCTCGTCGACGATGCCCTCCTCCCACTCGTTGGGGAAGCCGGTGACCGAGCGGCCGTCGACGAGGAAGTCGCCGCTGCCGGTCCGGGTGAACGCGAGGATGCCGACGGCGTGACAGACGACCATCGCTTTCCCGTCCGGGTGGGCGACGGCGTCACGCAGGAGCCGGCGCGCGTCACGGTCCTGGTTGATGTCCCACTCGGTGCCGTGGCCGCCGGGGAAGACGACGGCGTCGTAGTCGACCGCATCGACCTGTGCGACCGGGGAGGGGTCGTTCAGGCGCTCGTCGTTCTCGTGGACCGACAGACAGTGCTCGGCGGTCTCCTCGCCGACTTCCTCGGGGTCGACGGAGCGCTCGTCGATGACCGGCGGCGACCCGCTGGGCGTCGCGACCTCGATGTCGACGCCCGCGTCGGTGAGTGTGGTGAGCGGCTCGATACATTCCTCGCCCCAGTAGCCCTCTTCGCTGACGACGAATAGTGCAGATGGCATCGCCAGTACGAACGCAGGCGAGACGGAAAAGGGGAACAACCCCGCGTCGGGGCAGGCCGTCGACCTCTTGGCAGGCCGATAGCAGCGACACTCGCGTCTGCCTGTCTGCTCTCTGCGTCGTCCCGCTGGCCGCTCCAGACGGAAGTTCCCACCGCAGTCGTGTGACTATCTGAACCCGATCGGGGACCCGTTGATACGTATTCGGCCAGCTCGGCCCCGGCGGAAACGCTTAACCGCTCCGGGCGTGAACTACTGACAACACGGTACCAGACCGTCCGATTTCTACAATGGCAGATATCGAAGAGAGCGTCTCAGGATTCAAGACACACGGTGGCTGGGTCGACGTCGTCGAGCACGGCGAGCGCATCACGCAGGCGCTCCAGGACCTGCTCGGTGACGAGGGCGTCGAGACCGACGTCGACGACGAAGCCCTGGAGGAGTTCGACGAGTGGCGCCCGAAGACCCACGAACGGCTCGACGAGGACGTCAACGAGAAGACGGCCGAGCAGGCCAGCATCGACGAGGGGAAAGGGGAGCAAGCCGGCAAGGAGCCCGACGAGGACCTCCAGACGGCCGGCGAGAAACTCACGGAGTCCTACGAGAACCTCGACGAACCCGACGAGGCTATCGACAAGTGGGGCGAGTCCGTCGACTACGTCGCCCGCGCGGCCGACTCGGCCGGCCGGAAGGCGCTGCGGAAAGTCGAGGACACCGTCTACCGCAACGTGATGACACAGATCGCGCCCTACTACTTCGACAACCCGCTCGTGAGCGCGAACCTCCGGCGCGTCGGCGACGAGGAGGCCCCGGAGTACGTCTTCGAGGTCAACGTCAACGACGACGACCTGAAGATGCGCGTCTCGAACCGGCTGGCCGACTACGACTCGGACGTCGACCGCTGGCACGTCGACACCGAGAAGGTGACCGAGGCGGTCGAGGCCGCCGAGGGCGTCGACGCCGTCGAACCCGGTGAGGACGGCGACCCCCACACGAACTAGCGCGATGTCAGCGCTTCCGGAGCCGCCGTCGCAGCGCCGCGCCCTTCCACATGAGAACGCCCGAGAGCGCCAGCAGCGGGAAGCAGACGGCCTGCACTGCGAGGACGGCCCGCGGCGCCGTTCGCAGCGGCGAGTAGACGAAGACGCCCAGCGCGACCGCCAGCAGGAGGTGGACCCAGCGCTGTGTCGAGCGCCGCCACAGGCGGTTCACGCTCTCTCACCGCCGACGCCCGCGGGTACCGTTCTCAGACTGCGGTCTCGTCGGCGAGCAGGAACTGCTCGACGACGCGGGCAGCGGCGCGGCGAATCGTCTCGCTGGCCGTCGATTTGTCCACGTCGAGACGATCGGCGACCTCGGCCAGCGTACACCGCCGGGGCACCTCGAAGTAGCCCATGTGCAGGGCGGCTGTGAGACACTCCCGTTGTCGGTCCGTCAGCAAGCCGTCGTCGTCGGCCGCCTCGGTGACCGACAGCAGGTCGTACTCGCGCCCGCTCGCGCCGAGGGCGTCGCCGAACGCCTCGAACTGGCTCCGGGTCGCCGTCAGCCCGAACTCCATCTCTCCGTCCTCGATGACGACGGGGAACTCCGGCGGGAGCGAGGACGCCCAGAGGAACTCGTAGAGGCTCTGTTCGACGGCCTCGTACTGCCCGATGGCCCGACTGTCGCCGACGTACAGTGCCTCGTAGTCGTAGATGTCGGGGTGGGCCCGGATGGCGTCGACGACTACCCGGGGGTCCCCGGCTCGGACTTCGCCCAGTTCGAGCGCGCGGTCGCCCCGCGGGACCCCGGTCAGCAGCCGGAAGGCCGCCGCCGGAAACTCGCGGGACAGTTCGGCGACCCAGATGTCGCCGGGCAGGGACATCCGGAACCGAGCGTGTATCAGCGCCACCCCTCCCGAGGGCGTCTGCCCACCATGTTGGGGGCAACTTCGGTTCGGTCCCGAATAAACGTCGCCCCCCGCTGGTCGCCCGGGCGGCGCCGTTCATCTTGCCTCCCGGAGCGAGACGAGGGCCGCGTACAGCGAGCCCGCGGTGACCGACGCGACGAGCGCGAGCAAGACGCCGAAGGCGGCGTAGCCGACGGCGGGGCTGGCGTAGGGCAGTATCACGTCACCGGGCGGCTCGATGGCCCACGGGCTGAGGTGGAAGAAGGCGAGCATCCCGGTGCTAAAGGCGAAGAAGACGGCCCAGTACCGGTTGCTGGCGCGCCCGGTCACCGTGAGGTAGACGCCCACGGCGATGAGCGGGTAGACGACGAGGCTGTAGGTGAAGGGGTTCACCTGCGCCGTCACCGGCCAGCCGACGTGGTTCCCCCTGATGACGTGGTCGACGTGGTGGGCCAGTCCCAGCAGCGTCGAGACCGAGACGAGCAGCACCATCGTCCGCGAGACGCCAGTGTGCGCGAGTAGTCGGTCGAGCCGTTCTCTCGGGTTCGTTTGCATACGTCTCGGGACGGCTGCTGTCCGGTTCAGACTTTGACCAACACGTTGGGCCCGACCCCCTCTCGTGTGGCACACTCTCCCAAACCCCCCGGTTTCGGGTGGAGATACCGGACGGAGCGAACGGTAGGCTCATCCGTCGGAAGGGCAAACGCCGCTGTAGATGGTAACGACGAGTGTACTGGTGACGCTCATCGTGGCGGCGGCGGCGAGTCTGTTCATGGCGTGGGCCATCGGAGCCGGGTCGTCCGGGTCGACGCCGTTCGCGCCGGCGGTCGGAGCCAACGCGATATCCGTGATGCGGGCCGGGTTCTTGGTCGGTATCCTGGGGCTCGCTGGCGCGGTGCTACAGGGCGCGAACGTCACCGAGACGGTCGGCGGCGGCCTCGTCCTCTTTCCCGACGGCGGCGGCCTCTCCGCGATAGCGGCCATCGTCGCGCTCGTGACCGCCGCCGTTCTCGTGGCTATCGGCATCTTCACCGGCTACCCCATGGCGACGGCCTTTACGGTCACCGGCGCCGTCGTCGGCGTCGGGCTGGCGATGGGCGGCCAGCCGGCCACCGCGAAGTACGTCGAAATCGTCTCGCTGTGGCTCGCGGTCCCCTTCGTCGGCGGCGGCATCGCCTACGCGACGGCCTCGCTGCTCCGGCACGAGTCGGTGCCCGAGGACGTGGCCGTCCCGGCGCTGGGCGCGCTCGTCGCCGCGCTGCTGGCGAACGTCCGCTTCGTCCTGCTCGCGCCCGGCTCCGAACAGGCCTCCGTCGCACGAGCGCTCGGGCGGGCGCTCGGGACGCCGATACTGCCGACGATAGCCGTCGTCACGCTGCTGGCGGCGCTGCTCGGTGGGGGCCTGCTCTACCGGGACGTGCGCAACGACCCTGCGGCCGGTCAACGGCACTTCCTGCTCGTGCTGGGCGGACTGGTCGCCTTCTCCGCGGGCGGGAGCCAGGTCGGTCTGGCGCTGGGGCCGCTGCTCCCGCTGCTGGATTCGGGCCCGGCGTCGGTGATTCCGATCACGGGGGTCCTGCTCTTTGGCGGGCTGGGCCTGCTGCTTGGCTCCTGGACCGGCGCGCCGCGGATGATAAAGGCCATCGCACAGGACTACTCCTCGCTTGGCCCGCGTCGCTCTATCGCCGCGCTCATCCCGAGCTTCCTCATCGCGCAGTCGGCCGTCTTCTTCGGTCTCCCCGTCTCGTTCAACGAGATCATCGTCTCGGCCATCGTCGGGTCGGGCGCCGCCGCCGGCGGCGAGGGCGAGGTCAGCCGCGGGAAGATGGGCAAGACGGTACTCGCGTGGGTCGGCTCGCTCGTGCTCGCGTTCGCGCTGTCGTACGGCCTGTTCCTCGCGGTCGATTCGCTGCTCTAGCTCGGGGAGTGGCGCTGTTGGCCGTGGCTGGTCGCGGGAATCGGGACACTCCGCTTGCCAGTCGGGACTCGGAAGATTCCAGACGACCAGAACCCCCTGGCCCGTTCTGGCTGTTCGACACAGCGGCCGAGAGTCGGCGCTCAGCCCGCTCTCACTCGACCTGTGCTTCCTCTGGCTCGTCGTCGTCGGTCGCGAGTTTGACGATGCGGGCTTTCATGATACGCGTGTTCTCGACCTGCTCGATGCGTATCTCGACGCCTTCGTAGGTGATGGTCTCGCCCTCCTCGACGAGCCGGCCGGCGCGGTTGAAGATGAAGCCGGCGATGGTCTCGAACTCCTGGCCCTCCGGGAGTTCGAGGTCCAGCGCCTCGTTGACCTCCTCGATGTTGACCTCGCCTTTGACGGTGACGGTGTCGTCGCCGATATACTCGATTGGCTCCTCTTCCTCGCCCTCCAAGATTTCGCCGACGATCTCCTCGGTGAGGTCCTCCATCGTCACCAGCCCCTCCGTCGTCCCGAACTCGTCGATGACGATGACCATGTGGAGCCGTTCGGCGCGCATCTCGGTCAGCAGGTCGTCGACGTTCTTGGACTCGGGGACGTGCAAGGTCGGCTCGATGAGCTCCTCTAGGACGATGTCGTCGGCGAACTTCTCGCCGTAGTCCAGATCCCGAACGAGGTCGCGGATGTGGACGACGCCGATGACGTTGTCGAGACTCCCCTCGTAGACGGGGAGGCGGGCGTGGCCGCTCTGGATGGCGGTCTCGAGCGCTTCGCGTATCGAGGCGTCCTTCGCGACGGCGGTCATGTCCAGTCGCGGCGTCATCACTTCCTTGGCGATGGTGTCGTTGAACCGCAGCGTGCGCTGGAGCATCTCGCGTTCCTCCTCGTCTAGGACGCCCTCTCGCTCGCCCGTCTCGATGATGTCCTGTATCTCCTCGCGGGTGACGTAGGAGGTCTCGATGGCCGAGCGCCCGCCGGTTATCTTGTTGACGATGCGGGTCAGGTAGTCAAAGAGGAGGATGAGCGGGAGCAACACCTTCTCGGCGAGCTTCAGCGGCTTCGATATCCGCAGCGCCCACGATTCGGTGTTCTCGACGGCGTAGCTCTTGGGCGCGCTCTCGCCAAAGAGCAGGACGATGGCGGTGATACCGAACGTCGCCGCGAGCACGGCCTGCCCTCGCGAGAGGTAAAAGCCCAGCAACCCCGTCGCGATGGAGGACATCGCGATGTTGACGAGGTTGTTGCCGACGAGGATGGTGACGAGCAGGCGATGGGGGTCGGCCTTGAGCGCTTTGAGCGTCCGCGCTCCGGGGACGCCGTCCTCGACCAGGGCCTCGGTCCGGTGGGCCGGCAGCGAGAACATCGCGATCTCAGACGAGGAGAAGAACGCGGAGAGGATGATGAGAAAGACGATAGTGACGACGCCGCCGACGAGGACGGCGCTCTCGGGCACGGCGATGCCGACGACGTCGAACGTCTGTTGCATCGCCACCGGGAACTCGAACGGCGCGGGTAAGGCCATCAACGGTCGGAGTTGTCATCGCCGAGGATTAAGCCTTGCCATGGTCGTAGCCCGAAGCCCTTACCAGCGTCTCTCCCCTACACGCGGCCGTATGAGCGACATCACACTGTACCGCCTGCAGGCCTGTCCGTTCTGCGAGCGGGTCGTCCGCGTCCTCGACGACCTCGACCTCTCCTACCGGTCGCGGTTCGTCGAACCGATGCACTCAGAGCGCGACGTGGTCAAGCGCCTCACCGGCAAGCGCACCGTCCCCGCCATCGTCGACGAGGAGACGGGCGTGACGATGAGCGAGAGCGCCAACATCGTGGCGTATCTGGAGCGGACGTACGGTCAGGAAGCCGTCGAAGGCACCGGGGAGGCCGCCTGATGGCCGAACTCGACTTCGACGTCGTGGAACTGGGACCGACCGACCACCCCGAAGCGGGCGAGACGGCGCCCGACTTCACCCGCCCGCTCGTCAACGACGAGTACTGGGAGGACGCCTCGCTCGCCGAGGTCTGTGCCGACAGCGACGACCCCGTTCTCCTGCTCTTCCACGCGATGGACGGCGCGTTCCCGGCGACGTACCTCTGGAACGAGGTCCGTGACCGGGGGTTCCACGAGGACGCCACCGTCGTCGGCGTCTCCATCTCGACGCCCTACGCCCACAAGGACCTGCTCGACGAACGGGGTATCGAGGGGCAGGCCCGGCTGTTCTCGGACCCGAAAAACGGCGTCGCCGAGGCCTACGGCATCGACATGGAACTCGACGGGATGGCGGGCGTCGCCGAGCCACGCCCCGCCGTCTTCGTCCTCGACTCCGAGCGGACCGTCGAGTACGCGTGGGTCGGCGAGGAGTGGCCCGCCTTCCCCGACTACGACGCCGTCGAAGCCCAGCTGTGAGCGACGACATCGACCCGGCGGCGTTCGACGCGGCGGCCGATATCGACGACGCGGCCGCGGCCATCCGCGACGGGGCGCTCGTCGTCTACCCGACCGAGACGGTGTACGGGCTGGCCGCCGACGCGACCGACCCCGACGCGGTGGGGCGTGTCTTCGAGGCCAAGGGACGCGCCCGCGAGAAGCCCGTCTCGCTCGCGGTGCCGGACGTGGACGCGGCCCTCGAGTACGTCGACCCGACCGACCGCGAGGAGCGGTTCATGCGCGAGTTCCTCCCGGGGCCGGTGACGGTGGTCGTCCAGCGCCGCGACACCGTCCCCGACGTGCTGACCGACGGCGCGCCGAACGTCGGCGTCCGCGTCCCCGACCACCTCGTGGCGCTGGCCTTACTGGAGGCGGTCGCGCCGCTGACCGCGACCAGCGCGAACGTCTCGGGGAACCCGAGCGCGACCGCCGTCGCGGAACTCGACGCCATCACCGACGAAGCCGCCGTCGTGCTGGACGGCGGCGAAACCGGCGGGACCGGCTCGACCGTCGTCGACGTCGACGCGGGCACCATCCACCGCCGCGGGGCCGACGCCGACGCGGTCGAACGCTGGCTGGACCAGCACTGACCCGCGCCCGCGACGTGGCTACGTCTCGACGGGGACGGCTTCGTCCGACTCTATCCACGCCCCATCGCCGTGCTCGCCACAGACGAGGGTTCGTTCGCCCGTCCCGCGGTCGTACTGTGCCCCGTAGTAGCCGCTGAACGGTTCCCACTGCCACCCGCAGGCCGGGTCGGGGACCGTCGAGTCGGCGAGCGCGGCGGCGAGAGCCGCCGGCGAGGTGATGGCGGACAGCGGGACGGCCGTCACGACGCCCGACGGGGTCACAGTGACGCAGTACCCCGCGTAGGGGACGACGATGTCCCCGCCGTCGTGGTCGTATTCGAGGTAATCGGCCAGCGCGTCCACGTCGAGCGTGTCGTGCAGGGCGGGGAGGTCGAGCGGGTCGGCGCCGGTCCGGTCGGCGACGGCCGAGACGATATCGGCGGCGAGCGAGGCGCTGTCGAGGGGCCGACTCTCGGTTCTGTTCACGTAGGGTCTCATTACCGGAGTAGAACACCCTGCCGGGTGTAGCGCTTTATACAACGAGTATAGCCACCGCGGTGGCGTGTCACTACGTGTATCGCCGTGACACTCGTGGTGTCCGTGGCCCGCGCTCTGGCTCACAGCAGCGACCGCAGTGACCGGGTCCGGACGCCGCACTGCTCCCGGTACTCGCAGGGCTCGCACTTGCTGTCGTTGTCCGTTCTGGCCGGCGGGCCGTCGATGCTCTCGGCGACCCGCAGCGCCCGCCGGTACTGCCCGCTCCGTCGCGCCGTCACCTCGACCTCGCGGACGACGCCGTAGGCGGGGTACTCGGCGAGGGCCCGCTCGACCGCCCGCTCGCGCTCCCAGGCCAGCGCCTTCGCGGCGGCGACCACCCGCACCGACTGGGGCTCCCAGACGCCCTGGTCCGGCGGGCGTCCGGCGAACACCAGCGACGGGACGGTCCCCTCGCCCGTCTCGACGAGCTTGTGGGCGATGCCGCGGGCGTCTTTCCCGGCGAGGTAGACGTCCGTCTCGGCGGGGTCGGCCAGCGCCGCCCAGTCGTCCAGTCGGTCCCGGGCCGCCCGCAACCGCTCGCGGACGGTGGTCGGGTCGGGTTCGACGGGCGCCGACAGCAGGGCGGCGTCGTCGGTCAGCAGCCGGTCGTACGCACAGGCCAGCCGGCGTATCCGCTCGATGGCTTCGGGCACGTCGGGCGGGCCGTCCCGACGGCGGTAGTAGAGCTTTCGCGGGCAGTAGGCCGCTGTCTCGAGGTCGCGGAAGGTGTGGTCGGCCATGGGCCCGGGTGGGCCCGGGTTCGGACAAAAATGTTCGCAGGGCCCGCTCACATCGAGACGTCGGCGTCAGAATCCAGCGAGTCGATGTCCTCGGTGGCCTCGTCCAGCCCGGTCTCACGGACGGCGGCAGTGTGCTGGACCGCCAGCCCCGCGTCGGCCAGCGCGTCCTCGAACTCGCTGGTAAAGCGGTGGCTCACGCCGCGAGCGGCGGTCTGGCTCTCGACCACGCGGCGGTGGCGGGCCGCGGTCTCGGTGTCGATGTCGAACGCCCCGGCGAGCTCGGCGTCGGTCGCGTCGTCGACGACGTGTTTCCGGAACGCCGCGACGTCGAAGTCGGCGTCGTCGTCGGACTCTCGCAGGAGGTGCAGGTCGAGCCGGGCCTCGCGGACGGCCGACGCGTCGACGCCGAGGTCCTCGGCCAGTTCCCCGTCGTCGCGGCCGGCGTAGAACCCCCGGACCACCGTCACCAGGGCGTCGTCCTCGAGGCCGGTCCGGAACTCGTATCGCTCGCGCATCCGCGCGACGGTCTCGCCCAGCCGCTCCTCGACGGTCGCCTCGTCGGCGTCGGTCAGCGACCCGCGGCCGGCCGCCTGTGACTCGGTCACCGACCCCTCGCCGGCGACGTCCATGAAGATGTCCCGGAGCTGTTCGGTCTTCTCGTCCATCCGACCGTGTACTCACCACGCCGACATATATAGCTGTTTGGTGGGTCGACCGGAACGGACCACCGCGACCGACGCGTCACCGGGCCGCCGTATCACAACTGTCAACTGGCCCGCAGTGGTTCTCCCTGCTATGTCCGGCGGCAACCTGACGAGACGCGCCCTGCTCGCCCGGAGCGCCGCTGCGACCGGCGCGGTGGTCGGCACCGCCGGCTGTGCGAGCCTGTTCGGGCCCGGCGGCGGGAACACCGACGTGTTCACCCGGTGGCTGCCGGCGCCGGCCGCCGTGGCCAACACCGACCACTACCGGTTCGACTACTACGACCTGGCGACGCTGTCGGCCAATCGGGAGAGTCTCGGCGGCGAGCCGACTGTCTTCGAGCGGACCTGGCGACCAGTCGAGCTGCAGTGGGACGACGCGACGGCCGTCGTCACCGTCGGCCCGGTGGACGTCGTCACCGCCGAGTTCGACCGCGACGCAGCCGTCTCGGACCTCCGGGACGCGGGCTACGACCGCGCCGGCGAGTACAAGGGGTACGCCCGCTACCGCGACGCCGAGACGGGGACGGTCTTCGCACTCACCGACGACAGTTTGCTCGTCTCGGCGGTGGACCAGTACGCCCCCGGCTCGGTCGCCCCGAGTGCCCGCATCGAGACGGTGGTCGACGCGTCGACCGGCGACGTCGACCGCTACACCGAGGCCAGCGAGGCCATGGGAACGCTCGTCGAGGAGCTGGGGGCGGCCACGCTGGTCGGGGCGAGGACGATGGACGAACCCGACGCGACCGCGGCCAGGAGCGGCCACCTCAAGAACCTGGTCGCCGAGGGCGCCCGCAGCGTCGTCGACGGGGCGACCGTCGAGGAGAAGTGGGTCTTCCTCTACGACCGCCCGCGGGACGTCGAGACGGCGGCGCTCGAAGCGTACGTCGAGGCCAACGAGAACAGTTCCAGCGGGGCCGACGCCCGATTCGCCGCGGTCGAGGATATCTCCTACGCCAAGGAGGGCCGCAAGGGCATCATCACCGGGACCCGTGACGCCACCGAGTACTACGGCTAGAGCAGTTCGAGGACGCCCATCGCGGCTCCGGCCAGCAGCAGTTCGAACGAGAGCGTTCCAAGCGCCGAGAGCGCGACGAACCGGCGGGTCCCCATCCCTGCCACCCCCGCGGGCACGGTCAACATTCCGCGAGTGAACAGCAGTGTGTTGCTCGCCGGAACCGCCAGGACGCCGTACGTGTCGAACGCCTCGCCAAAGCGGTCCAGCCGCCCCTCGGAGAGGCGGAACCACGGCCGGTCGAGTAGCCACTCTCGGCCGCCACGTTTCGCCAGCAGGAACAGCGCGGTCTGGCCGACGGTGGCCCCGACGACGGCCACCAGCAGGATGGCGACGACCGTCGGGACGTCGTACCCCTCGCTCGACTGCGCCAGCGCGGTCACCGCAGCCGGAACGAGCGCCTCGCTGGGCGCGAAATACAGCAACATCGCCCCCTCGAGGACGAACACGAACAGCAACGCTACGAGCCCGTAGCGCTCCAGCAGCGACTGTGCGTAGCCGGTGTCACCGAAGACGTACAGCGCGATACCGGCGACGCCCAGCGCGGCGAAGAGTCCGGCGACGACCAGCAGGCCGTAGTCCTCGGCGAACACTCTGACCGGTCCCCGGGTGGTGGCTGCCGGGCTGTCGGATGCCATCGACCCAAACATATCCCGACGGCGACATATCACTTGCGCTCCGGACAGCGGTGGGTTCATGGCCCTCAGGGCCACACACCCGGATATGGATATGACACGTCGCCCACGCCGGCTCCGGACCGACGGCGTGCGGCCCCTGGTGCGTGAGACCGAGGTATCGGCGGCAGACCTTATCGCTCCGGTGTTCGTCGACGCGACGACCGACGAGCGGGTCCCCATCGAAACGATGCCGGGCCACGAACGCGTCCCCGTCGAGCAGAGCGTCGCCCGCGTCGAGGAGGTGCTCGAGACCGGGGTCGAGGCCGTCATGGTCTTCGGTATCCCCGAATCGAAAGACGAGCAGGGGTCCCGCGCCTGGGCCGAGGACGGCGTCGTCCAGGAAGCGGTCCGGCGTATCACCGAGGCCACGGACGCCTACGTCATCACCGACGTCTGCCTCTGTGAGTACACGAGCCACGGTCACTGCGGCCTGCTCGAGGACCACGCCGCCGAGGACCCCGACCTCACCGTCCGGAACGACGAGACGCTTTCCCTGCTGGGGAAGATCGCGGTCAGTCACGCACGCGCGGGAGCGGACATGGTCGCCCCGTCGGGGATGCTAGACGGGATGGTCGCCGCCATCCGCGAGGCGCTCGACGCCGACGACCACACCGAGGTGCCCATCATGAGCTACGCGGCCAAGTTCGAGTCCTCCTTTTACGGCCCGTTCCGCGACGCCGCCGACGGCGCGCCGGCCTTCGGCGACAGACGGCACTACCAGATGGACCCCGCCAACGCCCGGGAGGCCCGCCGCGAGGTCGCCCTCGACGTCTCCCAGGGCGCCGACGTGCTGATGGTCAAACCCGCGCTCCCGTATCTGGACGTCGTCGCGGGGGTCCGCGAGGAGTACGACCACCCGGTCGCGGCCTACAACGTCTCCGGCGTGTACGCGATGCTCCACGCCGCCGCCGACAAGGGGTGGCTCCAGCTGGAAGAAGTCGCCTACGAGTCCTTGCTTTCTATCAAGCGGGCCGGGGCCGACCTCGTCCTCACCTACTTCGCCGAGGACCTCGCCGACCAGCTCTGACAGCTTTCGTTTGTAAATTTTTACCCCGGGACTGGCTTCCGAACTGCAACTCTTCGCCGCGAACTGTGGCTCCGGAGTCGCTGATCGTTGTATCCGACCGCGAGAACGGCCGTTCTGACGCCGTTCGCACACCCGGACGGGTCCCGTCGTCGACTGTGGCGGCGCGCGCAAGCTATCAGCCCCGAAATCCCCTCGCAACCGCGAAATCGCGGTTTACGAACGTCCAAAATCCGAGCGGACAGACGCCTCGTTTCTGGACGGAGAACAACCTTATATCCATAATATCATATGGTAATATGACCGTTCGTCTACTCTATACCCCCGAATTTGGCTTTTCATAAACCAAGTCTTTATGTAGTGGTGTTGCCAGAGATTTCTCCGTGAACGACTTGACGAAGTTGGCGCTCGCGCCGATAAAGTTGGACGTTCAAACGCAATAATCAGACAGAAATCATGGTACTCGAACCACTACAAGTAAGCGACCTCGAAACGCTCGTCACGGGAGTGAACCTCCTGTGGGTCCTAGTCGTAACGTTCCTCATCTTCTTCATGCACGCCGGCTTCGCGATGCTGGAGGCGGGGCAGGTACGCTCGAAGAACGTCGCGAACCAGCTCACGAAAAACCTCCTCACCTGGTCGGTCGGGGTGACGGTGTTCTTCCTCATCGGCGCCGGCATCTCGTCGCTGGTCGGGGGGAGCGGCTTCGTCCCTGCCTTCGAGACGGGCGGGGACCCCAACAGCTGGGTTAGCTGGCTGTTCGGCGCCGTCTTCGCGATGACGGCGGCGACCATCGTCTCCGGGGCCGTCGCCGGCCGCGCGAAACTCCGCGCGTACATCGCGTACACCTTCCTGCTGGCCGCGGTCATCTACCCGGTCGTCACCGGCATCACGTGGGCCGGCGCCTACATCAGCTTCGGCGGTGAGGCGTTCCACGACTTCGCCGGCGGGATGATCGTCCACGGCATGGGCGGTATCGCCGGCCTCACCGCCGCCTACGTCCTCGGGCCCCGCATGGGCCGGTACAACGAGGACGGCAGCGCGAACGTCATCCCCGGTCACTCGCTGACCTTCGCCGTGCTCGGGACGCTCATCCTGGCCTTTGGCTGGTACGGCTTCAACGTCGGGACCGCCGCCTCGGTGTTCGCCCTCAGCGAGTCCGGCGAACTCACGCTCGGTGCGTTCTCCTACGTCGGTCGCGTCGCGATGACGACGACCATCGCGATGGCCTGCGGTGCCATCGGCGCCGCTGCCGTCGCCTGGGCCAAGACCGGCAAGGTCGACACCCTCTACGTCGCGAACGGGCTGCTGGCCGGCCTGGTCGGCATCACCGCGATTCCGGACACCACCACCTGGTGGGGCGCGTTCCTCGTCGGTGGTCTCGCCGGTGCCCAGCTCCCCATCGTCTTCAGCTTCATGGAGAAGCGCCTGAAGATAGACGACGTCTGTGCCGTCTTCCCGGTCCACGGTAGCGCCGGTGTGCTGGGGACGCTGATGTTCCCGTTCGTCGCTACGCCCGGGACGGTCGGCTCGGTTGCGAACGCGTTCGTCGCACAGCTCATCGGCGTCGTCGCTATCGGTGGCTGGACGATTATCGCGACCGCAGCGGTCTGGGGCGTCCTCAAGGCCGTCGGTCAGGCCCGCGTCACGCCCGAACACGAACAGGAAGGTCTCGACGTCAGCGAACACGGCGTCGAGACGTACCCCGAATTCGGCTCCGGCGAGAGCGTCGTCGCCGACGGTGGTATGACGACTGAAAACGTGCGAACTGACGGAGGTTCCAAAGATGACTGACGAAGACACTGACATCAAGATGGTCGTTGCAATGGTCCGTCCCGACAAGCTCGGCGACGTGAAACAGGCGCTCGCGGAAGTCGGCGCGCCCTCGCTGACGGTGACGAACGTCTCCGGCCGCGGCTCACAGCCCGCCAAGAAGGGCCAGTGGCGCGGCGAGGAGTACGTCGTCGACCTCCACCAGAAGGTCAAAGTCGAGACGGTCGTCGCCGACATCCCCGCAGACGACGTGGTCGAAGCCATCGCCGAGGGCGCCCACACGGGCGAGAAGGGCGACGGCAAGATCTTCGTCCTCCCGGTCGACGACGCCTACCAGGTCCGAACAGGCAAGACCGGTCCCGAGGCAGTCTGAGCGGCGGGCGATGGTCGACGATATCGACAGACAGGTGGTGAACGCCCTACTCCGCGACGGTCGGGCGAGTGCCCGCGATGTCGCCGCCGAGACCGGCGTCGCCGCGACCACGGTGTCGCGGCGGATGGACCAGCTGGTCGAGACCGGCGTCATCGAGGAGTACACCGCTCGCGTCGACTACGAGGCACTGGGGTACGACGTGACTGCCGTCTTCCAGCTGTCGGTCGATGGCAGCGGGCTCGAGACGGTGACCGAGCGGCTTCGCGACCTCGACAACATGGTCGCGGTGTACGAGGTGACCGGCAGCCACGACATCGTCGCCGTCGGCAAGTTCCGCGACACGGAAGAGATGAACGCACACATCAAGGAGCTGCTGACCGACCCTGATATCCGCACCGCCTCCACCTCGGTCGTGCTGAACACGGTCCGCGAACACGAACAGTTCCCGGTCGACGACGCCGGCGAGTAACCGACACACGGTCTCCGTGTGTTCTCCGTTTTTCACGCCGCTCAGCGACTGCTACTGGAACCAGTTCTGATAGCGCCGGCGGTGCCGTTAAACCAGTTCACCCGTTCGGTGGGGTATGGGCCTGCAAGTCGACGTGCGAAAGCTCGACCTCTTCAATCAGATGGCGAAGGAGGGGTCGGGGACCGTCGCGGACCACCTCGGTCAGCTCACGGGGCTGAACGCCTCCGTCCACACCTCCCAGATCAACTTTCTCGACATCGACGACGTCACGACACACATCGGCACCGACCGGCAGGTCGGCATCTACGTCGAGCTGAACGAACCGCCCTACGGCTACGTCCTGTTCATGCTCGATCCGGCCGACAGCAAGCGGCTGGCGGGCGCGATGATGGGCGGGATGGGCGAGGCGGGCGAGGGCGATGGGTTCTCCGAGATGGAGCGGTCGGCTATGCAGGAGATCGGCAACATCATGACCTCCGCCTTCATCGACGGCTGGGCGAACGTGCTGGACACGACCATCGACATGGGGACGCCGAACTTCGTGCTCGGCCCGGCCGCAAACATCATCGAGAAGATGGGCGGCTGGCCCGACTCCGAACTCGTCTTCGTCATCGACTCACAGATCACCGTCGAGGACGGCGACCTCGGGATGACCGTCTACACCTTCCCCGAACTCGAAGACCTGGTGCAACTCATCCAGGGTATCGACCTCGACACCGACGTGGCGGCGGACACGCAGGCCGACGACCTGGTGTAATCACTCCGGGAGCGGCCCGAGGATGTCGAGGTCGTACGCCGCGGCCGCTTTGGCCAGTGCCGCCGCGTCTGGCTCGCTCGGTGGCGGCGTCTCGAGACGCGGCGCGGGCTCGCCGACGTCTCTGAACAGCTCCTCCAGACCGCCGGGGGTCACCTGAACGACCATGCGACACGCTCTCTCGCCCACGACACGGAAGCCGTGTGGCACGTCCCGCGGGAGGACGACAGTGTCGTGTGGTGTCGCTCGCACCCGGTTCTCGCCGGCCTCGCCGTAGAGACACTCCAGTTGTCCCTTCAGGATGTAGAACAGCTCGTCCTCGTTGCGGTGGACGTGGTACGGCGTCTCGTAGCCCGCGGGCGCCGTGTGGTCGACGAGCGTGTACGCACCGTCGGTCTGTCCGGCGTCGCGTTTGACGACCATCAGCGCCCCCACTGCCCAGATGGCGTCGCCGTCCTCGGCGCGCAGTACCGACGGGTCCGACCCTGTTGCTGGACTGGTTGCCATGCTAGCATCTCTCTCGAGAGCGTCGATATAGCTACGCCCTGATAGACGCTTGCACTGGACATACCACAAAAGACAGACCGACGAGAGACTTCGTCGGAACAGCGTTCCGACGACGCGAATGGACACGAGCTTGCGTCGTCGGGGTTCCGGATTCGGACCGGGGGCCGCGTTGCCGGGCCGCGATGGCTCGGCTACTCCAGCAGCTCCGGCGCGGCGTCGTAGGCCACCTCCTGGGTGTGCACTGCCTCCGGTTCCGTCTCCGGCTCTTCGGGGTCGTGCATGGTCAGTCGTCCGCCGAGAGTGGCTGTCCGTTCTTGTCGGTCGGGGCCGGGCTCTCGCCGTCCTCGAAGGGGTACCACGACTGCTTGGCGTCGTTGAGGCAGGGGTCCTCGTACCCCTCGACCTCCTCGGGTTCGGCGAGTTCGACCAGCGTCTCGTGGCCGGTGGCGGCGACCCAGTCGCTGAAGGTCTGGCCCTCCGAGCGCAGCGCCGCGTAGGCCTCGGCGATGTTGCGAATCATGCCGGGGACCTCGTCGGCGGGGACGCGCTGGCGGACCCACTCGGTGAACTCGGCCTCCTCGCCCATGCCGCCGCCGACACCGACGTCTAAGGCCTCGACCATCTCGCCGTCTTTCCGAGCGCGCATACCCTGCAGGCCGATGTCGCCGGTCATGGCCTGGCCGCAGTCGGCGGTACAGCCCGAGTAGTGCATCTTGATGCGGTCGACGTCGCTGGGCAGCTCGACGTTGTCGCCCAGCCAGCGCAGCA
>Ga0136589_1000234_pt1 | contig 29160 bp, 20 predicted proteins | sample AntRauMFilla3764_FD_104640 | JGI IMG/M metagenome (GOLD analysis project Ga0136589, IMG submission 104640) | Saline lake microbial communities from Rauer Islands, Antarctica - Metagenome Filla 3 #764 | ecosystem: Environmental > Aquatic > Non-marine Saline and Alkaline > Saline | place...
GTCCAGCCGTTGTCCATCAGGAACATATCGGGGTCGGTCTCCCCGGCGTTCAGCAGGCGGTTGTAGTTCGACCGGGCCGCCCCGGTGTCCTGGTCTCGGGGGACGAACTCGATCGTGATGTCCTCCGAGAGCCCGTTGTCGTAGAGGGCCTGCTTGATGGCGTCGCCGTTGTTCTGGACCGCCACCGGGTCGAAGCCCCAGGTGACCGTCCGCCCCGGACCGCTCCGGCTGCCACCGAGGAGGTCGGCACAGCCGGCCAACCCTGCGGTCAGTCCCGAGACCCCGGCAGCCTGAACGAACCGTCGTCGCGATACTCCTGACGAGCGAGCGTCGTGTGTGTCATCCTGCGCCATGTCTATTCCCTCCTGACGGGGGGTGCTACTTAAACATTGTCCATAATTTACCACAGTCGTTGTTAATGCCTGCTACATACCGGTACAACAGCTATTGTTACTGATAAATACTGATTGAAGTCAACGTTCGTTATATAAACGCCCCGATTCGTTGGCGCTGCTACACCTCATAGGAATTCTTAAACGCGCAAACTGAGTTACTGTTTATTTGAGACTTCTACCGGGCCGTCTGCGCGGGTTCGAGACCGGTGAACTGGCCTCGTCGCTCGGACGGTGTCGCGGTCGGAGAACACGGTGTGGTCCCGTACCCGTCTCCGGGCACGAGACAGCGCGGACCGACTAGTCGTAGCGGACGTCCGTGATCGTGACCTCGGTGGCCTCGATAGTTTCGAGCACGGCCCCCCAGCCGCCGATGTCGTACTCCTCGCCGTCGACGTCGAGCGTGAGGCTGATGCGGCCCGCGAGCTGTGCCAGCGGGACCGGCTCCTGTCGGCCCATCGAGCTCCCCGTGTAGTCGATGTCGACGACCCGCCCGGTCAGGTCGACCGGTTCGTTCGTCTCGGTCTCGTACCCCTGGACACGCGCCTCGACGGTCGCGCCCTTCGACAGGATCGGCTCGAGGTCACGGACCGCGTGGCGCAGGTCCACGTATGTCGTCGGCGTCTCCGGCGTCCGAACCGTGTACACCGTCTCCCATATCTCCCAGAGACAGGTGAGGAAGAACCAGTGGAACAGATACGTGTGCGTGCGGTCGTTCACGAGCACGCCGTACTCGTTGACGGACTGCTGATGGGGCGCAAAGCAGGTCCAGCGACGGTCGACCAGTACCAGAAACGGTGACGGGATGTCCCGATGGCGGGCTTCGGTACAGGTCCCCTCGACCTCCGGCGCATCGGGGATGTCGTCACCCGGCTCGGTACAGATGCTGAGTTTGATGTTGACGCCGCGGTCGTGGGCCGCCGCCAGCTCCTCACGCAGCGCGCGGAACTGTTGGGTGTCGACCCCGAGCTGTATCTGCTGTTCGGCCGAGGCGATGAGCTCTTTGGCCCGCTTGAGCACCGTGTCGAACCGCTTGACGATGCTCACGTCGTGGTCGGCCATCTCCGGTTCGTTCCACCGCTCTTCGATATCCGAGGCGGCGTCGAGATACTTCGTCGACTGCGACCGGAGGTTCTCGAGGACGCCCTGGGGGTCGTGGGCCCGCGCCGTGAGCGAGTCCTGCTGGAAGGTCTCGATGTAGCCCTTCGACTCGAGGTCCCGTAACACGTCGTAGATACGCGGGTCGGGCACCTCGGAGGCGTCGGCGATATCCGTCGCCGAGGCCGTTCCCAGCCCCAGCAAGGCGACGTAGGCCTCCGCCTGATACGGGGAGAGCCCGGCGTCCTCCAGTACTTCGGTCAGTTCGTCGTCGTCCATTGGTCTCCGTGCTGCTTTGTCGTTCGATATCTGTCTCTTGGTTCCATTTTTCACACCCCTTGCAGTTGTGTTTGAGACGTCATTGTGGGTACTTCCATACTTCGGTACGCCACAGAGCGTCGTGCCCGGGGGCGACCGCTGGCCGGTCGAATCCGTGCGATTCAATAACAATGCCCGTTGTAAAATACTATTGCATGAGAGGTAACCGTTTCCAGCCGCGAACGGGAGCGTGCAAAGCGGCGGGAGCAGACAGATGAACTGGGACGAGATCCGCCGACCGGCCCACACCGGCGCGAACCGGTGCTGGCCGTGTACGACGGTGAACCTCGGCGTCGTCGGGTTGTTCGCGCTGTGGCTCTACCGCCGGGACCGGCGGGTCGCGAGCCTGGCGGCGGCAGTTATCGGCATCGCCGCCGTCGCGGTCCGCGGGTACGTGGTGCCGTACACGCCGCGGTTCGCGCCGCGGCTGGTCGCGGCGCTGCCGATTCCGGCGGCTCTCTTCGGGAAAGACGACGGCGCCGAACTCCCGGAAAACGCCTCCCTGACCGGGGCCGAACTCGACGGGACGACGGTGCTGCGGGAGCTCGCAGCGGCCGGTGCCGTCGAGGCGGAGGGAGAGATGATACGCCCGACTGCGGCCGTCGACAGCGCCTGGCGCGACGAGATGGACCGGCTGTCGGGCGAGCCACTCGACGCGCTCGCCCGGGACGCGGCGGGGACCGTTCCCACCCTGTCGACCGCCGAACCGTACGTCGACGGCGACAGCGAGTGGGTCGTCGTGGACGGCGGGCTCGTCGCCCGTCCCGTCGTCGTCGCGGAACTCGCGGCGTATCTGGCCCTGGACGGGACTGTCACGGACCAGCGAGTCCGGCTCGCGGGCGCCCGCGCGCTCCGAATGTTCCTGGACGACTGCCCCGCCTGTGGGACGGCGCTGACCGAGTCGTCGGGCGTCTCCTGCTGTGGCGGCTACACCGACCACCAGACGGCACCAGAGGACGTGCTGGTCTGTCCGAACTGCGAACAGCGCCTGTTCACGATGCCGAACTGAGCGCCCGACGGCCATACTGGTAGCTGTACGTTGGTAACGATATTCGCCACCCCGAGGTGGCGAATTACTTCAGTTTGTTACAGCCACCAGTATCAGTCCACCTGTCGCCGTGCCCGCTCGGCCGCCGTGGTCGACCGTGAACGCGGCACAAAGGCGTTGCCTATTAAGTCCCACCGGACAGATATCCGACCATGAAGAACATCGACGACCTCGTCGAGAGTGCAGCGGACCTCGCCGAGCGGGGCCTCTCCAAGGGTGAGATCGCCGACGAACTGAACGTCTCCCGAGAGACCGCGAGCTGGCTGGTCGAGCGCAGCGGTACCGGCACGGCACCGAAGGAAGTCCCCAAGAGCGGGCCCCACGACATCCACGTCGACTGGTCCGCGCTCGGTCGCGACAGCAGCCGCCTCCACCACATCGGCTGTGCGATGGCCGACCTGCTCTCGAAGCAGGGCGAGGACGTCGACCTCACTATCGGCATCGAGAAGGCCGGCGCGCCGCTTGCGACGACCGTCGCTCGCGAACTCGACACCGACCTCGGGACCTACGCCCCCTCGAAACACCAGTGGGACGACGACGAGAGCGAGGCCTCCGACGGCTCCTTCTCGCGGAACTTCGCCCAGATTCGGGACCGGGACTGCTACGTCGTCGACGACACCATCACCAGCGGCAACACGATGACCGAGACCGTCGAGGCCATCCAGCAACAGGGCGGTAACCCCGTCGCCTGCGTCGTGCTGGCCGACAAGCGCGGCATCGAGGATATCAACGGCGTCCCGGTGTACTCGCTGCTACAGGTCATCCGGGTCGGCACCGACGAGTCCTCGGACTGAGGGCGACGGCGGGGTCGGTCCGGCTGAACGGGGTTTTCGACGCTACTCGAGCCGGTAGATACGGGCCTCGTAGGGCTCGTGGTCACTCGTGGGCGCAATCGCGTCCCGGTCGTAGTTCGACAGCAGCAGGTCGGCCCCGTCGACCGTCGTCGGGATGTCGACCGATTCCGTCCTATCAGAGAAGTTCAGCACGGAGAGCATCCGCTCGCTGACGGCACCCTCGGGGTGTTCTAGCGTCTGCGTGTAGGCCGCGAGCCGCTCGTGGTCGGGATGGAGGTCCTCGTAGTCACCGTAGACGAACGCGTCGTACTGTGAGCGCAAGTCGATGAGCGACCGGTAGTACTCCGTGACGGAGTCGTCCTCACGGGCGGCGGCGACGTTGACCCGCTCGTAGTTGTTGTTGACCTGGAGCCAGGGTTCGCCGTCGGTGAAGCCGGCGTGGTCGCTATCGTCCCACTGCATCGGCGTCCGGGCGTTGTCCCGCGAGCGATAGCCCACGATATCTGCGACCTCCTCGAAGCTGTCGTACTGGTCAGAATCCAGCAGCTCTCGGGTGGTCCGCCGGGCGTCGACGTCGGCCAGGCTCTCCACGTCGTCCCACTGGGCGTTCGTCATGCCCAGCTCCTGGCCCTGGTAGACGTAGGGCGTCCCGGAGCGGGTCAGCATGAAGGTACCCAGCAGCGTCGCCGACTCGCGGCGGTACTCCTCGGGGTCGCCGTAGCGTGAGACCACGCGGGGCTGGTCGTGGTTCTCCCAGTAGAGGGCGTTCCAGCCCTCGTCGGCGAGCCCGTCGTGCCACCGCCGGGTAATCTCCTTGAGCTCCGGCAGGTCCCAGTCGCCGACGGACCACCGCTGGTCGCCCTCGTAGTCCAGCTTCGTGTGCTGGAAGTGAAACGCCATATCCAGCGGGCCGTCCGAACCGGCGTACTCGCGGGCCGTCTCGACGGTCAGCTGTGGCATCTCGCCGACGGTCAGGACGTCGTAGTTCGAGAGGACCCGCTCGTCCATCGCTTCCAGATAGTCGAGCATCCGCGGCCCGTCGACGAACTGTTCGGCGCCGACCCACTCGGCGTCGGGGTCGCCGTCGGGGAGGCCGGGTGCCTTCGAGAGCAGGTTGATGACGTCCATCCGGAAGCCGTCGATGCCCTTCTCCAGCCACCACTCCATCGTGTCGAAGATGTCCCGGCGCACCGCCGGATTCCGCCAGTTCAGGTCGGGCTGGGACTCGTCGTAGAGATGGAGGTAGTACGCGTCGCGTACTTCGTCGTACGCCCACGCGGAGCCGCCGAAGAACGATTCCCAGTTGTTGGGCGGTCCATCACCCCGGGCCTCGCGCCAGATGTAGTAGTCCTCGTATTCGGGGTCGCCCCGGCGCGAGCGCTGGAACCACTCGTGGTCGACGGAGGTGTGGTTGACAACGAGGTCCATCACGAGTCGCATATCCCGCTCGTGGACCTGTGCGAGCAGTTCCTCCCAGTCGGCCATCGTCCCGTACTCGTGGTGGATAGCGCGGTAGTCGCTGATGTCGTAGCCGTTGTCCCGCTGTGGGGACTCGTACACCGGGTTCAGCCAGATGACGTCGGCACCCAGGTCCGCGACGTGGTCCAGCCGGTCGATGATGCCGGGGATGTCACCGATACCGTCGCCGTCGCTGTCGGCGAAGCTGCGGGGGTATATCTGGTAGACGACCGACTCTTTCCACCACTTTCGCTGCGCTGGTGGGACGGGGTGACTGGTCTGTTGTGGTGTGTCGGTCATGCGTTACTCCAGTTCGTAGACGCGCGCTTCGTAGGGGCGCAGCGTCAGCGTTGCCTCGGTGTCCGCCGGTGCGTCGTAGTTCGATAGCAGCAGGTCGGTGGTCCGCGCGGCGTCCTCTATGGCCACAGTCGTCTCGCTGTCGTCGACGTTGAGAGTCACGAGGACGGCGTCCCCGTCGAGTTCCATCCGGTAGGCCCACACGGATTCGTGGTCCGGGAGCAGAAGGTTATACGCACCGTATATCAGTTCCTCGTGCGTTTCTCGCAGTTCGACGAGTGTCCGGTAGTAGTGCAGTATCGACGCCTCGTCGGCCTCGGCGGCGGCGACGTTGACCGTTTCGTGGTCGGGGTTGACCGCGAGCCACGGGTCGCCGTCGGTGAAGCCGGCGTTCTCGGAGTCGTCCCACTGCATCGGCGTCCGGGCGTTGTCCCGCGAGCGGTCCCTGACGGCCTGCTGGACGTCGTCGAACTCGTCTATCTCGCCGGCCTCGATGGCCTCTCTGACCTTCCCGATGGACTGGAGATCGTCGAGTTCGTCCAGACTCGACCAGGGGTAGTTCGTCATCCCGATCTCCTGGCCCTGGTAGACGTAGGGCGTCCCCGAGAGCGTAAAGAGGAGCGTCCCGAGCAGTTTCCCGGACTCGCGGCGGTACTCCCCGTCGTCGCCGAAGCGGGAGACGATACGGGGCTGGTCGTGGTTGGTCAGATACAGCGAGTTCCAGCCGTCGAGTTCCGTCTGCCACTTCGAGATGACGGCTTTGAGGTCGGTGAGGTCCCACTCGGCGGGCGAGAGCCACCCGTCGTCGGCGTCGACGAACATATGCTCGAAGTGAAACAGCATATCCATCGGCCCCTCGTCGCTGACGTAGTCGCTGGCGGTCTCCGGGTCGACGTCGACACACTCCCCGACGGTCATCGTGTCGTAGTCGTCGTAGGTCGACTCGGCCATCTCCGAGAGGTATTCGACGGTGTCGGGTCCGTTCGCGAACTGGTCGATACCGACCCAGCCGCTGTCGGGGTCGCCGTCCGGGAGCCCGTCGGGCTTCGATACCATGTTTATCACGTCCATCCGGAAGCCGTCGATACCTTTCTCCAGCCACCAGTTCATCATCTCGTAGACGTCCTCGCGGACGTCCTCGTTGTCCCAGTTCAGGTCGGCCTGGGTCTCGTCGAACAGGTGGAGGTACTGCTTTCCGGCCGCCTCGTCGTACTCCCAGGCGGGGCCGCCAAAGCCGCTCGCCCAGTTGTTGGGCGGCTCCTCGCCCTCGCGCCAGATGTAGTAGTCGCCGTAGTCGTCGTTCTCCCGCCGGGACTGCTGGAACCACTCGTGGACCGTCGACGTGTGGTTGACCACGAGGTCCATGACGAGCCGCATATCCCGGTCGTGGACCGCCCCGAGCAGTTCCTCCCAGTCGGCCATCGTGCCGTAGGCCTCGTGGATAGCCCGGTAATCGCCAATGTCGTAGCCGTTGTCGGCCTGCGGTGACTCGTAGACGGGGTTGAGCCAGATGACGTCGACGCCCAGCGACGCGACGTAGTCCAGATGGTCGATGACCCCCTGGATGTCACCGATACCGTCGCCGTCGCTGTCGGCGAAGCTCTTCGGATATATCTGGTAGACGACCGCTTCCTTCCACCAGGCTCGCTGCTCGTCCATATACCTAGAGGTACTGCCAACCCGTACTTAAATCTAATTCAGAACTAACAATGGGTGTTGTAAACTGTTCTAGACCGGCCCCGTCCTGCGTCTCACCTGTCGAGGACAGCGTGGCGGGCGAGGGTGACGTCGAAGCCGACGGCCTCGACCCGTTCGGTCGGCCACTCGCCCGTCCCCGAGAGCAGTTCGACACCGTCGGCCGTGACCAGATGCGTGTCCTCGCTCTTTGCCCCCTGGACGGTCGGATTCCACGCGTACCCCTGCGGGAGCGCGACCGACTCGTCGCCATCGGGCGTGGCTATCCACTCCCGGCCGGCGTAGCCCGCCGCCCCGCCCTGGTGGTGGGTGCGCCACTCGCCGTCCCACCCGACGGCGGCGTAGGCGTCCTGGATGGCGGCGAAGACTTCACCGGCGGTGCCCCCGTCCGTCCCGACGGCCCGCGTCGCGGCAAGCGCGGTGGCCTCCACACGCATCGCCGCGCGTGTCCGCTCGCGGAGCCAGTCAGGCGCGCCGAAGGCTATCGTCCGTGTACAGCTGGTGTAGAGGCCGTCGCGCTCGGCGGTCACCGAGAGCAGCGCGTAGTCGCCCAGCGGCTCCGGCTTGGGCGTGTAGTGGCGGTACCGCCGGGCCCGCTCGCCCCCGCCGACGAGCACGACCGGTGTGGCGGCGTCGATGCCGGCCAGTTCGCCGCGCAGCCGCGCGGCCACCTCGCGTTCGAGGTCGGTGCTGTGCGTGTCACGGGCGACCGTCTCGACGGCGGCGGCGACGGCGGCGGCGAACACCCGATAGCGCTCCCGCTGGCGCTCGGTGAGGGGCTGTCGGAGCGCCGACGCGTCCACGCGCCCGAGTCCGGGGACTTCGAAGTCGGCCGCGGCCGGTTCGGGACTCGTGTCGGCGACGGCCCCAGCCAGGTCTCCCTCGTGCCAGGTGTAGGTCTCGACGTCGACCTCGTCGGCGAGTTCCTCCTCGACGAGCCGCCGTCCCTCGATGCTGTCCGTGACGACGGTGATACCGTCGCCGTCGTAGCCCGCCGCCGCGACGCCGACGTCGCCGCCCCGGTCGACGACGTTGTCCCCGGCGCCGTGGTCACCGACCGCCCCGGTCAACCAGGCGAAGCTGTTCGGTCGCGCGAACCAGACGGCGGCGAGGTCGCGGCTGTCGAGGTAGGCGTCGAGTCGGGCGCTGACTGACATACCGACCCAACGGACGGCGGCCGATTAAAACCGCGCGGTGAGAACGTTCGGAGCGAGGCCGCTCAGCGAACCGACACCCGCTCGCCGCGCTCGTCGCTTCGCTCGACCGCGTCCAGCACCCGCTGGACCGCCAGCCCGTCGGCGAAACTCGGCGCGTACTCGCCGCCCTCGGCGACCGCCGAGAGGAACTCGTAGTTCTCGTGGACGAAGGTGTGCTCCCAGCCGATGACGTGGCCCGGCGGCCACCAGTGGTCGACGTAGGGGTCCTCGGGGTCGGTCACGAGAATCGTCTCGTACCCCCGCGAGTCCTCGTGCAGCACCTCCAGTTCGTTCAGCCGCTCCAGCGAGAACCGCAGGCTCCCCTTCGAGCCCTCTATCTCGATGGTGTGGTCGTTCTTGTGGCCGTTGGCGAAGCGCGACGCTTCCAGCGTCCCCATCACGCCGTTCTCGAAGTCCACCTGCGCGCTGTAGGCGTCGTCGACGGTGACGGGTCGTGTCTCGTCGCGTTCGGCGGCTCCGCCGCCGTCGTTTTCCCGAGACTCCTCCGGAGTCTCGCTACCCTCGACGGGTCGCTCGTCCACGAACGTGCGGAGGTGGCCCGAGACCTCGGCGACGTCGCCGACCAGAAACCGCGCGAGGTCGATGGTGTGAGCGCCCAGGTCACCGAGCGCGCCGCTGCCGGCCATCTCGGCGTCGTTGCGCCAGGACCACGGCGCCTCGGGGTCGACGAGCCAGTCCTGAAGATACTGCCCGCGGAAGTGGTGCAGTTCACCCAGGTCGCCGTTCTCGATGAGCGCCTTCGCGTACTGGATGGCCGGGACGAACCGGTAATTGAACGCGACGCCGGCGGGGACGCCGGCCTCGCTGGCCGCGTCGGCCATCGCCTCGGCGTCCGAAAGCGTCGGTGCGAGCGGCTTCTCGCAGAACGTCGGCGTTCCGGCTTCGAGCGCGGCGATAGAGGGCTCGGCGTGGACGTGGTTCGGGCCGAGGTTGTAGAACACGTCCACCTCGTCGACGACGTCACGCCAGTCGGTCGCCGTCCGCGAAAAGCCCAGCCGGTCGGCCGCGTCGGCCAGCGCGTCCTCGTCGCGACCCACGATGACCTCGCGGTTCACCGCGGGAGCGTCCTCGAAGAACATCGGGAGGCGGGCGAAGGCGTTCGCGTGGGCTTTGCCCATAAACCTGTAGCCGAGGACGCCGATGTCGAGTGGTATGTCGGTCATTGCCCTACCTCGGTGTTAGTACCGCTCGCGAACGGCGTGAGCGAGCGGCCTTTTTCGCCCACGTTTTTGCCGGGAGCGCTCCCACAGCGCGCCCGGAGAGCGCGCGAGGAAGGGCGACCGGGAAAAAGGTGGTTGCGCATAAACCTGTAGCCGAGGACGCCGATATCTAAGGGAGTTTCCGGCATGGTCACTCCGCCCAGTAGGCGTCACCCGGCTGTGTCTCGAAGACCGCACGGTCCAGTACGTCGACAGCCTTCTCCAGACCCTCGCGGGCGCTGGTCAGGGAGTCCTCGTGTTCGATGGAGAGGGCACCGTCGTAGCCGACCATCCGAAGCGTCGAGACGACGTCCTTCCAGTGGCCCTCGCCGTGGCCGTAGCCGATGGAGCGGAACAGCCACGAGCGGTTGGGCTCGTCGGTGTAGGCCGTCGTATCGAGGACGCCCTTCTCGCGGGCCTGGTCCTCGTACACCTTCGTGTCCTTGGCGTGGAAGTGGTGGATGGCGTCCTCCTGACCGAGCAGCCGGATGGCGCTTGTCACGTCGATACCCTGCCAGTACAGATGCGAGGGGTCGAAGTTGGCGCCGATGTGCTCGTTGGTCGCCTCGCGGAGTTCGAGCATCCCGTGGGGCTCGTAGACGAGCATATTCGGGTGCATCTCGATGGCCACGTCGACGCCGTGGTCGGCGGCGTGGTCGGCTAGCTCGCTCCAGTACTCCGTCGCGACTTCCCACTGGTAGTCGTGGGCGTCGGCGTGTTCCTGGGGCCAGGGCGCAGTAATCCAGTTGGGCACGTCGTCGTTCGGGCCGCCGGCGGGGAGCCCCGAGAAGCAGGTCACCGTGTTCTCGTCGAGCTGGTCGGCCAGCGTGATGGCCTCCCGGAGTTCGGTGTCGGCCTCGGCGGCGCGGTCGTCGTCCGGATGAATCGGGTTGTTGTGCGTCGCGAGCGCGCTCACACGCATCCCGTGGTCGTCGAGCAGCTCGTGTAGTTCGGCCTGTGCGACCTCGTCGTCGAGCAGCCCCCCGCGGTCGAGATGGTCCGACCCCGGATAACCGCCACAGCCGATCTCGACGGCGTCGACGCCGATACCGTCGAGATACGAGAGTGTTTCCCCGAGTGGCTGGTCACCGAGCGGGACCGTCAGCACACCAATATCCATGTCGGGAGGTACAACAGGTGATGTGATAAAAACCCGGGCGCGGGCAGGGACCGCCGCAAGCCGGCGGTTTTCTTCGAGTGAGCCACGACGGCACGGACCACCGAGTAGATGGCGACCGTCCAGTACCCCCACTGCCGGGCGTCATCCGGCTCGCTTCCCTCTGGGGAATTTATATATCATGACGGTTGTAACCGAGTATGGACTCGGCACTCCTGTTATATCAGGGTGTCCTCGCGGCGGTCTGTCTGGCGACCGGCGGCGTCGCCGTGCGAGCCTGGCGCCAGCGGGAGGAACCGGGCGCCACGTACCTCGCCGTGATGAACGTCGGTATCGTCTTCTGGACGCTTTTCACGCTCCTCCCGACGTTTCTCGGCGCGTCACCGTGGTCGTTCGTCTCGCTCAGACTCGTCATCCCCTTCGTCACTGTCGGCGTCTTCGGCCTGTTCGCGTTCACGCTGGAGTACACCGGCCGGGGCGAGTACCTGACCCGACGCGCGCTGGCGCTGCTGTCCGTCCAGCCGATACTGACGACGGCCCTCGTCCTCACCAACGGCTACCACGAGCTCATGTGGACCGAGACGGCGCTGGACCCGACGGCGGTGTACGGCGTGGTGCGGACGTTCCAGGTCGGGTTTCTGGTCCACACGCTGTACTCCTATCTCCTGTTGATCACGGCGGTGTACATGATCGGCCTGTTCGCCGTCCGGTCGGACTTCCTCTATCAGAAGCAGGTCGTGGCCTTTCTCGTCGCCATCTTCGTCCCCTGGCTCGGGAACGTCCTCTACATCTTCACGCCCGTCCAGTACGACCTCTCGCAGGTCGGCTTCGCCGTCACCGGCGTCGCGCTGGGCTATGCCATCACCTCGGTCGGCTTTCTGGATATCACCCCGGTGGCTCGCGACAGGGTGGTCGAGACGCTCCAGGCCGCGGTGTTCGTCATCGACACCGACGGCCGGCTCGTGGACATCAACGACCAGGGACGGCGGCTTCTGGGCGTTGGCGAGCGGTCGGTCACCGGCGACCCGGTCGCCGCCCTGCTCGACCCGTTTCCCGACACCGAGGCGCTCGCCGAGACCATCACGTCCACCAGAGCCGACGAGACGTTCGAGACGACGCTGGAGGGTCGGACCTTCGCCGTCCGCATCTCCCCGCTGTACGACCAGCGGGACCTGCTGGCCGGGCGGGTCGTCCTCGTCAACGACGTCACCGAACAGGTCGAACAGCAGCGGGAGCTCCGCCAGCGAAACGAGCAACTCGACCGGTTCGCCAGCGTCGTGAGCCACGACCTCCGGAACCCGCTGACCGTGGCCTCGGGCAAACTCGAACTGTTCAGACAGACCCGCGACGACGAGTTCCTGGCCGACGTCGACGACTCCCTGCACCGGATGGAACGGCTCATCTCGGACGTGCTGACGCTGACCCGGACCGGCGGCAGCGACATCGACGTGGCGCCGGTCTCGGTCGGTGCGGTGGCCCAGGCGGCCTGGAGCAACGTCGACACCGGCGAGTCGACGCTCGCCGTCGACTCGGAGCTGACGCTGCCGGCCAACCGGTCCCTGCTCATGCGGCTGTTCGAGAACCTGTTTCGCAACAGCGTCGAACACAACCGCGACCCGGTGGCCGTGACAGTCGGTGGCCTGCCCGACGGTTTCTTCGTCGAAGACGACGGCGTGGGTATCCCCGAGGCGGACCGGACCGGCCTCTTCGAGGAGGGCGTCTCGGGGACCGAAACCGGCACCGGACTCGGGTTGATGATCGTCGACCAGGTCGCGACGGTCCACGGCTGGGGGGCGACCGTGACGGCGGGCGAGAGCGGCGGCGCGCGCTTCGAGATCCGGTCAGCGAGTTGAGAACCACGGCCGTAGATGGCTATCCTCTAGGTTTTTGTGAGGGGACAAGTAAGCCACCGGCATGGGAAAAGCGAACGATATCGATTACGCCGACCTGCACGACCCCAACGCGGAGTACACGATGCGCGAGCTGTCCGCCGACACGATGGGGGTCACGGCCAAGCGGGGCGGCGGTCGGGACGTGACGATCACCGACGTCCAGACCACGATGGTCGACGGGAACTTCCCGTGGACGCTCGTGCGGATCTACACCGACGCGGGAATCGTCGGGACCGGTGAGGCCTACTGGGGCGCGGGCGTCCCCGAACTCATCGAGCGGATGAAACCGTTCGTCGTCGGCGAGAACCCGCTCGATATCGACCGACTGTACGAACATCTGGTCCAGAAGATGTCGGGCGAGGGTTCCGTCGAGGGCGTCACCGTCACCGCCATCTCGGGCATCGAGATCGCGCTCCACGACCTGGCGGGGAAAATCCTCGAAGTGCCGGCCTACCAGCTGCTGGGCGGGAAATACCGCGACGAGATGCGGGTCTACTGTGACTGTCACACCGAGGAGGAGGCCGACCCGGACGCCTGTGCCGCCGAGGCACGCCGCGTCGTCGACGAGCTGGGCTACGACGCCCTGAAGTTCGACCTCGACGTCCCCAGTGGTCTGGAGAAAGACCGCGCGAACCGTCACCTCCGCCCGGGCGAGATCCGCCACAAGGCCGAGATCGTCGAGACGGTCACGGAGGAAGTCAAAGACGAGGCCGACGTGGCCTTCGACTGCCACTGGACCTTCTCTGGCGGCTCGGCGAAGCGGCTGGCCGAGGCCATCGAAGACTACGACGTCTGGTGGCTGGAAGACCCCGTCCCGCCGGAGAACCTCGAAGTCCAGGAGGAAGTCACCAAGTCGACGACGACGCCCATCACCGTCGGCGAGAACCGCTACCGCGTAACGGAGGAGCGGCGTCTCATCGAGAACCAGGCCGTCGACATGGTCGCGCCGGACCTGCCGAAAGTCGGCGGGATGCGCGAGACTCGCAAGATAGCCGACGTCGCGAACCAGTACTACATCCCGGTCGCGATGCACAACGTCGCCTCGCCGGTCGCGACGATGGCCAGCGCACAGGTCGGCGCTGCCGTCCCGAACTCGCTGGCCGTCGAGTACCACTCCTACGAGCTGGGCTGGTGGGACGACCTGGTCGAGGAGACCGTCATCGAAGACGGGTACATCGAGATTCCCGAGGAGCCGGGGCTGGGCCTCACGCTGGACATGGACGCCGTCGAGGAACACATGGTCGACGGCGACACTCTCTTCGATGAAGCATAGCTTCATCGAGCTCGAAAATCTCTGATTTCCGGTGTTCGACGAAGCGTAATTTCAGGTATGCGGTTTCGCTTTTTGCGTGGACCGAACAGTGAGCGGAAGCTATCGAGGACCACCGGACAGGAGTCGTGTGAGCGGCACCTCAACGGCATCCCAAGGTATTTTCAACACCTGTTGTACCCAGTTGGGAAAGTTCTTTGTTCGCCTGCCCCAACGAGAGGGTATGCCCAGCTACAGGACGCTGTCGGACGCGACGGCGGCGCTCGTCGACCGCCAGCGGGAGGTACTCGACGCACACGCCGACCGTTTCGAGGCCGCGAAGGTGCTGACCACGCACCTCGGTGCCCACTGGCGCGACGGCCACGCCGAATTCGGCTTCTGGACGCCCCAGCTCGTCGACGCGGTCCCCGAGTCGGCAGTCCGTCTGGAACTGCTGACGCCGACAGAGGACGTGGATCTGACCGCCGACGAGGCGACGGTCGAGTTCGACCGGACGTTCGTCGAGACCCGCCGCGAGGGCGAGTTCACGTGGGCCGCCGTCGAGGGCGTGCGGCCGGGGACGCGCGAGCAGCTCGGAACGCTCTACCGGCTCAGCTACACCGTCGACGGCGAGCGCGAGACTATCACGGACCCCTTCGCCGACTCACTTCCCTTCGGGGCCTACGGCCCACCGGAGCTGTACGATATGGCCCGGCTGGACGAGGAACGCGGAGACCGCGACTATTTCCAGCGACTCGAACAGGACGGCGTCGAACCGGCGGCCAGCGAGGACGACGGCCTCCCCCGGTTCGAGCCGGCGACGAGTATGCTGGAGGTTCACCCCGGCACCGCGACCGAGTCGGGGACGCTCGCGGGGCTCACCCGGCTGTTCGAGACGATCGGCGGGAAGGAGAGCGCCGGCGAGGAACTCTCCCCCGCCGAGCGGAACTTCGCCGGCTACGACGCCGTCCAGCTGATGCCCGTCGCCCCGATCACCCAGAACGAGGACGAACTGGGCTACTGGCTCCCGCAGGCGGTCACCGAGGATAGCCTCCTGGCGACGGTCCACCGACCGGACATGGTCAACTGGGGGTACGATATCGTCATCTCCGGGTTCGGGACGGTCAATCCGGCAGTCCTCGAGACGCGGCGCCCCGACGAGCTGGTGGATTTCATCGAAACGCTGCACACCCTGCCCGAGCCGGTGAAAGTCGTCTTCGACATCGCGCTGGGCCACGCAGACAACGGGGCGCTCCCGCTCCTGAACGACGAGTGGCTCACCGGCCCCGGAATGTACGGCCAGGAACTGGACTACACCCAGCCCGTCGTCCGGGCGGGGCTGCTCGAACTCCAGCGCCGGAAGATGGACTTCGGCGCGGACGGTATCCGCGTCGACGGCGCCCAGGACTTCACCAACTGGGACCCCGACGCCGAGGAGGAGTGGCACGACGACGAGTACCTCGCCGAGATGGACCGGGTCACCCAGGAGGTCGCCGGCGTCGAGTACCGCCCGTGGATGATATTCGAGGACGGTCGCCCGTGGCCCCGCTCGGACTGGGAACTGGCCTCCACCTACCGCACGCTCATCGACCAGCACCCCCACGCCTACCAGTGGGGGCCGGTCACCTTCGCGCACAACACGCCCGCCCTGCAGACGTTCTGGGCGACCAAGTGGTGGCGCGTGCGGGAGGTCGCCGACATGGGCGCAAACTGGATCTCCGGGGTCGCCAACCACGACACCATCCGCCGGGGCACCCAGCTCGAACCGGAGCCACCGTTCAGCCAGCCCCAGATAAACCGCTATCTCGGCGAGAGCGAGCCCGAGAAGCTCGACCGGGCGTACAACAACCCCGCCTCGACGGTCCTCTTTCACGCCCTCCTGCCGGGGTGTCCGATGGACTTTACCCACGCCAATATGCGCGCCCCGTGGGGGTTCGTGCGCGACACGGACGCCGTCTGGAACCTGAAGGTGCTCGCCGAGGAGGAGAACTTCCCCGAGTGGCAGATTCGACCCGCGGAGTTCCACGACGACGCCCACTTCCGGCGGCTCAAGGGGTGGGGGTTCGAGAGCCGCGACCAACTGAGCGACTTTCTCTCCCTGCTGGCCCGGGCCGTCGAGATGACCGACTACGACAAGGCCGATATCGCGACGCTGCTCGACACCATGGGGACGCCCATCGGCGACGGGCTCACCGTCGCGGAGCTCGAACGGCTGGGCCGGGACTGGATGCGCGACGTCGCCGACTTCGCGAACCTCACACATTGGCACGACCAGCAAGACGACGAGCGGACGGCCTTCGACCGCGCAGTCCGGCAGTTCCGTCACGACCACGACTGGGTCGTGAGCGCCTTCGACGGCGATGACACGCTCGCGTACGTCTATCCGACGGACGGCACGGTCCTCTACTACGGCCACCGGACGGCGCCCGACGACAGCGAGGAGCTGCTGTTCGTCGCCAACATGGAAGGCGTCGCCGAGACGGTGACACCGACGGCGCTGGCCGGCGTCGACGGCGACGGCTGGGAACTCGCGCTCGCGGCGCCCGGACTCGCAGTCGAGAGCGCCGACGAACCGCTCGAACTGGCCGACAGCGACGTCGCGCTGTTCGTCCGGTAGCTGACTAATCGCCGCAGCAACACTAGATCCCTTTCTCGTTCAGGACCGATAGTCCTCAGATATAAATTACTATTTACCGACGGCATAAAATACTCCAATCGATGGGCACTCGGTTATACCGGTTCCGGCGGTGGCTCCCAGTCGGCCGCAAGCCGCTTATTACAACTAGTATTCTCCTGACGATGGGCTGTGGATTAGTTTGGCTGCAGCGACCGTATGGAGCAGGCCTCTTTTCTCTTGGAGTACTCATGCTCGCTTCTGATTATAAGATTCTACAGATGTTGTCACTCGACGCCCAGTATCGGTGGGTTCAGTCTAGGTCGGGTCTCAAAGACCGCGTCGAGCGTGACTATCGCGCGAAGGTGTTTATCGAGCGGGGACCAAAGAAAATAGAATTACAGTCACAGGCTGACGGGAATTTTCGGGCAGTAATCAATCACGAAACAGAGTGTCTCTACCCTGGGCTGCGTTTTCGAATCTACGTCGAAGCACCGCTTGACGATTCAGAAGGCCTTCACTATCATCTCCGTTTGGGAACGGGTGAAGTGACCAGAGTTTCTGAGACAAACGACGGTTCGGTCACCGCGTTCGTGACTATCGAGTCTTGGGAAACTGAGTTCGAGGACGAAGACGAGGCGCAGTTCGCGGCTGAAGCGAAACGTGCGATTCAGACCGCCGGCGACAGTTCGTTCGAACCGTTCGCAAAGATTGCCGAGAAAGACCGCATCAACGAGTTCGATATCGACGAGTGGCGAGCGATCTACGATTGGACCACCACCGACGAGACCGTCGACGCTTGAGTGGGTCGTAACATTCAATACTGATTCGGTTCAAGATTCGCACATGAGTGTTGCGCCACATGTCGCGACCCCGGAACGTCGGGTCAACGACTACACCGTCGTTATCGAGCAGGGCGCACGGGATGGGCTTAGCGAGGGCGACAGCGTCATACTCGCAATCGGTGACGAACACGTTCGGTCAACCGTCGTAGACGTTACTGAGCGCAAGTCCGTCCTGGAAATCAATACGGCGTAACCGAACTACTCTGCAGGCGGACCACAGCACCTCAACCCCCGCCAAAGCGCTCGGCGACGGCCACGCGGTCTATCTTCTCCGGCCCCGACGTGGGCAGCTCGTCGACGAACGCCAGCCGTTTCGGTATCTTGTACCGCGCGAGCCGGCCGTCACAGAACGCCTCGATGTCCTCGAGCGTGAGCGACTCGTCGCCCTCGACGACGGCCTTCCCGACCTCACCCCACCGGTCGTCGGCGACCGGCACGACGACCACCTCGTCGACGGCGTCGTGTTCGGTGAGGACGCCCTCGACCTCGCTCGGGTAGACGTTCTCGCCGCCGCTGACGAACATATCCTTCGTGCGCCCCTCGATGCGGTAGTACCCCTCGGCGTCGACGCTGGCGAGGTCGCCCGTCGACACCCAGCCGCCACCGAACGTCGTTTCGGTCTCGTCGGGATTCGCGAGGTAGCCCCCCGCGGCGTGTGGCGAGCGCAACTGGAGTTCCCCGACTGTGCCCCGTTCGACGGGCTCGCCGTCGTCGACGACGCGGGCGTCGACGTGCATCGCGGGTTTCCCGACCGTGTCGGCCTTCTCCCGGGGCCAGCCGTCGGGCATCGCGAAGTTGTTGGGGCCACACTCCGTGAGGCCGTACCCCTGCGAGAGGTCGATACCGCGGGACCACCACGCCGCCATCACCGACCGGCGACAGGGGCCGCCGCCGGATTTGACCACCCGCAGCGTCGACAGTTCCGTCTCGGCCCAATCGTCGTGGTCGGTGAGCAACCGCAGGACCGCCGGGACGGCCACGAGGACCGTGGCGCCCTCGCGCTCGACGGTCCCGAGCAACTGGCACGGGTCGAACTCGCGGGCCAGCACGACGGTGCCGCCCATGTGCCAGACGGGGACCGTGACGACGTTCCAGCCGCCGGTGTGGAACATGGGGAAGGTAAGCGGCGTGACGTCGTCGTCGCGCAGCCCCCACGAGGCGATGGTGTTCAGCGAGTTCCAGACGACGTTTCGATGGGTGAGGACCGTCTCTTTGGGCGTCCCAGTCGAGCCGCCGGTGTGCAAGAGGAGGTGGGTATCGTCGGGGGCCAGGTCGGGCGTCTCGACCGAGCCGTCGTCGCGGGGCAGTTCGCGGGTGTAGGTGGGTGTTCCGGCGAAGGTCCCATCCTCCCCGCTCGCGTCGCCGGCGGTCTCGATACCCAGGACGGTCGGTGCGGTCTCCGCGTCGGAAAGCGCCGCTCGCGTCTCGTCCAGAAACGGCGCCTCGACGACAAGGAGGGTCGGGTCGACCCGGTCCAGTAGTTCGGCGAGCTCGGGCGGGGCGAGCCGGTGGGACAGCGGCGCGAGGACGCTCCCGGTCTTGGCCGTCGCCAGAAAGAGGTCCACGACCGCGGGACGGTTGCGTGAGACGACGGCGACGCGGTCGTCGCGTTCGACACCGTGGCGCCGGAGCAAGCGGCTCGCGCGGTTCGCCCGCCCGTCGAGGGCAGCGTAGGTGAACCGCTCGCCGGTGGTCGCGTCGACCAGCCCCACCCGGTCGGGCGTCAGTTGCGCGCGCTTCTCGCTCCAGGCGCCGACCCAGGCCTGCGGGCCGTCGGTAAACTCAGACATCGACGAGGAACCCCCGGAGTGCCTCGTTGACCGCCTCGGCCCGTTCGATAAAGCACAGGTGGGGCGCACCGTCGAGTTCCAGGTAGTCGGCGTCGGGTAGCCCGTCGGCGAGCAGCCGGCCGTTCTCGACGGGGACGACGCGGTCGGCGGTGCCGTGGACGACGAGCGCCGGTGCGGTGATATCGGCCAGTCGGCCGTGGACGTCGAACCCCTCGACGGCGGCGGCCTGCCAGGTGAGGGCCCGCTCGCTCGCGTCGCTGTCGAGACGCCAGTCGATGATGCGCTCGACGAGGTCCGCACGCTCCCGCATGAACGACTCGGTCATCGCCGGCGCCATCTTGTAGTGACGGCGTTCGCGCTCGTCGTACTCCTCGGGCACGTCGAAGAGACGCTGCTGAGTCTCCTCGGGCGTCGGGACCGCCTCCGGACCGCCGGGCGTCGTACACAGCAGCGTCAGCGAGTCGGCCCGGCCGTCTTCGAGGGCGAACTGCTGGGCGATCATCCCGCCCATGCTGGCCCCGACGACGTGGGCGCTCTCGACGCCGGCGTCGTCGAGCACGGCCGCGAGGTCGCCGGCCATCTCACTGATAGTGTAGGGCCCCTCCGGGGCGTCGGAGTCGCCCGTCCCGCGGTTGTCCGGGAGGATGGTGTCGTAGTCGGACAGCGCCCGCCGCTGCCAGCGCCACATCCAGCGGCCATACCCAAGCCCCTCGACGAACACGACTGTCGGTGCCGCCTGTGGCCCGTCACGCTCGTAGGCCAGACTGACGCCGTCGCGGGTCGCGGTCGGCATGGGCCGACTACGTGACCGCTCCGTTTCAATCTGTGTGGGCGCGCGCCGTGAGCCAGACGAGTCAGCCTGTCAGTGATTCACTTGCGCGCGTAAATTCAACTCCGTAGACAGGTTCAGAAAGGCTTTCCTCATGAACGACCACAGGGAACGGCGACGCAGGACCTCCCTGATTCAATAATGTTTTAGGCTTCGGATTTGGAGAAACTGGTATGACTTTGCACGCCAGAGAGATAAACCAAGACGTGCGGGAGCTTGGTGAGCTCTTGGGCGACGTTCTCGAGGCGCAATCTTCGACCGAAGCGTTCGACATCGTCGAGCGAACGCGGGTGTCCTCTATCGAATACCGGCGTGGCGACGCCGAGACACGCGAGGAGGTCGGTCGCACGCTCGACCGCCTCAACCCCGAGATGCAGGACATCGTCGCCCGGGCCTTCACGACGTACTTCGAACTTATCAACCTCGCCGAGGAGCGCGAACGGGTCCGGGAGACCCGCGAGGGGAGTCAGGAGGGCATCCTGGCCGACAGCGTCGAGGAGGCCGTCGACGAGCTCGACAGTCGCGGCGCCGACGCCGCGGAACTGGAGTCCGTGCTGGACGACGTGCTCATCCAGCCAACCTTTACCGCCCACCCGACCGAGGCCCGCCGCAAGACTGTCAAGGCCAAACTCCGATCGGTCGCCCAGGACCTGGAGATGCTCGACGAGCGCCGGCTGACCGACCGCGAGGAGGCCCGTGTCGAGCGAGACCTCGCCGCCGAGGTGACGAGTCTCTGGCAGACGCCACAGGTCCGTGAACGCCGACCCGAGGTGACCGACGAGGCGCTGAACGTCCAGTGGTACCTCGAGAACGTCCTCTTCGAGGTCATCGACGAGGTGTACGACGAGCTCCAGAACGCCATCGACGACCGCTACGAGGAGGACGTCGACGTCCCCAAGCTCTACGAGTTCCGCTCGTGGGCCGGTTCCGACCGCGACGGCAACCCGTTCGTCACGCCCGAGGTCACCGAGGAGACTCTGGAGCGTCAGCGGGACACCATCCTCCCGCTGTACCGCAACAAGCTCAAGGAACTCTCCGGCGTGCTCTCCCAGGACGCCTCGAACATCACGACCGACGACACCTTCGACGAGCGCCTCTCCGAGCACAAGACCCGCCTCCCCGGCGTCGCCAGCGAGGCCGAGGAGCGCTACCCCGACGAGCCCTACCGGCAGAAACTGAAGCTGATGCGCGAATCGGTGCTGCGGGTCAGCGACGTGCGCCAGGGCGGTTACGAGGGGCCCGAAGAGCTGCTGAAGGACCTTCGCTCTATCGCCGACAGCCTGCGGGACAACAACGCCGAAGTGGTCGCCGAGTCCCACGTCGACCCCCTGATTCGAAAGGTCGACACCTTCGGCTTCTCGCTGGCCTCGCTGGACCTCCGTGACCACCGCAAGATGCACACGGACGCCATCGCCGAGGCGGTCGAGCGCGAGGGCATCGACTACGCCGGCATGGACGAGGACGAACGCGTCGAGTTCCTGACCGACGCCATCACGCAGGACGGCCCGGTCATCGACATGGCGGACACGACGGGCCTCTCCGAGGACGCGACGCGCGTTCTGCGCCGGTTCCGCAAGACCGCCGACTGGCAAAACGAGTTCGGCGTCGACGCCATCGACACCTACGCCATCAGCTGGTGTGAGGAGCCCAGCCACGTGCTGGAAGTGCTCCTGCTGGCCGACCAAGTCGGCATCGTCGACCTGCCGGGCTACTGTGGACTGGACATCGTCCCGCTGCTGGAATCGGAGTACGCTCTCTCGGGCGCCCGGCGCATCATGGGGACCCTCTTCGAGAACGAGGCCTACGAGATGGCCCTCGAGGCCAGAAACGGCGTCCAGGAGATCATGCTCGGCTATTCGGACTCCAACAAGGAGAACGGCTTCCTGGCCGCGAACTGGTCGCTGTACAACAACCAGAAGCGCCTGGCCGACATCACCTCTGACTTCGACGTCGAGATGCGGCTGTTCCACGGCCGCGGGGGCTCTATCTCCCGCGGTGGCGGCCCGATGAACGACGCGATGCTGGCACTGCCCAACGAGACGGTCACCGGCCAGATCAAGTTCACCGAGCAGGGCGAGGCCATCGCAGAGAAGTACGCCAACGAGGACATCGCCGAGCGCAACCTCGAACAGATGCTCAACGCGCAGGTCCGCGCCCGGCACAACGCGATGGAAGACCCCGTCGAGGAGATTCCCGAGGAGTGGCGCGAGGCCATGGAGAAGTCGGCCCCCGCCGCTCGCGAGGAGTATCAGGACCTCCTGGGGACGGACGGCTTCGTCGACTACTTCGAGCAGGCGACGCCGATTACCGTCATCGAGAACCTCAACATGGGCTCGCGCCCGGCCTCCCGCAGCGAGGACCGCAGCGTCGACGACCTCCGGGCCATTCCGTGGGTGTTCTCCTGGACGCAGGCCCGCTGTATCATCCCCGGCTGGTACTCCATCGCCACGGGACTGAACGCCTACCTCGACGACGGTGGCGACATGGAGACCTTACAGGAGATGTACGAGGAGTGGCCGTTCTTCCGCACGAAGATCGACAACGCGTCGCTGGCGCTCGCTCGAACCGACTTCGGCATCGCCGAGGAGTACGCCGACCTCGCCGACGACGACCTGCGCGAGCGCATCTTCCCGCGGCTCGAGCGCGAGTACGACGAGACCGTCGACCTCGTCCTGCAGATCACCGAGCGTGACGGCCTGCTCTCCCGTGAGTGGTTAGAGGAGAACCTCGAACGCCGCAATCCCTACGTCGACCCGCTGAACCTGCTGCAGGTCCGGCTGCTCGCACAGTCTCACCTCACCGAGACCGAGAAGCGGACCCTCCGCCTGACGGTCCAGGGTATCGCCGCCGGGATGAAGAACACCGGATAACCGCCCGCGCCAAAATCTTTTACAACGGCTGTTGTTTCTACCGAAGCATTTAGGCACCGGTAGGTAGCATACCTGATATGGCACTCGAAACGGTCCTGCTCGCGGTCGGTCCGAACGACGCGAACCGCATCGACGAACTGGCCAGTACAGTGGTCGACATCGCCGGCCCGGCCGGGGCCGACGTGGTCGTCGCACACGTCTTCACCGACGAGGAGTACGAGACGGCCATCGAGCGACTCGAGTTCGAGGCCGTCGCCCAGGCGGACCCCAACGAGGTAGCCGACCGACACGCGACGGTCCGGGAACTGCGCGAGCTCCTGGCCGAGGCCGATATCCCGACCAGCGTCCGCGGAGCCGTCGGCGACCACGGCGACGAGATCGTCGCCCTCGCGGGCATGACACAGGCCGACCTCGTCGTCGTCGGCGGCCGCAAGCGCTCGCCGACCGGCAAAGCCGTCTTCGGCTCGACCGCGCAGGAAGTCATGCTGAGTGCTCCCTGTCCCGTCACGTTCGTCCGCGGCGACGACTGATAGGGACCCACTCCGAGACCCCAGGTGTCGCCGACCGCGACACCCAACTGTGTTCTCCCCCTTCGTTCACGCAATCGCCAGCGCAGCAGCCAGACTCAGATGACACTCCCGGCCGAACTGCCGGCCTCGCGGTCGCTACGGGGCGACGAAACGGGAAAAGCGGTCCGGCGATTACTTCACGATAGCGGCTTCGAGCAGCTCGAGCGGGTGGCGGATCTCGTAACCGGTGCCGTGTTCCATCTGCATCGCACAGGTCGGACACTCGGTCATGCCGACCTCGCCCTCTGCGTGTTCCATGTGGTCGAACATCTCCTCGCCGATGTCCATGGACTTCTCGTATTTCTCTTCTTTCCAGCCGTAGGTGCCCGAGATGCCCGAACAGGACTCGCCGACGTCCTCGATGCCGGCGCCCTCTAGGTCACGGAACAGCTCGACGGACTGGCGTTCGAGCCCCTGGTTGCGGGCGTGACACGGCGCGTGGTAGGCGAACTCCTCGGCCAGCTCGCCGGTGACGTTCGACTCCTGGACGTCCTCCTTGACGTCCTCGTGGATGCGCAGGTACTCGACGGCCTCGAAGGTGTTCGAGGACACCTTCTCGATGCCGTCGATGTCGAACAGCTCGGGGTACTCCTGGCGCAGCGCCATCGAACAGGAGGTACACGACGCGATGGCGTCGTATCCCTGGTCGACGAGGTCCGACATCGAGGAGACGTTGACCTCGGCGTGACGACGGGCGTCGTCGAGCATCCCATTGGCGAACATCGGCGTCCCGGAGCACTTCTGCTCGGGGGCGACGACCTCGTAGCCGTAGTGTTCGTAGACGTGGACCATCGCCTTGGCGACGTCGACGGTGTTGTAGTTGGAGTAACAGCCGTGGAAGTACGCCACCTTCTTGTCGGCGTCGCGGTCCAGCCCCAGTTGCTCACGGCGCTGCTGGGCGTTCCGCCGGGAGGCGTCGGCGCCGCCGCGTTCGGCCCACCACTCGCGGAACGTCTGGGGGGCGAAGTCGGGGAAGTCACGCTCCTTGGTGACGCCCATCGTCTTCTCCATGAGCCAGCGGGCCGGCCCGAAGTTCATGCCCCAGGTCGCCAGACGGGGGACTTTGCTGGCGATAGACGCGGAGAGCCGGTAGTTCGAGAGGATGCGGTTGCGCCAGTACTCGAGGTCCGTCTTGGACATCTGGTTCTCGACGTACTCTCCGCGGGCCGTGTTGTGCATCTGGCTGAGCGGGACGCCCGACGGACAGGCGTTGTCACAGCGCATACAGTTCGAACACGACATCACGGAGTCGTCGATCTCGTAGTCGTCGTCGGTCTGCTTGAGCCGCCACTGCTCGGGGCCCTGGAACTTCGGCCCGGGGAAGTCGTCGTCGACCTCCGCGACCGGGCAGTTCGTATCACACACCGAACATTTGAAGCAGGAGTCGGCGCCGGGTCGCAGGTCGAAGTCGTTGCTATCTGGGAAGACGTCGACGGGCTCGAAGTCGTGGCCCGTGTTCGGTTCGACTGGGTCGAAGTCTGTTGGGGATTGTGCGTCGCTCATCGTGCCTCCGCTGCAGCGTTCTCGCCCGCCACGTAGCCTGTCGCAATCGACACTCCGCTACCGGATTTCTCAGCGGCGAAGTCGTAGCCGCCGAGCACCGACCCGGCTGCCCGCAGGTTCTCGAACTCGACCGCGTCGTCGCCGGTCAGCGGCCGCAGGGTCTCGTCCGTCTCGACGCCGAAACTGGCGAAGGAGTGGTCGCCGAAGACGTCGCCGGAGAACCACTCGTAGCGGTCCTCGCCGTGGGCGATGTGGCAGTCGAAGATGGGCTCTTCGACGCGCTCGCGGTCGGACTCGATGCCCTTCCCGACGAGCCCACCGGTCGCGAGGATGTACTGGTCGGCGCTGTTGGGTATCCGCGCGCCGTTTTTCTCGATGTACACTGTCTCGATCGTGTCCCCATCGGCGTCGAAGTCGACGACCGGGTTCCCGGTCTCGAAGCTCGCGCCGGACTCGTCTAGGGCCTCGAAGAGGGCGTCCTCCAGCCGGAGTCCCGGCAGCGACGGCGGCCCCATCGGGACCTCGAAGACGTCGGCGCCGATCTTCTCCTCCAGGGCGGCCCGCACTGCGTCCGTGTGGGCGTCACCGAGGATAGCCGGGAAGCCGACTCGCTCCTCCTTGTCGTGGATGGTGTTGACCCGTTCGGCCAGCGCGTCGCGGGCGCCCTTCTTGCGGCCCCGCACCGCGACCTCGCCGTTGTTGTCGAGTAGCTTGGCGTAGCGGGTGATCTTCGCGTCGGCCTGCAGGTCGCCCGGGAACCGGATGGTCTCGCCGCGGACGTCGAACGGGACGCCCGCCGCCTCCAGGTGTGCGGCGACGTGTGGCGCGTCGAAGTCGACCAGCGACTCCAGTCCCACCAGTAGCACGTCGCGGTCGTCGCTCGCGAGCCCCGCGGCCGCGCCGGTCGGATAACGGGCCGTGGGTTTGACCGTGCCACCGTGGGTCGGCACCAGGGCGTTGGTGTCGGTGTGGTCGCCCCGGTAGTCGGTCACCTCGTCGAACATCGACATCGCCTCCCGGACCGTCTCGACGCCGACCGTCTGGTAGGGATGGGCGTCGTGCAGGTCGCTCATCGCCGCGTAGGGGTCGGTTACCGGCCCCTCGCCGTCGGGGGTGTACCCCAGCAGGTCCACCAGCCCGGAGGCGTGGCGCAGCGAGCTCTGTTTGTACGAGACCAGGCGCACGTCCGCGCCCTCGCGTGCGGCCTTGAGCGCGCTCGTCAGGCCGGCGAGGCCGCCGCCGATGACGAGTACGTCCGAGTTAATCGCCATTCCGTGTCCCTCCGTCCGCAGCCACGTCGGCAGTGCCCGACGCTTCACTCGCACTCACGCCGCTGTCGAAGGCGGCGAAGTCGACCGGTTCCCCGTCGGCCGGGTCGTTGTCGCGGTTCTGCGTGGTCGCGTGTAGCGCGTAGTTCAGCGCGGCCTGTGAGAGCTGTTCACCCCACAGGGCGTGGCGCTGGCCCTTCCAGCGCTCCTGGAGCAGTTCGTCCCAGGCGTCGCGGGCGATCGTCTCGTCGTACTCGCCGTGGAGCTCGCTGGCGAGTCGGCTACAGCAGAAGCCGCCCTGGCAGTTCCCCATGGAGGCGCGGGTCCGGATGCGGACCGCGTTGAGGTCCGAGCCGGACTGTGAGATAGCGTCCTGAACCTCCGCGCGAGTGACACCCTCACAGCCGCAGACGGTGGGGTTGGGGTCGCTGGTCTTGAGTACGTCGTCGGCTCGCGAACCGAGCCGCTCGACGCTCCGGCGGCCGATGGGCGACCGGAGGCCGAACTCGTCCATGTAATCGCGCAGCACCGAGAAGTCCTCGCTGCCCGGCAGCGGTTCGTCGGCGGTGCGACACTCTGCGTCGATGCCGAACTTCGCACAGACGTGGTCGGAGGTCTCCTCGCCCATCATCCGGTAGGTGGTGAACTTCCCGCCGACGATGGAGGTCATCCCCTGCAGGTCGTCGCGCTCGTCGTGGTCGAGCAGGAAGTAGTCCCGGGTGATGTCCGTCGGGTCGTCGCTGCCGACGTCCGGGGGCTCGTACAGCGGGCGGACGCCCCAGAACGAGCGGATAGTGCGGGCCTCGTCGAGCATCGGCACGAGCTCTTTGAGGGTGTCTATCATCATGTCGACCTCCCACCCCTCCTCGGGGTAGTCCTCGGGGTCCTCGACCTCTTCGTCGGTGGTCCCGAGGATGGCGGTGGTCTCGTGTGGGACGACGATGTCGGCGTCGCCCTTGGGCCGGCAGCGGTTGATGACCGTGTCGACCTGCCGGATGTTCATGATAGTCATCACGCCCTTGGAGGGGCGGACAGCGATGTCGACGCCGGCCATGTCGCCGATGCGACCGGCCCAGGCGCCCGTCGCGTTGACGACGTAGTCCGCGCGAATCTCCTCGGTGCCGCCCTCTTCGCCGTGGATACGCTTGCCCTCGCCGGAGGCGTGTTCAACTTCCAGGCCGACGACCTCGTCGTCCTCGATGACGAGGTCCGTGACCTTCGAGTGGGTCTCGATGCGGGCGCCGTGTTCCTCGGCGCTGGCCGCGTTGGCGACCACGAGCCGGAAGGGGTCGATGGCGCCGTCGGGTACCGAAATCGCTTTGTCGACGTCCTTCGCGAGGTGGGGCTCCATGGCCCGGGCCTCCTCGCCGGAGATGACCTCCGCGGGGATGCCACACTCCTTGCAGCCCTCGAGTTTCTTCTGGAAGTACTCCTCTGAGTCCTCGGGCTTCTTGACGAACAGGCCGCCGGTCATCTCGACGCAGTGACTCGCGATGTCCCGGAGGACGCGGTTCTCCTCGATGCACTCGGTCGCGCTGGCCTGGTCCGAGACCGCGTAACGGCCCCCGCTGTGGAGCAGGCCGTGCATTCGGCCGGTCGTTCCGTGTGTCAGGTTACCTTGTTCGACCAGGGTGACATCCAGACCCCGCATTGCGAGGTCTCGGGCGATGCCGATACCGGTCGAACCGCCGCCGATGACGGCGATGTGTGGTGTCTGTGCCATCTGTTATACCTCGGCTTTGGCTCGCATACACTTTATTTTACCGCTAAACAGGGGTCCGCCAGTAAATTTTATTGGTAATCATGAATGTTACTGCGGACCACACACCCGGCGTCGTCGCGGTCGGATGCCGAGTAGCTCCGTGCGTAAAGAAGGAATCCGACCGACCCGCCCTCCGGGACCGTCAGTAAATAGAACTGATGTTTATCCACGACGACACGCTGGCTGCGGTCGGAACCGATACCACAGTCGTGGCGCCGCGAGCCCGCTCCTGTGACTCCTTCGTCGAATTTAAACTTAACACTCTCGCACGCGTGCGGGCGAGATTGCTGGATACGTACCGGGGAACCGGTCGAAGCCCGCTACACGACGAGAGACCCGTGGATGCCGGGAAGCGAACGGCGGGACCACCGCGAGGAATCCATCCACGGACCGTGACTGCGTCGCCGGTCCGGGGTGTGGCCTGCGCCCCGCGCGGGCCGGAGTGAACCGTCGTCACGCTGTGTCCACTTCGGTACTATGGTGTCCAATAACACGCGCGCAGGTTTGACAAACTAGAGACGACACCGTCCATTCGTCTAGTATTGTTCACGATTCGCCCATGCACACGGTTTATAATATATTTTACTGGCCCTGTGGTCCAGGCGAATACGGGCGGCAAGTATAGCCGTAATATCTGCCGTTCCAGCGGTGTCGACCGCGACTGAGAGCCCACCACCCGTAGAGAAATCCTTCAATCAGAGTACAGATAGCCGTAATAATCTCTGCTACCGCAGTTCGAAACCCCAGATATCGGGGCATAGAGCGGTTTGAACACGGTTTTTACTATTTTTTACTACTCCTCCGACGCCAGCAGTAATCTTTATAATGATTCACTATATTGTTTACTCTCAAGGCGGGGTCTTGGATAAACAAGGTCCGCCCAACGGAGAACACACACAATGGCAGACACATACGTCGGTGCAATAGACCAGGGGACGACTGGTACCCGCTTTATGGTATTCGACCACAGCGGGCAGGTCGTCGCGAACGCATACGAGAAGCACGAGCAGATTTACCCGGAGCCCGGCTGGGTCGAGCACGACCCGATGGAGATCTGGGAGAACACGAAAGACGTCGTGACCACCGGTCTCGACGAGGCCGACCTCGACGCCGAGCAGCTCGAGGCTATCGGGATCACGAACCAGCGTGAAACCACAATCGTGTGGGACAAGGAAACCGGCAAGCCCGTCCACAACGCCCTCGTCTGGCAGGACCGTCGGACGACGGACCGCGTCGAGGAGGTACAGGAAGCGGGCAAGGTCGAGTGGATCCGCGAGAAGACGGGTCTCGAATGTGACGCGTACTTCTCGGCGACGAAGACCGAGTGGATCCTCGA
>Ga0136589_1000235_pt1 | contig 29058 bp, 21 predicted proteins | sample AntRauMFilla3764_FD_104640 | JGI IMG/M metagenome (GOLD analysis project Ga0136589, IMG submission 104640) | Saline lake microbial communities from Rauer Islands, Antarctica - Metagenome Filla 3 #764 | ecosystem: Environmental > Aquatic > Non-marine Saline and Alkaline > Saline | place...
ATTCTCTTGCTCACTGTAGCTATGATCATCGCCGGAGGAGGGTTCCTAGTGATGATTATGCAGGGTGATGATGGTACTTCGGCAGCTATCGCTACAGTCTGTTTTTTCGGAGTGGCAGTAGTACGAGTATCTCAGTTGATCTTCCGGCATCTGTAATTGTGAGCGGTATGGGGCCCTCCCTGTACTGAGCGTTCCGTGAGTCTCCTGCATCTCGCACTAGATACTGTAGACCCGCCCGCCAAGGAACTCCCGTATCGTCTCCGTAAAGATCACCGGGTTGTCGATATTCGAGGCGTGCCCGGCGTCAGGGATTTCGGTGACAGCGGTCGTGTTCGGGATCAGTTTGCTCATCAGCACCGCATGGTCGCGCATGAGCGACGGCTCGTTCTCACCGTAGAGGATGAGTGTCGGGACGTCAATTTCCGAAAGGGCGACGTTGCTCGCACGAGGGAAAGCGACGAGTGAACCCACAATCTTGACGAACTCCGCATGGGTGATTGTTGAACCGGTGTCGATGAGTTCCTGTATCGTTCCCTCTTGGCCTGCAACCCCCGGCTTGATCAGGTTGCCGACGCGCATCTGGAACCGGTTGAGCGACTTGTATCGGATGATGCGGTCGAGGGCGGCGAAGATCCGGAGGTTGGTGAAGAGGAGCCATCCGGTGAGGCCGAGCGGTGCTTGGGTGAACGTGTCGGCCAGCACGAGGCCTGCGACGTTCTTCGGATACTTTGCCGCGTACGCTTGTGCGATACAGCCACCGAGTGAGAGCCCACACAGGACAGGCTGTTCGAGTTCGAGAGCCGTGAGTAGCGCATTCAGATCCTCGACGTAGAGGTCGACCGTGTAAGTCGGCACGTCCGACCCACCGGTTCGACCGTGTCCACGCACGTCGTAGGCGACGGTCGTGAACTCGTCAACGAAGGTGTCAATCTGGGTCGCCCACATACGGTGGTCCATGATCGCGCCGTGGATGAAGACGACCGGCGGTCCGTCTCCCTCTCGTTCGTAGTACGTCTTGACTCCGTTCGTTTGGATGGTTGGCATCGTTATCCTCCGATTAGCGGTCTGTCGGGGGTGAATTCGTCAGAGCGGTACGTACGACATGGATGCGTTGCATGTTAGGACTCCTGTAGCTCTGTTGAAATGCGTAGTAAGTTATACATTCTGACCAGATGTGGTCGGTACAAGTCCTCCGTAGAGAAACTTATTTATTCTCTCCATGTTTGCAGAAAATACGTTGGACAGAGAACCAAGTTGGAACGAGAATCTTGGTTTCTTGTTCGTATCGTTCGCAATTGCGAGCGGTGCTGCGACACTAGTCCCCACGGCAGGACTCGGAGGCCTTCTCGGCGTGGTCGGTGTCAGCATCGTATTTGTAATCACCTTTTAGGTTGTATGCTGGTCATTGACCGGTTGTTCCTCCGGGAGGAGTAACTACGTCGGGTACGGCTAATTCGCAGCTCTCATCGATCGACTGTTTCATGTGAGAATCTGTCTGAAGAAGAGGATTTTAACAGAGCCCTTTGTTTGGGTTTCAGGCCGTGGGCGAAAGTGACTGGAATGCGTCGCTGTTCGAGAGAAACGATGCGAGGTCAGTCGGTTCGATGCCGTACGCCTCGGCGTCGGCCATCGGATTCGATCCGTAACCGACCGTATCGAACCAGCCGTACATCTCGGTCATTTCGTCGCCGGCCATCGCGCGGTAGTCCTCGACAGCGGGACGGACATGCGTGACTTCGTGGCCGAGCACCTCTGAGAGGGCCGCTGCGATTTCCACGGGTGTGCGGTTGTCACCGGCGAGTTCGATCGTTTTTCCGGCGAAACGCTCGGGGTCGGCCAGGGCCATCCCAACCGTCTTCCCAATATCCCTCGCGTCGAGGAGTGCGAGTGGCTTATCGGGAGACATGGGCATCGAGAGGGTTCCTTCAGCGAGTTGCTCACCGTGGAAGTGCGGGAGATTCTGCATGAAGAACACCGGGCGGACTATCGTGTATTCGAAGCCGAGTTCCGTGATACGCTCCTCGACGCGCGCTTTCGACGTGAAGTGCGCCAGCGGTGCCTCGTCAGCACTCCCGACCGAGGAGTAAATGTATCGCTCGATGCCGGCGTCGTTCGCGGCCTCGGCGAGGGTGATACCCTGCTCCGTTTCGACGTCGGGGCCCGCCTCGAAGAACGTCGTCACGCAGTAGACGGCATCCATGCCTTCACAGCACTCACGCATGCGCTCCTCATCGGTGAGATCGCCTTGGAGAACGGTCACACCGCGGGATTCGAGCGTCCGGGCTGCGTCACTGTTGGCCGTCCGGGTGAGCCCGTAGACGTCGTAGTCACCGAAATCACCCGAGAGAAGGTGATCAATAACACTGCCGCCCTGTGTGCCGGTTGCTCCGGCCACGAGTATTTTCGTCGACATATGAATTCGCTATATAATGGGGCCCCACCTATATGTACAGAGACGGTTTTCCGGTTGAGATATTGTTATGAGTAATTGAGTGACATGTGTCGCCCGAGAAGACCCTCATGCTGAATGTGCGTTGCTCTATTCAGGATAGTTAGTAGAACGTGTCACAGACTGAGAATTTCAACAGAGCCGGACGGGAGAGTTCACACAGAGGTTTGCGGGCGTCTGGAACACCGCATGGAATCGAACTCACGATCACAACGTACTGTCTCGACCCCTGCCTGAGCAGATGATCGCTGGATCAGAAGCCTCCCTTCGCTTGTCCCGGACCGCAATTGGTGTACAAGAATGCTGAGACAGTTGGGTAAGAACCTTAGATTAGTATCTTAGATACATTTCTTAGATGTATTTCATAGGTATCTAAGATAGATAAGTAACGTATGCACGTGTCTAAGACATCTATCATATCGAAATGTCTGACGTAGGTTTATGAGATTAGTGTCTAAGCTATCTGTATGCTCTCGTATACCGTCTACAGCGAGGCCGGCGGCGTTGGCAAGACGTCGCTGACTGCAAACGTCGCCTGCGCACACGCACGAGCGGGACTCGACGTCCTTGTTGTCCCGTTAGACCCACAGGATGGAAACCTGAGTCGGTTGTTCGATGTCGACGAGGACCGGAGCGACTCTTCGGCAGACAGCCTTGTTCGACACCTCGTCGGAAATCCGGGCGGTGAGTTCGATGACCTGATCCGAACAGCGGAGGGTATCGACATCATCCCAGAGCATAACACACTCTCAGACCTCTCAGATCACCTCGCTCGAGAAAAGAGTCGAGCGGAGGATTTCGGCGATGCGTACAACATCTACGCCCAGCTCCGCCGTGTGCTGGTTGAAAACGATGTCCCCGATCGGTACGACGTCCTCATCTGTGACCCGCCCGCGACGGAGTCAGATCACCTCTATAATGCGATCTACGCGACGCGGAACCTGCTGATTCCGTTTGAACCGTCCGCAAAAGGCGAAGCCTCCGTCGAGGGGCTCGAAGAGCTGGCGACAAACTTCGCCAACGAGCTCAACATCGACGTGGGTGTCCTGGGTGCGGTGCCGATCGAATTCAAAAACACGAAAGATCAACAGGAAATTCTCGATGCCGTGCCGTTCGAGGTCCCGGAGGTCATCGGCGATCGGACCTCAATGATGGAAGGCTGCTGGCGACATCAGTGCAGTGCGTTCGAATTCGTGCGAAAACACCGCAGTCGGCGTCGCGACTATGAGATCGAAACACTCGCCCAATTCGACCGGATTGCTCGGTTCCTCGAAACCCAGGGGGGCATTACGGCTCCATCACCCCCGGAACCAGGTGCGCTCGAAGCGTCTGAGGAGGTGACCGTCTGATGGGGGGGTTCAAAGAAGGGACCGTCAACGGGTGGGACGACGAAGCAGATGACACACCAGACCCGAGCACAGAGTCCGCACCTGACGAGACTGCTAGTGAGACGGGCCTGGAGTCGGTTTCTGTCGACGCTGACAGCGACAGTAATGTTGACACAGCAGCGGCGTCGTCCACCGCGTCAAGTGATATCCCGTGGATTCTGCGTCGCAACAGCATCACTGACGGACGCGAACAGACGGTACAACTCCATCTACAAGAGGAGACGATGAATGTACAGCGGACGCAAAAGTCGATTATCGAGAGCCGACTGGGCGAAAGCGTCCGGAAAGCAGATCTTCGCGAAGCCGCGCTGTTAGTCGGGCTTCAACACACGGACGATGTCGTTGACGTGCTCAAAGAGTGGGGCTACGCTCTCGAGTAACTGACGACCGATTTGGGCTACGGTTCTATGTGATCACACCGACTCCTCGTTGTTTTGCTATCTCCCGTTCGCACCATCGGTCTATCCGATACAGCGGGATTATCGACGAGCGACTTTTCCGGCTCTGTTGAAATCTATTCTTCAAATATAATATGGCTGAAAAAATGTGTCGCTGGAGAGTGCAAAACGCCCATTCTAGGCTAAGAAAACCGCTAGCTCACAGTCAATAAGGAAGCAATCGGTGAGTGGATCGTCCCCTTCGGCCTCGAAACTGACTCACACTGTTCATGCAGCACAACCTCACCAAACTACCACTCGTTGGGCATTCCAGCAAGGCCACCCAGTCAACGAGGTTCACTCGAGACGATAGCCGTTCACGCGGTCTCGTGCGATGTACATCGAAGCGGCACCGACGAGACACACAAAGACGGTCGAAACGATGGTTCCACTGAGGCCGACCAGGAAGGGCTCAACGCTAACAACCGAAGTGAGTGCGTGACTAACGATGCTGGAGTGAGCGACAACGGTCGGGAGTGTAACAATAAGCACCACGACTGAGTAGATGATGAATGCGAAGATGCTCGGAACGATTGCTTTCGTGCTTCGAGAGACGCTGACGGCCTCGAAGCGTGGGAATCCGACGCCGATCCCCGTTGCGACCGCACCCGAGACGGCCGACAAGACGAGTGCTGACACGCCGAGACTCGCCACGATCGGTACTGAGTGTGGACTCAAGACGCCGGCAATAACGGTCCCGGCGACGGTCGCGGGGGCTATCAAGAGGGCACCGGAGAGGACGTGACCGATGACCAGCGAGCGCTCAGGTGCTTTCGAGAGTAGCGTGATAGGCAGCGCTGCACCCTCTTGGCCCAATACGTTGAGCGCGAACACCGATCCAGCGATCCACGTGCCACTTATCAATACCCACAACGGAAGCCCAGTTCCGATCTCGCCCGTTTGGACGGCAGTCACAATTGGACCCGCGAGGACGATTAGTGGGTACAATGCGAACGACAGCGAAAGCGGCGACCGGCGGGCACGTTTCCAATCGACAGCAACGACGCCGACAACCGGCTGTGAGAACACTCGTGAGAATATTCGTGAGAGCGCCCCGAGTCGTGAAGATCTGTTGACGTTCTGTCCGGGTTCGTGAACAATGTGTACTCCGTCAGCGTACCAGAGCCACTCTGCAAAACGGAACAGTAGCACGATCGCTGCGACGACGAACACGACCGAAAACACTACCGCGCCGATCGCTCGAAGCGATGACGCGCCGATTCCAAGTCCTATCGCGGCGAGATCACCGAACCAGCTGATCGGTGTCGGGGCGAGCACTCGGTAGATCGGTTCCAAGACCGACGCGAACGCGTTTGTGAAGATCAGCGCAAAGTACCCGATCCCGAGCAGAACGAAAAACAGCGTTCGGAGCCGGCTGAGTAGCCGCGATCGTACTCCGGCATTTCGCACGGCTAGTGCGACGATGAAGCCGGCTGGGATCCCAGTAACGAGTAGAAGACACAGCGTGAGCAACAGGGCAGGGATGGTAAGCAGTGAGCCGGCACCAACGGCAAATGCAACTGTGGCGGCGCTGCCGACTGTGAGGGAGAACGCAGACCACAACACGAACTCAGTGAGGACGAGGCCACCGATCAGGTCTCGATGTGACACCGTTGTCAAGAGACCATCGAGGTTGTCGGGGCGAAGTGCGACAGCGTATGCGCGGTAGCCACCGAATCCGACCACGAAGATCCACCCGTAGACGAACGCAACCCGCGCCCATTCAATAACTGGTTCGGCTTGGCTTCCGGCGACAAATCCCCCGGCGAGGTACGCCGCGAACACGATACCGACCGAGAACGGAAGCGACATCACGGCTGCGAACGCGAGCGCCAACAGCTGGGTCGTATTCTCCTTCATCGTCCGCCAGCGACGTCGGAGTTCGGTTCGGGCGATCAGTCGCGGACGCCTCGCTCGCGTCATCGGTCCTCGACCCGCGCGTCCGAACTCGTCGGCTCGGTCTCTTCTCGGTCGGTGTCTGTGTGTTGCTCTGAGTCCTGCTCGGCAACCGCTGTTTCTCGTCCACCCTGATTAGCCGGTGGGTCTCCAGTGTTTTCAGCAGCGACCGGCCCGCGTTCGGCAGTGACGGAGAGGAACACGTCCTCAAGTGTCGTCCCTTCCTCGGCTTCCATCCGCTCGGTTAGTTCTGTGGGTGAGCCCTCCGTAACGAGGTTCCCCTCGTACAGGACACCAACCACGTCTGCAAGCTCCTCAACGACCGAGAGGATGTGTGTCGAAAGGAACACTGTGTGGCCGCTATCGGTCAGTTCTGCGATGACGTTAAGCACGGTCCGAGCCGCCCGCGGGTCCAAGCCGCTGGTCGGTTCGTCGAGGAACACCACGTCGGGCTCGTGTAACAAGGCCTGAATTAGCCCGATCTTCTGACGCATGCCCTTCGAGTAATCGTCGATCCGTTTGTCAGCGTCGTCAGCGAGATCGAACCGCTCCAACCAACCTTCGATGCGGGACTCGATCTCGGCGGCGGGGAGATCACGAAGTCGGCCGAAGTATTCGAGCTGTTCACGGCCTGTGAGTTCGTCGAAGACCGGAGGTTCCTCGGGGAGATACCCAATTGAACTTCTGATCGCATCGCGGTCCGAGACGGGGGCTCCGTCGATCCACGCCTCACCGTTGGACGGCTGAGTCAGCGAGGTCAGCATCCGCATGGTCGTCGTCTTCCCGGCGCCGTTCGGCCCGAGAAAGCCGTACACGGTCCCGTGTTCGACGGTTAGATTGAGCCCGTCGACAGCGGTCTCGGTCCCGAATTGTTTTGTCAGACTGCGCGTCTTGATGGCGTCTGTGTCTCGTGTCATCCGAAGAAGTGAATCGTCAGTTTCGTACTGGAGTCAATCATAGGGCGATACCTCCGAGTCCGACGACGACGAACGTCGTCGCTATCACCGTCGGAAATGCCGCTCTCCGCACCCGGGCCAGTGCGAACTGACCCGGAGAGCGATCGGTGATGACGAGATCGTCAGCGAGGACAGTCTCGTTCTGTTGGCGTTTTGTGAATCCCGCGATGAGATACTCCTCGCCGGGATCGATCCGTCGTTCAACGTAACGCCGTGTCCCGATTCCCGGGATGATCCGCGCCCACCTCGGCACCGGTTCGAGTTTATCTCGCACGTCAAGGAACTGTTGGATACGTGCAGGCGGCTCTTCGCGGGCACTGACTGTGGTGACCGTTGCGTTTGTGTCGAGTGTGAACCGCTTGGTGGACGGGGCGACAGTGAGAGTTCCACTTGGACCGTCGAGGGTGAACGGACGCGTCGCGACGCCATCGTCGAGGTGAGCTTGAAACCACGGAATTCCGATCCCAAACGGCTGGCGTTCGGTGACCTCGAACTCGAATCCAAGACACTGTGTTCCCGTGAATGGCGCCGAAACACTCTCTTTTGATTTGTTCGCCACGCCGCGGCAGACGGTGAGCGCTCCAGTATCCGTCACCTCGCTTGGGTTCCGCACAGTGGCACGGAGAAGGGGTGGTACAATCACGAGCGGGCGGAGCCCGTACCAGCCCATTGCGAGGCCGAGGGCGACGAAGCCAACACCGCCGACAGTGTACAGCATTAATTGACGGCAGAGAGGCCGTTGGATGCATCGAAGTAGTTCCCAATTGTTGCTGCATCAGCCCGGGACGACCCCGAGTCGATTCCGGGACGCACTCGGTTGGAATCGTGGAACAAGACGACAGCGGGCATCACCGACACAACGTGTTCCGGGGTGTGCGAGGAGGCTGCGGCGCTTTGGGGGAGGGCGTATGGAGGGACACAGTAAGCTAATTATGACCATTATATAAAATGGCAACGTGTCTGTAGTTAGAAATTTTCGATACAGCAGCGGCTACACAGTAGCCACACTGAACACGGTCACTCGATGGAGAACGCTCTCTAAATGCCCACCTCGTCTTTGATCTCCGGAATCAGGACAGGGCTCGCGGTATAGCTGAAGCCTCGCCGTTTACGCCGAGGAGAAGGTTACCCGCTGAATCGCTCCGGAGGGCGTCGGTGATCGGTTGCCTGTTCGAAGGCGTATGCGAGCTCAAACAGTCGCTGTTCATCGAACGCACGACCGAGTAGTTCAACACCGACTGGAAGCCCCGCCGGGGTGAATCCCGCTGGAACGACGATGGCGGGAAGCCCTGTGTGTGCGGCGAGCTCGCAGTTCATTTCCTCGAACGGCTGATTGTCGGGAATCGTGACCGGTGGGACACGCGAGGGGGGATAAAGGATAGCATCGAGATCGTCGGCCGCCATCTGAGCAAGCGTGGCGTCTCTGATCGCGTCCCGGCGGCGGAGACTCCGCAAGTAGCCGGTGTTCTCGTCGAGCGCGTCGGCGTCGGTATCGAGGATTGCGGTGCCCTCTAATCTGGCTTGCACTGACGGATGTATCTCGCCAGTGGCAACGACTTCAGCCAGCGAGTTGTGGGGAGCCGCGTCGCCCAACGTGGTGAGATAGGCGTCGAAGTCACGAGCGAACTCGTATTCAAGCACGCGAGCACTTTCGAGATACGTCTGATCGACGACGTCGACGGGGTCGATAATCGTTGCACCCGCCGCTTCGAACTCGTCAATCGCATCCTCGATGACTGCCGTCACGCATTCGGCAGCACGCTCCGATGCACTCTCGTCGTTGCGGAGTCCGAAGAACTGTCGTGCGACTCCGATGCGTGCCCCCTCAAGCCCGTTGACGTCGAGGTGTGCGGTGTATCCACCGTCTGGAATCTGCCGGTCACCGTGAGCGGTGATCGGATCGGTCGGGTCGTAACCGGCCATCACCGCAAGCGTTCGTGCCGCATCTTCGACCGTCCGCGCGATCGGGCCGGCCGTGTCTTGGGTGTCGCTCAACGGGACAATACCCGTCCGGCTGACGAGCCCCATAGTGGGTCGAACGCCCACGACATCGTTGAATGCGGGCGGTGACCGTACCGAGGAACAGGTGTCAGTTCCCGTCCCCACGACGCCGAGATTCGCTGCAATGCCGGCCGCAGTCCCACCGCTCGACCCGGCTGGTCGTCGATCGAGGGCATACGCATTTCGCGTCGCCCCGCCGAGGGAACTGACCGTGTCGACCCCGAAAGATAGCTCTTGGAGGTTGGCCTTTGCGAGGACGACGGCACCAGCGTCACGGAGTCGCGTGACGACGAACGCATCCCGTGATGGTCTCGAATCCGCGAGCGCGGTCGATCCGGCCGTCGTCGGCATGTCGTGGGTGTCCTGATTATCCTTGAGTAAGGTTGGAATCCCGTGTAACGGCCCAACGAACCCACCGCGGTCGAATGCGGTGTCAAGGTCCTGTGCACGCTCGCGCGCGTCTTGGCTCACCGTGAGAATTGCGTTCAGCGCATCGTCGTGGGCTTCGATCCGCTTGAGGTACGCATCGGTGACTGCTTCGGCGGTCGTCTCTCCTGTCTCGTACGCCTCGTGGATTTCTGAGATGGTTGCTTCGACCGGATCGAACGGCAGATCGTGTGGAGGGCTCATACAAACGTAGGTACACCATTCAGACGAGCATACTCAATCTATCGCCCAGCGAACACGGAGACTGGCGAGCCGCATACGTGGGGTCACGACTGGCGGGAGAGGTAGGTCTCTCGGTCGTCGGCCAGATGGCCGAGACCGATGTTCTACTCGTTTGAATCGCGGTCTGTTCGGTCACCCCATCGAGGTCGCACTCGTTCTGCCGGAACCCTCGTGTTTTCACGCGCGACCAGCCAGAGTCCGAACATGACTGCGAACGCGACGTTCGACTTCGATCTGCTGGCGCGGCTGACGGACGCCCCCGGCCCAGCCGGCTACGAGGACCGCGTGCGCGATGTCGTCCGCGACGAACTCCCGGCCGTCGACGCCGTGCGGACGGACGCGATGGGAAACGTCGTCGCGACCGTCCGTGGGAGCGCGAATCCCGACTACGAGGTGCTCGTTGCCGCACATATGGACGAGATTGGGCTCATCGTGAGTGACGTCGACGACGACGGCTTTCTCTCCGTGGAGCCTCTCGGCGGCTGGAACCCGGACGCACTCCGCGGGCATCCGGTCACCGTCCACACCCGGGAGGGTGACTACGAAGGCGTGGTCGGCATCAACGCCGCGCACACCGCTGCGGATGAGTCCCCGGAGGAGTGGACGCTTACCGACGCACACGTCTTTACTGGTCTCGACCCCGAGGAGGCGAACCAGCGGTTCGGTGTCGGTGATATCGTGACGTTCGATAGCGACCTCCGAGAACTCGGTGAGTGCGTCTCCGGCTCCTCACTCGACAACCGGGCAGGAGTATACGTTCTGTTGGAAGCCGCACGGCGTGTAGACCCCGAAGTGACCGTTCACTACGCCGCAACAGTTCAAGAGGAAGTCGGACTGCGGGGCGCGGCCGCCTTGGGAGTGGACGTCGATCCCGACCTCGTCGTCGCGCTCGACGGGACGCTCGAACAGTCGTATCCCGGCGTCGATCCATCGAATGCGATCTCGAAACTCGGTGACGGTGTCGGCATAAAGCGGAAAGACGCGAGCGTCATAACGACGCCCGGCGTCGTGGAACGCTTTGAGTCTATCGCGGAAACCCACGACATCACCTTCCAGCGCGAGGTGTCCTGGAACATCGGGACCGATACCGGCGGCCTCCAGAACACCGGGGGTGCGCGACCAGTCGGAGCGCTTTCGATTCCCGTTCGCTACCATCACTCCGCCGTCGAAACGGCCAACGTGAATGACGTTGAGAGCGCTGTTACCCTCCTCACCGCCTTCCTCAACACCGAGGGTGGCAGAGATTACACGCCGAACTGATAGCAATAGTGCGGCTGAAATAGGTAGCGGAGTTATCGCGGTGTTCGTCGGCTTTCTGGAGTCGTCACCTCGGTTGAGACGGATACGGCTGACAGCAGCGAAGTGGTTGGCTCGCGACATGGGAGGGGCCAGTGATACTCGTCGGTCGCGTATATTCGCGCTCCGTCATCTATTTACTCGCGGTGATGTGTGGATTGAACATCACATGAGCCAAGCGACGCTTGGAAGCGGTCCCTACCGGAATTCCAACCTCTTCTCTGGCTACTATCTCGACGAGCGCGTTGCCGACCTTGACGCGTGGGGCTGCGATGCGGAGGCTGAGGAAGCCTACGAGCGGATTCGTGACCTCTGGAACAAGGAAGGCTCGCTTCTGCCCTCCTACAACGAAGACGAGCTAATCGACACGTGGATCGCCGAGATCGTCGATATCCTCGGACACGGCACGAGTTCCGAGGTGACGCTCCCGGACGGCGGCGGCTACGTCGACCGGCTGCTCTTCGAGAGCGACGACGCTCGGCGGGAGGGCGCAAAGCGCGCACTCGACGGTGACCACGAGGGACTCTTCTCGCGGGCGTCGGCGATCCTCGAAGCAAAACAGTGGGACGCGGACTTCGAGCAGCGCTTCGCCGAACAGCGGTCGTATCGGGACGCCTCGCACCAAATCAAGTACTACCTCGAACGGACACCGAGCGACCTGAAATGGGGAGTGCTCACCGACGGGAAGAAGTGGCGGCTCTACGGGACGAAAGATTACGAGACACAGACCTACTACGAGGTCGACCTCCCCGAGATACTGGAGAGCGGGAACCTAGAGGCGTTCAAGTACTTCTACGTCTTCTTCCGGCCGGAAGCCTTCGTCGAGACGGCCGGCAGTTCGTTCCTCGACGACGTGTGGACCGAGTCGGAGACGGCAGCGCAGGAACTCGGCGAGGACCTCCAAGACAACGTGTTCCGGGCGCTGCGAGTGCTCGGGAAGGGCTTCGTCGAGTCGAACGACCTCGATTTCGATCCCGAGGATCCGGACAGCTTCGGCGCTGACGAACTGAAAGAGCAGTCGCTCGTGCTGCTCTACCGGTTGATGTTCGTGCTGTACGCGGAGTCACGCGGGCTGATCGACCCGGACGATCCCGACGCCAGCGACGAGTACCACGAGTACTTCAGCCTCGAAGCGAAGCGCGAGGAGATTCTCGATGAGGTCGAGGGGATGGACGTGGAGTCAGGGGAGGCGTTCACCGAGGAATACAGCCGATTCTCCACGTCGATATGGGGGCGGCTCTCGGAGCTGTTCGAGCTGATCGACGAGGGCGAGGAGTCGCTCGACATTCCCCCATACAACGGGGGGCTGTTCAGCCGGGAGGATCACTCGTTCCTCACCAATCACGAGGTCAAGGACCCGTACATCGCCGAGGTCATCTACTGGCTGTCGACCACCGAAAACGAGGCGGGCGAGCACGTGCCGGCGGACTACGCCGATTTGGACACCCGCCACCTCGGATCGATTTATGAAGGGCTGCTCGAACACGAGTTCCGGATCGCGGACGCGGAGGGCGTCGCGGCGGTTTCAGAGGACGGCGGACAGGTGTGGAAGCCGGCCTCGGAGGTCACCGCGGCGGACGCGGTCGAGATTGTCGAGGAGGGCGGGCTGTACGTCGTCAACGACGAGGGCGAACGCAAGGCGACCGGGGCGTACTACACGCCGGACTACGTCGTCACGTACATCGTCGAGGAGACAGTGGACCCGCTGATCGACGAGATCGACGCGGACCTTCGCGATCGGGGGCTCGAACCGAGCGACCGGGAGTACTTCGCGGAGTTCTGGCAGGAGGTGCAGGACCTCACGGTCCTCGACCCCGCGATGGGGTCGGGCCACTTCCTGACGAAGGCGACCGGCTACCTCACCGAGCAGGTGATGGAGGTCGTTCGCGAACAGGAGATTCAGTCGTACGACGAGCAGTACATCCGGCGGGAAATCTCCAAGGAGTGCATCTACGGCGTCGACCTGAACGGGATGGCAGTCGAGCTGTCGAAGCTCTCGATGTGGCTGGAGACGCTCGCGGCGGACCAGCCGCTCGCCTTCTTAGACCACCATCTGAAGGCGGGGAACTCGCTGGTCGGCAGTGATATCACGGAGGTCCTCTCGGACGACACCGAAGAGAGCGACGGGCAGTTGACGCTGACACAGGCCTTCGCTCGCGTGCGGCAGGACACGCTCGAACACGTGATGGAGTTGATGGCGGACCTGCTCGCGTTCGACAACGAGACGCTGGAAGACGTGAAATCGATGGAGGAGCTGTACGACGAGATTCGCGACGATCCGCTGTATCAACGGCTGTTCGAGTTGGCGAACGTACACACCGCCGAGGAGTTCGGCTGTGACGTGCCCGAGGACGCCTACGAGCAGATGGCGAGTGCGATAGAGGACGAAGACGACTGGGCGGCGATTCAGGGCAAGGACTGGTTTAAATCGGCCCAAGCGACCGCCGACGAGCAGGACTTCTTCCACTGGGAATTGGAATTCCCCGAGGTGTTTTTCGACGCTGACGGCGAGAAAATGCCTGAGGCAGGGTTCGATGCAGTTGTGGGGAATCCGCCGTATGTACGTCAAGAAATGATTGGTGAGTACAAGTCATATTTTGAGACAAAGTACTCTACCTATCATAGTACAGCAGATCTGTATACTTACTTCTTTGAAGAAGAAACCCAGATTCTAGCTACACATGGAACACTTGGGATCATCGTAACAAACCGATTTATTACTACAGAATATGGGGAACCTCTCCGTGAATATTTGTCTGAAAACTACAAGATACAATCAATCATAGACTTTGGAGACCTCCCGGTATTTGACGGTATATCCACATACCCTGCTATATTCATCTTAGAAAAAAGCAAGAAAGATGTTAATACACAATACTGCGATCCAGATGATCTACAAGTTACTGATCTGAGTATGCTTATGCAAGAGAAATCAGTTATTCTCCCGAGTAGCAATCTGGATGGTTCCGATTGGACTTTCCAAAATTCTAAAGAAAATAAAATTATTGAAAAGATCGAGTCTGAAGGCACCCCACTTAGTGATATAATTAGTACACCCATTAGGAGAGGTATTATGACTGGATATAACGATGCATTGATAATTGGACAGGAAACCCGTGATTCTCTTATTAGTGAGGATTCTGATTTGAGCCCGCTGATCCGAGAGTTTCTTTCGGGCCAGAATGTACTACGATATACTTCCGAATTTGAAGATGAATATCTCCTTTGGCTACACGGAGAGGTCGAGCTCGATGATTTCCCTAGTCTCCGATCCTACCTTCTAGACCACAAATCTAACTTAGAAGATAGAACAGAGCGTGGAGAGAAGTGGTATCAACTTAGACCGTGTGACTATTACTCCGAATTTGAGAAGGATAAAATCATATTCCCTGAAGTATCAAAGAGAACTCGGTTTACACTCGATTCTGACGGATACTTCTTGAACAAGACGGTGTTCTTCTTTGTAGAGGATGACTGGTATTTTGTAGCCAAGCTCAATTCAAAGTTGATTGGATTCTTTTTACATAATATATCCTCAATGATGCGTGGTGGATATTATATGAACAGTGCTACTTATGTCAACCAGATTCCAATTATTTCACCAGGAAGCGTACAATCAGGTACAGCAGATACCCTTCGAAATCACGCAAAAAAGATATCTGAATCGAAGAATTCTCTGCAAAAGCTGAACAGATCTCTACTAGATCATCTAGGAACATCTGAGGGTGATTCCATACTTGGAGGAAGCGGGCTCATACAACCTCCCGCAAAAGCTTCGAATTTAATGCTTAACCACACAGCCGCAGAACATTCGAACCTCCGCGTCGGCTCCGCTCGCGTCGATCGCGAGTCCCCCAACACGGTCCTGATCAAGGCGACCGCTCGATACAAGCCCGACGACCAGGACGCCTACGAGACGGACCAGTGGGGCTACACGGAGACGGAGTACCTACCAGCCTTCCGGATCACGGACCTCACCGAGACGGAGGCGGACCTGATCGAGCACTTCGTGCCCGTCGCCGTCGACGAGGCGGGCGGGTTCGCGAACTTCCGGGAGACGGCGACGAAGACGAACTCGCTGATCGACCGGCTGAAGGCGATCGAACTGCCCGACGTTGACGACGTGGCCGACGATCTGGAGAACTACTTGGAGACGAAGGCGCGCGCCGAGGAGCTCGACGAGAAGATCGAAAAGACGGACCAGCTCATCGACGAGATCGTCTACGAACTGTACGGGCTGACTGAAGAAGAGATTGAGATTGTCGAGGAGGCAACAAACACAGAATAGCGCCCGTCCATCAACGATTGAACGAGACTGACCCTGCCCTCCCAGTAATCTAACACAGCACATTCTCACATATATTTGAATGACCAGAAGATATATTGAGAGTAGCCACCGATAGACGGGTATGACCGAGTTCGATCCGGCCCCCGCGTCCGACGATACGCAGCGCCGGTGGCAGACGGGGACAGACACGTTCGGTCGTGTCTACGACGTCGTCCTCGGCGTTACCGCTCCGACTGCCTACACCGAGATCGCTGAGCGTGCGGATTGCTCTCCGAACGCCGCGAAAAAGCACCTCGACCGCTTGGCGGAGATGGGCATCGCTCGATCCGAGAGCGACAGCCGCCCAGCAACATACGAACGAAACGAGGGGTATCTCGAATGGCAGGACGCCAGTCGAATCGCAAGCGAGCTCTCTGTCGAAGCAATCATCGACCGCGTGGAGGCGCTCGAATCCCAGCGAACGGAATACGAAGCCCAGTTCGAGACGACCGACCCAACGGCCGTCAACGTGTTTGATCACGAGAGTCACGAAACCATCCACGAGCGGATGACCGCCGTCAGCGAGTGGCAGGGCGTGATTCGAGATATCAGGCTGTACGAACTTGCTCGCCAGCTCTCCCAGAATGACGGGCATCTGATTCCGGCGTAAATGAGCCAGCCACCGGAGGATGCAGCTTCACACTCGACAGGGCCAGCGGACAGACAGACGCTGCGCCTGCTGGAGCGACACCTCGCGTCGGATTCACTCGTCGCCGAGACCGCGTTCGATCCGGATTCCTACGAACCTCGTCTGCTTCGTGGACTGCTCAACGCTGAACGGTACCCGGACCCAGTGACAGCGGCCCGAATCGACATCCGATGGTTCGCGACTGGCGATTTCTCGGTCCGCTACACCGAAGAGCACGAGGACGGGAACGGCTGGGAGTGTCGCTGGGACCGGCACCCGAACAGGCACAACACCCGGTTTCACTTCCACGAGCCACCGTCTGGCACCGAAATTTCTGACCTCGAACTCCCGTCGCTCCATCCACTCGAAGTATACTCCACCGTCCTCACGGCAATAGAGCAACGCATAGAGACACTGTGGTCGTCACAGTAATCTCGTGAAGAAGGAGGATGAGTTCGAAAGATCATAACGAGGGAAACCGCCCATAAGAGATGACGGACAGAGGGAGGTTTCAACGAGTGGTACAGACTGCAGAAAAATCAATTGAGTGCATCTTAACCAACAAAGCTATGGACTGCTGGTCCTTGTTGGTTAACACGAGGGATCAGCCGATGTCCGACGACCCACCGACTCCGCCTGCAAACTTCTCGATCGAATTAGTCGAGACACTCAACGAATCTCCGCCGAAACAGCTCCGAGAAGTAGCCCGTTACGCTGCGGAGCTAGCCGAACACAGAGAACGGAAGACCCGTCTTGAGAAGGAATCAGACGAAGATGACATCGAGGACCGTCCCGCGGATCTTCCGGACGATGTCCCTGCAAAGGCCACGATCACGATCAAGGAGATCAACGACAATCGCTACTACTACTGGCAGTGGCGGGAAGGAGAATCGGTGAAGTCCAAATATAAAGGACCGGTCAATGCGGACGAATAGCCCCTGAGGTTCGTCGGTGATGACGGTTGCTACTGGTCGGCGAGAGGCTGAATCATCTCGTCGAATCCGGGCGTGATACTGTGGAGAGGCGCCTGATCCTGTATGTACACATCGATAGAGGCGTGTGTCTAGACAACTTCGTCGAAACACATCGATAGAGGGGTGTATGTAGCCAGAGCCCTTCCAAACACATCGATAGAGGGGTGTCTGGTGTTGAGCTACTGTCTACTGAACACCTTTGGCCGTGAGAGCCACATGGAACTAACGACAGAGACCATCATAAGATACTGTTGGACCTCATAAGATACTGTTTGAGGGACTCTAATCGTGATTTACACATCGATAGAGGGGTATATCTGTCTGTACGTTTGAGAATGCGCCCTGGAGAGTAAGTAGAGTACTAAGATCAGCGATTGTGGATTGATACCAGATAGACTGTACACATCGATAGAGGGGTGTCTACGAGTTACAGACCGTTGTACGAACGCGAGATTCGGTTAGGTCTGGTTCCGAATCTGCGCTTTGACGACCGATTCAACTTCGCTTTCAGAGACCATCTCGATACGTGAATCCTCGCGGAGCGTCTCCAAGATGGTGTCTGGGCGCTCAGCAAATTGGAACTCGAGGAACATGCCGGAACTGGGGCCGTGACTTCGGCGTTCGAAATCGACGAGCGAGTACGTCGTGAGTTCTTTCATCTTGTTCACATACGTTTCCTGATGGTACTGGTCCGCATCGATCGCGTCCGTCAAATACTGATACACGCGATACCCGGTCGTACTTCGGGCTGTCCCATCTGTCGTCTGTGCGGCGACGGCTGCCGTGGCGTACAGACAGAGCTTCTTTTGGGTACTGATTCCGCGAACGACCTCCAGCACACGGTTTTTCTCGACTTTCGCCTGAGCGGCACGGACGTGTTCTTCGCGGACACGGGCGTCGCCCTCTCGTTCAGCGAGTTCCCCGGCGACCCGCATGAGGTCGATCGCCTTTCGCGCGTCGCCGTGCGTCTGTGCTGCGAACGCGGCCGCGAGCGGAATGACGTCGTCGTCGACGACGTCGTCGTGGAACGCATCCTTGCGACGTCGAAGAATCGATTGGAGCTGATCCGCGTCGTAATCGTCGAAGTGGACGTCTTCCGGCGTGAACGAACTGACCGCTCGACTGCCGACAGCGTCCATCATCTTCGTGTCGTTCGAGATGGCGACAACCGAGATGTACGCGTTCAATTCGTTGTTCGTCCCAGCCCGTGAGAGCTGATACAGCAGCCGCGAAAATGCGGGTTCCTGTTTGTCGCGCCGTCCGACGAGCATGTCTAACTCGTCGAGGACGAACACGACCGAGTCGAAGTGAGTGTTGACGATCCGATAGAGCTCGTCCCATTTTTCTTTCGTCGCGACGCCGTGTTTGGGGACTTCGACGTCGACGCCGGCTTCGTCTGCAGCCTGTTGTGCGAGTTCGTACACTGCAACGCCAAGCGTGTCCAAGTCCTGGCAGTTCACCTCGATCGTTCCGAACCGGATATCCCGGGAGTCACAGATACGGCTGATGTTGTTACACACCGCCTTCGTGATGAGCGATTTTCCTGTCCCGGACGGTCCATAGAGAAAGAGATTCGGTGGACGATTGTCGCCAAGAGCGACACGAAGCATCTTCGTTACTTCTTGAAGCTGTTCGTCGCGACCAACGATACGGTCTTCTTCGACGACAAAATTCGGATCGAGCAGCGAACGGTCACGGATGAGTCCCTTCTGTTCATCGAACTCGAGGAGCATCTCCTCTATCGATGTCGGTGATTCGTCTTTTGACTCGGTCGACGAGTGGCCGTTTTCAGAGCTGGGCGTTGATTGCTGATTGGGAGACACCGCTGAGTGTGTTGGGCTCGACACGTCGGGTTGAGCCGGCTCCTCCTCCGGCGATCCCGACTCATCAGTGGGATCATCGGAGTCGTCAGTATTCATACTTGACGCATACTGGCGAGTGGCAAAAAGGTTCCCCACCTCTATCGAAGTGTGATTGTATGTTTTGAGCGATTTACCCTCTGATTACAGCGAGGACGTTTTTTGCGGGAGCTGACGTTGTTCACGGCTAACGATGTGTGACTGCCACGAGGTCGAAGACACACACCCCTCTATCGATGTGTTCGAGTGAGTTGTTAGCCGAGACAGATGGCCCGCTACGCGCCGCCAAGCGTATTGATAAGCCAAAAACGGCCGTAAGAGGGCCAGCTAAAACTGTTCAGACGGATAATCGGCGAGCCACAATCAGTCGTTTCTTAAGCGTCAAAAATCAGTTGACCAAAACACATCGAACACATCGATAGAGGGGTGTGTGTGTGTTGTGTGTTAATAGAAGAAGAGAAGAGAAGGAGAATAAGCGATCGAGATCGACGGACAGAATCTCTCCGACAGTTTCTGCGGTTCGATGGTGTAACACCGCTTCTCTGTCGGTAGAGGTATCCATAACACCCCCCACCCCAGGAAGACATCGAACACATCGATAGAGGGGTGTGTGTCTCACCAGTCGCTTCGTGTCTCACCACACATTGGCCATCCTCGAACTCGTGTTCGTCGTGAAGTGATGGACAACCGGGTGAACACGAGATGTGGAGGGTGGCCGTCTCGTCTCCGTCCGTCGCTGCGCCTTCTCCGGTGGTCGATTCGGCCTCGTGTATGTCGGTGTCTCGGTCGTCACGGCCTTCGTCCGCTGGGTAGCCAGAATTAGTCTCCGTCAGTCCGTCTGTGGGCGCGGTCACTCAGTAATGGGCTTGCTCCACTCCTCGGGTTCGTGTTCGTAGTCCTCGCCTACAAAAAACTGCATCGCGCCCGGTCTACTGTCGACCGTGAGGTCATTCGTCTCAACCATTTCGCCGTCGAGACTAAACTGAACGGGGTCGCCGTCGTGGGTGACGTGGAGGTGTGAACTCTTAATTCGCGTGAGATGGCTAGCTCTCCGACGAAGGAGTTTGTCTGCCGCACCCTTCCCGAGGTAATCAAGTGCCGGCGCGTCAGTGATGATGACGACGTTTACCATCCCATCCTCCATGTTTGCCTGGCGCATCTGCTCCCCGGGAAATCGCCGACCATTCCCGATTAACAGCATTAGCGCGTCGCCGGACCAGGCTGGGTTCCGGTCAGGACCGACTGATACGCGAAGTGTGAGCCCTTCGAAGTCACGGGCTACGGATAGCGTCGTCAGAACGTACGCCAGCACGCCGAGACGTCGTTTCAAGCCGGGTGATGTCTTAGCACTCGATTCGGCAGTCAGCCCGCCGACACAGGAGTTCAGGAAGGGACGACCGTTCGCGAGAGCGAGATCCAGCTGCCGAGTCTCGCCGGATTCGATGACCTCGAAGGCGTGATCGATACTGCGGATACCGATGTTGTCGGCGAAATCGTTGCCAGTACCCGCAGGGAGGACACCCAAAGATACCCTGTCGAGCTCACCGGCGTCCGAGACGCCCTTGACGGTCTTATTGAGCGTGCCGTCCCCACCACAGGCGACGACAGTATCGGCCCGCCCGGCCGCTTGAGCCGCGAGTTCGACGGTGTGGTCACCGCCTTGGCTGTCCAGCACCTCCCACCCACGGTCGGTTGCGATAGCCTTCGCACGTTTCGTCCGTTTACCGTCACCGCTGTTGGGGTTCCGGACGACCACACGTGTTGCACTCATAACCCGACTCTCACACCGGTCGCTGAAAACTATGCGGGTACACCAGTTCCAGCCAACGATATGATTTATATTGGTTGCTCGTTGAAACCGAGTGTGTTCGACTGCGACCTTCACACTCATAGCCGTTTTTTTCATTGGGGACCAGAGGTCGCATCGTGGTACGACCCACACGGTGTACGGGGTACCGCTCGAGTCGCGGCGTTTCGGGGGCTTGACGGTATCGCCGTCACCAACCACGACTTCTATCGCGAAGAGACTGTCATCAGCGACGCCTGCATCCCCGGCATCGAGATATCGACGACGAAAGGACACCTGCTCGTCGTCGGGCCCGATCCGCCGGCCCGAACCAGACCTGGCGAACTCACGCCACGGGAGGCGGTCGATCTCGCACACGAACGTGACTGTGCCGCGATCGTCGCCCATCCGTTCCGCAACAGCACGCTTCGGGAGAGTAACGCCGACTTCGACGCCATGGAGATCAACGGAAAACATCCGGAGTACCGGCGGCGAATCGAGACGATTGCTCGGGACCGAAACCTTCCGCTGGTCGGCGGGAGCGACGCACATTTCCCGTTCGAAGTCGGTCGGGTTTCGACACGACTGGATATCGATAAACTGACACCACAAGCAGTTGTCGCGGCTATCCGAGATGACCGTGTGGAACCCGTCTTCCGCGACGGGCCGCTGTTCAAGACTCTCAGGACTCTCTACTCACGTATCCACGGTGTGAAGGGCCATACTACAGACGCGAGCCCAAAGTCACACCAGTAAACTACCCACTTGAGATCCTCGCTACGGCTGACCGCGGGGACACGACCTCCGAACTGGCGCAGGATTGCGCTCGCGAGGCTCGGCAACGCTGCGGTCGTCGTTGAGTGTCGCCACAACGTATATACGACCACCCGTCGGAGTCACCCTTTCTAATGGGACCGGAACAGCCGATACCGATTCGACAACTCGAATCCGTGACGATGAACGCCTGGCCCGGTCTGCGGACGTATATTTTCGACGGCTGGATAGTCCGATACTCGGATGGATTCACTAAACGCGCAAACTCCGTTTCCCCGCTCTGGAACCCCACTGATACCCTCGAATCTCTGATCGAGCGGTGTGAGTCGTTCTACGAGACCAACGGTCGACCCACCGTGTTCAAACTCACCGAGGAGTCCCAACCGACCACCCTTGATGACGAACTGGGAGATCGTGGGTATCGATGCGCCGACGAGACATCTGTTCGACTGAAATCCCTGAACGGCCGCCGGAACTCAGTCGATGAGCGCGTGACACTCGCGAGAGACATACCTGTGTCCTTCGTTGAGACGTACTCTCGTCTGTGGGATCTCTCAGAAAGACACGCCCGGACGTTTACGAAGGTGATCGGTTCGAGCCTTGGCACTCCCGTCTCCGCAACGCTTGAGATGAATGACCGTTCAGTCGCCTGTGGCCTTGCCGTGCTGGACCAAGAGTTCATTGGGCTGATGGGGATATACGTCGATGAAGCCTTCCGACGACAGGGACTCGGAGAGACGATCACCACTGCGCTACTCACGGCAGGACACATTCACGGGGCGAAGACGGCATGGCTCCAAGTGGAGACGGAAAACGCTGAGGCAGGCAGCCTCTACGAGTCGCTCGGATTCACGGAGGCCTATCAGTACTGGTACCGGACGACTGCCCAGCGCCGCTCGTGAGGAGTACGGCGAGATATATCGACTGGCTGGTGAACTGAGAGCCGTACGCACCAGCCCTTACTGATATATAGCAAAATTATATAGCTACTACTCCCTGCCCACGCCAGACTAGATGTACGTGGTCACGGCCACCCCCGTGGCGAGCCACAACCCCATGTCCGAGACAGACAAGCGGTCCCCCGAAGCAGCCCACGAATCGATCTACGAGGAATACGTTCTGGACGTTCGAATCGTTGAGACGACCAACGAGAGCGACGAGATCAAGTACCGGTTCGAAGCGGGAACCCACCGTGGAAAGGCGTTCGAGAACCCCGATACAGCCACGTTGTATGCCGACATCTACTTCTGCACCAATGGCTTCGAGGAGGAGGGTACCGGTGACCGCGGCGTCCCGCCGGAGATCATCGGTGCCGGGCGGGCCGTGCTGGCGTCGTACTTCCTCACCAAGCCGAGCATCGACCAGCACTGGGTCGCTTCCTTCTTTGGGGTGAAGCCCCACCGTATCCGGGAGTACACAGAGTGGGTTCGACAGAACGCCAGACAGATCCGTGAGGGCGCGGCGGACCGCGAGATAGAGTAATCGGTAATCCTCCGAATCCTGTTTTCACGACGTGCTCAGCGGGAGGCTACAACCGCTCTCCGGTCAGTTCGGACGTCTCGGCTCACCAATGCTACTTTATCGAGTCGGATCCGTTTCCGGCGATTCACACACGAGTTCGACACGCGCCCCGAGTCGTTGAGTGGACAATATCCAGAATTGACGACACGTGTATCCATAGCGATATTGACCGCTCGGTCGGAATATACGCCCGAATGTGTAGTATAGACAACTATTATAAACGGTTTTGCCGAGAGGAAGATGCTGTTCACGCGCATGGTGAACCTCAATCGACGGACGCTGATGTCCTCGACAGTCGCCGCTGCGCTTGGAGCCAGCGTGGCGGGCAGCGGAATCGCGAGTGCAAGTGAAAGCGAGATCCCGGAATCTGACACCCCGGGCGCACCGAGCGTCAAAGGGGAACTCAAGCGATTCGCGAACACCGCGTTCGGTGCGGAGGTGACGGGTCCGTACGTCTTCGACGACGGGACGCTCCTCTTCAGCAACCAGCACCCGAACGACGACAACCAAGGCGCGTTCAAGTACCCCGGGGTTGGTTACTTCAGCGGGTTCCAGTTCGAACTCGATGGGGACAACGACGATTTCGAGGAACTGAGCATTCCGAACGACAAGGATAAACAGACCCGGATCCGCAGCAGTGCCGGCGAGTACACGTACCTCGGCGTGGGCCGTGAACCGATCAACGGACACGAGGAACAACTCGGCGTGACTCAGACACCCGACGGCACGGACATCACACGTGACAACTTCAACGGGACGCAGTACGGAGCGGCCGCGACCAATCCCGACTGCAACCAGGTCGTCGAAGCCAGTGAGGACTCCGAGTACGACGGGTACCTCTACACCAACTGGGAGAACAGCCCCGGGAACGTCACCCGCATCCCACTCTCGAAATCCGAGGCCGGCGAGTGGGAGGCCGACAGAGACAACGCGATGAACCTCGCGAACACCGACTCGCTCCGGAGCCTCGGTGGCACGCGTATCAACTGCTACGGGGACAAGACGCCGTGGGGGACCATGGTCTCCTCCGAGGAGAACTACGCTCACCCGCGGGTCAACTACACGAACACTGTCGGCGATATCGTTGCGGAGGGGGGCGAGGGGCTCACCGGTGCCAGCCAGTTCTGGAACCGTCCGAATCCGACTGAGGTTGGCTCGGCGGCGTGGTCCGACGAGTACAACGACGGCGTCTACACGCAGGGGGCGTTCGCTCTCGCCGGCGTCGAGTTCCTCGCGTACTACCTCGGTGCCGAAGAGGTCGACCAGGACGCTGGCGGGAACACGCTGGTACCCGTCAGCGACGTCTACCCCAACCCCTACCGATACGGCTACCAACTCGAGTTCCGCGAGCAGGGTGACGGCGAGCAGCCGACGGCGATCAAACACTACGTGATGGGTCGTGCCTCGTGGGAAGCACCCGACTTCCAGAACGATCTGAAGACGGTCTACGGCTGTTCTGACGGGGACTCGAAGGGTATCTACAAGTTCGTCGCCGACGAGGAGATGACGAGCGTCGACCCGATGGATATCTCCGGAACACTGTACGCGCCGAAGATCACCAACGACGCCGCGAACGTCGAGGAGTCCGGAACTCGTGCCTCTCCGGCCGACGTCGATCTCGAGATCGAATGGATTCCACTGGGTAGTGCCTCCAACGCCGAGTGTGAGGAGTGGATCGCCGCGTACGACGATGTCACGCAGGCGGATTACCTCGAAGCGCACGCCGAGAGCCAGGGTTGGCGGAGCGTCGCGAACGACGACAACCCGGGAAAGGGCAAGGGGAAGCAGAACGCACAGGAGAAACTGCAAGCGGCCCTCGACGAGGCCGACCGCGAGGTCATCGCAAACGGCAACCAGAACTATATCACCAACGAGGAGATAATCGAGTGGGCCGCCCAGTGGAAAGCGAATGGCCCCGACGGCGTCGACGAGGAACTCCGAAAGGTCCCCTTCCTTGAGACGCGTGCGGCCGCGAAGGAGATCGGTGCGTCTATCGAGTTTAACAAGGCCGAGGGAGTCGACAGCAAGGACGACGCCGCCCCCGGTGACTACGTCTACTTCGGTATCTCTGAGTTCAACGACGACCTTGCCGACGAGACGGGTGACATCCGGATGGACCGCGTCGACGGCGGCGTCGTCTATCGCGGCGAGCTCGAGGCAGACTACAACGTCTCGACGCTCGAACCCGTCATCGTCGGTCCCGACTTCTCAGACGGTATGGACGACGCGAACGACGCCCTCAGGAATATCGACAACGTCTACGTGATGGACGACGGGCGCGTCCTCTGCTGTGAGGACGGCTTCGACGAGTCAAACCGGTCGTACCCCAACGACTGCCTGTACGTCTACGACCCGAATCCGGCGGCCTGAACCGCCCCATCGGCCCCTTCGGGTTGTGTTCGGGGCTCAATCTCGATCGGTATCGGTCCGCTGTCTCGGTGTTCTAGTACGGAGCTGTCGCTCGTTCTTCCGTATCTTGCACGTCGCTCGTGACCGCTACCCGGAAGTTCAGTTGAGGTCTGCTGAAGACAGAATACCCTTCGTATGGAATCCCTGTCAGATAGAGCGAGGGTGAATCGGGCAGTACAGCGGACACCCGTCAACCGGGCTTCTTTCTGACACAGACACAACGGTTATGCGTCGGGAAATTGAATCGAATGCCGCATGCGAACCTCAACAATCATCATCGTGGTGGGTGTGCTCTTGTTCGTTCTTCCGCTTCCGGGAACGTTTATTCTCGGTGGGATACTCGTGCTCGCAGGAATCGTCTCTCGCCTGCTCGGTGCCTAAGAGCACGTGACTGATGTACACCCCCGACCTCTCCGCTCGCCTCGCTTTCCACGTTCTTTCCTGTGAAGACCTGTGACCAACGGGGTTGTTCGTCGTAGCTGAGTCCGCGTGGTCGTTCTAACTCCTTGAACACCGCCTCTGTGTCACCGGTCTCGGTTGAGTCTATGGACCAGTATCACCTACTATACTACCATATATACGACCTCGGCTCTGTTGACATACTACGACATTGATCAGGGCGTCCCCGCTGCGGTCAGTATGGGGGGTCGCTCTGACGATTCGTCTTTAGCTCTGAGAAAAATATATACGGATCATTTGAGTAGTAGTGCACATGGTCTCATTCGCACAGATCCTCCTACTTGCCGCTGCCATCGGCTCTCTTGCGCTATCTTCGTATAGCGTATTCCAACGGAATTACCAAGAAGCAGTTGGTGGACTGGTCATCGCTGTAACTGCTCTCGCCGTTCTCCTCGTCTAGTTCACGCTCCCCAACGTCTGGCTATTTCATACACTGTTGACTCTGTTGAAACCCTCAGCAGTCGATAGAAATTCGGTGCTGAATTCAGCGTGTGTAGTCAGCAATAGAACAAACCAATTCAGGCCTCGACGGGGGTGAGGAGCCGGTCCGTAGTTGTGCTTAGAGTACCATGGGCGGCACTCGTCTATTGGAAGCAGAACACACTGCTCGGAATTATCGGACACGTCGGCATGCAGTTCGTGCTGTGGCTCGGATTGACGCTCGTGTTGTTCGGTGGGATCTGATACTGGGGCAATGAATCGCCGACGAAAGGATAGCCGGGAACCGCCTCGCGCTCTGTACTCAGCATGCAGCCTGAAACCTATCACCGCTTGCGGGTTTCAACAGAGCCAGCCGGGATCAAACTTCAGAGGGAACTTCAGGGTCGATTACGCGTCAAGCGTATCCTTTACGATGTCAGTTAGATCAGCTTCTGATACCGGTTCAATGGTTATTTTGGTACCCTCAGCAGTATAGTAGAGGCCTGCAGTCACGTCTCGTTCGGGGAACCATTCAGTCAACACGTGATAGTACACGCTGAGTTGCTTCCGATACTCATCTTCAGCGTGCCGTCCGAGATCAGTCTTGAAGTCGACGATTTCGACGGTATCGGGGCGGATGTGGACGAGGTCGACGATTCCAGAGATAGTGACCTGCTCGTCTTCGACAGTCAGCGGGAGATACGCGTCCTCCTCGACTCGTAACTCACCGTCGAGGGAGTCTAGGAACGACTTGATGTGACGCTCGTCGGCGTTCGAGGGTTCGACGTCTCCCTCCAGCACGTACCGCTCGGCGAACTCGTGGGTCTGCGTTCCGAACGCGGTCCCTCTCCCGTCGTCGACGTCCTCGAACACCTCGTCGCGCATGAGCGTGTGCGGGGAGTGTCCGACCGGGCCGTTCGGCGTCGGCACAGAAATCTGCAAATGCGACTGTGTCGCCTCGTCGGTCTCGTCTTCCCGAACGTCGGGTTCCAGTTCTTCGATGTCGACCGGGAGTGCTTCGAGGAACGTGTTCGGGTTCTCGCCCGCGGAGAACACGAGGTGGCTCTCAGCCCGCGTCAGTGCGACGTAGAGCAAGCGGCGTTCCTCGTCGTATCCACGCGGCAGGCATTTCTGGAGGACGTCACTCCGCCAATTGTCGTAGATGTGCGGATAGCCGTGGTCGTCGGCGTAGAGTTTCCGTTGGCGGAGCCCAATTGGATCGTCGAACGTGATCGCGGTACTGTTTCCACCCGATGGTGGGAAACGGTGTGAGTTCATGTTCGCGAGCACGACGATGGGGTGTTCGAGTCCCTTTGCTGCGTGGATGGTCTGGACCGTAACCGAGTTCGTGCCGGCGCTCGCGTGAACCTCGTGGGTGCTTCCGTCCTCGATGCCGCGTTCGATAAACCGGATGAGGTCACCTCGTGTCAACGTCGTCGCGTTGTGGACCGACTGTATCGTCGTCAGCAGCACGTCGGCATACGCCCCGTCGTAGTCGTACTGGGAGAATACGCGCTGGGAAACCCCGCCAACCGTCTCCAGTGACGCAAGCTTCGATCTGAATGCCAGCATCTCGTCGGGATACTCCTCGCCATCGAGGACGTGCTTGACCTCGTCGAGCGTGTATCCAGCTTCCTCGAGGACGACGGCCCATCCTCGCTCGGCGTCAGATTCGAGAATTCGCAGCCACGCGAGCAGCAGTTTCGCCGGATCGGACCGGAACAACTCGATGCCACCCTCGTACGCCATCGGTAATCCATACTCCTCGGCGACCGAGAGGAGTTCTCGACCGAAGTCATGAGTCCGGGTGAGGACGGCGATGTCACCGTACTCTGGCAGCCGAAGTTCACCGCCCTCTTCGACCTGATACGCGTCATTTCCGACGATTTCCTGAAGCTTGGTCAGAACGGCTTCGTGTTCGTCTTCGTGTCGAATCGCCTCGATGTGAGAGCTCTCGTGTGCGGCGTTCGACGAGAGCGACACAATTCTATCTCGGATGGCCGCCTCGTCGACGTCGTCGTTGCTCGCAGCGGGCGCCACTAGGCTGTGCTCGGAGAAGTCGAGGATGTCTTGCGTCGACCGGTAGTTCTCGACGAGTTCGATACTGGTGATGGGGCGTGTCGCCCACGACACTCGCTCGTGGTCCTCGTTGAGTTCGTCGACGAACCGATCCAGTCGAGATTCGAACTCGGTGATGTTCTCGACGGCGGCGTACTGGAACGAGTAGATGCTCTGTTTCCAGTCGCCGACGACGCAGACGTTGTTCGTGTCGGCGAGGAGGAGCGCGAGTTTGAACTGGATCTCGCTGGAGTCCTGGAATTCGTCGATCATCACGTACTCGAACGCGACGTCGTCGCGGAGTCGGTGGTCGTCACAGAGCAGAACGAACGCGAACAGCTGAAGAAAGCTGAAGTTGAGGTAGTTCCGACTGAGCGCGAACTCCAGGTACTCGTGATAGACGTCGTGAACGAACTCTTTGAGGCTCTCTCGCTGTTCCTCGAATGCCAACCGAGCGACGGCAGCGGGAACGTGTTTCTCACCCCACCCGCCACGGATCTCTTCTTCCTCGGGCGCGTCTGGGAGGTAGCACTTGTCGTTCCCGTAGCCGCCGAGTTTCGAGCGAAGCTTGGACTGCTTGTTCCCATCGTTTCGGGGTTGGTTTAGCTCGTCGAAGATCTCACGGAACGCCGCGAAGTCACCGTCCAGATGCCGCTCGCCGTTCCGGTACCAGCCATCAGCCGTCGGGAAGACACCTTTCGCTGCGAGCTGATTAATCAAACCGAGGAGTTCGACTGGTTCCTCAACGGCG
>Ga0136589_1000248_pt1 | contig 28281 bp, 22 predicted proteins | sample AntRauMFilla3764_FD_104640 | JGI IMG/M metagenome (GOLD analysis project Ga0136589, IMG submission 104640) | Saline lake microbial communities from Rauer Islands, Antarctica - Metagenome Filla 3 #764 | ecosystem: Environmental > Aquatic > Non-marine Saline and Alkaline > Saline | place...
CTCGTCATAGACCGCCTTCGCCATGGCAGGCGTAAAGTCCTTCGAGCCGAGGCCGTAGCGACCACCAATTACCGTGGGGCAGAACGAATCCGGCAAAAGCCCGGACTGGCGGGCTTCTTCAATGCTCGCCATGATCTCCACAAAAAGTGGCTCACCCAAGGCCCCAGGTTCTTTGCAACGATCAAGCACCGCAATCCGACGGACCGACTTCGGCAGCGCGGCCACCAGACGCTTCAGGTCGAGCGGACGAAAGAGCCGGATCTTGAGCACACCCGTTTTACGGCCTTGGGCATTCAAGTAGGCCGCCGTCTCGGCCGCCGTCTCGGCACCCGACCCCATCATAATAATCAACTCCTCGACATCCTCCGGACCTTCGTATTCATAGAGTGAATACTGGCGTCCCGTCAGTTCGGCAAATTTCGCCATCTCCTGTTCGACCGTTTCGGCGACCACATCATAGAAGGGATTTGCCGCCTCGCGGGCCTGGAAGAAAACATCGGGATTTTGCGCCGTGCCACGAATCGTCGGCCGATCCGGCGTCAGGCTATTCGCGCGAAAACTCGCAATCGCCGCCGGATCGATCATCGCGTCGAGCACTTCATCCGCCAGCGTCTCAATTTTATTGATCTCATGCGAGGTGCGGAAGCCATCAAAGAAATGCAAAAAGGGCACGCGGCATTTCAAAGTGGCGGCGTGTGAGATCAGCGCCAGATCCTGCGCCTCCTGCACGGTGTTCGAAGCCAACATAGCAAAACCGGTCTGGCGGCAGGCCATCACGTCGGAATGATCCCCGAAAATTGAAAGTGCATGCGTGGCCAGTGCGCGGGCACTCACGTGCATGCAGAACGGGGTCAATTCACCCGCAATTTTATACATGTTCGGAATCATCAGCAGCAGCCCCTGCGATGCCGTGAAAGTCGTGCTCAGCGCCCCCGCCTGCAAGGACCCGTGCAATGCTCCGGCCACACCGCCCTCGGACTGCAACTGCACCACCTCCGGCACATCCGACCAGATATTTGGCTTCCCGGCCGAAGCCCACTCGTCACAAACCTCCGCCATGCCAGTGGATGGCGTAATCGGATAAATTGCAATGACCTCAGAGGCCCGGTAAGCGACCGAGGCCACCGCCTCATTCGCATCCAACATACTTGTTTTTATGTTATTCATTTTTAAATTTTCTATAAGTTTGTCTAACCTTAAGCGTATCGTTGTCAATATTTGCTAATACCACAAGTCTAAACATAAGCGATTCTGATGGCATTAATAATCGCCTTGAATCCTGCACCGTCTCATCATCTTCCGCTCCAATTGCGGCCGCAATAAATAGACAGCCAACATCGCTAGAAAACCAAGCGAACGGCTTGCCCGATGGGTCCAAGCAATAGGTCGGGGGCACAGCCCAAGACCAATAGCGTGCCGGCCAGCACACTGACTGTCGCGAGCAGGAGCTTGGAGCAGCCAAGCGGCTGAGTTCCTGCGAGTGCTACAGCGAAAAACATCTGCTTCACCACGATCAAATAGTAATAGAGCGAGACCGCGCTCATAAAGAGCCCGAGGCCGACTAGCCAAAGCAACCCCGGCGCACTCTCCGCTGCCCCAGTGCCCATGGCAGCGGTGAAGAGAAAAAATTTACCGAAAAATCCAGCCAGCGGAGGCAGTCCCGCCAGTGAGGCGAGGAACAGCAGCATACAAAAGGAAATAAACGGCGAACGTTGGTGGAGCCCAGCAAAGTCTTGTATTCGGTCGCCCCCACTCTGGCGGAGCACCAGTGCGACGACACCGAAAGCGCCGAGTGTAGCCACGGCATAAATAACGGAATAAAAGAGCACCGCTTCGAGTGCCTGTGGGGTAGCCGCAGCCAATGCCGCCAGCATAAATCCGGCATGACCGATCCCGGAATAGGCTAACAAGCGCCGCACGCTGGTCTGCGTCAGCGCCGCCAAATTACCGACCACCATAGAAAGCGCGGCCATAAGCCCGACCAGTGGCACCCATCCGGAGGTGAAAGCGCCCCAGTCAGCCGCCCCTTCGACGCCGCCGAATCCCACGAGCAAAAACTTTGCGAGAATAAAGAACCCCGCCACTTTCGAGCCCGAAGCGACCAACGCCGCTGCCGGAACGGGTGCCCCCTCATAGACATCGGGGCTCCAGAGATGAAACGGAACCGCTGCCACTTTGAACCCGAATCCTACCAGAGCCATGACCAGACCGACGGCGAGAATCGGCTCGATCCCTCCCGCGCGAAGCGACTGGCTGATGGCCCTCAGTTCAGTGCTGCCGGTAAAACCAAAGATCAGGCTGAAGCCGAACAGTAGGAAAGCCGCCGCCACACTGCCGAAAAGAAAATATTTAAAGGCCGCCTCGGCGGACTTGGGGTCGGACTTGGTAAAACCCACCATGATGTAGAGTGATACCGCCGTGAGTTCGAGACCGATAAAGAGCACCAGCAACTCCTCCGTCCCGACCACCAGCAACAGGCCCAGGGTGGTGAAAAGCAGCATGGCAAAGTTTTCCGCCCGATGCCGTGCCGGGGGGCACTCCCGCAACAGAGCCACCGCAGCCAGCGCAATCACCAGCAGCACCAGTTTGAACAAACGGCCCAAGGGATCCATCCAAGGACGCTGCCCGCCAGACTGCCCGCTGGCACCACACTAACGAGGAGTCCGCCCGCGACGATCAGGCCCAGGGCACACATGGCGGCCGACCGATCCGGAGACTCGGGCTCGAGCCCGGTCGCGCGGCGTGCCCGAACACAACCTAGACCGAGCACGGCAAACGCGGTGACTAAAAGGACCAGTTCCGGAAGGAGCCGGAGAGTAAAATCTAAAGTGTTCATTCGAAGAGGACTCGCATGAGTGGGCTGTCAAAGCTGCGAAGAATCAGTTGTAAAAATGGCATCGGCCAGAGCCCGACAATCAAGGTCGCCGCGATCAGCAGACCCGCGCCCATTTTTTCAGGCAGCGTAATCGGATCCAGCGGGGTTCCCCTTTCAACCGGCCCATCCGCAAAAAAGGTCGCTTGCAGTGCCTTGAGTGTAAAGGCCACGGTCAGGACAATCGCCGGGCCGACAATCAAGAGCAGCAGCGGCAAGGAGTCTAAGGTGCCGATCAGCACAGTCAGTTCGGCAATAAATCCACTAAAGCCCGGCAACCCCATCGAAGCGGACGAAGCGATCAGGAAAACGACGGCGGCGAAAGGTAATTTGCGCGCCAGTCCCAGACGGCCCAGCTCATCCAGATCGCGGGTGTGCGTGCGGTCGTAAATCATGCGCCCGGCCACAGCGAAAAGCAGCGCGGCGATGATCCCGTGCGAAACCATTTGCAGCACGGCACCACTGACCCCGATAACCGAGAGCGTCATGAGGCCGAGCATCACGAAGCCCATGTGGCTGATACTGGAATAGCCGATCACAAATTTAAGATCACGCTGCGCCAATGCAGCGAGTGCCCCGTAAAGAATACTGAAGGCAGCCAAGGCAGCAAAGATCCCCTGCCATTGCGCCAAGCCTGCGGGAAAGAGCGGCATTGCCACCCGTAGCGCGCCGTAGGCCCCCAGCTTCATGACCAGCCCCGCCAGCAACATCGAACCGGCCGTCGGTGCGGCCACGTGCCCGGTCGGTGCCCAGGTGTGAAAAGGCCACATGCCTGCCAAAATGGCGAAGCCTACAAACATCAATGGAAAAGCCCAGGCCTGAAAGGCCGCCGGATAGTCCGCCCCGGCTAAAGTGAAAAGATCGAAGCTCCCCTGCCCCGCCACCACATAGGTGGCCATGATCGCGGCAAGCGCCAGCGCGCTCCCCACGATTGAGTAGAGCGTCAGCTTCATCGCACCGTAAGATTTGCGAGTGGAGCCCCAACCTGCGATCAGCAAATACTTGGGCAGAATTACGATCTCGTAGCAGACAAGCAGCAGAAAAACATCGGTGCTGAGAAAGACCCCGTAAGCGCCACCGATAATGATCAGAAATAGAGCAAAAAAACGGTTGGGCGAACGCTCGATATTCCAGGAAAACAACACCCCGGTAATAGCGATCAGCCCGGTGAGTAAAAGTAAGACGAGGCTGATACCATCCGCCCCAAGATGAAAACCGATGCCGAGGCTCGGAATCCACTCCCGCTCGACCACAAACTGAAAGGGCGCGGCCGATGCACTACGGTCGAACTTGCAGAACGCGAGCACGGCCATGGCAAAGCCTACTCCGGCCGTGCCGAGTGCCACCCAACGGGCCAGCGCCTTACGCTCTGACGGTAAGAGCAGCAAAACAACGCTACCCATGAATGCAGAAATAAAGGTCCAGGCGATCATGGCAGAAAACGGAGCATATCCAACACGCTTGGGTTGATGAGGTGAAGCAAGACACCGGGAAAGATCCCGACCACAAACATCAGCGCAACGGCTGTCCCGCCGCAAATCCGCTCACGAATTGAAAGATCGGCAAAGCCCGACCAACGCTCGTTCAAAGGCCCGAAAAAGACGCGGGAGAGGATCCGCAGCAGAAAGATCGCCGTGAATAAAAGAGCCGGCAGCGCCAGAACTGCGGCCCACGGATGCAGCGAAAAGACGCCCCGAAAGATTAGGAACTCACTGACGAAGCCATTCAAACCCGGCAGCCCCAGCGAGGCGAAAAGCCCGATCCCCATCAGCCCGCAGAGCACCGGCGCGACCCGACGCAGCCCGCCGAAATCGTCGAGCCCATGCAGACCCCCGCTCCGGCTTTCGATCAGGCTGATAAAGTAAAACAATGCACCCGCCGTCAGTCCGTGGTTAAAGATTTGCAGCATCACCCCGCTCATAGCCGCATCCCGCGCGCCTTCCACCGTCGTGACCGCGACAACGGCAAAGAGACCCAGCAAACAGTAGCCTAGGTGGTTAATCGATGAATAGGCCAGCATGCGTTTCAGATCCGTCTGCGCCAGTGCCGCCAGCGAGGAAAGCAGAATCGTGGCCAACGCCAACCCCAGCAGGAGCGGTTGCAATGCCTGCAAGGGCTCGGGGAAAATCGGCAGGAGAATTCGCAGGAACCCGTAAAGCCCCATCTTCGAAAGCAGACCGGTAAGTAGCAGCGTCACGCTCGAAGGAGCTTCGGCATACGCATCCGGCAACCAACTGTGAAAAGGAATCATCGGCACTTTCACCGCCAGCCCGAACAAGACGCCGCCGAAGATCAGTAGGCGCACATTCTCCGCCCCCATCATCGAGCCGTAGGACTGGTTCAACGCTTCCAGTAATGCGCCGCTGCGCGCCAACTCGGCCAGCGCCATAAAATCAAAGACCCCCGTGGCCAAATAAAGCGCCAGAAAGCCGAGCAACATACCCACACTCCCCGTCAGGGTGTAGATAAAAAACTGGTAGGCCGCCCGTGAACGGCCGGATCCGCCCCAGATTTTAATCAGCAAGAAGGCGGGGATCAAACTGAGCTCCCAAAAGAGAAACCAGAGCACAAAATTCAGCGATAGAAACACCCCGAACACCATCGCCTGCAAGCAAAGCACCAGGGCCAAAAACAGCCTTGGCTCAGCCTTCGCGGGCAAGGGTGCGGCCAGTGCCAGCGGCACGAGCAGGCCGCCCAAGAGCAGCAACATCAGGGTAAGACCGTCCAGTCCGAGGAAATATTCGACATTGAGCGCGGGAATCCAGGCGGTGCGCTCGACTTGCTGCAAGCCCTGCGCAGAAGCGTCGAATTGACTCCAGAGCAAGAGCACCAGGACCAGCGATAGCAACGAACCACCGAGCGCCACGCCACGACTCAAACCCGGACGCCCGGCCGGAGTCAGCATAACCGCCACCGCAGTAGCCAGAGGCAACAGGAGCAGCGCGGTCAGTATGGGAAACTCAATCATAGCCATGCGAAGAAAATAAGGAGTAGAACGACACCGGAGCCGACCCAACCGAGGTAAGTCTGGATGTCACCATTTTGCCAGCGGGCCACACGCCCGCCGGAACCCCGCAGCGAAGTGCAGCCTTGGTCGAAGCCACGGTTAAAAAAGTTGCGGTCGATGCTGCGGCTCAAACACGAGACCCCACGGCACACAGCCGCGACCAGCGTGACGGCCCCGGCCCAAACCCGGCGTTCGAGAACCTCGGCCACTTGCGCGAGTAGCCGCTGCAAACGGATCACGGTGGCTTCGTAAAATTCATCGATATATAAGCGCTGCGCCAAGGCCTGGTAGAGTCGGGGCACCTTCTGCTCCAGCGCGTCGGCTCCCACCACAGTCAGCGCCCGACGCCCGTAAAGCCACCAGCCGATGCCCACGCCCGAACCGACCAGCACGATGGAGAGCAGCATCAAGCCCCAGCCCTCGAAAATCGCCGCCAGTTCAAAATGCGTCGGGCCGCCCTGGATAAAGTGATGAAACCATGCCCAGGCCGGCGTCGCGATCAAACTCAGCAGCACCGCCCCGCTGGCCAACAGCATCAGCGGCACTGTCATGACCCGAGGGCTTTCATGTGGCGAGTGACTCCCGCGATAGTTCCCGAAGAACACGTAAATCATCTGCCGCGTCATGTAGAATGCGGTCAAGAAAGCACCGAACAAGGCGAGGTAGAAAGGCAGTGATGACACCGGCCAGACCTGCGCCAAATGCAGAATTTCTTCTTTACTCCAGAAACCGGAGAAGAGAAAGGGAAAGCCGGAGAGTGCCATCATACCCACCGCATAAACAGCGAAGGTCAGCGGCATCTTTCGACGCAGGCCCCCCATCTGCCGGATGTCCTGAACCTCGTGACAACCGTGAATGACGGAACCGGCTCCGAGGAAGAGCAGTGCTTTGAAAAAGGCGTGGGCAATTAAGTGGAACATCCCCGCCGAGATGCCGCCGAGCCCGAGCGCCAGCATCATGTAGCCCAGTTGTGAGATCGTCGAGAAGGCGAGGATGCGCTTAATGTCGGTTTGCGCCACTGCGATGCAGGCGGCGAAGACAGCCGTCACCGCGCCTACCCAAGTCACCACTTGCAAGGCGGTCGAGATCACCTCCGGATCGGTCGATGCCGCGAAGAGCGGAAAGGCGCGCGCCACCAGAAAAACACCCGCGGCCACCATGGTCGCCGCGTGGATCAACGCACTAACGGGCGTCGGCCCCTCCATCGCGTCGGGGAGCCAGACGTGCAGTGGGAATTGCCCCGACTTGCCCGCTGCTCCGCAGAAAAGCAGTAGAGCCGTGGCAGTCGATAAGGCCATCCCGCCGACGGTCAAGGTGGTGGTAAGATGCGCCAGCGTGGAGGCTTCCAACAGGCCCGCTCCGCCGTCGTAGAAAAGCAAGGTGCCGGACTCTGAGTAGAGCCAGATCATACCGAGAAAGAGCCCCAGGTCACCGATCCGGGTGGTGATAAAAGCCTTGCGCGACGCTGCCACTGCCGCCGGTTTTTGATACCAGAATCCGATCAATAAATAGGAAGCGAGCCCGACCAGCTCCCAGCAAATAAACAAGAGCAGCAGGCTGTTAGCGACGAGTAAGCCAAGCATCGCGAAGGAAAAGAGCGCCAAAAATCCGAAGAACCGGGCGAAGTTCGCATCTTCCTGCATGTAGCCCACGCTGAAGATGCAGATCAGCAAGCCGACGAAGCTAACCATCACTAACATTCCAGCGTTCAGCGGATCCAGCAGCAGCCCGAGACGCAACGAAGAGGCCCCGAACTCAAACCAGGTGAAATTGAAGCTGCGGCGGAAGACCTCACCGCCCTCACCGCTGCCCGCTCCGACGACTTGAATGAAAAGCACCAGCGCCAAGATAAACGCGATCGATAGCGAGCCAATGGTCAGACCCGATGCCAGTCGGCGGTGCGACGGGTTCGACAAAGCAGTCACCCCCGCAGCGGCCAACGGCAGCAGTGGGATCAGGCAGAGCAGATACGGAATCCAGGAAGAATCAGCCATGGAGTGAGTTCACCTCTTTCGGGTTGGTGGAGCGAAGGTGTCGATAGATCACCAGGATCAAGGACAAGCCCACGGCGGCCTCAGCGGCTGCGACGGCGATGGAAAAAAGAACGAACAGCGCCCCGGTCATGGCCGCGGGATTCGGCCCGAAGCGCCAGAAGGCGATAAAGTTGAGATTGGCCGCAGCCAGCATCAACTCGACACCGATCAACAGTAGGATCGCGCTGCGCCGAGTCAGGACGGCGAATAAGCCGAGCGAAAATAGCATGGTGCTCAGGATGAGAAATAACGGGAGACCGATCATTTACCGTCCTCCCCTTCCATGGCAAAGAGTGCCGCGCCAATCAGTGCAGTAGTCAGGAGCACGCCGATCGCCATCAGCGGCAGTAGGTGCCCGCTGACCAGGGCTTCACCCACCGCCCGGATGGACAGTGCTGCCGGTTCCGGCACATCGCGCCGCAAGGAGGGACTCTGCATGATCGCCCCATAAGTCACTAGAAATATCCCGGCGGCAATGAGTGCTCCCGGTAGTTTTTGCCTGCGGCGATCAGGCTGCTGGATCACTCCGTCTTCGGGGCGCGTTATTAAAATAACAAACATGACCAGGACCGCCACTGCCCCGACATAAACCAGCAACTGAATGAAGCCGATAAACTCCGCGTCCAATAATAGATAGAGACCGGCCACGCCAACAAAGACCACCGCCAAGCTCAGACCACAATGAACGGTATCGCGCAGACCGACGGCAGCCACTGCAGCACCCAGCGTGAGGCTGCCGATCAGCAAGAAGGCAATGATTTCAAAAAGACTGTTCATGACTCGGAAAACCGGTAAACGCGGCGGGATGCGGGGTATTGGATGGCCACCACCCGCCCGAGGGCGAGATAGGGCATCAGCACGATGACGGCGGAAGCGAGCCAGCCCGGCACACCGCCACCGGCGTAGTGCCAAACCGCTGCGGCCAGAATCACGGCGAAGCCCATCGGGATCATGAACTTCCAGGCGAAGCCCATTAGGTGGTCGCCCCGCATGCGCGGCACCGTGCCCCGCACCCAGATGGCCAACAAGACGAGCGCGTAAAGTTTAATAAAAAACCAGAGGTAGCCGGGAATCCATTCGAGCCAGGGAAGCGGCGCATGCCAACCACCCAAAAAGAGTGTCACGGCAAAACCGCAAATCGCGAAAAGACCGATATACTCGGCCATAAAAAAGACCGCGTATTTGAATCCTGAATACTCCGTCATGTGCCCGGCCACCAACTCGGACTCACCTTCCGGCAGGTCAAAGGGACTGCGGTTCGACTCTGCCAACGCGGCGGTAAAAAAGAGCAAGAACCCGGCAAAGCCCCAGGGAGTAAAAACGAACCAGTGCGGCACGAAACTGAAAACATAGCCGTCCTGCGCACTGACGATGGCGTCGGGCGAGAGCGAACCGCTGAGCATGACGACCGCAAGTGCGGCCAGAAAGAGCGGGATTTCATAGCTAATCATTTGCGCGATTGAGCGCATCGCTCCGAGTAGTGAATATTTATTATTGCTCCCCCAGCCTGCCATAAAGACTCCCACCTCGGTGGTGGCACCCAGTGCAAAAAAGAAGAGAATACCGACGCCGAGTTCGACCGGCACCATGCCCGGACCGTAGGGCAAAATAGCGAGCACCAGCAGCGCAGGCACCAGCATAGTGATAGGTGCCAACAAATGCAGCACCTTGTCCGCGCCCGTCGGCACGATGTCTTCTTTGGTCAACATCTTGATTGCATCAGCCAGAGGTTGAAATAGCCCCCAAGGCCCGGCGCGGTTTGGCCCGAAGCGATTCTGAATACGGGCCAGCATCTTGCGCTCGACCAGTGAGGTGAGTGCAAAGATCACCCCAAAGACACTCAGCAAGGTTCCGATAACTATGAAGATCGACGTCAGCTCCAGCATCCACGGCGCGCAAGACCAAGCGGTTTCTAGATAATGCAGCAGGCCTGCTTTAAGTATCAGAGGCGCCTGTCCGGGATCGCCCATCGCAGCCACCACCGCCCCGGTAAGCAGACCCGGCGCTTTCAAATTGAGTAGGAAGAGCACGCCCGCCCCAACCACCAGCACAGCGGCAATCAGCAAGGCAAGCGTGGACCAGGGCCGGCGCGCCGCAAAGTTCAGTGCAGGCCGGTTCCGCTGGGTCTGGGGATGTGTCTCAGTCGGAAGCATCGGTATCGGACGTGGGGGGAGTTTCTTTTGCTGCGGCATTGGCAGCCGCAGCGGCTTGCTTGGCCTTGAGCGCGGCTTCTTTCTTGGCGGCGGCCTCCGCTTTGCGTTGGCGCTCGGCCTCTAAATTCGCATCCACGGCAGTCGCTTCCGTCGGCTTGATGCCATGGTAATAAGTGTTTGATTTAGCCAGATCCGACTTATGTAGCACGAGGGATTCGAAATGTTCGTAGGCGGCATACTCGAAAGCGGAGTCCATCTTGATCGACTCGAAGGGGCAAACCTCGACACAGATCTGACAGCTCATGCAGGCGTTGAGGTCGATATCAAAGACGGTGGGGTGCTTGGTGAGCTTACCGTTTTCATCCCGCTCGGGTTTGATATAGATCACTTGAGGCGGGCACTCCTTCTCGCACATCCGGCAGGCGGTGCAACGCAGCCCGCCCTCAGGATCGTCACCATCGTAAACGAGGAAGGGGAAGTTGCGGCTGTTCTCCGGCAGCGCAAGGCGCTCTTCCGGATAGGAGATCGTGTGCAGCCGCTTACGGCCGTAATAGCTGCCGATCATATTCCGGGCGGTCACGGCCATGCCTTTGAGGATGCCGAGGCCGGGCAAGATAAGTGGCTGTTTCATCGATCTACCTCCCCTAAGACAATGTCCACGCTACCGAGAATGACCATCACATCGGCGATCTTGCTCCCGAGGCACATGTCCTCCAGCAGTGTGAGATTGATCAGGCTGGGCGGCCGCACGCGGTAGCGATAGGGCTCCGGGCTTTTATCACTGATTAAATAAAAGCCGAGTTCGCCCTTGGGTGCTTCGAGTCGGGCGTAGGCTTCACCCACCGGTGGTCGCAATCCGCGCGATTTGGACTTCGGGTCGAGGATCGGACCCTCCGGTATTTCGCGCAGCACGGCATCGAGAATCTTGAGTGATTCGCGCATTTCCAACAGGCGAACCATGAGTCGGTCGTAGGTGTCCCCGTGTGCACCAAGCGGCACTTGAAAGTCAAAACGATCGTAGATCCCGTAGCGGTCCACCTTGCGAATATCGTAATCCACCCCGGAAGCACGCAGCATCGGACCGGTGAGACCACCGTTGATCGCGTCGGCTCCGGAGAGCACGCCCACGCCTTGAGTGCGCGCCACCAGAATCTCGTTGCCCACCAGCAGTTGCTCCATCTCATCCAAAAATGCGGGATAGTCGTCGACCACCTTGCGCGCTTGCGCCAGCCAGCCTGCGGGTAAATCACAGCGGCAGCCGCCGAATCGCATGTAGTTACACATCATGCGCGAACCGGTCAGTGATTCGAACAGGTCGAGAATGAGGTCGCGCTCGCGAAAGGCATACATCAACACACTCCCCCACGCTCCCATGTCACCAAGTAGGAACCCCAGAAAGGCGCTGTGGTTTTGCAAACGGGTCAACTCAGCCAGCAACACGCGGAGGTATTCGGCGCGCTCGGGCACTTCGATGCCGGTCAGCTTTTCAACGCTCAACGCGTAGGCCCAGTTATTGGACAGGGAACTAAAATAATCCAGTCGGTCCGTGTAGGGCATGGAGCCGAAATAGCTCATTTTTTCGGCCAGCTGTTCATGGTTGCGATGCAGGTAGCCAAAGACGGGCTTGAGCCAAACAACGGTCTCGCCGTCGAGCTTCACATTCATACGGAAGACCCCGTGGGTGGACGGGTGCTGCGGCCCCATCGAGATTTCCAGGATGCCGTCGTCGCTCAAATCGGCACTGCGTTTAGGCCAGTCGGTGGCGGATGGGTTCACACGTCCTCCTTTCCATTGGCGGTCGCGAATGCCAGTGTCTCATCCGGCGATTGGTAGTCCTTACGCATGGGATGCCCCTCAAAGGTGTCCCACATAAGTAAGCGCCGCAGATCGGGATGACCGCTGAAACGAATCCCGTAGAGGTCGAAAATCTCCCGTTCCTGAAACTCGCAACTACGCCAGAGCGGGGTTAGCGAGGGAATCTCGACATCGTCACTGCGGTTGCCCGTGCGCACGCGCAGCACCAGGGGGCCGGTCTTCTTGGCGACAGAGTAAAGATGGTAAACCGCCTCCAGATAGCCGGGCACGACTCGCTCGACTTTCTCTTCAAGCTCGGTCGCCTGCCCCGCCGCGTCCGTGCCGGCCACTTTGACCGTTTCGCTGACGGTTTGGTCGAGCCAATCAACGCCGGTAACATTGGAGCAATAGTCAAAAAGATGTCGTTCGTCGTCGCGCAAAAAGCGCGCCACAGCCAGCACCGATGCGGGTTCCACCCGCAGGGAGTCCTGCCCGGACGGACCAGGATTGGGCACGATCTCGCAGGCCGCCCCGGGCAAAGCTGCCATGATTTGCACTTTTATGTCTCCAAGTGGTAACATCTGTTCAGGTTTCGAATTCGCTTTCGTCTTCATCAGAAGATCCGAATGGCGGTGGCGGCGACCAGATCTCCGGATTATAAGGTGGGGACAAATCGCCGCCCCCGTATTCTGGAACCGGATATTCGGCACAGGCGGACTTGTCGGCGTGGCGGGCACGGTCGGGACCGCTCAGTTTCTGACTGCGGATTTTTTCCTGCAGTTGGATGACGCCGTCGAGCAGGGCTTCTGGTCGGGGTGGACAACCGGGGATAAAGACATCCACCGGAATAAAGCGGTCGATCCCATTGAGCACATTGTAGCCATCGCGGAAGGGGCCACCGGAGATGGCACAGGCCCCCATGGAGATCACGTATTTGGGCTCGGGCATCTGGTTATAAAGTCGCACCACCATGGGCGCCATTTTTTTGGTCACGGTGCCGGCGACGATCATGAGATCCGCCTGCCGCGGTGAGGGGCGGAAGACTTCGGCCCCAAAGCGCGCCATGTCGTGCCGGGCCATGGTGGCCGCAATCATCTCGATCGCGCAGCAGGCCAGGCCGAACTGAAGCGGCCAAAGGGAATTGCTCCGCCCCCAGTTATAGAGGGATTCCAGCGAGGTCACGTGAACACCTTCCCGGTTCAGCGCCTTTACGTCGACCTCCGTCACGTGGGGATCTACTGCCATTTGAGCACTCCTTTCGTCCAGGCCCAGGCCAGTCCTTCGAGCAGAAGGAGAATGAATACGGCGACGGCCAGAACAGCGCCCAGGGACAGATCCAGAAAAGCCACGGCGAGGGGAATCAAAAAGACGGCTTCCACATCAAAAATAAGAAAGATGATGCCATACAGATAATATTGGGATTTGAACTGTATCCGCGTGGAGCCGACCGGCACGACCCCGCATTCGTAGCTCGATTGCTTCTCATGCCCCGGCTTGGCTGGGGTGAAGGTGTGGCTCCACAGCTTGGCCAGCCCGATCGGCACGAGGGGGAAAACAATCGCGACCACAAGAAAGATGCTCAGAAACAAATAAGTGGACGGGGGGCTCATAAGGTTTGTTTCCATTTGCATCAGGTGAGCTTTTTAGAGTTCTTCGCTCAGCAAACCGACGGGGATCAACCTCAGCCCCGCGGCAAATGGGAGGAGGCATCCGTGAATACAGTGGACGCTGTGAGTCTTAACAAAATAAGGAAAGCGCCAGGAGCATCCGACGCCCGAGAGTGTGACGATCGACTCGATCTCATCCTGCGAATCACCCGCAATTCGAATGATCGAGTCACGGATTATCTCCGGCGCAAGCACCGGAGATGGCTGATTTTTTTTATCGTTCTTCATTTAAAGGACTAGTATGGTTGACCTTATCGGCTTTCAATTGAGCGCGCTGGCGCTCGAACTCAATACACTCCGCCAGCGTGGTCTGCTGCAGCTTATCGGCAATGGCCTTGCGCTCGACCTTCCAGAAATCATGGGTCGGGCAGGACCGTTCATCGCTACAAATTTCCTGCCCCAGTAGGCAACCTGAACTCCAGTCTTTACCGTCCACTGCCTGCGCGATTTCCAACAGGTTGATCGCTTCCGGCGGACGCGCCAAACGAGTCCCCCCCGCCCAACCACGCTTCGACACGAGTATGTCGCCGTCGACAAGTTTTTTAAAGACCTTCGCCAAATAAGAAGGAGGCACCTCGGCACGAATCGCGATCTCACGCACGAACTGCCCTGTTCCGTCTTCTGTAAGGCAGGCCAATGCCTTGACTGCGTAACCGACTCCCTGCGACAAACATAACATCAGGCCAAAAAGTCATTAATCGACACTGTTGTCCAGAATAAACGACCACTCACCACTTGCCAGGTCAGCAGCAAAGTGCTTCGTTCTCACCCATGTCTTCCACCCATAACGCACCGACCTACCCGGCCCTCCTCATCGACGGCAGCGGCGCGTGCTTTTTTTCCGGCGTCCTGGGTAGCGATGGCAACTGGCTGGCATTTAAAAAAGCGCCGGAACCCGCCCTGGAAAGCCTTTTTCAGACGGTGGCGCATGTTTTAGCTGAAGCCGACATCGAACTGGATGCCATCCAATCATTTATCTATTGCGAAGGACCCGGCTCCATGCTCGGCCTGCGGCTCTGCGCCATGGCGATTGAAACCTGGCGACGCCTCCAGCCGACTCCGGCAACGACCTATGCCTACAACAGCCTGCAACTCACAGCGGCCGATCTACGTCACAAGTCGCAGCTCAACCACGATGCCCTGCTAATTTCCGATTGGAAAAAGGACACCTGGAACGGACTCAGGATCGGGACGGGAGCCCTGCCAGCTGTCACCCCCATTCACTCGGCGGAGCTCGCCGAGTGGCAGGGCCCGCTCTACCACCTGCCCGCCCGAAAAGGTTGGCAGCAGCCCCCCGCACATGCAGTTGAACTGAACTATCATCCGGAGCACCTACCCGACCTCCTCACCACGCCCGGCCTCATTCAAGCCACCGAGGGTGTAACGCTCTACCAAAGCGGCCTAAACACCTTTCAAAAATGGACCCCCGACCGGCACCGCGCTTGAGTTTCTAATTCCTCGCTGTCAAACGGAACGGCTATCGCCGATCCGCTACAATCCATCAAAAAAAGATCATGAAAGCACCCCACCGCTGCTGGGCCGAGATCGACTTGGCCGCTTTTGAGCGCAACCTGAAGCGCATTCAGAATGCGCTACCCGCGCACATGCGCTACGTCGCGGTGGTCAAGGCCGATGCCTACGGCCACGGCATGCCACAAATGGTGCGACGCCTGATGCAAAGCGGCGTCGATTACTTTGCCGTGGCCAACATTACGGAAGCCGCGGAAATTCGGCACATGGGTGCCGGTTGGCCGATCCTCCTGCTCAGCCCCCTCTTGCCCGGCGAAGAAGGTCAGGTTCTGACCCACGATTTAATCGCGACTGTGAGCACCGCTGGAGAATGCGAGCGGCTCAATCAACTCGGGCGGAAGCACGATCAAAAAGTCCGCATCCACCTGAAGATCGACACCGGCATGGGCCGCCTCGGGGTCTGGCATGAGCAGGCCCATAAACTCCTCGATTCAATTGCCGACTACCCGCACCTGCAACTGGAGGGACTCTACACCCATTTTTCCAGCGCCGATACCGACCCCGACTTCACGCTACTGCAACGCGAACGCTTTCTCCGCATCGTCGAGAGTATCGACTACAGCGAGCTGTTGATCCACGCCGACAACTCCGCTGGCATCGACAGCCTCAGTAAAGACAGCCCCTTCAACGCCGTCCGGATCGGCCTGCTACAATTCGGAATCGCGCCCTACCCTGAGTCCGCACTCGGCGCTGCCACCGTTGAACCGGCCTTTAGCTTCCACACCCGTATCGGTCTCGTCAAAGAACTGCCCGCCCATACCGATATCAGCTATGGCCGCAGCTATACCTTAGAGCGCGACTCCCGTATCGCCATACTCACGGCGGGCTACGGCGACGGCATTCCCTTCGAGCTCAGTAACAAAGGCAGCGTGATCGTGCACGGCCAGCATTGTCCAATGCTCGGGCGTGTCACGATGGACCAGACTATCATTGATGTCACCGATTGTCCCGAAGCGTCTATCGGCGATACTGCCACACTCATCGGCAAAAATGGATCGAGCGAAATCACCACGGTCCAATTCAGCAACCTCGTCGGCACAATCTCCTGGGAGACGCTCTGTTCGATCACCAAACGCGTCACTCGAATCTACACCGGTTCGCGCGAGATTTAAATCCGAAGGCCGTGGAGCATAAATTTTTAGATCGATTCATTTTGGCTTGAGGATGCTTAACAATATGAGAACTTGTTCACATGTTAGCAATTGATGGATTCGGTCTTAACAGTCGATACGGACGGCGTCCCATCGATAGCCGACAAGGGCCAAAAGTTCAGCAAACTGGTCTCGACCTTGCTGCTGCCAAAATTAGGCAAATCAAGCAGGGCGGATAAGTCGTCCGGGCAACATTCAGGTCATGCCTTCGAAGGCATTTGCCTCAAATTCATTGCAGGCTGCTTCACCCGCTTGGAGCATCCAGATCTAGCCACTGCTCTGGGCAATGAATACGCCATTGCTCCCGATATCATCATTTCGAGGGAACCGTTCGGAGATGAAGAAATCAATCGGGTCGATCACTTAGTCGATGCGACCGTCGCGCGACAAACTCCGTTTCGGAAAGCGAACAACGACGAAGCCCTTCAGTTGCTCGACATCATGATCGATGGCAAACGCTTGCGCGACATCGCGGACCTGCCACTGGATTTGCTCGCGTAGAAGAACCATAATAAAAGCCACAGCTATCCCATAGGCCAGGATTCCCAAATCCTAGCCTATGGGATGGCTGTGTAATGGTTTTATTCATAAATTCGCGCTTAATGGGTCTCGAGTCTTTCGTTGATGGTGTCTAATACCGCCACGCAGACCTCGAGTTCATCACTCGCGGGCAACCAGCCGAGGCGATCCATATATTCTGATTCATTTTGAATCATCGATTCGACGAGGCGTTCACCTTTGCGGGTTAACGCGATCAACTTTGAGCGCTTGTGCGCCGGGTTGGCCCTCGCCTCCATTAGACCAGTCTGACTGAGTTCGTTGACTTGGGTCTGAATAATTTGCCGGCTGATGAAGCGCGCCGCCGCAAGATCCGGCACTGTTTGTGGGCCGTAGCGCCGCAAATCCATCAGCAGCGTGCGCTTGGGTGCACTGATCCCCGCGTCGGCATGAATCTGGTCCGTCGTATGCCTGAGGCGATTGTAAACCCGCCGCAGTGAATTAGCGAATGCGTGCATCTCTTCATGGCTGGCCGTTTGACTCATATGTATGATACAAAAGTAAGTATTACACAATGACAACTTTATTGTCGCTTTTACTTGACAATATAGTTGTCATACAGAAAGTAAGGTCAACTTGCTACCACAACCATGAAAACAAATCACCAGGACCGACTACCACGCACCTTTTGGTGGCACAACCTCACTCAGTTCGGCGGAGCGATGAACGATAATATCTTCAAGCTCTTCATGCTCTATGCCTTGTTCGCCTGGCAACCTGAGGTGCCCGCCGCCAGCATCCTGGCCACCGTCGGCTTAACCTTCGCCCTACCCTTTCTGTTAATCGTCCCGATCGCTGGCAGCTTCGCAGATAAATATAGCAAGCAGCGCATGATCGTAATTTTGAAGGGTGCCGAAGTCATCATCATGGCTTTTGGTATCTACGCGCTGTATTCACAGCAAAGCTGGCTGCTCTATCTGACGATGTTTCTGATGTCCTCGCAGAGCGCATTCTTTGGCCCCTGTAAATACGGCATCATCCCCGAACAGGTCGGAAAAGAACGCCTGTCTAGGGCAAATGGTGCGCTCCAGCTCTTCACCTTTCTCGCCATCATCTGTGGCACCGTGATTGCACCGGAGCTGAGCTTGCGAACGAACCATCAATACAGCTTGGCGGCCGGTATCTGCCTGGTCATCGCGGCTTGCGGCTTTGCCACCTCGCTCAGGATTGCACCCTCACCCGCCCATCCGACGCGGGCGCTTAGCTTCAATGGCTTTCGCAATCTGTGGACCACGCTGCAAAACATACGTGGCGACGGTTTTCTGGTGCTCGCCGTCAGCGCGCTCGCCGTATTCGCCCTAGCCGCGGCCTTTATTCAACTCAACGTGCTGGATTACGGCTACGAACACCTTGCCCTGAGTCGCGAGGCCTCCACCCGGCTCTTTCTGCTGACTGCCATCGGCATCGGCGTAGGCTCGACGCTGGCCGGCTGGCTGAGTGGGCGTGCCATCGAATTTGGGATCGTTCCGATCGGGGCCGCAATCATGAGTGCCTCACTCGCAACTCTCGCCCTGATGCCGGACGGTGGAGTGGTCGCCGCTGCTATCTGCATGTTCACACTCGGTCTGGCGGCAGGGATTTTCATCGTCCCGCTGGAAGCATTTATCCAATACCGCAGCCCCGCAGATAAAGTGGGCTCCATCCAGGCCGCCAGTTCCTTTACCAGTTGGCTCGGTATTCTCATTGCCAGTGCACTTTTGTATTTGAGCGCTACGCTGCTGGGATGGACGCCCAAAGAGGGCTTTCTGATGCTGGCCGTCGGCCTCGCCGTATTAACCGTATTCAGCCTTTGGATACTACCGGATTTTTTCGCAAAGTTTCTCATCATGATCTTTACCCGCTGCTGCTATAAGCTGCGGGTGTACGGGCTCGAAAATCTTCCCGCCGATGGCCCTGCACTGGTTATCTCCAATCATATCAGCCTAATGGATGCGGTTCTGCTGGTTTCGAGCCAAAACCGCCGGATGCGCATGCTGATGTCGCGCAACTTCTACGAGAACTCCAATTGGATCGTGCGTAAGGCGGTCGACCTTAGCCAGGTGATACTGATTCAAGACAGCGACGGACCGAAGCAGTTACTCAAATCACTTCAAAGCGCGCGTCAGGCGATGGACGCAGGTTACCTCGTCACGATCTTTGCCGAGGGCTCGATCAGTCGCACTGGCATGATGCGTCCATTTAAGGCAGGCTTCGAGCGCATCGTTAAGGGAACCGACTACCCCATCATTCCCGTTTATATCGGCGGTGCATGGGGCAGCGTGGCCAGCTACCACAAAGGCATGCCACAATTACGCCCGCTGAAGGATTTTCGCTATCCGGTGAGCGTCCATTACGGCACCCCGCTGCCTGCACAATCAACCAGCTTTGAAGTGCAGCAGGCAGTCAGCGCGCTCTCGACCGAGTCCTTCGAGCAGCTCAAAAATAAGGAGCGAAATCTGGGGCTAAAATTCATCGACTCTGCCCGCAGAAATTGGCGCAAGCTGGCCATCGCCGACAGCAGCGGCAGCGAGCTGAGCTACGGGCGACTGCTGACCGCCAGCCTCCTGCTCCGGCAGCAACTGCGGGCTCAAACCAGCGCCTCCGCATCTAAAGTCGCCATCCTCCTGCCACCCGGTTCGGGCTCGGCCATCAGTAATCTCGCGCTCACACTGGATCAACGCATCGCGGTGAATCTAAATTACACCGCTTCCGCCGACAGTCTTCGCTCGGCCATGGATCAATGCGAAATTGAGACGGTGATCACCTCGCGGAAGTTCCTGGAACGCTTCCCGGACATTCCTTTGCCCCCGCAGCAAATTTACCTGGAAGAGGCGATAGCCAGCTGCTCCAAAGCGGACAAAGTCAAAGCCGCGCTCCTCGCCCGCTTGGTGCCGCGCCGAATGCTCATGCGTGGATCGCGCAACGCCGACGACCTGGCGACCGTCCTCTTCTCCAGCGGCTCCACCGCCGAGCCCAAGGGGATCATGCTGAGCCATCATAATTTACTCTCAAATATCGAGTCATTCCGGAGCGTGCTCTCGCCGGTTCGCAACGATGTCGTACTGACCGCACTGCCCTTCTTTCACTCTTTCGGCTACACCGCTACCTTTTGGTTTCCCTTGCTCTCAGGCATCACCATCGCCTGCCACACCAATCCGCTCGAAGGCGAGGCCATCGGCAAACTGGCAGAGAAATACCGCGCCAGCATCCTACTCTCCACCCCCAGCTTCCTGCTGGCCTATGCCCGCAAAGTGAAACCCGCGCAATTCGCCCATTTGCGCTACGTCTTCACCGGCGCGGAAAAGCTACAACCGCGCATCAGCGATCTCTTCGAGCAACGCTTCGGCACCCGCCCGCTCGAAGGTTATGGCGCGACTGAGCTCTCCCCCGTTTGCGCCATCAGCTTGCCCAATGTCGTTGTCGACGAACTTCCTGAAATCGGCAACCGCCCCGAGCGGCTGGGGCGCCCCCTGCCGGGAATCGCTTTAAAAATTGTGCATGTTGACAGCGGCGAGACGCTCGCCCCCGGCGAGGAAGGACTGATCTGCGTCAAAGGCCCCAACGTCATGCTCGGCTACCTGAACCGCGACGACCTGACTGCCGCAGCTATTAAAGACGGCTGGTATCATACCGGTGACATTGGGCTCATCGACACCGACGGTTTTTTCGCCATCACTGGCCGCGCCTCACGCTTCAGTAAAATTGGCGGCGAAATGATCCCGCACGGTGCCATCGAAGAGGCCCTACAAGCCGCCTTCGAGCTTGACCCGACTCAGCTCAGCGTGGTCGCGCTGCCGGACGAGCGAAAAGGCGAGCGGCTCTTCGTGATCTACACCGATCCTAGCATTAACCAAACGACCATCCGGGAAACGCTGCAACAGGTAGAGCTTCCCAACCTGTGGAAGCCAAACCCCAAAGATTGGGTCCAGCTCGATCGCCTCCCCTTACTCGGCACAGGCAAACTTGACCACAGACAGCTCAAATCCTATGTCGCCGCAACATCGGAAAAGCCATGACGAATACCATGCCACTGCAGCTGAAGATTCTCATGTATGGCACAAGTGATGCCCGCCTCAAATACTTGCTGGCATGAAAGCTTAGGGAGCGGTCGCCTCCACTCGGATGAAGAACTCCGTCTCCTGCAGCAATAAGCTCCCAATGGTGATTTCAACCGACTCGATCGGAACGCCACCATCGGGGGTTTCCGATACCGGAGTGAATGGGGTCCAGTCACCTACGGCGAGTGTGCCCGACCACTCATAAGAGTAGCTGATGCCGCTGAGCGCAGGGTTGCGGCGGGTGTAAGTGAGCGTGCCCGCAGTCGCGTCAAAGGGCACCAAAATCGGATTGGCCGATGCGCCGCTGGTCGGGTTGAGCCCCCAGATGCGCTCTTCCTCGTTGGTAAAGCCATCGCCGTCGAAGTCACTGGCAGGGTCGCTCAGATCAGCACCCGCATAGTCGGCCGTCCAGCTGTCGTAATCGTTGGTGCCACCGCCGATTCCGACGGCATCCTCGTAGTTGCTACCGAAGCGAATTTCGTCGATGCCGACTGGCAAGTCGTCGGCTTTGTTAGCGAACGAGATCACATTGAAATTTGCCTGCTCGAGATCCTCGCTGATCGTGGAAACGATCGGACCGAGGTTGAGATTGGCGTCGGGCGTGTACAGGTTCACAATGTCCGCGCCGCCATCGGTGCCCCAGATGATCTCGCCGACGATGAGGCTTACGGTGCCATAGGCAGCACTCACACCACCCGCGCGTTCCACGTTGTTGCTGCCGTCAGTATCATCCCAGAAGGATGCCTGAATACTGCCGTTTTTGAACGAAAAACCAATGCCTTGCCCCGTCATCGGAACGCTGTTTGACCCATTGAGTCCATTGGACCCCAACGCGAAACCAAAATCCATGTTGCCATTCGAATTCGGCTGGGTGAGGTGAAGCACGCTGAACCAGAGCGTCGCTCCGTCGTTCAGTAGCGCGACGTCGCTCAGGGTGGTTCCGGTCGACACGCTCGAGCCCGTCCGGGAGTTGACCACGGCCCGGTTGCCGGAGATGGCGAGGATACCATACGAGAAACTACCAGGGGCGACTTCGTAGCCGCCGCTCCATGTCCCACTCAGGCCGGTGCCGGGGGTGTTGCCGTTAAGCGTGGGGTCGCCGTCATCGAAGGGTTCGTAGATCAGGGCACCGCCCGGTCCGCTGGGCGCGGCGGGTGTGGTGGCAGAAGCGCCCGCCGAGGGGGCGCTTTCGTTTTGATTCACACTCTTGTCGCGGGCGGTCACAGTGTAAGTGTAGGTGGTTTCCGCATCGAGGCCGGTATCGGTGTAAGTCGGATCATCCTGCCAGCCGCTGTCTGTGCCGCCGGGGTTGGTGCTGGTCTCGGTAAAGTAATATTCCACGCTACTGGGGTCGGTCACCACAGCGGCGACCATGGTGATCTCGGTGGCCGAAAGCGCGCTGGGCGCTACGTCGAAGCCGGGCGTCGCCGGTGCTTCGGTGTCGAGCGGATCGGTGGTGGCCTCAGCGACCGGGGTCGAAGCCGCCGTCTCGTTTTGGTTGAAGCTCTTGTCGCGGGCTTTGGCTGTGTAGGCGTAAGTCGTCTCGGGCTCTAAACCCGTGTCAATATAGCCTGGGCTATCCTGCCAGCCGCTGTCGTTCGCGCCTAAGTTGCCACTGGTCTCGGTGAAGTAGTATTCCACCCCGCTGCTGTCGCTAGCGGTGGTGGCCGTCATGGTGATGCTGTTGTCGCCATCGGCGGCGGGCGGGATGGCCCAAGTCATGGGGTCGGGCGTGGGTGCGGTGGTGTCGTCCACGATCTGGCTGAGGGCAACGACATCGTCGTAAGTCTCAGCGAAGCGGATCTCGTCGATCTTAGGCGACCCGCCGAACTTGCCGCCGAAGCTCACGATGTCGAACTGCGACTGGTCCAGCACAGCGGACTGGGTGGAGACCGGGGTGCCGGGCAAAATCAGATCGGTTGCCGGCAGGTAAATCTCGATCGTGTCGGCTGCGGTAGCGTCCGCACCCCAAGTGATTTTGCCAACGACCAAGGCAGTGGTGTCGCTGGCTATGCTACCACTACTGGATGCGTTAGAGCGTCCAGGCGACCAAGTGGAGGCCTGCGGCGAAGAACCATTACTGATGTTCACGCCAATGCCTTCGCCGCCAGTCGGCATGCCGGTGAAGAAGTCGCTTCGGTCGGTTCCCAATGAAAATAAGACCGCAGTGTTGCTGCCAGTGGAATTATTGGTGAGGAAGCTGAACCAGAGTTCCCTACCGTGGTCGAGCAGGCCGGCCTCCGCGAACTCGGGCCGGATCAAGGCACCGGCACTCGTGTTACTACCGCCATTAAAAGTCTGGTTCCCTGAGGTCGGCAGCGTGCCGAAGATCATGCTGCCAGCGGCGACGTTGAGGCCGCCGACCCAGCGCTTGTCAAGACCGGCACCTGTTGGGTTTTCAACCAATGACGGATCGAGATCTTCGAAGGGCTCGTAAATGTAGGCATTGCCCGGCGAGAGTCCGTCGAGATTGATACTGACTTCGGCCGGAGTGGCGGAGCCATTGGTGGGCACCAGGGAGTAGATCGGGATTCCGGATTTAGGCGGCGCCATGTCGATATAGCTGGTGGCGCTGCCGTCCAGCGCGGGTTCGATTAACACGCCGTCACGCCTGACTTCGATTGCCGTGTAGTCGAGGTTGTTGGTCCAGGTCAGCTTGACCTTACTCTGGAGTCGGTAGGCTTCGACATCGGTGATGCCGGCATCGAGTGTAAGCGTCAGCGGCGGGCAGACTTCCCCGGGCATGGTAAAGTTCAGTTGGTATTCGAGCGGGCCGGGTTCGGCGCTGGCGTCGAGGAAGCTGGGCGAGCCGAGCGGGGCAGAGGCGGCGATTTCGAGGCCATCGCGCAGGATCTGCAGGTTGCTAGGCGCCTCGGTGCCCTCGCTCCAGCTCAGGGTCACGCCCGCTGCATCGCCGGTAGCTACGAGGCGATACGGGCAGCGGGCGGGAACCATGAGCGAAACGGCATCTGCCATCGCCAAGCCGAGGTTAGTGTAGGTCTTGGCGTTGCGGTTCCAGTGGAAACCTTCGTTCCGTGGGGAATCGGCAGTAAGCTGCCAAAATGTCAGGCCGTTGTAAGTCTGCCGCGCGTCGACAACCTTGACGTTACCAGCGAAGGCCAGATATTTGGAGGCATCTGCCATCGCCAGCTGGGCCTGTTCGACCTGAGTGTAATCGAAATTGAAATCCATCGCCGAGGTCGCAATCACGAAGGGCAGGTTCGGCAGACTGAGGTCGCTGCGAATGTCGTTGATGAAGTTCGCCATGTTGGTCTCGTAGGCGGCGCTGAATTCAGCGCTGATGCGGTCGTTCCATCCTTGGTGCCACGCAAAACCGACGATCTCGTAGCCGGCACCGTCGTAGTCAGGGAAGTAGGTCGTTAGGTTGGCGGTCACGTCGCTGACCATTGCCAGAATCTGCGCATAGTGATAACCGGGGTCGCCGTCGCTGACCGGGGCGGGATAGGGTCCGGAACTCGGCGGAAGGAAATCGTTGCCCAGGCTGCGACCACCCACAGCATACTTGATCAGGAGCACCTGCTCCTCGTAAAGGTCACCGACCGCGTGTCCAAAGCCCAGCTCCGGTCCAATATGAGTGGTTGAACCACCATAGCCTGCGGTGAGTCCGCCACCAGTGTCTCCGTAGCGAATCCAGACATCATTCAGCACCTCGAAGCCCCCGGCGCCGTCACCCATGAAGGCGTAGTCCGGGTCGTTGGCGACGATGTATTCCAAGGTCCCCGGTGTGGTGACGGGGCTGATTTCCCCCATACCAACCATGTTCGACTGACCGGCCAGAATGAAGATTTTCACCGGGCTGTCACCCGCCTGCTGGGCGGGCAGCGAGACGGCCGTGAGCGTGAGTGCCGCGAAGGCCGTGAGTGCGAGACGGCCGAACAGGCTCGACTGCTTGAATACAGAGGATTTTAAATTCATGGATTTGTAGGTATGATAAGTAGGTAAGACGGGGCACGCCAAAGAGTCCGCATCAGGGCAAATGCATCAAAACTCATTTAAGCCGTAACATAAGATGCAGACAACAAAGAAACAGTAAAGAAACGGTAAAACTGAAATCTGAATAACAATGTCACCCCGGAGAACGCTGGGCAATGCCGTTTATTCCACGCAGGGTCAAGTAGTCAACGACTCCGTCCCATTCGATGCGTAACGCCCGCGCCGCTGCGGTATCGTCAACTATCTTAGTTGACGAGCGTCGCATAAGAATATTTAATGTGAAAAAACAAAATAATTAATTCTATTAATCGACCAACCAATAATCAACGATACTTTAGGTTGTAAAAGATTTAATTATACCAAGACTCGTGACTATCCCAAAATATGAGCACGCCATTTCAGTTTACTAGTTTAAAATTACGGCTGGCAATTAGGTTTCTTGCGGTGACGGTGTTCTCCCTGATCGCCGTAGTGACCATCGTCTATTTCCAGCGGGCAGATGTCATTAGCCAGGATGAGTTTGTCAAGCTGCAGGTAGTGCGCGATTTGAAAGTGATGCAGTTATCCAACTGGATCGATCAACGAATGGGCGATTTGGAGGTGGCTGCGGGGGATGATGAAATCCAAGTTCTGGAAAATGCTTTTATAGCAGACGGGGGTGAGCTGAACTCGGGCGCTCTCTCGACCGCACGTAGCCTATTACAGCGTTACCTGGATCATTATACTACCTACATCGAACTGTTTATTGTGAGTGCATCCAGCGGCAAGGTGATGGTCAGCACCGATGCCTCCCAAGAAGGCCTAGACAAAAGCACTGATCTTTATTTCACCGAGCCTGTGCGCACGCAGCAATCTTACATCAAGGATATTTATTACTCCGATGCTGAGCAAGAAAACGCGATGGCATTTTCCGTCCCTATCTTTAGTCTAAACGATCACGCAGAGCACCTGATCGGAGTGCTGGTTGCCCGGGTTAATTTGGACGAGAGCTTATACCCCTTGCTACTCGAACGGACGGGGATGGGCGAAACCGGCGAGACACTGATTGTCAACCAAGACGGCATAGCTTTGAGCGAGCTTAGGTGGCAGGAGGATGCGGTCTTGAAGCTGAAGATATTTGCTACACCAGCCGCGAGGGCTGCGCTGGGTGAAACGGGGATTGTGGAAAGCCCAGACTATCGCGGTGAGCAGGTTTTGGCGGCCTATACACATATCCCGCAAACAGGTTGGGGCTTCGTGGCAAAGCGCAACTTGGCTGAAGTCTATGCGCCAATCCGCAGCATGCTCAGGAGTTTGCTGTTTGCGGCATCCGCCACCATCCTCTTGATCGTCGCGGTTTCAGTATTGATCGCCCGCTCTATATCCAATCCCGTTAGAAAACTTACCCGCGCCGCCGCCCGAATGGCATCCGATGAGACGGGTGTCCGCGTCGACATTCGCACCGGGGATGAAATTGAATTGCTGGCAACCGCCTTTAACGAGATGGCCACCCGTCTGGATGCCGCACGTAGCGAGGTATTAGCGCGCGACTGGCTCAACACCGGGATGGCCGAGTTGGATGATGTCATCCGCGGGGAAAAAGAGCTCTCCCAGTTATGCACAGCTATCATCACAAAAGTGGCTCGCTATCTGGATATTCAAGTCGGCACTCTGTCGCTCGCCGACTACGAAAAAAAGCAACTGACTGTCGCCGGCAGCTACGCCTACCAAGCGAAGCCGGGCGCGGCCACCACCTGCCACTTTGGCGAAGGTCTAGTCGGTCAGGCCGCGCTTGAGAAGAAACGGATCCTCGTCGAAGATGTGTCGCAAGCGCACATCACCGTTACATCCGCTTTAGGTGAGCTGGCGCCCAGAAGTATCCTCTGCGTGCCGCTGCTTTATGCAGGTAAGGTGGTCGGAGTCATCGAGCTCGGGTCGCTCAAGAAATTCACCGGCCCGCAGCTGCAGTTCCTGGAGCAAACGGCGGAAAGACTCGCCATTTCCATTCACACTGCGCAGTCACGCGAGGCACTCCAGCGTCTGCTGGCAGCAAGGCAGGAGAGTTAAAATGACCACCGAAACCGCAAAACCCACCCGTTTGAATACACCGCCTGACGCACGAACTCGGTGGATTCTATCGCTGACGCTTGCGATCGGCATCCTCCTGCCGGTGGTCGGCACGTTTTTGTTGCAAAAAATCCTACCGGAATGGCAGGCCATCTCCATGCCGATCCACTCCACCATTGAAGTGATGGGCTCGGTCTTAGGGCTGGTTCTGGCCAGCTTTATTCTTTTCTCACGCCACAAACCATGCACATCGCGTCGGCTGAAAATTGTCTGCGCCTTGATCGCGATGGGCGTGCTCGACATCTTCCATAGCTGTGTGCCGGTCGGCAAGTCCTTTGTCTGCCTGCACAGCTTCGCAGTGCTGGCCGGGGGTATCTTTTTTGCATGCGTGTGGCTGCCAAAGCGAGAACGATCCCGCGGCCAGGCCTATGCTACAGCGAGGCTCGTTCTAGCGGGGTCCCTGCTGCTCGGGCTACTCTCCCTGGGAGATGCGGAATGGATTCCGGCCATGGTGGTGGACGGACAATTCACACCCACCGCCTCCGCGATGAACCTAGCAGGCGGCTGGCTGACGATCCTGGGCGGCATTGCCTTCGCCCGCTTTTATTACCAGAGACAGTCGCTGGAAGACCTCGTCTTTTTATTTCTATGTATTCTGTTCGGAAGCTCGGGCATCCTTTTCCACTATGCGAATATTTGGGACGCCAGTTGGTGGTTCTGGCATGTGATTCGCTTTGCAGGCTATCTGCTGCCCTTCTGCCTGGCCATTTTTGTCTATCGCATTTCGGAAGACACTACCACGACCGAGCAAATCAAAGTAGCCACCGCCGTGGCGAACAAAGATTATTCGGTCAACATCACTCCCCAGTCTGATCAGGATACATTGGGAATCGCACTGCATTCTATGACGCTGGCCCTCAGGGAAAACCAGCAGCAAAGAAATGAGCAGGACTGGTTCAATACTGCCGGCGCTGAACTCGACGATGTCATGCGCGGGGAAAAAGAACTTTCCCTGCTTTGCACAGACATCATTACCTGCCTGGCTCGCCAGATAGAGCTTCCGATTGGGACCCTTTCACTGGCCGATCACAAAGACTCAACTTTGGTTCTCACTGGCAGCTTCGCCTACAGCAAAAAACCGGGTGCAGCAACGACCTTCCGCTTCGGCGAAGGACTGATTGGCCAAGCCGCGCAAGAGAAAAAACGAATCCTCGTTAACGAGGTGCCACAAGACTACCTCACCCTGTGCTCGACTCTAGGCGAAATGACTCCCGCCCATATCCTCTGCACTCCGTTTCTGTATGAGGGGCGAGTGGCCGGTGTCATCGAACTCGGATCACTGCAGCCGTTCACTGATCGACAACTGCAAGTCCTCGATCGAAGCGTAGAAAAAATCGCCATCGCGATCCACTCTACGCAGTTTCGCGAAAAACTACATTTCCTGCTGGAAGAGAGCCAGGCGCAGTCCGAGGAACTCCA
>Ga0136589_1000256_pt1 | contig 28008 bp, 28 predicted proteins | sample AntRauMFilla3764_FD_104640 | JGI IMG/M metagenome (GOLD analysis project Ga0136589, IMG submission 104640) | Saline lake microbial communities from Rauer Islands, Antarctica - Metagenome Filla 3 #764 | ecosystem: Environmental > Aquatic > Non-marine Saline and Alkaline > Saline | place...
CGCGACTTCGACTGCCGCTCGGAGTGGTTGAACGCCCGCCACTCCGGCCCGCGGTCGATGTTCCGCTCGTCTAAAACGAGTCCACAGTCCTCACAGACGAGCTCCTGATCGGCGTCTGTGACGATGTCTTTCGATTCACACTCCGGGCAGGAGAGGGTCTCCGTTTCGTCCGACTCTCGCTCTGACTCTCGCTCCTGTTGGCGCTGGCGACTCGGACGTTCCATTATAAGGTTTCTGGTTATTGGCGTATTTAAACCTTTGTCCCGGAAAGCCGGACCCAGCCGCCGTCGATGAATTGATACGAGTCGGCCGATTGACGCCTCAGTACGTGAGGCCCTCGTTTTCAGGCATTCTGCGCTGGCGGACCGATATCGTCGCGTGTCGGCGGTGGTCAGTCTCGAACACGAAACGTGACCGTCACAGCGGGTCACGATCATAGTTCCTCCGTCACAGCCGGTCACGCCCCCGTTTCGTCCGTGGTCGCTGAGGCAGATCGCGGGAGACGCTGCGGCGCGCGGGTTTCGAATCACGCGACCGGGATCTTAATTATTACCACCAAGCATTCACAAAAGCTTTTGTATAACCTCAACATATTAGGCGATATGAGCACGACGCAGCCCGACGGGATCGAGGGAACGCTCCGTGGCTGTCGCCCCGCAGCGATCGACCCGATCGTCATCGACGCCGCCGATCTTGACAGCACCGCTCCTGCGCACCTGCGCGACCTCAAGGCCGAACTCTCGGCCCGTAACTATCAGACCGCGACGCTTTCGGTCGACGCCTGCTTCGACTGCGAGGATACGCTCGCGACCCAGCGCGAGGCCGACCGACTCCGCGAGTTCGTTCGCGCTGCGGCGTTCCTCGGTGCCGGCCGACTCGAGGTCCGTCTCGACGAAGTCTCCGACCCGGACGCGGCGGAGCCAGCGTTATCGGCGCTCGCCGAGCGTGCTCGCCGCGAAGGCGTCGAACTCGTCCGGACAGGCGGTGGGTCGCCGGCGGCCTGACAGATGGCCTCGAAGCGTTCGCTCGCGACGAAACTCGGCGTCGTCGCCGGGTTCGAGGACCCTCGACTCGCGCTCGAACAGTATCCGACGCCGCCCGACCTCGCCGCCCACGTCGTCCACCTCGCCGACCTCCACGGCGACATCGACGGTCGCACCGTCCTCGATCTCGGCACGGGGACCGGGATGCTCGCGCTCGCCGCCGCCCTCCGCGGACCCGCCCGGGTGTTCGGCGTCGAACTCGACCGCGCCGCGTTGACCACGGCGACCGCCAACGAGCGCCGAGTCGCCGCGAGCGCCCCCGTCCACTGGGTGCAAGCCGACGCGACGCGGCTCCCGCTGGACGTCCCCGACCCGATTACGGTCGTGATGAACCCCCCGTTCGGCGCGCAGGACGGGAGTCGCAACGCTGACCGCGGATTCTTAGCGACCGCGAGCCGCGTCGCAACCGTCTCGTACTCGGTCCACAACGCGGGCAGCCGCGAGTTCGTCGAGGCGTTCGCCGCCGACAACGGCGGCGAGGTGACGCACGCGTTCGCGGCCGATTTCGCCATCGACGCGACGTTTGACCACCACGCCGACGAGTCGCGCGAAATCGACGCCGAAGTGTACCGGATCGAGTGGACCTGACGCCGACTCACCGACGTCCGCGCGTCCGATTACAAATTACTGCCGCCCCTCGTACTGCTCGCGCTACTGTCGCCCCTCGTACTGCTCGCGCGTCGCGATCCGGACCCGCGTCTCCCCGCGCTCCGCGAAGACGGTGCCCGATTCGCGGACAACCGTGAGTCCTCCCACCGCCACCGTCTCGTTCGCCGCCGGAAGCGCCGCCCGCTCGGTCGAATTTGCGTGTGTAACGCGCAGTTCGAACCCGCCCTCCACGGCCGCGACCGTGACGTTGCGTCCGTCGATCCGGGGCTCTGCCTGTGCCGGGTCGCTCGTGAACAGCGTGGATCGCGTCTCGTTCCGGATCGCGTCGACCCGGTAGGTCGGCTCCCCGTTCGCCGCGACCCACCCGACTCGCTGGACCCAGACCGTCTCGCGCCACCCGGTCCCGCCGACGTCGACGGCGCGGTATCCCCAGAAGGCGAGATTTCCGCGCGAGACCGCAGTGGTCCAGATCTCCCGGTCCGCGTTCTTCACGATCACCCCCGAAGTGTTGACAGTCGTCGATCGACCGAACGCTTCGAGATCGACGACGCTCACCACCTGATTCTCGACGTTTTCGGCGTACGTCACCTGATACCCCTCGATCTCGATCGGATCGCCCGGCAGGTCGCCGTCGTCGACGGCAACGAGATTCGGCACCACGCCGGGGCCGGCGACGACCGCTAACGCCGACGCGAGGAGCAGCAGCCCGATCGCGGCCGGCGTGGCGGACCGAACAGCCTCGCGGATCGTCTCGGGATTAGGCACGGCCACGTCGGGTCGAATCGGCTCGTCCCGACCCGCGACCGCGAGGGCGACGATCGCGGCGAGCGCGGCGAGCAGCCCCAGTCCCACCGCCCGATACAGCTCGTACTGTTCGTTCCCGAGATACCAGTAGATTGCCCAGAGGCGACGGGACGCGCCGAACAGCAGAATCGCGCCGAACGCGGCGAGCGCGGTCGTCCGTGATCCGCCGCCCGCGGTGTCGGTGTCGGCCTCGCGTCGCCATCGAACGAGCCACGCCGCGGCGAGGGCCCCCGCGATGAGACCGAACGCGTGACCCTGGATCGCGATGTTCGCCCACCAGGGAGGACCGTAGGAGCCGCTCGACCCGGCGGTGACGACCGGACTCCGCAGCGTCTCGTACGTGACGCTCACCAGCGTCGATCCCGTGAGCGCGGCGATCGTTCCGAGCGGGTAGAAGACGAGCGCGAAGCCCCACAGCGCGAAGACGACTCCGGAGAACCCGATCACCGGTCCGAGCACGAACAGCGCGGAGACGACGCCGAACAGGAGCATCGCCCCCGGCACGACCACGAACGCACGGACGTACGGGTTCCGGGCGAGCGAACGGCGATTCGTGAGCGACGAGCGCGTCGATTGCGCAGTCCCGAGCGCGCCGCCGTGCGCGACGGCACCGACTCCCTCGGACCGAAGTCGCTGCAGTGACGCGCGCGATGGCAACGCCCCGCGGATCGTCCCCGTCTCGTCGTCGGCGTCGCGGCCACCCGGGAAGTGGCTGTAGGCGTATTCGGCGATACCGCCGGCGATGAGCGTCGACAGGAGGTTGCCCGTAATGTGTCCTCGGTTGGCGTGCGCGAAACTCGACCAGAGCAGTCCCTCGGGGTAGAGATACGACCACGAGCGGAACGGGATCACGACCGGGCGATTCGGGTTCTCCAGCCCGCTCTGAACGAAGAGGTACACGCCGACGACGCCGGCGACGGCGACGAGCGTCCCCCACGGGACACCGAGTAGGAAGCGCGAGCGGAGCGCGCGGGTCCACGCGCCTCGTGGGCGATCCGTCTTATAAACGACCCACAGCGCCACGGCGACGAGCGCACCGCCGACAGCGAGGTGCGCGGCGTCGGACGTCAGCGCCTCCGCGAGCATGTGGCGAAAGGAGCGGTCGGCCGCTTATCAATCCGCGGGTCAGGACCGCACGCGAGTTCGCGAACGCGAAACAGCGGTTGAACGGACTCAGATCTTGCTTTCGGCGTCGTCTGCGAGTTCTTTCATGCGTTTGCCGACGCGGCCGGCGGGGGAGAACTCGTCTTCGCTCATGGCGTTCGCCAGCGCGTTGCCGAGCACGAATACGGCGTGTTTGTGTTCGCTCTTGGATTTGTGGACATGTGAGGGGTCGACTTCCAACTCGTCGTAGGGGTCGAACAGCGAGCCGTCGACGGTCTCGTTCGCGCGGAAGTGCTCCATAATCGTCACCATCTGTTCGTGGAGTTCGAGGAGCTCGTCTTTATGCATACCCTGAGTACGGACCGTAGACCCTTTAAGCGTTGTTGAGGGGTATACGCACGGCTCGGAGGCGCTCACCGATACAACTGCACACGAAGGTGGGGGCCGCCCGTCGGCTTAGAACACGTACTCGTCTTCGTGGCCCATCATGCCCTCGTCCTCGAATCCGCCGGAATCGTCTTCGTCTCTCGGTCCGCTCGTCTTGTACGCTTTGATACCCGTCGAAAGGAGTTCTTCCACCGCTTCCTCGCGGTTGAGGAATTCGCCCTGCTCGACCATCTGGGCGATTTGCATCTCCAGATGCTCCGGCACGGTTATCTCTACTCGTGGCATTTCCTGCACGGCAGTAATGGGAATGGGTATATAAATGTGGCGTCGGCGGTACGGAAATGAGAAATCTCAGACGGGGAGTTCTGAAAACAACGTTTGTACTCGCAAAACTCTACCTCTGTCGAATACAAATCGTCACTAATGGGCGACACGTCTCGTGACACCGCGTCGCCGGTACTCGGAGGGTGGCGGTCGGACTCTCACCGCCCTCACCGGAGCGATACGCCTACGTGGACGCGAACCCTCACTCGGCGTATGACCGGATCCGGCGCCTCGGACGTCGCTGCCGAGACCGACGGCGATGTCGAGGACCTCACCGAACTCTACCGCGAGTACGGCGACGAGCGACTTCCTCCCGGACAGCGCGAGACCGACCGCTTTCCGGTGCTCTCGAAGAGCGGAACGCCCTCGTGGAACCCGGAGACGTTTGTGTTCGAGGTCTGGGGTGCCGTCGACGACCCACTCGCTTACTCGCTGTCGGACTTTCGCGAACTGCCGTCCGTCACCCAGCGACAGGACTTCCACTGCGTCACGGGCTGGAGTAAGTTCGACTGCGAGTTCACCGGCGTCAAGTTCGCCGACATCGTTGACCGCGCGGGGGTTCACGACGACGTCGACCACGTCCTCTTCCACGCGCTCGACGGATACACGACGAACCTCTCGCTCGACGAATGCACTCGCGACGGCGTCATGTTCGCGTACGGCTACGACGGCGAGGACCTCCCCGCGGACCACGGCGGCCCGATCAGGGTCGTCACTCCGCACAAGTACGCGTATAAGGGTGCGAAATGGGTCTCGGGAGTTGAGTTCCTCACGGAGAAGGAGCTCGGCTACTGGGAGAAACGGGGCTACAGCGACACGGCGAACCCGTGGAACGAGGAGCGATACAGCTGAGAGCGAAGCGGCGCTGTCGGCTGAACGCTGGATATGCCGAGACCGATTCCCGATATCCCGACGCCGGCGTCGACTCCCGGGATAGTCAGGATAAAGGTTCCGCGGCACCGAATACTGTTCAATGAAACGGGCGCGTTCGACGTCGGCTCCGCCGCTCGTCAGCCGGACGACCGAAGTCGACGCGCCTCCGTTCGCGGCCGCGTTCGACGCCCTCGCACCGCCGCGCACGACGTGGAGCGCGCCGGACGACGCCCTCGTTCTCGGAAGCGGGTCGGCCGCGACCCTTACTGCGAGCGGACCGGAGCGTTTCGCCGAGATTCGGGCCGCCACCGCAACGCTGTTCGATTCAGGTGATGTCCACGCCGGGACCGAAGCCGCTCGTCCGCGGGTGTTCGGCGGGTTCGCCTTCCACGAGGGTGGCTGTGACGGCGACCCGTGGGGGCCGTTTCCCGAAGCACGATTCGTGCTCCCGCGCGTTCAGCTCACGTTCGCGGACAACGGGACCTGGCTCACGGTGAACGCCGCCGGCCCGGATGCGGCCGTCGACGTGGTCGAGGATCGACTCGCGGACGAGGTCGAGCGTCTCGCCGCGCTCGACGACGACGCGACCGATCCGCCCCGTCCCGGGATCACGCAGACCCGCCGGACAACGAGCCGCGAGGCGTGGCGCGAGAGCGTCGAGGCCGCAGTCGCTCGAATTCGCGGTGCCGACCTGCAGAAGGTCGTCCTGGCGCAGGCCTTGGAAGCGGACCTCTCGAACGAGTTCCCCCGAGCGGCGACGCTCAAACGGCTCGCCGAGAAGTACCCCGACTGCCACCGGTATTTCTTCGAGCCGGACGACGGCGGGAGCGCGTTCTTCGGCGCGACTCCGGAGCGACTGGTCTCGCTTCGCGGGCGGACCGTCGAAACCGACGCGCTCGCGGGGACTACCGGTCGAGGCGAAACGCCCGAGGAAGACGAGTGGTTGGCGCGGGAGCTGCTCGACGACGCCAAGAACGTGCACGAGCACGAACTCGTCGCCGACACCGTCCGCGAGCAGTTGGAACCGTTCGCCGCGTCCATCTCCGCGGGCGAGCGGCGCGTCCGCCGACTCGCGACGGTCCAACATCTCCACACCCCGATCACGGCGGAACTGCGCGACGAGCGCCACGTGCTCGACCTCGTCGAAGCGCTCCACCCGACACCGGCCGTCGGTGGGCTGCCCCCGGACCGCGCCTTAGAGACGATTCACGAGACGGAGCCGTTCGACCGCGGATGGTACGCCGCGCCGGTGGGCTGGATCGACGCCGCCGGCAACGGCGCCTTCGCGGTCGCGATCCGTTCGGCGGTCGCGACCCCGCGGCGCGCCACCCTCTTCGCCGGTGTCGGGCTCGTCGCCGACTCCGACCCCGACCGCGAGTGGGACGAGATACAGCTCAAATACCGACCGATTCTCGACGAACTGGAAGCCGACTCGGAGTAGGCCGGGAGTAAGCCGACGCGGTCGGCAATCCACGCGATCCCGGTCAGTGGAACATCTTCAGCGGTTCGGCCTGCGAGCTCTCCTCGGCGTCCTGTTGCATCTGCTCGGCGAAGGCCTGTTTCGCCTCGCGGATTTCAGTCGCCTGCTCGACGAGCGTGTCGGTCGGCGTCTCCGTTCCCGCGATCGGATCGATCCCGTCTCGGATGAGCACTCGCGCGGCCTCGGGGTCGGGGAACTGCGGATCGGACTCGACGACAAGCCCGACAGCGTCGCGGTCGAGTTCCAACGCCTCTGCCAGCATTGCGCCGGTTGGCCCCGAGACGAGGCCGTCTTCCGGCGGCTTCTCGATCTCGGCGCGATTCAGTGCGTCCGCGCCGTCGCCGGTCGCGACCCCGTAGAGCGCCGGCGGCTCCTCTCCCGTCTCCCGGCCGAGCCCGGAGAGGTAGATCGGGAACACCGCGATCTCGGCAAACCAGCTCTCCAGACAGCCGGCGACCTCTTTCGCCGCCCGCGGGTGCACCGGGACGTCGCTGCGGAGCGCGATGAGGTCGTGGTCCTCGTCGGCGTACAGTCTCACCGGCGCCGTCAGCGCTTGATTGTCCTCGCGGTAGACGGTCACTCGCGGAAGCCCGTCGCAGTGGACGTTCGCGTAGTGGGTCATCTCGCGGGCCTCGATCATGTGATCGGTCGCGATCTTCCCGACGAGACCGACGCCGGGGAACCCCTCTACCAGCGTCGGCTCGGTCAGCGTTATCTCGTCGTCAACGACGGTGATCTGTGCCATGTGCTCGCGTACTCCGGGCACCGACCTAAAGGTAGGGAGTGGAATGGACTCACCCGCGCCCGTCCCGAAACCGACTAACGGGCCGACGCGAAAGGAGAGCCATGAATCCGTTAGCGCGGTACGAGCCGCTCGTCGACGACGTGGCGGCGTTCCGCGCGGCCTGCGACCGTCCGCTGCCGTCGGTCGTCCGCGTGAACGAGATGGGAGCCTCGCCCGCTCGCGTCCGTGAGGCCTTCGACGAGGAAGGCGTCCCGTACGAGCCCGTAGACTGGCACGACGGGCTGTTTCGGCTCCCGGAGGGGAATCCCGGCGGGAACTGGCCGTACATTCACGGCTGGACCCACGGCCAGGAGGAGGTGTCGGTGCTTCCGGGTGTCGCGCTCGATCCGCAACCCGGCGAACGCGTCTGGGACGCTTGCGCGGCTCCCGGCAGCAAGACGACGCAGATCGCGGACGCGATGAACGACGAGGGGACGGTCGTCGCGAACGACAACAACCTCGGCCGGCTCTCTGCGCTCCGACACAACGCCGAGCGACTGGGGATAACAAACACTATCGTCATGAACCAAGACGCCCGCAACTTCTCTACGAAACCGCTTGCCTTCGACGAGTTCGACCGCGCGCTCGTCGACGCCCCCTGCTCCTGTGAGGGCACCTGTCGGAAGAACCCCGACGTGGTCGACCAGTGGACGCTCGACCACGTCCACGCCGTCGCCGGGATTCAAAAAGGGATCCTGGCGCGCGCCGTGCAGGCGACCCGTCCCGGCGGCACCGTCGTCTACTCCACCTGCACCTTCGCGCCCGAAGAGAACGAGGCGGTGCTTGACCACGTTCTCTCGAACGAGGACTGCGATATCGTCGAGTTCGACCTTCCGCTCGACACGGCTCCGGGCGTGACCGAGTGGGAAGACGAGACGTACGACGAGCGCGTCACCCGTGCACACCGCGTCTACCCGCACCACAACGACACGGGCGGGTTCTTCTGTGCGAAACTGCGAGTCGGCGGCGACGACGAGACCGGAGACGAGGTCGGCGACCGCGAGGTGGCGTCGTGAGCGATACCGTCGCCGGCGACGGGCCCACCAACGAGGGACAGCAGTTCGACCGCCTCCCCGAGACCCCCGCCGACCGAGCGGTCGACGGGCGGGCGAGTCGGCAGGAGGTGCTCGACTGGTGGGATGAGCGGTTCGGGATCGACCAGAGCGTCTTCGAGGAGTACAGCTTCTGGGAGAAGGGCGCGGGGAAGGTCTGGATCTTCAACGGCGAGGCGACCGACCCCAGCGAGGTGGAGGCCATCGGTATGACGTTCCTCCGGACGCGACAGGAGCACTGGAAGCCGACGGGACGGGCCGCCACCCGATTCGGTCACCACGCGACGCGGAACGTCGTCGAACTCGATCCAGAACAGGCCGTCCGGTTCGCGGCCGGCGAGGATCAGGACCTCCCCGAGTGGGACGGCGACTGGGGGTATCTGATCGCGACCCACGAGGTCGCGGGCGGGACCGCTCCGATCGGCGTCGGCCTCTACCTCTACGACGAACTCCGTTCTGTGGTTCCCAAGGGGAGTCGCGCGGACCTGCCGGTCGTGGAGTAGCGACGGGGCGAGCGGCTGGTCGCGTCACTCCCGTTTGTTCCGCACTGTACCGCCCCCGAGTCCCTCCCATTCGACGCGATAGCCGAGCCGCGACAGCGCCGCGCTCGCGTCGTCGATTCCGTGCTCGTCGAGGATCGATTCGGCCGCCTCGAGGTCCATTTCCGGTTCGATCCGCGCGCCGACCGCCTCCAGCACCGCGGGCCGCACGAGCATCCGTCCGACCAGTTCGTGATCGGGAAACGCCTTGTCCTCGATCGCCTCGACGCTCACGCCGTGTTCGTCGGCCAGGTCGTCCAGCGAGACCGCGTCCGCCTCGGGCGACAGCGACTCGGGCAGGCCGGCGGCCGCGTCGGCGACGAACTCGGCCTCGTACTCGCGCAGCACGTCGACGATCGGTTTCACGCGGACGGTCCCGGAGTAGGGCACCGCCCGGTGGTCTCGCGCCGCGACGTCCTCGCCGACGCCGAGGCTCTCGTCGACCGCGACCAACAGGTCGACGTCCTCGACGTCAGCGAGTTGACCCAGCTTCTTCTCGACGTACTCGGGGGTCCAAAAGCCCATCACCTCGAAGAACAGCCTGAAATCGGCGTGATCGTAGTCGAACGCGAAGTCCGGGATCATCACCCGCGTACCGGTCTCCAACGGTTCCGGCTCACGGACGAGCGTCCAGTCGAGGTCGAGCCCGCGGAACCGCCCGGCGAAGTCGGCTTCGACCCCGCTGTCGAAGTCGGGCTCCGCGACCGGTTCGACGCCCGGCACCGTCACGTCCCCCGCGGAGAGCCGCATGGTGCGCTCGCGCCCGCGGTCGTCGATGGTCGCCGACAGCTCCCACTCCGCCGACTCCGCGACGGTCCGGAGCAGCCGGGCGAAGGCGGTCCCGTAGCGTCGGGTGCGCGAGAACGGCGCGTCCGGGCCGGTGACGACCAGTTCGCGCCCCTCGGGCGTCTGTTCCACCTCGTACATGAGTCGCAGCCGCTTGACGGCCGAAACGAGTCGCTTCGGGTCGTTCGAGCGGATCCGGACCTCGGTCGCGTCGAAGAGGGCGGTCTGCGCGAGCGAGAGGTCGTACTGTTCCAACAGCGAGTCCGGGTCCCACCGCACGTCGGCGTCGACGAGGATCTCGTTGACCTCGCGGTCGGCGTACAGCGACGTCTCCACGTCGGCCGGCTCGATCCCCAGCGCGTCGGCGGCGCGGCTGATCGCGGTCTCGCGCTCCGCCTCGCTCGCCACGCCCACGTCCGCCGCGGCTTCGAACACGGCGCGACGGACGCGACGCGGCGGGACCGGCGCTCGCGTCTCGAACCGGCACTCGCGCTCGACGAGCGCGGCCAGCCCGCGGACGAGTTTAAAATCCCCGCCCGTTCCGGCGGCGTCGGCCTCCAACGCCGCCAGCGCGTCGTCGAGGTCGCCGCGGCGCTCCCCGACGTGGGACTCGAACGTGCCGAGCACCCGAGCCGCGAGCGGACGGTGCTCGCGGGTGGTAAAGCGCGGGCGGTAGCCGCCGCCGGCCCGCGAGACGCGCAGGAGGTCCTTGCGTAACACGCCAACGGCTACGCGAGCGCCGGGGTAAAACCGGCCGGTTCTCACGGTGCGACACGCTTAACTCCGAAACCCGTCGATCGAAGGGTAATGAGTACCGACGCGGCGAGCGACGGGGACGCCGGGAGCGAGAGCGGCGACGGCGACGAGCCCGAATCGTTCGTCCGGACCTGCGAACACCTCGTCGACCGGATCCTCGCGGGCGAAATCGACCGCGACGACCTCGAGTCAGCCAAACTCGACGCCTGCTCGGAGTTCTCCTCGCCGAAGGTTCCGAAGAACACCGAGATTCTCGATCACGCCCCGACGGAGGCCCGCGACGACGTGATCGAGGTCGTCCGCCGGAAGCCGGTCCGAACCGCGTCCGGGGTCTCCCCCGTCGCGATCATGACTTCGCCGAAGCTGTGCCCGCACGGGAAGTGCCTCTACTGTCCCGGCGGGCCGGCCTCCGAGTTCTCCTCGGCGCAGTCGTACACGGGTCACGAGCCCGCCGCGGCCCGCGGTGACCAGAACGATTACGACCCGTACGGACAGGTGACTCTCCGGCTCGAACAGCTCCGGAAGATCGGCCACCCGGTCGACAAGGTGGAGCTCATCTTGATGGGCGGGACCATGACGGCGCGCTCGCACGACTACCAGGAGTGGTTCGTCAAGCGCGCCCTGCAGGCGATGAACGATTACAATCTCGACAAAGAGCCCGAACCAGCCGAGGGCGTGTCGTTCGCCCCCGATCCCGAGGAGACCGAGTTCGAGTATCTCGAAGACGTCATCGCCGAGAACGAGACGAACCCGATCCGCAACATCGGGACGACGTTCGAGACGAAACCCGACTGGTGTGACCCGGAGCAGATCGACCGCATGCTGGATCTGGGAGGTACCAAGGTCGAAGTCGGCGTCCAGACCACCTACGAGCGCATCAACCGCGAGATGCACCGCGGCCACGGCAACGAAGCCTCGCGCAACGCGAACCGTCGCCTGCGGGACGCCGGCTTCAAGGTGGGGTTCCACATGATGCCGGGCCAGCCGGGGATGACGAAAGAGATGTGCGTCGAAGACTTCCGCCAGCTGTTCGAGAACTCGGACTGGCGCCCGGACTACCTCAAGATTTACCCGACGCTCGTCGTCGAGGGGACCCGGATATACGACCGGTGGCGCCGCGACGACTTCGAGCCGCTCTCGAACGAGGAAGCCGCCGACGTCGTCGCCGAGGCGATGGACCAGATCCCGAAGTACACGCGGCTCCAGCGCGTCCAGCGCGACATCCCGGCCGACTTCATCGAGGGCGGCGTCTGGAAGTCGAATCTCCGCCAGCTCGCCGACCAGCGCGCCGAGGAGAAGGGGATCACCCAGCGCGATATCCGCGCCCGCGAAGTCGGTCACAACGACGCCGACCCGGACCCGGACGACGTGGAACTCGACGTGATGACCTACGAGGCCGGCGGCGGCACGGAGCATTTCATCTCGTTCGAGGACCCGGTCCGGGACCTGCTCGTCGGCTTCTGTCGGCTGCGATTCCCCTCCTTCGCTCCAGGCCAGCCGGGTGCGCCCGGAACCGAGGACGACGCGATCCGCCGCGAACTCGAAGACGCCGCGCTGATCCGCGAGCTCCACGTGTACGGCAGCGAGGTCGCCATCGGCGGCGACGGCGACTGGCAACACCAGGGATACGGCACGAAGCTCCTCGAACACGCGGAGGAACTGACTCGCGACGCCGGCTACCGCAAGCTGGCCGTCATCTCCGGCATCGGTGCCCGGGAGTACTACCGGAACAAGCTCGGCTACCACCAAGACGGGCCGTACGTGTCGAAGCGGCTCTGATCGCCCGGCCGAGATTGGCTCGAACGGGTCGCCTCCACAACGACACGCCTTTTCCCGGGCCGCCTGTCTTGTTCTGATATGGACCAGAAGCGGGAGCTGTCGAGCATCGACCTCGCGGCCCTCGTTACCGAGCTCAATCGGTATCAGGGCGCGAAAGTCGACAAGGCGTACCGCTACGACGACGACCTGATTCGGCTGAAGCTCCGCGACTTCGACCGCGGCCGCGTCGAACTCATGATCGAGGTGGGTGACATCAAGCGCGCTCACGTCGCCGACGCGGAGCACGTCGCGGACGCGCCCGGCCGCCCGCCGAACTTCGCGAAGATGCTCCGCAACCGGCTCTCCGGCGCTGACTTCGCGGGCGTCGAACAGTACGAGTTCGACCGGATCCTCACGTTCGAGTTCGAGCGCGAGGACGAGAACACGACGCTCGTCGCCGAGCTGTTCGGACAGGGCAACGTCGCGGCGCTCGACGAGACCGGTGAGGTCATCGGGTCGCTGTCGACGGTCCGACTCAAGTCCCGGACCGTCGCACCCGGATCGCAGTACGAGTATCCGGCGTCGCGGCTCAATCCCCTCGACGTGAGTCTCGGCGGCTTCGAGCGACACATGCGCGACTCCGACAGCGACGTCGTGCGAACCCTGGCGACCCAGCTCAACTTGGGCGGGCTCTACGCCGAGGAGGTGTGTACCCGCGCCGATGTCCCGAAAGAGACGCCCATCGACGAGGCGACCGACGATCAGCTTCGCGCGCTCCACGAGGCGCTCGAACGGATCGGCGACCAGCTTCGGTCGGGCGATATCGACCCGCGGATCTACGAGGAGAAGCTATCCGACGACGGATCTGACGGCGACGACGAGGATCGATCGCCTCGCGTCGTCGACGTTACGCCCTTCCCGCTCTCAGAGCACGAGGGGCTCCCCAGCGTCGGGTTCGACTCGTTCAACGGTGCCGTCGACGAGTACTTCTATCGGCTCGGGCGGGAGGACGACGAGGAGGGCGAGGCGCCCACGGACGCGAGCGACTCGCGCCCCGACTTCGAGGACGAGATAGCCAGACAGGAGCGAATCATCGAACAGCAGCAGGGAGCGATCGAGGGATTCGACGAACAGGCCGCGGCCGAGCGCGAGCGCGCAGAACTGCTGTACGCGAACTACGACCTCGTCAATGAGGTGCTCTCCACGGTACGGGAGGCGAGAGAGGCGGAGGTTCCCTGGGACGAGATTAGCGAGACCCTCGAAGCCGGGGCGGAACGCGGCATCCCGGCCGCGGAGGCCGTCGCCGACGTCGACGGCGGCGAGGGAACGGTGACGATTACACTCGACGACGAGGACGGCGGCTCCGTGCGCATCGAACTCGACGCGAGCACCGGCGTCGAGGTCAACGCCGACCAACTGTATCAAGAGGCGAAACGAATCGAGGGGAAGAAGGCGGGCGCGATGGAGGCCATCGAGTCGACCCGCCGAGAGTTGGAGTCGGTCAAGGAGCGCAAAGCCGAGTGGGCGGAGGCGCAGGCGGCCGACGACGGCGATTCGGGCGACGCGGACGACGAAGACGACGCAGACGACGAGTACGAGGTCGACTGGACCGCGCGCTCGTCGATTCCGATCCGCAGCCCCGACGACTGGTACGAGCGCTTCCGGTGGTTCCACACGTCGACGGGCTACCTCGTCATCGGCGGCCGCAACGCCGACCAGAACGAGGAACTCGTCAAGAAGTACATGGGGAAACACGACCGCTTCTTCCACACGCAGGCGCACGGGGGACCGGTGACACTCTTAAAGGCCGCCGGCCCCTCGGAGTCCGCCGACCCAGTCGACTTCTCCGAGGAGACGCTGCGGGAGGCCGCGCAGTTCGCGGTCTCGTACTCCTCGGACTGGAAGGACGGCCGCGGCGCGGGCGACGCGTACATGGTCGAGCCGGATCAGGTCTCGAAGACGCCCGAAAGCGGCGAGTACATCGAGAAGGGGAGTTTCGTGATCCGGGGCGACCGCACCTACTTCGAGGACGTGCCCTGCCGCGTCGCCGTCGGGGTCCAGTGTGAACCGGTCACACGAGCCATCGGCGGGCCGCCGTCGGCTATCGTCGACCGCACGGCAACGAGCGTGACTGTGGAGCCGGGGATGTACGCTCAGAACGACGCGGCGATGATGGTGTACCGGAAGCTGAAAGAGCGGTTCGCCGACCAGTCGTTCGTCCGGAAGGTGGCGAGCGCGGACCAGCTACAGGAGTTCCTCCCGCCGGGCGGCTCCGACATCGTCGACTGAGCCGGGCCGTCGGACGCGTCGGTCCCGCCGAATGAAACGTGCTTGCCCCGGAGCGCGACCCTTTCAAGCCTCCGCGCCCGATTACCTCGCATGAGCTTCGAGGCGCTGCCGGACGGGTGGCGGGTGTGGAACGAGGAGCCGAGCGGACGGGCCATCCTCGTCTACCGTCCCGACGTGTTCAGCGGCGACGACCTGCCCGCCGCGTGTCTGCCGACCATCTACCTGACGAACGGCGCGCGAACGGCCCGCCCCGGCTCCGGCCAGTACGCGACCGACGAGTGGCACGTCGTGCTCTTCTTAGAACCCGAGGTCGAGGCGCTCTCCGAGACCCGTGACGACCGCGAAGCGGGCGCGGCCGCGGCGATTGCGGCGGCGGAACGGTTCGTCGACGGCGAGGTCGATTACCGGGCCGCCTACCAAGTGCCACGCGAGGATTACTTCGAGCGCTTAGACGAGTGTCTCGGCCGGGAGTGAGCGAGACGGGACAGTGGCAGTCCTCCTCGATTTGATCCACTTCCGTGGATATATTTTTGCTTAGTACACCCGAGGGAACCACGAACACGAGGGTTTTTATCGCCTCCCGTCCCAGCGTCGCGTACATGAACGCCGGTGGGGACCACACCGTCGACGAGCCGCGAGAGAAGTGCGGCGTCGTCGGCATCTCGCTCGCTGATCGCGAGGCCGCGCGCCCGCTGTACTACGCGCTGTACGCGCTCCAACACCGCGGACAGGAGTCCGCGGGGATCGTCACGCACGACGGATTTCAACAGCACAGCCACGTCGAGCGCGGACTCGTCGGCGACGCGTTCGACGAGGGAGACCTGGCGTCGCTGTCGGGCGGAACCGGTATCGGTCACGTCCGCTACCCGACCGCCGGCAGCCTCGACAAGAGCTGTGCGCAGCCGTTCTCGGTCTCGTTTAAGTCCGGATCGCTCGGCCTCTCGCACAACGGCAACCTCGTGAACGCCGACGAGGTCCGCGAGGAACTCGCCGCCGCGGGCCACGCGTTCACCTCCGACGGCGACACCGAAGTGATCGCTCACGACCTCGCGCGCAACCTCTTGGAGGAGGACCTGGTGCGCGCGGTCAAACACACGATGAACCGCATCCACGGCTCCTACTCGCTGGCGATCACTCACGACGACACCGTGCTCGGCGTGCGCGACCCGTTGGGGAACCGTCCGCTGTGTCTCGGGAAGGTGGAGGGCGGCTACGTCCTCGCCAGCGAGTCGGCCGCTATCGACACCCTCGACGGGGAGCTGATCCGGGACGTCCGCCCGGGCGAACTCGTCGTCCTCGACCCCGACGGCGCGGGCTACGACACGTATCAGCTCGTCGAACACGAATCGAGCGCCCACTGCTTTTTCGAACACGTCTACTTCGCGCGTCCGGACTCCGTCATCGACGAGAAGCTCGTGTACGAGGTCCGGCGCAAACTCGGGCAGAAGCTCTGGGAGGAGTCCGGCACCGAAGCCGACGTGGTGATGCCGGTTCCCGACTCCGGGCGGGCGTTCGCCTCGGGCTACGCCGACGCGGCCAGCGAGACGACCGCGGACGGCGAGCCTCGACCGGAGAACGACAGCGGCATCGAGTTCGCGGAGGGGCTGATGAAGAACCGCTACGTCGGGCGCACGTTCATCATGCCGACGCAGGACGAGCGCGAGCGCGCGGTCAGGCTGAAGCTCAACCCGATCAAATCGACCGTGAAGGGCAAATCCGTCACGATCATCGACGACTCCATCGTCCGGGGAACGACCTCGACCCAGTTGGTCGAACTGGTCCGCGAGGCCGGTGCCGAGGAGGTTCACCTCCGGATCGGCGCGCCGGCGATCATCGCGCCCTGTTACTTCGGGATCGATATGGCGACCCGCGAGGAACTGATCGCCGCCGACGCCTCCACCGAGGAGATCCGCGAGAAAGTCGGTGCCGACTCCCTCTCGTACCTCTCGATCGACGCCGTCGCCGAGGCGCTCGGCGAGAGCCGTGCCGACCTCTGTCTGGGTTGTGTCACCGGGAAGTACCCCTTCGACGTCGAGGGTGAGGAGAGCGACCGCGACCTCGACGCCGTCACGCCCGACCCCACACCCGCAGACGACTGAGCCGATCCTCAATACTGAGCCGATCCTCACCGTTCACGCCCGTGGCGTGCGTCCAGAATAGGGAATTTAAATATGCCCACGCCGGGAGGTACGCGTATGAGATCCGACGCCGACGAGACGACGATGAGCCGCCGCGGTCTGTTTCGGGCTAGCGCCGCCGGCGCCGCCGCCGCGACCGGCCTCGCGGCCGGATCCGGAACCGTCGCCGCCCAGTACGACGGCTGGCTGGATGGCGTGGACAACTACGACGGCACCCACGACTACACCGGGCAGGACGAGGTCACGGTCTCCGTCGGTGCGGTCGACGGCCTCAAATTCGGTCCGGCAGCCATCCTCGTCGACCCCGGGACCACCGTTATCTGGGAGTGGACCGGCGAGGGCGGCGCGCACAACGTCGTCGCAGACGACGAGACGTTCACCAGCGGCGACCCGGTCGCCGAGGCCGGGACCACCTTCGAGTACACGTTCGACGACGCCGCTGAGGGAGACATATTCAACTACCTCTGTGTTCCCCACGAGGCGGTCGGGATGAAGGGAGCAGTCGCTATCGGTTCCGTCGACGACGAGTTGGTCGACCCGAGCGCAGGAGGCGGTAGCGGTGGCGGTGGCGGCGGTGGGGACGGCGGAAGTGGTGGCGACGGTGGAGACGGTGGAGACGGCGGAAGCGGCGACGGCGATGATGGCGGCAACGGCGGAGACGGCGACGGCGGGCGGAGCCTCAGTGCGGGCGACATCGGCGCGCTCGCGCTCGGATTCGGCTTCGCCGGGGCACTGCTCATCCCGCTGTTCTACGCGGCGAACCGGATGGCGAACGACAACGAATAGGCCCGCGAACCGCGAGTCACCGACTACTTCTCTGACCGAGTGCCGCCGAACCGCGACCGCACCACGACGACGAGAGCCCCCAGCCACAGCAGTATTTCAATATAAAACGACGGACTCCCGACGTAGTAGACCGCGAACTCTCCCGGCGGAATCGCGAGCGGGTCGGATCGGGAGACGACCGGCCACGCGAGGAACAGCGCGTCGCTCGCGCGACCGTTGATGACGACGTGGAACGCGTCGAGTGCGAGGTGTGACCCCCAGCCGATAGCGACCGCGAGGCCGCGACGGTGACTCACCGCGAGGGCGATAGCGAGCGGGGCGAGCAGCGCCGAGTGACCGATCGACTGATACACGTCGAACACGCCGAGCATCCCCAGCGGTTTATCCACGACGTCGGGGAGCGCGGCGCCGGCGACCAGCCATCCCGTCGGAAGCGCCGTCGCGGCTACGCCCCGCTGATCGACCGACTTCGCCGACAGACTCCGGAGGGAGCGTCGGACTCGCGGCCGGGCCGCAAGCCAGCCGATTCCGACGCCGACGAGGAGGTGGGTCGGGAACAACACGCCCGTTCTACGCGCGACAGCGGCTTCAACGTTCGTCGACGACGTGCGGGTGCAGTCGCCTCAGAACGCGTGGTACAGCATGACGTACACGCCGATGCCCATAGTGAACGAGATCAGCCAGAGGACGGCGGCGACGAAGCCGACCTGCGAGTGGCGCGTGTGGTACAACTCCTCGAACGGGCGGGTCGCGGCGAGCAGGAGCGCGTAGAAGACGAAGGGAAGACAGACGATCGCGAGCAGGATGTGGATCGCGAGGAACGGGAGGTAGAGGTAGGTGTAGACGACTTCGGGGCCGGGAAACTCCGTGGTACCGACCTGAACCAGTCGGTAGAGGTACGCCCCGAGGAAGGCGGTAAAGAGGCCGAACGACGTCAGCATGAACGCGCGGTGGCGGCGGACGTTCCCGCGCGATATGGCGCGCCAACCGAGCAGAATCGTGGCGATGGCGGTCGCCGACACGGCGGCGTTGAAGTGCGGGATCGCGGCGAGGACGGCGTCGCTCGCGCGCGGGAGGAGCGCGCTCGGGATCACACCACCGACTGCGCCAAACACCAGTGCGAGCGCGACGACGGAGCTCGCTGCGGTCAGTAGGGGGACGTTCTCGCGGGCCCACTCAGACATATCACAAGTAACGGACGCCACCCGCAAACCCGTGCCGGTTTCGGCGGCACAACGGACCGGTGTCGGCACTGAACTGACCGCCCTGCGCCCGCTCCGTTGCCCGATGTCACTCTCCGGCACGGCACTGTCGAATGGAAGGGCTTTTAATTGGGGGAAGGGTACGTGGAATTGCGATAGAACACCCGCGAGCGTGGGTAGCCAAGCCAGGCCAACGGCGCAGCGTTGAGGGCGCTGTCCTGTAGAGGTCCGCCGGTTCAAATCCGGTCCCACGCATCGCTTGGCGGCACACCCGCCAGAACGATGCACGGTGTTGTCTCTACGACAGCACCCACGCACAATTCCTTTCGACCACTTCTGATCCGAGCGACAGCCACCTCTCACAGCGTACGCTCACCCCGAGCGAGCGCACCGCGTTGACGCCCGCGATCGGTGACCGTCGAACTGCCACCCTTTTAGTTCCGGCCTGTCGGAGTAACGCGTAATGAGCGAGGACGCGACCCCCGAGTACGACTACGAGGAACTGGGGCTCGTCGCCGGGTTGGAGATCCACCAACAGCTCGACACGGAGACGAAGCTGTTCTGCGATTCTCCGACGACCGAGCGCGATCCCGAGGCGGCCGAGCGGGAGATAACTCGCCGGCTCCACCCGACGAAGAGCGAACTCGGCGAGCTCGACGACGCCGCGATGGAGGAGAGCCGCGTCGACCGCGAGTTCACCTACCTCGGGTACGACACGACCTGTCTCGTCGAGGAGGACGACGAGCCACCCCGTCGCGTCGACGAGGAGGCCCTGTCGGTCGCGCTGCAGATCGCCGACCTCCTCGATATCTCGGTCGTCGATCAGGCGCACGTGATGCGCAAACTCGTCATCGACGGGTCAAACACCTCCGGCTTCCAACGGTCGATCCTGCTCGGCCAGAGCGGGGCGATCGAGACGAGCGAAGGACGCGTGTCGATCGTCGACCTGATGTTGGAAGAAGAATCCGCAAAGCGCGTCGAGGAAACAGACGACGGCGTCGTCTTCTCTCTCGACCGACTCGGCGTTCCGCTCGTCGAAATCGGGACCGGTCCGGACATCCGGAGCCCCGAGGGTGCCCGCGAGGCAGCCGAACGCATCGGCATGCTCCTCCGATCGACCGGCGCGGTCAAGCGCGGACTCGGGACGATCCGCCAAGACGTCAACGTCTCCATCGCCGACGGTGCCCGGGTCGAAGTGAAAGGGGTGCAGGATCTCCAAGGGATCGAAGACATCGTCCGCGGCGAGGTCGGTCGACAGGCCGAACTGCTCGCGATCCGAGCGGAACTCCGCGACCGGGACGCGAGCGTGGGTGACGTCTCCGACGTGACCGACGTGTTCGCCGACACCGAGTCCGGGGTCATTCGCGGCGCACTCGACTCGGGCGGGAAGGTCACCGCGGTCCCCTTGTTCGGCTTCGACGGCTTCGTCGGCCGCGAGATCCAGCCCGATCGCCGGCTGGGCACCGAGCTCTCAGACCACGCGAAGCGGCACGGCGCGGGCGGCATCTTCCACACCGACGAGCTACCGGCCTACGGCGTGACCGAGGCCGAGGTCGAATCCCTCCGCGACGCGGTCGACGCCGACGCCGACGACGCGGTCGCCATCGTCGCCGCCGACCCGGAGACGGCAGACCTCGCGATCGAAGCCGCCGCCGAACGCGCCACAGGCGCAATCGAGGGAATCCCCGAGGAGACCCGCGGCGCCAACGAGGACGGGACCACGCGGTACCTCCGTCCGCTGCCCGGTGCCGCGCGGATGTACCCCGAGACGGACGTCCCGCCGGTAGAGCCCGACCCGTCCGACGTCGACCGACCGGAACTGCTCGACGAGAAGACCGACCGGTACGTCGAGGCGTTCGAACTCGACCGAGGGCTCGCCGAACAGGTCGCGTTCGGCCGGCGCTTCCCGCTGTTCGAGACCGCGGTCGAGCGCGGCGTCGACCCGACCTTCGCGGCGTCGACGCTGGAGTCGACGACGACCGAGATACGGCGCGATGGGGCACCCGTCGAGAACCTGACCGACGACCACTTCCTCGACCTGTTCGCTCTCGTCGAAGGCGGCGACCTCGCGAAGGAGGGCGTCCCCGAGGTGTTGACGACACTCGCGAAGGACCCCGACCTCACAGCCGAGGAGGCGGTCGAAGCGGCGGGCCTCTCCGGCGTGAGCGAGGCGGACGTCCGCGACGCGGTCGTCGACGTCGTCGAGCGCAACGCCGACCAGATCGACGAGGAAGGGATGGCCGCGTTCTCCGGACTGATGGGCGAGGCCATGGGCGCGCTCCGCGGGAAGGCCGACGGGGAGGTCGTCTCGGACGTGCTCCGCGAAGAGATCGGCAAACGGTCGTAGCTCGCACTCGTAAATCGGCCTCAGTTAGGCCCGTTCTTTACTTGTCGCGCGGTCGTCGGTGTTCGTAGAGAGGTACTCGATGGACGACTCGTCCGCGACCGACGGTGCGCCCGACTCCGCTCCGGTCGATCAGCCCGACGCCCCGGCCGCCGCGCGCTCGGGCGGCGAGCGCGTCTCCGACGCGACGAGTTGGTTCATCCACGGCGTCGAACTGGCCGCCGCGGCCCTGTTCGCACTCTTGTTCGGTATCGGCGTCGTCGACCTCGCCCTCCAGATCGTGGAGTCCGTCCCGACCGGCGAGATCACGGATCCGAACGTGGTGATCGGGTTCATCGAAACCGGGCTGCTGCTCTTGATCATCGTTGAGGTGTACGAGACGGTCGTCGCGTACATCGAGCAGAGCGACACGCGGCGGATCGTCAGGCTGGTCATCTACACCGGCGTCATCGCCATGGTCCGGAAGGTGATCATCTTCCGCACCTCGGAGTACGCAACGACCCAGGACGCGCTGTTCGCCGCTATCGCGTACACGATAGTGATCCTCGGGCTCGTGGCGCTCTTATACGTCGAGCGGTCGGTGGGGCCCTCGCTCGGGAAGTAGGCTCGCGGCCGGGCGTCTTGCGCTACTCTGTCAGTTCTGCGAGAAGCGTGTCGAGTTCGTAGGTCGCCGGCGCACGCGGTTCGTCACGGAGCGTGGCGATCGTGAACGTCGAGTTGGTGCGCTCAACTTCCGGGATCGCCTCGAAGTCGCTGATCAGTCGTTCGACGGTGTCCGACGAGGAGAGTCGCGCGAGCACGACGAAGTCGGTCTCGCCCATGGTGAAGAACGCCTCCGTGACGCCCTCGACGCCGAGTAACTCGTCGGCGAAATCCTCGTAGGGGCCTTCGTAGTCAGCGAGCACTTCGACGATTACGGTGACGCCGAGGCCGAGCGCCTCGTGGTCGAAGTCGTACAGGTCGTTCTTGATCACGCCGTCCTCGCGGAGGTTGTTCAGTCGGTAATGGATCGTCGACACCGGAATTCCGGTCTCCTCGTGGAGCCGTTCCGGGCTCCCGGTCCCGAGGTCAGAAATCGCCTTCAACAGCCGCACGTCGCGCTCGTCCATACGCCCCTTTCGTGTGAGGGATTATTGTATATTCCGACCGATATACTTGGAGCCGACTTCAAGAAGATCCGCTATTTTAGACCTGTACTGAACGCAATTCATATGTCTGATTTTTCATCCCAGAATACAGCCAATTCGAGAGAATAATTTAACTGTCGTCGTGATTTCTGAAGTAACACTCAATGGAAGCTCGAAATCTCCTTTCCAATTCGGAATCTGTCGTCGTCGCGTTCGTCCTCCTCGCGACCCTCTGGGGTAGCTCCTTCGTCGCGATCGAGGCGGGCTTGCACTACTTCCCGCCGCTGCTCTTCGCCGGCATTCGGTACGCGGTCGCCGGGGTGATCGTCTTGGGCGTCGCCGCGCTCGCCTCCGGTCGGACGATCCCCCGCGGCCGCGACGAGTGGATCGGCGTTGCCGTCGCGGGGACGTTCGTGATCGCCGCGTATCACGGCCTGTTGTACGTCGGTGAACTGTACGTCTCCGGGGCCGTCGCCGCGGTCGTGGTAAGCCTCTCGCCCGTGTTGACCGCGGTGTTCGCCGCTCTCCTCCTCCCGAGCGAACGGTTGGGGCCCGTCGAAATCGGTGGGTTCGTGCTCGGCATCGTCGGCGTCGTCGTCATCGCGAACCCGACCGCTGCCGGACTCGGCAGTTCGGCGCTTCTCGGCGTTACGCTCGCGCTCGGCGGGGCCGTAGCCTTCTCGCTCGGCGCTGTTCTGCTCCGGCCGCTTCGAACTGACCTCCCGGTCGCCGCCCTGCAGGGATGGGCGATGGTGCTCGGTGCCGGCATCCTGTTCGCCGGCGCGGCGCTGTTCGGCGAGTCACCGGCGGCGATCGAATGGAACCGAACCGCGATCGTGTCCCTGACGTACCTCACGCTGCTGTCCGGCGTCGTCGCGTTCCTCATCTACTTCGCGCTGCTCGACGCGGTCGGCCCGGCCCAGCTCCACCTCGTCGGGTACGTCGAACCGCTCGTCGCGGCGGTCGGTAGCTGGGCGGTGCTCGGCACCCTGATAGAGGCGGAGGCGATCATCGGGTTCGTCGCGATCCTCGCCGGCTTCCTCGCGCTCGAACGACACCAGATCGCGGCGTACGTCGATATCGACGTCTACCACTGGACGCGCTGACCGGGAGCACAGCGAGGCGTCCCGGCTCCGAACCACTCACCCCTTGATGTCCGCAGTGAGGCCGGCACGAAGGTCGCGCCCGAAGTAGTGTCCGAGCAGCGCGAGTACGAGCCCGAGTCCGCCCCCGACGGCCAGTAGGGGAAGTCCCCACTGCTGGAGGTAGTCGATACCGATCGGGAGAAACCCGACGCCGAGGACGTTCGTCACGGCGACGGTCGAGCCCGCGATAGCGCCGGCGAGTCCTGTTTCGACGTATCGGCGCGCAGAGAGGGCCAACCCGACGAGGAACGCGGCGAGAAACACGCCGCCGGCGACGCCGACCGTCCCGCCGATGAGCGGGATCGCACCGCCGACGAAGACGCCGACGGCGACGGCGACGAGCGAGAGCGCGAACGCCTTCGCCGAGAACCAGCGACCGCTCACCCCGACGCGACCCTCGCCACCCCTGACAGCCGCCGAATCGGAGTCACCGACGGACGAATCTTCGACGCCGGCCTCGTTCACCGACGTGCTCGTCTCGTCGCCGCCGAGGTCGTCGTCGAGGAGGTCGTCGAGGTTGTCCATCGGGTCGCCGTCGGACGCCTCGCGCTCTTTGGAGGGTTGCATACCGGAGGGTTCGCCCGTGAGACCTTGTCTCTTGTGCCCACCGCCGAATCGTCCGTTCGCGGCGTCTTCGGTGTATCTCGGGTCGGTTCGGCGAGATCTGTCTCGACGCGCGGCCACTCGCTATGCGGTCTGATCTCACGTCTCGTTTCACCGGAAACGAGGTGTCTCGGAGGCCAACGCTCACGAGACCGAACGCGCGGGATAATCGATCCTCACTCGCCGTCGTCGGGCTCCCGCGACCCCCAGATGCGCTTGTCGACGAACTCGACCGTCATCGCCCGATCGACGGTGACCTGACAGGAGAGCCGCGGGTAGTCGAAGCGGGCCGCGAGGCGGTCGTGCCAGTGGTCGGGGGGCGGCCCCTCGCGGATCCGGACACCGCACGTGGCACAGATTCCGCGCCCGCCGCAGTTGAGTCGGCGCGTCGCCCGGGCGTACGGCGACAGGTCGGCGTCGAGCAGGGCGCACCGGAGGTTCCGCCCTCGCTCGACGGTCAACTCGGTTCGCTCGTCGCCGTCGACGACGACGACCGGCACCGGGTCGCCGCTTGGGTCGCTCATGAACTGACTGGATCGTCACACCGAGGGGCCAAAGCGTTGTGCCCGGACCCCCTCAAGTCGGTACCGACCCGGAACGGCTTTGGACGCTCGTACCGACAGCGTCGGCATGGACACGCGTCGCGCGTTGCTCGACGCCCTCCGTGACGGCCCCGTCTCCGGACCGTCACTCGCCGACGACCTCGGCGTCTCGCGGGCGGCGGTGTGGAAGGCGGTCGAAGCGCTCCGCGAGGAGGGATTCGCCGTCGAGTCGACGGCGGAGGGATACGTCGCACCCGCGGCTCCGGCGTACTGCGCGGCCGGCATCGAGTTCGGGCTCGACGCCCCGTACGCCGTCGAGTACCACGACACCCTCCCGTCGACGAACGACCGTGCTCGCGAACTGGCGGCCGAGGGGGCAACTGACGTCGCCGTCGTCGCCGACGAGCAGACCGGAGGACGGGGACGCCTGGCCCGCGAGTGGGTCGCGCCGAGCGGCGGCGTCTGGCTCTCGCTGCTCACTCGCCCGACGGCCCCGCCCGCTCGGGCACCACTGTTCACGCTCGCGGCGGCGGTCGCGACGGTCGACGCCTGTCGCGAGGTCGGCGTCGAGGCACACATCAAGTGGCCGAACGACGTGTTGGTCGGAGCCGACCGATCGGGGCGCGGCGGCCGCAAACTCGCCGGAATTCTCACCGAAATGGAGGGCGAGGCCGACCGCGTCTCGTGGCTCGTCGTCGGCATCGGACTCAATGCAAACATCGACCGCGAGGCGCTTCCGGCGGGCGCGACCTCGCTGCGCGCCGAGACGGAGAGCGACGTCGACAGGCGACGGCTCGCGGCGACGCTCCTCGAACGGTTCGCGACGCTCGCGGAGACCGTGGACCGCTCCGATCGGATACTGGCGGCGTGGCGCGAGCGAGCGAGCACGCTCGGGCGGCGCGTCCGCGTGAAGACCCCGAGCGGTCCGGTGGTGGGGACCGCGGTCGACGTCGAGTCGCCGGGCGCGCTCGTGATCGACACCGGCGACGGAACCCGACGCGTCCACGCGGGCGACTGCGAACACCTGCGCGACGCCGACGACTGATAGCGGGGTGATTCGGACGGTACGGTGTACTTCCGGCCTATCTCCCGTCTCCGGCTGCCGCCTCGTCGACGCTCCCGTCGCCGATTCCACCCCCGGCGGCTGCCGCCACACTGTCTGATTCTACCGCACCGTCGCCGTCGATCCGAACCGTCAGGACGGGGATCACGGAGGCGCGGACGACCTTCTCCGTGACGCTTCCGAGCAGGAGCCGGTCGATCCCGCCGCGACCGTGGGTTCCCATGACGATGAGGTCACAGTCGTTCTCTTCGGCGTAGCGGACGATTTCGCGACTCGGTGATCCCTCGACGACCGCCGTCTCCACGTCGACGTCGGTCTCCTCGGCCAGTTTCTCGACCGCCGCCACGGCTGTGGCCGCGTCATCTCGCAGGAGTTCGCCGAGGCCCTCCCACGAGACTTCCATCGGCATTCCCGCGTAGCTCGCTGTGTCTACGACGTGAACGGCGTGGACGGACGCACCGTGAACTGCGGCGAGGTCCAGTGCGTGCGCGACCGCGCGCTCGCCCTCGACTGAGCCGTCGATGGGGACGGCGATCCGGTCGTAGAGTGTCATATGTTCACATAAAACAAGGTACCCCGCGCACATAGCTCTTTGCAGCGTTTGCCGGTTCTTTGTAGACGCCCGCCCAGGCCACGCGTTTAAGGCGCTCCGAGGCAATGCTGAATCATGACAAACGAGATTTCACTCTCACGTGTCGAGGGCGAACTCGGAGACTACTCCTTCCCGACGACGCGAAGCGACCTCGCGGAGTCGTGTGCGGGGACGACCGTTCTGTTCGCCGACGGCGACGCCGACCTCGGCGAACTTATCGCCAAGATCGATCAGCAGCGGTTCGAGAGCCCCGAAGACGCGTACAGCGCACTGCAGAACGTGCTGCCGATCGAAGCGGTCGGCGAGCCGGGGCAGTCCGACGGCGACGCCTGATCGGGTCGATGATGGACTGGTCGGGTCGATAACGGACTGATCGACGCTCCCGTGCGTCACCGTTCCGCACGCCACGGAGCGTCTCGCATCGCTTTTCACCGCGGGTCGCAGACTGGTGGTAATGAGTTATCGGATCGGCCTCGTCGGCAAGCCCTCAGTGGGGAAGTCGACGTTTTTCAACGCCGCGACGATGAACGACGTGCCCGAGGGCGCGTACCCGTTCACCACGATCGACCCGACCGTCGGCGAGGCGTACGTCCGCGTCGACTGCGCCGCCCCCGAATTCGACGAGACCTGCACCCCGAGCGTCGGGGTTTGCCGCGACGGGACTCGCTTCGTTCCGGTGAAACTCGTCGACGTCGCCGGGCTCGTCCCGGGCGCTCACGAGGGACGCGGACTCGGCAACCAGTTCCTCACCGACCTCAACGAGACGGACGTGCTGATCCACGTCGTCGACTTCTCGGGCAAGACGGACATCGAAGGCGAGACGACGGAGGGCCACGACCCGCGCGAGGACATCGACTTCTTGGAGGAGGAACTCGACGAGTGGTACCTGGACGTACTCCGGAAGGGACTCGAGAAGTTCGAGACTCGGTATCACGGCTCGGAGGCCGCCATCGAAGCCGAGTTGGCCGACCAGATGTCGGCGTTCGGCATCGACAAGGACCGCATGAAACGGGTGATCCTCGCGGAGGGGCTCGAACTCGACCCCGAGACGTGGGACGACGCCGACGAGGCGTCGCTCGCACAGGAGATCCGAAAGCGCACGAAGCCGATGGTCGTCGCCGCCAACAAGATGGACACCCCGGAAGCGCAGGCGAACTGGGAGGAGATCACGGGAGACCCCGACTACGAACACCTCTCGTTCGTCTCCGCGAGCGCTCACGCGGAGAAAGCACTGAAAAACGCGAACGAGGCCGGCGTCGTCGACTACACGCCCGGCGAGCGCGACTTCGACATCGTCGGTGACGTCTCCGGCGAGCAGAAGGCGGGGCTCGACCAGATCGGCGAGTTCGTCGCCGAGTACGACGGGACCGGCGTGCAGGGCGCGTTAGAGGAAGCCGTCTTCGACGTGCTCGGCTGCATCGCCGTCTTCCCCGGCTCCGCGAACGGGAGCAAAGACGAGAAGGGCGTCTTCCGCGACTGCTTCCTCCTCCCCGAGGGATCGACGACGGAGGACTTCGCGTTCCACATCCACTCCGACATCGGCGAGGGGCTCCTCCACGGCACCGACTGCCGGAGCAATCGGCAGGTGGGGACGGACCACGAGCTTTCACACCGCGACGTTATCGAACTCATCTCGACGAAACAGGCAGCGCCGTAGTCGCGGGCTGAAAGCACTGTTCGCGGTCGTCCCTTGAACTCCTATTCGCGGTCGTCGTCTGCCCCGAGAGTACCGTCCGGGTCCCCGACCGGCGTCGCCGCGTCCGGCAGATCGGAGAGTCCGAGCCGATCGAGCAGTCGGGCCGTCGGTCGCCCCTCGGCATCCCAGTCGCGGTGCGCGTAGTACGCGTCGAGCAGCGTCTCGAACGACGCTGGGTCGAG
>Ga0136589_1000264_pt1 | contig 27555 bp, 25 predicted proteins | sample AntRauMFilla3764_FD_104640 | JGI IMG/M metagenome (GOLD analysis project Ga0136589, IMG submission 104640) | Saline lake microbial communities from Rauer Islands, Antarctica - Metagenome Filla 3 #764 | ecosystem: Environmental > Aquatic > Non-marine Saline and Alkaline > Saline | place...
AGAGACAGATCGTCGCCAACGGTCAGGGAACTGTTGATGAGATATACCCGGCTGTCGAAGCGGGGAAAATCGACCCTGTGGACCTCTGGGACCCAACTACGATAGCCTCGCAGGCATCTACGGATTTCAACAGCACCGGCTATCATGCCTTTAGAAACTCGCAACTGTCTGCGCTCGGTCTTACTGGAGACACGAACGTCTCCCACGTCGTCGAGACACAGGTTACGAGTGTGAGCTACGCCCCCGGTGGTGCCAACAGTAGCGCGAATTACACAGAAAGCACCCGAAACGCGACTATAGAGGGGACTCTGTTCCTTGCTGGCGACGACACAATGTCGCTGGACACCGGGACTACCTACGACCCGGCAACTCTCAACGGGTCGGTCTACATGACCGTGGAATCCGCTGCAGCCACGGATACCGGCGAGTCCCTCAACACTTCAAGCCTAATATCCATCGCAGAGCCGTTTACTATCCAGTCTGCGACGAACACGCGGAACGGCAACCCAGTGAACACGACGGATGCCGAAGGGAAAAATTACTCTGGCACGAACGTCACCGAGTTTCGGCAGGTGATAGAGGAGCTGATACAGGAGCGAAATCGGCTCCAAAATCAGGAGCCACCTGAAGACACCGGTAACCAGACGAATCAAGCCGGCGGCGGCATCTCGTGGCCCGGCGGCCAGCAAGTCCCGATATTCGTCGTGGCCACCATTCTAATCGCTATCGTCCTGCTGTCCGTCGCCAACCAGTCTCGTCCATAGACCCATGAGAAAACCATTTTTCGCCGTGCTGCTCGTCGTGAGCCTCGCGCTCGTCGGCAGCACTCCGGCCGTCGCACAGTCCGCCAACCAGACCACCAGCCCACAGCCCACGGCCCAAACCGGACCCGAGCGCATCGACAACCAGACCGTCATCGTCTCCTCGACGACCCGGACGGTCAACAACTCCACGACCGCCGTCATCACGCTGCGTTCGTCCGCGGTCCAGACCGTCACCCTCTCCGACAGCGGCCGGTTCCTGAAGGGCGGCGCGGTGCCGACCCGGGACGTGAACCTCGGCCGGGGCGAGACAACGACCATCGAGATGCCGGTCACCCGCGCGAACGGCTTCGTCGCGGTCGGTATCTCGACCGAGCAAACCGACCTGTACGCCGAGGTGCTGCAACGACCCGGCCAGCAGTCCAGCGGCGTCGACGCGCTGAAGGTCCTGACATCGCTACAGGCGTGGTTCGCCGGTGCTGCTGTCGCCCTGTCGTGGTTCGGACTGGCCGCCTACACGGTGATGCGCCGCTCCGGTCAGGCCCCGGAGGTGGCGACGTGAGCCACCCCACGTTCAACAGCTGGCAGGACCGGATGGTCTACCTGCTCGCCGAGTACAAAATCCTCATCATGGGGTTGCTACTCGGCATTATCGGCCTCATCGTCTACTACCGGCCCGAGGCCCCGGACCTGCCTGACTGGATTCCGGCGGTCCTGGCCGGCTGGGTACTGCTGGGGATGCCCTGCTACCTCACCGGGCTGAAAATCGCCCGGTGGCTGCACCGGCGGAACTGGGAGACGGTCTATCACATCAACGCCGTCACCGACGAACGCGAGAAGTACAAGGTGCCCCCAGAGACGTGGAAGGCCCGCGAGAACGTCGACGCCGCGCCCAATCTCGTCAACGACGGCGACGCCTACGAAGTTCGGAATATGGAGTGGCTGGAGGAGATCGATGCCCTCGAAGTCAGCGGGACGTGGATGGGGGCCGCGAAGGACTCCGAACTCATCACCGCCAAGGCGCACATGGAGCGGGTGCACGATTCGTTGCTCGACAAGGGAGCCAGGCTCGCCCAGCTGCGCGGCGAGTGGTCCGACAACGCCGTCACGCTACAGGAGAAGCTCATCAACACTGGCGCCGAAGCCCGCGAACGCGGATTGATGCTCGACGAGAACGCTACCGCTGACACCTGGAAGGAGATGCGCGGGAACATCGAGGAGGACCAGGACGAAATTCTCGAAGTATCTGAACGCGACCTCGCCGAAGACGAACGTCAGCATATGGGCGATGGGCATGGGCAACAGCGGACCAGTCCCCAGACGAACGGGAGCCAGCCATGAGCGACGACAACGACGTCTACACGGTCGCCGGCTTCCGCGAGCACCAGGACGGCTATCACGAACGGGACCCGGATGCGGCCCCCCACGCCGGCATCGTTCGGGACCCGCTGGTCTCCCGGTATCTCGCCGTGCAGGAACAGCACTACGACCCCGACCAAGCCGACGCGCCCGGTCGAATGCCCGGACAGGCCCGGAACCTCGAAGAAGTCCAGCAGATGCGCGGAATAGCGACGATTCGATATCAAATGCTGCTCCTTTTCCGATGTTCTCCACTTCCGCATAGAGCATAGCAGTATTATGGTACGGTTCAGGAATATCCTCAATATCTAGTGCAGCAAATTGAGTGGCCCAAGAAACCAAATCGTAATCTCTTGTGCGTAGCTTAGATTTCTGCTCAGCCGCTGACAAGGTGCGCTGTTCATCTAAGATATTTTTTTGCTGGTTGTATAGCCAAACAAGCGCCAAAGACAGGCCAGCAGAAATTATTATTCCAAGTGTCTGGTCCCAGCGTAGAATCCATTCAAATATTATCTGTGAAATGTCTGCTATCATCAATTCCCAGTACGGTTAATCAATATTAGCCATTTGAATAAATAATTGTCTTGCTGGATGCACTGGAGACAGGACAGTGCGGTGTATTTTGATGATGTGGCCTTAGCCACACGACTAAGGGGAACCCGGAAGCTCGTCTTCCGGGTTCCCCCTGGTCGCGCGGCTGGGTGACGTGACCAACGGGAACGAGCCCAGCCGCGCGACAAGCGATTTTCGGGGAAAAGACACAGAATTGCCGCTAAAATGGTGTGTGAGGTAGTGATGCCTCTATTCAGGGTCCGCGGCTACCCGCCGCTCCACTCGTCAGCGGGCGGGTAGCCGGCGGCCTTCCAAGCCTCGAAGTCGAACCCAGCGTTCCGCCGTTCCTGCTCCTCTCGGCTCGTGTAGTCGTCGCGTCGGTAGCCCTTCTGGAAGACGTTACGCAGGTCACGGAATCGCTCACAGCCCGTCTCGACCGTCTCTACGACGACGTGAACGCCGAAGGTGTTCGCCTCCACACACTCGGCGTAGGCTGTCCGCAGCTCGCGGACGATAGCCTTCGCCTCGGCGAAGTCTTCTGCCGTGTAGCCTACCTTCAGGAGCTTCCGACAGTCGTCGGTCTCCACCTCCGACACCGCGTACTCGCGTCGCACTCGCGCCCATCGTGACCGGGCCCGCTCTTCGGCGGCGTCAGCCAACTCCATCGTGGCGCTCCCGATCTCCTGCTGGAAGCGGTCACCGGCAGCGCGGACCCGCTTCAGGAGTTCCTGCTGAATCTTCTTCGACTCCAGTTCTAACTCGCCGTAGGTGTGGCGAATCAGCCCCTCCAGCCGGTCGACGACGGTCCGCACGGTCCGGTACGTGTAGCCGGTCTTCTCGGCGGCCTCCTGGGGCGAGACTTTCCCGCCGTCGGTCAGTAGCAACTCCGTCACGTCCCGGTCAGCGGCGGTCATGTCGCCCCAGAGTTGCATCACTCGATGTTCCTGCTCGTCCTCGATCTTCGGCAGCGGACACTGGACGAACTTCCGCGCTTCCGTCGTGTTCCGCACTTCCCAGTACGGGTCGAAGTCGACGAACACACTACTCTCGGCGCTGGTGGCCAGCCCACACCAGTCGAGACAGTTCAGTATCGTCTCCTCCAGCTCGCGCCGGGTGTCTTCGAGGTCGTCCCACCGGACAGTTTTCTCGGTCCGGGCAGTCTGGTAGGCGACTTCGAACTTCGGATGATACGGCGCTTCGTCGGGCTCGTAGCTGTCGGGTTCGCGCGGATAGTAGTGCTTCAACTCCTTCCCGAGTTCGTGACCCCGGATGAGTTCGCCGGCTTTCTCGTCCTCGACGACGGACTTCACCATGTAGCCGGGAATCTTCGTGTTGTCCTCCTCGTGCTTCCGGTAGCCCGTCCGGTCGCCCTGGATGAGCGTATGGGCGCGGGCTATCGGTCCGTCGGCGGCGTACAGCGGGCCACTGTCGGTCCGGTACAGCCGCACGTAGTAGGCGAGGTCGTTGATGTGGCTGTCGGGGTGGGGCTGGTCGAAGTACCGCGCAGCGATGCCGTAGGCGTCCATCACGCGCTTCACCAGCGACAGATACCGCTCGTGGGGGATGTTCGAAGCCTGAACCTGCACGTCGATGTACGGCGCTCCGTACTGCGGAACCGAAACGGGCGTCCCATCGGCCGTCAGGTTCGGCCAGCGCGGTCGGACGGTGATGGTACCGCCCTTGATGCGCGGGTCCTGGTCGGCGCGCTCGCCGCGGTAGGTCGGGGAGTCCTTCGAGACGAAATAGAACTGGAACTCCCGAACCTGCTGAATCTGGAACTCGGGGTTGTCCCACGGGTCCAGGCCACTCTTGGAGTAGTCGAAACAGGTAGCCCACGTCTCGCCGGCCAGCTCGATTTCCTCGGTCGGCTTGCCGTCGGTCTCCCAGCGGTCGCCCCACTCTTTGATGAGCGAATCCATCGCGTAGTAGGGCTTCAGACCGTAGTCAGGGACGCCAGGGTCGGGGTGGACCCCGACAGTAAAGCGCACGTCGCCCTCATGAGGGGCGCACTTGATCTGCCGAGACATCCCTATCTCCGGTCCTCGATGGCGGCTACGGCACGCTCGATTTCGGCCTGACTCTCCGCGACTGGCTGGAGCTTCGCCCAGTAGAAGGCGAGGGGTTCGCCGGCCTCCACGTCGTAGAGGCGCGACGCCCGGACGAACTCAGTCACCGGGGTCACCTCCTGAGCGGTCAGTGTCCGTGTCTACAGCGCAGTCGTTTCCGCCGTCTGTTACGAGTCTCGTCTGCCTCGTTTCCTCTGCTCGCTCGTCATCGCTCTCTTCTTGATTCTGCGTCTCGGCAGTGGCTTCCTCGTCGTAGATTTGGCAGTGGCACGTATCTCGGCTGCCGTGTCTCCAGCCACCACACTCCGGGCATTTGATGTAATGGTCTGGTAGGTCTCTATCGTCGAGCTGGTTGTATGGCCCAGGGTGGTCAGTACCGCTCACGCGCCGCTCACCTCCAGTTTCTCGCGGGCTCGCCGAAGCAGATTCCCAACCGTCCCCGGGGCTCGGTCGGTCTCGCGGGCGTACTCTCGGGGCCCATACTGGCCCATGCCCACAGCCTCGTACACTTCCCGTTCCGCCTCGGTGAGTACCGACAGGTCGGGCTCGTAGTCGAAAAGCGACGACTGCGGGCTCACCGCCAGTCACCTCCGAAGCACTCCGGGTTCCCACAGAGCTTGTAGTGCGGCCGGTAGGCAGCCAGGGGAACGTCGGTGAACTCGGCGTCAGGTCGATAATCGGCCTCGGGACAGGCGGGCCGGGGCTCGTCGGCGTCGGGGTCGAGCCGGTGGAGCGTGTCGGCGTACTGCGAACGGTTCCGAACGCCAGTGTCGGTGTCAGGCTCCTGGCCGGTTGCGGCGGTCCGGCTCACAGGGACCGCCCCCTAAACCGGCCGCTAATGGTTAGGAAACCCGGGAAAAAGGGTTTGTACGCTATGGGCCGGCGCGAATTCGAATCGCGGTTACGGCCACCCGAAGGCCGAAGGATACCAGGCTACCCCACCGGCCCGTGCGATAGCAAATAAACGATGGCGAGGCCGATTTTTAACCCTTCCGGAACCGACCGTCGGAGAAGTCGAAGGCTGTGGGATGGAAGCGCCCTACGATAGCCAGAAAGCCCCGGCCGTCTGAACTCGGAGGACTCGCTGCGCCCTTCGCTCACTCCGTTCTCTCCAGTGCTTGCTTCGTCCGCCTTCGTTCAGACGGCCGCCCCTTTCAGTCCCACCCAGGCGGTTGACCAACCGGCAACGGGCGGGACGAAAGGGGCCGGGCGCTCGGGGAAGCACGACGACGCTAGCACTGTAGGAACGACCGCACGGAGTGACGAAGCGCGCAGCGAGGCGCGCGACCCGAGCGCCCGGGGGCTTTCTGGCTGTTAGCAGTCCCGGTGACAGAGTCGACAATCACGCAAGCACCCCCACCTCCTGCTAGCCGAAGTACAGAAAATATATATCGCTCGCGAGTTACTCACGAGCCGAGTAACTAATGACGATACTGGTAACCGGGGCAGACGGCTACATCGGCTGGCCCACAGCGCTGCGCATCGCGTCGCGAACGGACGAACGAGTGGTTCTGGTCGACAACTTCGGCCGGCGCGAGTGGGTCGAGGACATCGGGTCGACCAGCGCCGTCCCCGTGGCCTCTATCGACGAGCGCCTCGACGCCGCCCGGGAGACGCTGGGAATCACGAATATGTCCTTCGTCGAGGGCGACCTCGTCGAGCGGGCCTTCGTCGACGAGCTGCTGCAGGTCCACGAGCCACGAGCCGTCGTCCACGCGGCCGCCCAGCCCGCCGCGCCGTACTCACAGATCAACGGCGAGCGCGCGAACTTCACCCAGCACAACAACCTCCAGTCCACGCGGAACCTCCTGTGGGGCCTCGAGGAGAACGACCTCACGGACACGCACTTCATCGAGACGACGACGACGGGCGTCTACGGCGCGCCGGAGTTCCCCATCCCCGAGGGCGGCGCGACGATGGAGAACCAGGGCGAGGCCGACGACGTGCCGTTCCCGGCGATGGCCGGCTCCTGGTACCACCTCACCAAGTCCCACGACGCGGCGAACATGCGCCTGGCCCACAAGCAGTTCGACATCCCCGTCTCGGACGTGCGCACGGCCATCACCTACGGGACCGAGACCGAGGAGACGCGCGAGGACGACCGGCTCAAGACCCGTTTCGACTTCGACTACTACTTCGGGACGGTCACGCACCGCTTCTGTGCGCAGGCCGTCGCCGGCTACCCCGTCACCGTCTACGGCAAGGGCGAGCAGCGCAAGCCCTTCGTCTCGCTGGAGGACGCCGTCGAGGGGCTGGCCCAGCTCGCGCTCGGTGACGCCGACGACCGGCCGGAGGGCCTGACCGTCTACAACCAGGTCACCCGCGCCATCAGCATCGTCGAGATCGCCGAGACCATCGCCGACGTGGGCAGCGAGTTCGACTTAGACGTCGCCGTCGAGCACTTCGAGAACCCGCGCGACGAGGACGAGACCCACAAGATGGAGATCGAGAAGGCCCAGTACATGGACCTCATCGGCGCACAGGACCAGACCTTCGAGGAGGGGGTCGAAGACATCTTCGAGACCCTGACCAGCTACGCCGACACCATCGAGGCCCACGAGGACCGCTTCCTGCCGGGCGTGCTCGTCGACGACGAATGACGACCGACGTGCTGGTCACGGGCGGCTGTGGCTACATCGGGAGCGACCTGATTCCGCGGCTGGCCGACGACGACCGAGTCGGCGAGGTTGTCGTGCTTGACAGCCTCACCTCGGGGTCCCCCCGAGCGCTCATGGGCGCCGTCAACGGCAAGCTGGAGTTCCGCCGCGGCGACGTCCGCGAGTACGGCGACGTCGAGAGCGCCATGCGCGGGGTCGACACCGTCGTCCACCTCGCCGCTATCACCGGCGCGGCCAGCACCCACGACCGGCGTGAGGAGACCGTCGCGGTCAACTACGACGGCACGGAGAACGTCCTCACGGCCGCCGGCAAGCTCGGCGTCGAGAACGTCGTCTTCGCCTCCTCGTGTAACGTCTACGGCCGCGCGACCAGCACCGATATCGACGAGACGGTCGCCCCCGACCCCATCAACCCCTACGCCGAGACGAAACTCGACGCGGAGACGCTCCTCCGGGAGTACTGCGAGGAGTTCGGGATGGACGGCACCGCTCTGCGGATGGCGACGAACTTCGGCTACTCGCCGGGGGTCCGGTTCAATCTCGTCGTGAACTACTTCGTCTTCCGGGCGCTGACCGGGCGCACGCTGACCGTCTACGGCGACGGGTCGAACTGGCGACCGTTCGTCCACGTCAGCGACGCCGCGCGGGCGTACAAACACGCCGCGCTGGAGCCCGGCGCGTGGGACCGGCTGGTGTACAACGTCGGACACAACGACGCCAACTACCAGATAGCGGATATCGCCGACATCGTCGACGAGGAGGTCGGCGCGGTCGATATCACCTATCTGGAGGACGAACACCCCGGCCCCTCGTATCACGTCAACTTCGACCGACTGGCGACGACGGGTTTCGAACCAGAAACCACCCTCCGCGAGGGGGTCCGCGACATCGCAGACCGATTCACCGATGGCTGAGACACACATCGCACTCACGGGCGCGGCCGGCTACATCGGCAGCCGCGTCCTCGTCGAACTGGAGGCACAGCACCCCGACTGGGAGATAACCGCACTCGACAACTTCTATCTGGGCGACGTCCGGTCGGTCGGCGACGTCGACGTCGAACACGTCGACATCCGGAACCGCGACCGCCTCGAAGACGCGCTCGAGGGCGCCGACGTCGTGATGCATCTGGCCGCCCTCTCGGGCGTCGACGACTGCGAGGAGAAACGGGACCTCGCCTACGAGTGTAACGTCCAGGGGACCAACAACGTCGCGTGGTTCTGCCGCAAGACCGGTGCCGCGATGATTTTCCCGTTCTCGATGGCGGTGCTTGGCGACCCACAGGAGTTCCCCATCACGGTTTCCCACCCGCGGGACCCGATGAACTGGTACGGCCGCACCAAGCTGCTCAGCGAGCGGGCCATCGAGGAGTTCGCCGACGGCGCGTTCCCGGCCCACCAGTTTATGATCTCCAATCTCTACGGCGGCCACGAGATCGACGGGCGAACCATCTCCAAGGGGACCGTCATCAACTTCTTCCTCTCGCGGGCGACGGCCGGCGAGACCCTCACCGTCTACGAGCCCGGCACCCAGTGTCGCAACTTCGTCCACGTCAAGGACGTGGCGCGGGCCTACCTGCGAAGCGCAGAGCGCCTGGTCGACCAGCTCGAGGCGGGCGAGACCGGCGTCGAGAAGTACGAGATCGCCAGCGACGAGGACCCCGGCGTCGAGACCGTCGCCGAACTCGTCCGGTCCGTCGCGGCCGAACACGGCCACGAAGTCGACGTCGAACTCGTCGAGAACCCGCGGGCCGGCGAGGAGACGCTCGTCTCGGAGTTCCCCGTCGACACGACCGCCGCACGTGAGCGACTGGGCTGGGAGCGAAAACACGACGTCGAATCCGTCGTCCGCGAGAGCTTCGAGTCGAGCGAGTAAAACGCAAAGCCGATTCGGTTCGGCGATAGAGCGAGTGGCGTGAACGTGTGGAAACGGCTGCTCGTGGCGACACTGCTACTCGCGGCGCTGGGCGGCCTGTTCGTCCACGAAGCGGCGACGAGCGACGCGCGAACTCCGTATCCGGAGCCCCACGAACTGGCGGCCGACTACGACGGCCACGTCGGTGAGGTAGCGCTCGTCTTCGGGAGCGTCAGAGCCGTCGACGGGAGCGACATCGTCGTCGAAGCCGAGTCGGAAGGAGTCACCGTCGAGCTGCGGGTGACCGGCGCCTCGGCCGCAGTGGAACCGGGCGGCGTCGTACAGGTGTACGGCGAACTCCGTCCGGGCCGGGAGATAGCGGCCCAGCGGACGGTCGTCGTCAGCGACAGCGCCAGCGCCGAGTGGTACAAGTACGGCGTCTCGGTCGTCGGCGCGCTCGGGTTCCTCGTCGTCTTCCTGCGCCAGTGGCGCCTCGACCGAGAGACGTGGACTCTGGAGGCCCGGGATGGCTGACCTGCTGACCCACTTCCTGGTGGCGTTTTCGCTCTTTACCGTCGCGTCGTGGCGCGTCGACTGGCTCGACCGCCGCTGGCTCGTCGTCGGGACGGGCGGCGCGGCGATTCCGGACCTCGTGAAGATCGAGCTGGTGCTGGACGAGGCCACGATCGAAGGCGTGCTCGGCCTCCCGTTTGCCTACACGCCGCTGTCGACCGCCGGTGGCGTCCTCCTCGTCGCGGGTCTCGTCACACTCGCGTTCGAGCGCGACCGGTGGCGCCGCGCGTACGGCCTCGTGACGGCCGGTGGCATCCTCTCGCTCGTCGTCGACGGACTGCGCGCGTACGCCGACGGTCGCGCGTCGGCGTGGCTCTACCCGGTCACGAACTGGCGACCGCCGACGCCGAGCCTCTACGTCTCCTCGGACCCGACAATCCTCGTCGTCGCGCTCTCGCTCACGGCGGTCGTGGTTGCGGTCGACCGGCGACTCGCGACCGAGTAGTCACCAGGTCAGCCCTTCGTAGGTGATACCCTCGCGCCGGTCGATTATCCGCCGGCCGTCCACCACGACGGACTCGTTCATCGCGTCGAACTCGCTATCCAGCGCCGCGAACTCGTCCCAGTCGGTGACGACGACCGCGCCCGAGGCCCCCTCCAGTGCCCCTGTGGCCGAGTCGGCGTACTCGATATCCGGATACTTCTCTCGCATGTTCTCGGTCGCGACGGGGTCGTAGGCGACGATGTCGGCCCCGCGGTCAGCCAGTCCGTCGATGACCGGCACCGCCCGCGTGTTCCGGATGTCGTCCGTGCCGGGTTTGAACGCCAGACCCAGCACCGCGACCCGCTTGCCGCGCACGTCGACGTGGTCGTCGAGCAGGGCCAGCAGCCGCTCGGGCTGTTCGTCGTTCAGTTCCACGGCGGCGGAGAGGACGGCGGGGTCGTACCCTTCCTCGCGGGCGGCGGCGATGACGGCATCGGTGTCTTTCGGGAAACACGAGCCGCCCCACCCCACGCCACTTCGCAGGAACCGTTCGCCGATGCGGTCGTCCAGCCCGATGGCGTCGGCGACCTCGTAGGCGTCGACACCGAACTCCTTGCAGACGTTGCCGATGTCGTTGATGAGGCTGACCTTGCTCGCGAGGAAGGTGTTGTTGGCGTACTTTATCATCTCGGCCTCGGCGATACCCGTCTCGACGACGGGGACCGGACCGTCGGCGGCCTCACGGAGCGGGAGATACAGCTCCCCCAGCGCCGCGAACGCGCGCGGGTCGTCGGCGCCGAAGACGAGCTTGTCCGGGTCGAGGAAGTCGGCGACGGCGGTGCCCTCGCGCTGGAACTCCGGGTTCGAGGCGACGAGGAAGTCCTCCCCGCGTTCGAGGCCCGCCTCGGCGATACGGGGGGCCAGTCGCTCGTCGGTCGTCCGGGGAATCACGGTAGATTTCGTGACGACGAGATGGGGGCTCGACCGGTCGCCGGCCTCGGCCAGCGTCTCGCCGACGCTCGCGGCGCCGGCTTCCATGTACTGGAGGTCGATGCTGCCGTCCGCGTTCGAGGGGGTGGGCAGCGCGAGCATCGTGAGCTCGGTGTCCCGGATAGCGTCGTAGTCGGTCGTCGCCCGCAGTCGACCGCCGCCGTGCTCGGCGACCAGTTCGTCCAGGCCCGGCTCGTGGATGGGCGCCTCGCCGTCGTTGATGGCGCCGACGATCGCCTCGTCGATATCTATCGTCGTGACCTCGTGGCCCAGGTCGGCCAGACACGCCGCGACAGTGGTGCCGACGTAGCCGCTGCCGACGATACTGACGTTCATCGGTCCTGCCTTGCGCGCCACGGGTCATGAGAATTCGGGTCCTTATACTGCCGGCTGTAAGTGCGTAAAAATATCCGCCACCCCGGGTGCCGCATTATTTCAGTTCGTTACAGCCGGCAGCATTAGCGGGGAGAGCGTCGGCCGAGGTAGTAGCTTGATACCGGGGCTCGCGTCCGCTACGGACCGATAGTCGGTTTATAACAAGGCACAGCTACGTCCCAGCCGGGACCAGCCGAATGAACACCGAACGGATACTATCGGCCGGGATGGTCCTCGTCGTAATCGCCGCCGTCGGGCTCTCGGCGTCGACGCTGGCGTCGTCGATGTCGACGGACCCGGCGGACGCGGTCGACGTCCAGTGGGACACGCTACCGCTGGGCGACGACAGCCAGGGGGAGATAGAATCGGCGGCACAGAACGTCGACGAGACCTACCGCCAGGGCGGTGCCGGTGACGGCGAGAGCCAGAGCGGTGGCAGCGGGGACAGCCAGGGTCAGGACTCCAAGCCGGGCGACGGGGCGCCCGAACAGCGGGCCGGTGACCGGGCGGGTGACCGGAGCGAACAGTCCGGGACTGGCGACACCGGGGCCGATAGCGCCGACCAGCAGGCCGGGCAGTCGGACTCGGCCAGCGACAGCGCCCTGGGCCCCGTCGGCCCGCCGTGGTCGCTGCTCCGCTGGCTCGCCCTCTTGCTGGCGGCCGTAATCCTCGCCTACCGCTACCGGGACCGCCTCCGTCGGGCGGTCGGGCTCGGCGCCGACGGCCCGGCGGCCGAGTCGCTGGCGCCGGCCCCGCAGAACGACGTCGAGCGGGCGTGGGTCGAGCTTGTCGAGCGGGCCGGCGTCGACCGACCCCGCACCCGGACCCCGCGTGACTGTGCCCGCCGCGCGGTCGAGCGGGGGTTCGACCCGGGTGACGTCGAACGGCTCCGGCGGACCTTCGAGGACGTCCGCTACGGGACGACGCCGCCCACCGACGAACAGGCCCGCCGCGCCCGCGAGACGCTCGCCAGCCTCGACGGTGAGCGGGCGTGAGACCGAGCGTCCGCCGCCTGGGCTGGCTGGCGCTCGTGGCCGTGAGCATCGTCGCCTTCGCCCTGGCGCTGCTCCCGGGCGTCGCGACGCTGCTCCCCGTCGGGGCGGTCGTCGCCTGGCTCGGCAACGACTACTTCCTGCTTGGCGCCTTCGGCGGCGTCGCACTCGTCGTTTTGAGCTGGATGGGCGCCCGGCGCGCGACGGGCCACGTCGACCAGGCGGCCCCGCCGGACCCCGAAACCGTCCCCGACGCCCCGCGACCGGGCGAGCGCGTCGACGACCTGCTCGCCCGGTGGCCGTGGGGCCTCGACGCCGCCGACCGCGACTACCTGCGCGAGCGACTCCGGACCGCCGCCGTCTACGGCGAACTCGGCGGTGGCCGGAGCCGGGCGGCCGCCAGGGAACGCGTCGAGTCGGGCGCCTGGACCGACGACCCTGTCGCGGCCCGCTTCCTGGCCGACAGCTCGACCGGGCCGTCGGTGACCGAGCGCCTGCGGCTCTCGTTGCGGGGTGACTCCTGGACCCAGCACGCGGCCCGACGGGCCACCAGAGCGCTGGCCGATGGCGGTGCGTCGAGCAACGCGAGACGCGCCTCGTCGGACCGGCGGTCCGACGGCGGTGAGGGGACCGACGGTCCCCGAGACACGTCAGACCGCAGGTTTGAGGGCGGTGGGAGCCGATGACGGTCCGGGCGACCGGACGCTGGCGGGGCATCGTCGCCGTCGCGCTGTTTTTCGTCGCGGTCGGCGTCCTGACTGACCGGCCCGCGACGCTGCTGGTCGGCGTCGTCGGGGCGGCCATGGCGGCCTACCCCCGCCTCTCCCGGGCGCCGACAGTCGAGCTGGAGCTGGAGCGCCGGCTGGGCGACAGGCGCCCCGCCCGCGGCGAGCCGGTGACCGTCACGGCCAGGGTGACGAACGTCGGCGACAGGACGCTGGCCGACTGCCGCATCGTCGACGGCGTCCCGGCGATGCTCTCGGTCGCCGAGGGGAGCCCCCGCCACGCCGCCGTGCTCCGGCCGGGCGAGACCACGGAGTTCAGCTACGCCGTCGGGACCGAGCCCGGCCGCCACCAGTTCGACCCGGCGACGGTCATCGCCCGCGACATCACGGGCGCCCACGAGGTCGAGACGACCGTCGCCGCCGGCACCGAGATACAGTGTGCCGACGCCGTCCCCGAACTCCCCGTCCGCGCCCAGCCCGACGGCCACGCGGGCCGGCTGGTCACTGACGAGGGCGGCAGCGGCATCGAGTTCCACTCGGTCCGGGAGTACCGCCCGGGCGACCCGATGGGGCGCATCGACTCGAAACGGTGGGCCAGGACCGGCGAGCTCACCACCGTCGAGTTCCGCGAGGAGCGGCCCACCTCGGTCTGCCTGCTGGTCGACGCCCGCGCGCCGGCCTACCGCGCCGAAGCCGACGACCGGCCCAACGCGGTCGCCCACTGCCTCGCCGGCGTCGAGCAGCTCATCTCGGCCCTCTCGGAGACGCGTGACGCCGTCGGCCTCGCCGCCTTCGGCCGCGAACTGTGTTTCCGCGCCCCCGGCGTCGGGAGCGACCACGAGACGGTGCTGTGGCAGCTGCTCGCGACGCATCCGGCCTTCGACGCGACGCCGCCGGGCCACGTGCGAGCGGGGGGCGGGACCGACAGCGAGGACGCCGGCCTCGACCAGCAGGCGACGCTCCTGCGCAAACAGCTCGGGAGCGACACCCAGGTCGTCGTGCTGTCGCCGCTTTCCGACGAGCGCATCGTCGAGACGGTCCGGACACTCGCGGCGGCCGGCCACACGACGACGGTCATCAGCCCCGACGTGACCGCCGACGGGAGCCCGGGCCAGCGCCTGGCCCGCCGGGAACGGGCCGAGCGGGTGCGCGCCCTGCGCGGGGCCGACGTCCCGGTCGTCGACTGGGACCCGGCGACGCCGCTCGGGACCGTTCTGCTCGACGAGGGTCGACGGCGGTGGTCCGCGTGAGCGTCGACCACCGGCCGACGCCGCTTGCCAGCGCGCTGGCGCTCCTGCTGTGTGCCCTGTCGACGGCGATACTCGCGCCGACGCTCGACCAGCGCGTCGTCATCGTCACCGCCCTCCTCGGCGTCGGCCTCGTGGTCGCGGGCGGTCGCGAGTCCGAAGCGCCGATCCCGCAGGGACGGCTCTGGACGGTGCTTGGCGCGGTGCTCGTGCTGGGCGCGGTGCTCCGGGGCGAGACGATGGCCGACCCCCGACACAGTATCGAACTGGTCCCCGGACTCGTCGGGATGGCGCTGCTGGGACTGGGCGTTCGGCCGCTCCGCCAGCGGTTCGCCCGCCGGTTCGTCTCGGCCGGACTCGCGGCAATGGTCGTCGGCGTCGCGCTGGTCGGCATCTTCGAGGCCGCCGGCCCGCTGCGCCTCCTGGGAGCGACCGCTGCGGCCATCGCCGCCTGGGACGTCGCGGAACACGGTATCAGTCTCGGCGAACAGCTCCGCACCGACGCCGAGACCCGCTCGGTGGAGCTGTTACACACCGGGACCACGTCGGCCTACGGCGCCGCCACGGTCGCCGTCGCGCTGGTCGTCTACGAGAACGGGGCGACCGGGCTGTCGCTTTCGGCGCTCGTCCTCCTGCTCGCCGCCGCGATCACTCTGCTGGCGTTGCTGTATAGGTGACCGTCGGCACGGGCACGTCGTCGAGCAGGTCCGCGACGACGGCGTCTTTCGCCACGTCCTCGACGCGGGCGTCCGGCGTCAACACCAGCCGATGTGCGAGGACGACCGGCGCGATCTCGGCGACGTGGTCGGGCGTGACGTACTCCCGCCCCCGCACGACGGCCAGCGCCCGGGCCGCCTCGAACAGCCGCTGGGTCCCCCGCGGCGAGACGCCGGTCTCGACGCGGCTGTCCCGGCGGGTCGCTCTGGCCAGGTCGACGACGTAGTCCCTGACCTCGTCGGCGACGTGGACCGCTTCGGGCGCCCGCCGGAGCGACGCTGGGTCGACGCCCGGACTCGGCTGGACTTCGGGGGTTCGGTCGGTGCGCTCGGCCCGGCGGTCGACGAGTTCGCGCTCGCCGGCCTCGTCCGGGTAGCCGAGGCTCGTCTTCACGATGAAGCGGTCGACCTGTGCCTCCGGCAGCGGGAAGGTGCCGTCCTGCTCGATGGGGTTCTGCGTCGCGATGACGAAGAACGGGTCGGGCAACTCGTGGGTCCGGCCCTCGATGGTCACCTGCCCCTCGGCCATCGCCTCCAGCAGGGCGGCCTGTGTCTTGGGCGACGCCCGGTTTATCTCGTCGGCCAGCACCACGTTCCCGAAGATGGGGCCGTGCCGGAACTGGAAGTCGCCGGACTGCTCGTCGAAGACGTAGGTGCCGGTGACGTCGGCCGGCAGCAGGTCCGGCGTGAACTGGATGCGCGAAAAGGAGAGTCCCAGCGCCCCGGCCAGCGAGCGAGCCGTCAGCGTCTTGCCGGTGCCGGGGACATCCTCCAGCAGGACGTGCCCACGCGCGAGAAAGCCCGAGAGGACGGTTTCCAGCGTCTCGCGCTCGACGATTACGGCACTGGAGACGGTGTCGATGACGGCGTCGCAGTGGTCGGCGGTGGTGTCCGTGTTCATCGGAGAAGGGTGGGCGGCTTCGGCGGTTTGTTATCACACGCCTACCGGCGACTGGCGACACCGCTGTCGACCAGTCGGTGGCCGCGTTGCAGCCGCAAGCGTGGCCTCACGCCGCTACTGCCTCTATGCAGCGTGCCACGGAACGAAACGCACTCGGCTGGTTCTCCGTCGCCGGTATCGGGGCCGTCGCCCTCTACGCGGGGACGGACCCGACGGCGGATACGTACGAGGACACGACGGCCTGAGCGGTCGCGGAGCGCGAGTCCTCACCAGTGCACGGGTCGGGACTCGACGCACTCGCCCTGTCGCTCGAGAATCGCGACGTACTGGTCGCTCGCGAGCTCCTGCTCGTCGCCGTACTGGTCGCTGTGTGGGTCGATACCGAGCGGGACCAGGTCACGTAGCGACCCCGGTTCCGGACGGTGTGGGACGAAGTTCGGCGGCCGCTCGCCGAACTCGGCGACGATCTCGTAGTTGTACTCGCCCTCCAGTAGCGCCCGGATGTACTCCGCCCGGGGCTCCGGAGCGAAGTTGACGTAGGTGCTGCGCTGTGAGTCGGGGATATCCTGGAGGTAGAGCAGTTCTTTGTCGCCAATCTGAATGTACTCGGGACAGGGGTCCCGCTCCGGTGACCCTTCCGCCTCCAGCGGGGTGTTGAGGTCCATTCCGTGTGGGACGGCATTCTCGAAGAATGCGTGGTAATACACCTCCATCGTCGCGTCCTCCTCGGCGTTCTCGTTGAGCCACTCGGTGGCCTCGTCGCGGGGCATCGAGGCGTACATCCCGACGCCGACGCCCGCGTAGACGGCCGAGCTGACGACGACGACGGCCATCGCCGCGCGGCCGACAGTCTGTCGGTGCTCACGCAGTCTGTCGAGCGTGTCAGCGAGCAACACCAGAGCGAGCGGGAAAGTGGGGAAGACGTGATGGACGCGCCAGTCGTGCCACCGCGAGAAAAAGAGGAGGTACAGCACCACCGACGCCACGAGCAGCGCCCGCTCGTCGAAGCCGGGGACCCGCTCCCGGAGCACTGCGCGGTCCGGCGCGAGACGTACGAGATGGACGATACTGGCGAGCAGTCCGCCCATCGCCGCCAGCAGCAGCGGCCAGCCGAAGCCGCTGGCGTAGGTCCGCAGGAACCACCACCACGTCGGTGCCGTGGGACCAATGCGGTTCTCAAGCCGGTTGGTCTTGCCGAACCAGCGGGCGAATAAGTCGTCGAAGTTCCCGACCAGCGACGACGGGAAGCCGACGAGGATGACGACGGCGCCGAGCGCGGCCCCGCCGACCAGGAGCCGCGGCTGCCAGAGCGCTCGCCAGAGTGGGCCGTCCTCGCCGCGGGCTCGCAACAGGAACGCGAGGGCGATGATCGGGACTACGAGACCAAGCGTGATTTTGAACGCGATAGCCAGCCCGCCGACGGCGCTGCCGGCGTAGAACTGGCGTCGCTCGCCCGTCTGGAGGTAGCCGACGAGGAAGTACAGCGCCGCCACGAAACACATCACCGACGGGATGTCCTCGCCGCCCTCCTTGGCCAGTTTGAGGAACCCGAAGGTCACAGTCAACAGAACCGCCGCGAGCCGTCCCGTCGAACGGCCGTTCAGACGCGTCCCCAGCCGATAGACGAGATAGACGGTCACGACCGCGAAGACGACGTTCGTCAGCCGGACGAACAGGAGGCTCCACGTCCATATCCACCGGGGCGTCGCCGCCCACACCTCGTAGTAGCCGTACGCTCTCGACGGGGTCCCGATGGCCGTAATGGCGTCCAGTTGGCCAGTGAACGCGGCGGCCAGAACAACGGGCAACACCGCTAGCGCGTACACCCACAGCGTCGCGCCGAACGGTTCACGACTCCACGCGACGCCCCGTCGGAGCCCCTCGAAACTCGGGTCAGAGATGACGGAGCCGTAGGTCACAAGCGCGTCGAGCAGCCGGTCGTATTCGTCCCACGTCGCGAAGCTGGGAACGCGGTGCCAGAACCAGAAGGCGGTAAGCACGAGTGCAGCGAGAAGAATATAGCTGAGGTAAGGGTCGTCTCTGAGGTCGTCATACAGTTGTCGCTTTGCGCGACCGAGCCATCCAGCGCGGGCGTCCATTGGGTTTTGCTTTGAGTAGTATATACAAAAAAAGCACAGATGTAAGCTGGCCGAGTGCGGGCTCGTTGACCGGCTACGTCGGCGAATGCTCAGCGTCGTTTTCTCGCCCGTTACCACGGCGGGTCCCGCGACCTGTCACACTCGCCCTGTAGCTCCAGAATCGCGACGTACTGGTCGCTCGCGAGCTCTACTTCGTCACCGTACTGGTCGCTGTGTGGGTAGATGCCCAGCGGAGCGAGCTCGCGCAGGGAGCCCGGCTCCGGGCGATGCGGGACGTAGTTCGGCGGTCGCTCGCCGAACTCCGCGACGACCTCGTAGTCGTACTCGCCGTCCAGCAGCGCCCGGATGTACCGCTGGCGCCTCTCGGGGGCCCTGTTTACCTCCGAGCTACGCTGGGATGTGGGGATATCCTGGAGGTACAACAGCTCCTTGTCGCCGACCTGGATGTAGTCGGGACAGGGGTCGATCTCGGCGTTATCCTCTGGCGGCGTGTTGAGGTCCATCCCGTGTGGGATGGCGTTCTCGAAGAAGCCGTGGTAGTACACCTCCATCGTCGCGTCCTCCTCGGCGTTCTCGTTGAGCCACTCGGTCGCCTCGTCGCGGGGCATCGAGATGAACTGCCCGACGCCGACACCGGCATAGATAGCCGCGGTCACGACGAGGACGGCCAGCGCCGCGTGTCCGACCCGCCGGCGGTGGCCGCGCAGGCGTTCGAGCGAGTCGGCGAGCACGAGCGTTGCAAGCGGGAACGTCGGCAAGATGTGATGGACGCGCCAGTCGTGCCAGCGGGCGAAAAAGAGGAGGTAGGCGACGAGCGCGCCGACCACCAGCACCCGCTCGTCGAATCCCGGGACCCGCTCACGCAGCGCGGGCCGGTCCTGCGCGCGTCGAGCGAGATGGACGACGCTGGCGACAAGCCCGCCGATAGCGCCGGCCAGCAGCGGCCAGCCAAAGCCGCTGGCATAGGTGCGCAGGAACCACCACCACGTCGGTGCCGTCGGCCCGACAGCGCGTTCGAGTCGGCCGGTCCGGTCGAACCAGCGGGCGCCGATGGCCTCGAAGTCACCCACCAGCAGCGTCGGGAAACCCAGACAGATGACGACGGCGCCGAGGGCGGCCCCGCCGACCAGCAGCCGCGGTTGCCAGAGCGCTCGCCAGAGTGGGCCGTCCTCGCCGCGGGCTCGCAACAGGAACGCGAGGGCGATAATCGGAACCACGAGCCCGAGCGTGAGTTTGAACGCGATGGCCAGCCCGCCGACGGCGCTGCCGGCGTAGAACTGGCGTCGCTCGCCCGTCTGAAGATACCCGACGAGAAAGTATATCGACGCCACGAAACACATCGTCGCGGGGATGTCCTCGCCGCCCTCCTTGGCGAGTTTGAGGAAGCCGAAGGTGAGCGTCAACAGGAGGGCGGCGAGCCGGCCGGTCGCGCGGTCGGCCAGCCGTGTGCCCAGCCGGTAGAGCAGATAGACGGTGACGACGGCGAAGACGACGTTCGTCAGCCGGACGAGGGCGATGCTCCACGTCCATATCCATCGGGGCGTCGCCGCCCAGACGGGGTAGTGACCGTACACGTAGGCCGGGTTCCGCATCGCCGCGATGGCATCGCCCTGTCCGGTGAGGAGCGCGACCAGAACGACCGGCAATACCGCCAGCAAGTACACCCACAACGTGGCGCCGAAGGGGGCGCGGCTCCAGGAGATTCCCTCGCGGACCCCCTCGATGCTGGGGTCGTGGACGATTTCCGCGTAGGCGACCAGGGCGTCTAACACCCGGTCGTGTTCGTCCCAGGTAGCGAAGACAGGGATGCGATGCCAGAAGCCGAAACCGGCCAGTATCAGCGCGCCAAGCAGGAGATAGCGGAGATACGGGTCCGCCCGGAGGTCGGCGTAAAGCTGTCGCTTCGCCCGACCGACCCATCCAGAGCGGGCAATCATCAGACTGGCTTTGGGAGAGAGTATACAAAAAATCTCCAGTATCTACACGGGTGGAAACTAGCCTAAGCAACGGCTAGAACCCCGAACGCTCACAGTCGTTTTCCGGCCCGCGACCCAGCGCCGGACATGACCAGGGGCCCGACGCCGGACGAGATATTCGACCGGGCAGTCGCGGAGGGCCAGCGGCGGCTCGACCAGTCGCTGCTCGAACTCGTCTCGACGAGCTTCATCGCGGGCTTTACCGTCGTCTTCGGGCTCGTCGCCCTCGGCATCGTCGAGGGGGTGCTCGGACCAGCGGGACACGGCGTCGCCTCCCTCGGCGGGGCGCTGGCCTTCGGCGTCGGCCTCGTCTTCCTCATCGCGGGCCGGACGGAGCTGTTCAACGAGAACTTCTCGGGCCCGACCGCCGCGGCCGTCGACAGCGGTGACCCCACAGCGGTGTGGGCGCTCCTGCGCCTGTGGGTCGTGACGTTCCTGTTCAACCTCGTCGGCGGCGGGCTGTTCTCGCTCGTGTTCGTCGTCGAGGGCGCCCTACCGCCGGGGACGGCCGACGCGCTGGCGGCGGTCGCGACCGAGAGCGCCGGTCGAGAGCTACCGGCCTCGTTCGCCCGGGCCATCGCCGGCGGGACGCTCGTGAGCCTGCTCTCCTTCCTGCTGGTCTCGGTCGAGAGCGACGGGAGCCGCCTCTCGCTGGCCTACCTCGTCGGCGTCCTGCTCGCGCTGGGCCCGTTCGAACACGTCGTCGTCACGGCGCTGCACGTGTTGCTCGGCATCCTCTTTGGCGCGGGCGTCGGCGCCACCCGGTTTACCGTCGTGATGAGCGTGGTCACGGCGGGCAACCTCGTCGGCGGGCTCGGGCTGGTGACGTTCGCACACGTCGCACAGGCCGCCGGCGCCAGGGCGAGCGAGGAGTGAGCCGAACGTACAGAGATAGTATTCCTCCGCATCTTATTGCCGTGTTTACGGCCAGTAATTTTCCGTCTACCTTCCGAATGTTTCCTCGCAGTGAAACCAACTAACCCCCAGAACAGTTCGAACGATTCGTCAGTATTGCATCGTCAACTACAGGAGCCGGTCTCCCGATTCGGGAAATCCGTTCGTGATTTCCTCCTCTACAGTTCGGCGTATCTCGCGTTCATCGCGGCGGCCGAAGTGCTCATCGTCACCGAACTGCTCTCCTTGCCGCTGAGTCCCGCGCCGGTCGTCGCGGCGCTTTTGACCTTCGCCGTCTACGGCAACGACAGAGTGGCCGACGTCGAGACCGACGAGCAGACGACGCCGGCACGGACCGCGTTCGTCAGACGGTACCACCGACTGCTGTACAGCCTGTCGGCGCTCGCGTACGGGCTGGCGGTCGCGCTGGCCGTCCTCGGCGGTCCGGCCGCGTTCACCCTGGCGCTGGTTCCGGGCCTCGTCTGGGTCGTCTACGCCCTGGACTGGCTCCCCAGCCTCGGGCACGTGCGACGGCTCAAGCAGATATTCATCGTCAACTCGGTGCTCGTCGCCGGGGCGTGGGCGCTGGTTATCGTCTTCCTCCCGGTCGCGTTCACCGGCGCGCCGATAACCCCGGCCGCCGGCGTCGTCTTCCTGTTGCTGTTCCTGGCCGCGTTCGTTAGCGTGGAGATCCCGAACGTCCGTGACCGCGCTGGCGACCGGGAAATCGGCGTGAAGACGCTCCCGGTCGTCCTGGGTATCGGCGGCACCCGGTACTTCCTCTACGGCGTCGTCGGCTTCGGTGTCGTGACCGCAGCCGCGGCGTTCACCACGGGCATCCTGACGCTGGCCGCGACGGTCGGCTTCGTCGTGAGCCTCCTGGTTCTGTTCGGCATCAGTTGCTGTCTCGGTCGCACCGACACCGGTGCGCTCACCGTCCTGGCGGAGTGCAGCAGACTGCCGATGCTCGGGCTCGTCGTCGTCCCGCTGCTGTAACACTACCTTCGGGGGTGGGCGGTGGCGTGACAGCGCGGCAGCGAGTCGGTCACTCGATCCCGAGCGGCCTCTCCGTTTCAGAACGTAAAATTCGCCGTTAGCGCACCCTATCTTATTAGTATCCATAGCCGCCACACTTGGTAAACCGTGGCACCACTGATGTTAATGAAACTCATACTGGTGGCGTCGGTCGCGGTCGGCGTGACCGCTGGGCTCCTGGCGTGGCAGGAGCGCCCAAAGCCCGGGTCGGTGCCGCTCGCACTTCTGCTGGCGGGCCAGTGCTGGTGGTCGTCGATGGTGATATTCCAGATAGAAGCGACAGCCCTCGACACCAAGGTACTCTTCGTCAACGTCTCCTGGGTCGGCGTCGCGCTCATTCCGCTCGCCTGGCTCCTCTTTGCCCTGGAGTACGCCGGCTACGACGAGTACACGATGCGCCGGCATCTGGTGCTTTTTTCGGTCGTGCCCGCCATCACGGTGCTACTGAGTCTCACCGACCAGTATCACCAGTTGCTGTATCTCGACGCACGGCTCGTCGAGCAAAACGGTGTGAGGACGCTCGTCCGGACTCCCGGCCCCTGGTTCTGGGTAATCGCAGGCTACACGTATCTACTCGGGTTCCTCGGGATAATGCCGTTGCTGGAACTCGTCACGAGCCGGGTAGGGCCGTTTCGCGGCCAGAGCCTCGCCCTGCTGGTGGGACTGCTTGCTCCCTGTGTCACGAACCTGCTCTACCTGTTCGGACAGCTCCCAACCGCCGGAATCGATCCGACGCCGGTCGCCTTCACGCTCTCCGGCGTCGCGTACCTCTCGGCGCTGACCCGGTTCAAGCTCTTCGGCGCGAGCCCGAGCCCCATCCGCCACGCCCGGCAGTCGCTGTACGAGCAGATGCACCAGGGCGCGCTCGTCCTCGACACCAACGGCAACATCGTCGACATGAACGACCGGGCCGCGACAGTGCTCAGAACCACGCCGGAGGAGGCGCTCGGACGGCATCTCGAAAGCGTCAGTCCCGACCTCGCCGGGGGCAGCGGGGTGGCCGGCGGGAACAAACGGCTGTACACACCCCCCGGTGCCAGACAGACCTACGACGTCTCCGACACGCCCGTGACCGATATCCACGACCGGACCATCGGCCGCATCATCACGCTCCACGACATCAGCGACCTCTTCCGGATGCAACAGCGTCTGGAAGTACTGCACCGCGTCTTCCGGCACAACATCCGGACGAACATCCAGGTCATCCTCGGGCACGCGGGCTACCTGGCGACACACAACAGCCAGCGGAAAGCGGACACCCTCAAGCAGAACGCCATCGAGATAGAGGAGACCGGCGAGAAGGTCCGCAAGATAATCGACGTCTTCGAGAAGGGGCGCAGAGACCGGGAGAACCTGCGGCTCCACGCCGTGCTCCGGGAGTGTGTCGACGCGATGGCGCGGCGCTACCCCGACGTCGATATCGACTACGAGCCCGCGCCCGAGGACATCGCCGTCGATAGCCTCTTCGACATCGTCTGTTCGAACGTCATCGAGAACGCCGCCCAGCACAACTCCAGTTCGGAGCCGTGGGTTCGCGTCAGCGTCGACGCGGACGAGGAGGTCGTCGAAGTCCACGTCGAGGACAACGGCCCCGGTATCGAGCCACACGAGCTCGCCCTCGTCGAGAACGGGACCGAGACGCCGCTGAAACACGGCAGCGGTTTCGGGCTGGCCCTGACCGCCCGGGGGACCGACATCGCCGGCGGCTCGGTTCGCTTCGAGTCGGTCGAGCCGACCGGGACCCGCGTCACGCTGAATATGCCCATCGCGGCCCGGCGGTGACAGCGGGGCCACAGACGACCGGTTCGGCTCCCGATGGGTTTATTCACCAGACGAGGCTGGGAGCATACATGAGCGACGACCGGGGGGCCGCCGGACTGCTCGAGGACCGGCCCGAACTGGACGCCGCACTCGAGGCCGCGCTGGCGGTCGACGGCGACCACGACGGGTGGACGTTCGACGACATCGACGTCGACTCCGGCGCCTTTGGTGAGCTGGTCGCCCGCGGTATCGTGGAGAAACGCGGCGACGAGTACGCGCTGGCCGATCCGGTCGCCGTCCGGCGGGCCCTCGACGGCGAGGCGCCGGGCGACGCCGAATCCCAAGCGCGGGAGACCGGTCTCGACTGGGGCGCCGTCCCCGACGTCGACGGGCGCGCCGTCGGGCTGGTGGCGGCGGCGCTCGCCGTGCTAGCGCTCACCCGCGCCTACGTCGTCGGAAGCGTCTATCGGGGCGACGGCATCGTCCTCTCGGGCAACGACCCGTACTACTACAGGTACTTCGTCGAACTGGTCGCCGCCGAGGCCGGCGGCACCGCCGATTTCGCAGCGCTCTCGGCGCTCCCCGACGCTGTGACGAAGGGCGAGCCGCTACTGGTCGCCACGCTGTGGTGGGTCGCCGAGCTGCTGGGCGGAACTACCGAGACCATCGGCCACGTGCTCGCGTGGTACCCCGTCGTCTCGGCGGTCGTCTCGGGCGTCTTCGTCTATCTGCTCGCCGTCCGGGTGACGAGCGACCGGCGCGTCGGGCTGGCCTCGGTCCTCTTTCTGGCGCTCGTCCCCGGTCACGCGCTGCGGACGAGCCTGGGCTACGCCGACCACCACGCCTTCGACTACCCGTGGCTGGGCCTGACCGCGCTGGCGCTGCTCGTGGCGCTGACGACCGCCCGGGACCGGGCGTCGCTGCGGTCGCCCGTGCCGTGGGCGGCCGGCGCCCTCGTCGGCGTCGGCGTCGCCGGCCAGGTGCTGGCCTGGGAGGCCGGCCCGCTACTGGTGGTACCCGTCGGCGTCGCGGTCGCAGCGAAGACGCTGCTAGACGTCGAGACGGGACGAGACCCGCTGGTAGCGAACGTGCCGGCTATCGCCGGGGTCGGACTGGGTGCGGTCCTCGTCTGGACGATCCACACGAGCTGGGGCTGGCACACGGAACTCGTCGCGAGCACGCCCCTCTTGCTGTTCCTGGGCGTCTGTGGCGTCGTCGCGACGGCGGCTGTGGTCGCCCGGGCCGGCGGGACGGCCCGACAGCTCGCGGCGGTCGACGCCGTCGCGTTCGTCGCCGGGCTGCTCGCCGTCCGGCGACTGTTCACCGAGCGCTGGACCGAGGCGTTCAGCCGGACTGACTCTCTGTTCCGGAGCGACGCCATCGCCGAGACCATCGGACTGTTCGACCCCGGGACGATGGGCTTTCTCCTCCTGTTTGGCTTCGCGCTCGTCATGGCGCTGCCGGCCATGGTGCTTGGCGTCCAGTTCGCGACGCGGGACCGCGCCGACTGGCTGGTCGTGACGGCCTACGCCTGGTACTTCCTCGGACTCGCCGCGATCCAGGTCCGCTTCGTCGGGGAACTCGCGACCTTCGCCGCGCTGTTTGCCGGCTACGCGTTCGTCTGGCTCGCCGCCAGAGTGGAGCTCGCCCGGCCGGTGACGGGCGAGCGGGCCGGGCACCTCACCGACGCGCTGGTCCCCGGGCCGCGGCTGCTCGGGCTCCTCTGCGTGCTCTTCCTGCTTTTTGGCAGTCTCGGCCTCGTCCAGGTGCCGGTCAAGACGAGCCAGGTGACGACCGACGGCGGGCAGTACCAGACCGCGACGGCCATCGAGCGCGACGCGGCCGAGCACGGACTGGCGTATCCGGAGAACTACGTCCTCAGCCAGTGGGGCAAGAGTCGCATGTACAACTACTTCGTCAGCGGTGAGTCACGGAGCTTCGCCTACGCACGGGCCACCTACGAACCGTTCCTCTCGGCGTCGAACGGGAGCGAGCAGTACGACCGGCTGCGGGGCCGGGTGGGCTACGTCGTCACACAGGACGTCGACGCCGGCCCCGAGACGTTGCAGTCGCGCCTGCACGACAGCTACGGGAGCCGGACCGAGTCGGCGGCGGGAGTTGCTCACTACCAGGCCATCTACGCCACCGAGAGCGGGAGCTACAAGTCGTTCGCGCTGGTCCCCGGTGCGACGCTGACCGGGACTGCCAGCCCGAACGCGACCGTGACCGCAACGGCGACCGTCTCGCTCCCCAGCGGCGAGTTCGAGTACACGCGACAGACTCGGGCGAGTCCCGGCGGCGCGTACGAACTCCGCGTCGCCAACCCCGGAACGTACACCGTCGAAACCGGCAGTTCGACCGCGACGGTGGCGGTCGACGAGCCCGCCGTCCGAAACGGTACGCGGCGCGCAGTCGAGCAGTGACGCGGTGGGACGTGTTCGCGAAACAGAAGGCTCATTTTCGACACCCCCGGAGGAGGGGATATGTGGCCCTGGGGACACGCCGCCGTCGGCTATCTCGTCTGTTCGCTCTGGGTTCGCTCCCGGGACGGCCGCGCGCCGACGGCCGGCGTCGTCCTCCCGCTGGCCGTCGGCACGCAGTTTCCCGACCTCGTCGACAAGCCACTGGCGTGGACGTTCGGCGTCCTGCCGTCGGGGCGGGCCGGGGCCCACTCGCTCCTGGTCGCGCTCCCGCTGCTGGCGGTGCTGTGGTGGCGCCTCGACGACGACCCGGGACGACGGGCCTGGGCCGGCTTCGCCATCGGCTATCTCGTCCACCTCGCGACCGACGGGGTCTATTCGCTTCTCGACGGTGAGTTCGCCGAACTCTCCTACCTGCTCTGGCCCGCTCTCTCGCTGCCGAGCTACGCTGAGTCGCCCGGCATCGTCGCGCACTTCCTCGCGGCGGATCTCACCCCGTATCTACTCGCCGAGATCGTCCTCTTCGCCGCCGCGACGCTGCTGTGGGCCGTCGACGGCGCGCCCGGACTCCGGGCGGTCGGACAGTGGTGCAAGCGCCGGGCCGTCGGTGCGACGACGGCGCTGTCGAGTCGCTAGATGCGACAAGAGTTTTACACGGTGGCAAACCACAGGGGAGTATGCAAGCTGTCGTACTCGCCGCCGGAGAGGGGACCCGACTGCGACCACTCACCGAGGACAAGCCCAAGGGCATGGTCGAAGTCGCCGGCAAACCCATCCTCACACACTGTTTCGAGCAGCTCATCGAACTGGGCGCCGAGGAACTGCTGGTCGTGGTCGGCTACAAGAAACAGGCCATCATCAACCACTACGAGGACGAGTTCGACGGCGTCCCCATCACCTACACCCACCAGCGCGAGCAGCTGGGGCTGGCCCACGCGCTGTTGACCGTCGAAGACGACGTCGACGACGACTTCATGCTGATGTTGGGCGACAACGTCTTCCAGGCGAACCTGCACGACGTCGTCAACCGCCAGCAGGAGGAACGCGCCGACGCCGCCTTCCTGGTCGAGGAGGTCCCGTGGGACGAGGCCTCCCGCTACGGCGTCTGTGACACGAACAAGTACGGCGAGATAACGGAGGTCATCGAGAAGCCCGAGGACCCGCCGTCGAACCTGGTGATGACCGGCTTCTACACGTTCACGCCCGCTATCTTCCAC
>Ga0136589_1000265_pt1 | contig 27519 bp, 23 predicted proteins | sample AntRauMFilla3764_FD_104640 | JGI IMG/M metagenome (GOLD analysis project Ga0136589, IMG submission 104640) | Saline lake microbial communities from Rauer Islands, Antarctica - Metagenome Filla 3 #764 | ecosystem: Environmental > Aquatic > Non-marine Saline and Alkaline > Saline | place...
AAGAACGGACGAAACCCCCGCCCCAAAAAAGGATGATTAAACAGCTTTTGCATGACGGGGCTTTCCTTCTTCTTGGTTCTTTTCGATATAGGCATCGAAAGCAACACAGACAAGCCGGACAAAAGGACGACCGTGTTCATGGATTTTAATTATACCGTCTTTCATTGTAAGCAGACCATCCTCAGAAATTTTTTCCAGATGCGCTTCACTGTTTTTAAGAAGGCTTGTTTCGTATCCGTATTTAGCCGTCACTTCGTTCAAATCAACTTCGAAATAGCACATCAAATCACTGATGATCTCACGGCGCATCATATCTTCTGTACTTAAAAGGCAGCCTTTAACCACAGGTAACTTACCGCCCTCTATACTTTTCCGGTAAAGGCTGGCATCTGCAGTGTTCTGGATATAGGCGCCCGGCAGACTGCTAATCGATGATAAACCAAAACCGATAATCACATCGGCATCATCAGCGGTATAGCCCTGAAAGTTACGTTTCATTGTTCTGTTATACAGACATTGCGACAGACCATCCCCGTGCAAGGCAAAATGATCCATACCAATCTGTTCATAGCCATGCTGGACAAGGCTTTCGGCCGCCGTCTGTTGTTGCATAAAGCGTTCTTCAATATCTGGCATATGATGTGTTTCAAGTAACTTTTGATGCGATCGCATCCAGGGCACATTTGCATAACCGAACAAAGCAATCCGGTCAGGATTCAAGCGCAAAGCCTGTTTGATATTATCTTCGATGCCTTCAACCGTTTGGAGCGGCAAGCCATACATCAGGTCAAAATTGATACTCTTGATCCCGGCCGCCCGTAGCCATTCCACACATTGCTCGATCATCTCATAGGGCTGCACCCTGTTTATAGCGTGTTGTACCGCAGGCTGAAGATCCTGCACACCAAGACTGGCGCGTGTTAATCCCAAAGCTGCATAGCCCTGCACTTTTTCAGCGCTTAAACGGCGGGGATCGATTTCCATTGCGATATCGATCGTATCAAGCAGGATAAAATATTGACTGACCGTATCGAGAATGGATTTCAAATCATCGGCTGTCATCAGGTTCGGCGTACCGCCACCAAAATGAATATGGCTGACCCGCGGTTTATGGCTCAGTTTTTCACCAAGTAATTTTATTTCCGTGATCAGCAACGCAAGATAATCCTGCAATGGCCGGTCATGATTAATGACCTTAGTCAGGCAGCCACAATAATGGCAAAGCTGATGGCAGAACGGTATATGAAAGTACAAAGAAACAGGCTGTGATTCCGGCTGCTGGCCAACAAAATCGGCAACCTCGGTTTCTGAAGGTTCAAGTGTAAAATGCGGCGCCGTTGGATAACTTGTATAACGGGGCGCATTCATGCCGTATTTGGCCAATAATTCTGTCGGAGGCGCTATATTCATCATAAACCCACTATAGGATCAGGCCTGTAAAAAAGGATTGATCTCAGTCAACCCGTCAACAGTTATTGAACCAGAGGTGTCTCAGCGCCTTCCATCCGAAAGCCGCTGATCTCTGCCTTACCGGCAAGAATCTGGATATATTGACTAACCGCCCGTTGCCAGCTTTGCTGCTTTAGGAAATCAGCTGTCCAGTCTTTTACATTTTCAAAAGGTAAAAGTTTTCCATCTTCGCGCTCATAAACTTTGATAATGTGAAAACCGACTTCCGTTTCCACAGGCTCGGCGCTTAATTCACCGGCTTTCATTTTGTGTAAAGCGGCTTCGAATGCAGGAACTGTTTGCCCTTTGGTAATCTGGCCAAGCTGACCGCCTTCTGATTTAGAAGAGCAAGCTGAATGTGTTTTGGCAAGCTTGCCGAACTGGCCGGGATTATCCTGTACCGCTTTTAAAACTTCTGTCGCTTTTTCATGGGCTGCTTTACGTGCTTCTTCATCACCAGGCGGCGCCGGGAAAAAGATATGCGCGGCCTGAAATAATGGCGCTGTATAAAAACGTCTTTTATTACTCTCGTAATAATGGCGGCAGGTTTCTTCCGCAGCTTCGGGGACGGATATTTCCTGTTCCAGAAGTTTATCTACGGTCTCTTCAGGATTTTTCATCGCATTTTCCTGATCAAGAATACCTTTTTCTACAGCTTCTTGAACCAAGAGCTCACGAATAACCAATGCGCGCATGGCTTCGTATTTTGCCCCTTCGAGACTATCAGCCGGATGATATTGAACTTCTTCATTAATTTGTTCAATGCTGATTGGAATACCGTTTACGACGATGCCCGGTGCTTTTACCATGATTATCTCTCCCTACGACGTACGATTTGATATTGACGACGAAAAACATAAAAGACCGGTACACTCCATGCATGAACCAACCGCGTGAACGGAAAGATCAAGAAGATAAACATGCCCAGAACAATATGCAGTTTAAATACAATATGAGAGTCCCTGATAAATTCAGCCGCCCCTCCGCGGAAGGTCACAATATGCTGCGCCCAATTCATGAATTTGACCATTTCATGTCCATCAAGATGATCCATTGAAATGCGGATAGATATCAGCCCCAACAATAACTGGGCCAGTAATAAAACCAGAACCATTATATCGGTGAAGGAACTCGTCGCCCTGATACGCGCATCAAATAAACGGCGGTGCAATAATAAGATCAGACCAACCAGGCAGGCAAGCCCGGCGATACCGCCTACAGCCATGGCCATAATCTGTTTAAAGGTATGTGATATGCCTAATACTTCGAAAACGAAAATCGGCGTCAACAGACCTACCGCATGACCAAGAAGAACAACCAGAATACCAACATGAAACAGGTTACTTCCCCATCTCAGCTGTTTTTTACGCAGCAACTGACTGGACTTTGTCCGCCATGTATAAGGGTCCCGATCAAAACGGATAATACTGCCAAGCAGCAAAACCGTGATCGCAATATAAGGGAGTATCTGAAACAGAAAGTAATTTAAATCGACACTCATTTTTGTGCCTCCGGTTTAGAGATATCTTCATTCATACGTGCCAGCATGTCATGTGCTTTAGGACAAGAATCATCGTCTTTCGGTGTATTATCGAAAGCGAATTGTTCTTCCCAGGCATCATCCATTTCTTCCTGACTAAGCGGCGCGCCGCTGTTTAATTTTAATGCAGATGCCAGTTTTTCTTCATCCGGCTTACTAGAAGCTGTTTCTTTCAGCGCATCGAATAAGACGCTATAATGGCTCTCGCGCTTTTTCAGGCGCTCGCCAATGATAGCGATTACATCAATTGCACCATCCAGATTATTCCGTGCTTCTTCAACTGTTTGCAGCGACAGGAATTCCAGGAACATCGGCAGATAATCAGGCGTATGCTCTGTCACATTATTCAAACCGATTTCACGATACAGTAAATCAAGTTCGACCAGAGCCTGCCCCCGATCCCGTGAATCGCCATGGACATGTTCAAACAAATGCAAGGCAAGTGATGGTGTCCGATCAAACAGAACGACATACTCTTCCTGTAGATCAAGAATATCTGTCGTGGCAATTTCATCAAACAGCTTTTGAAGATTCTTCAAATTCTTGTCTGAAAGCCAGCCCTCACGTTTAAGCTGGTCTGCCATTTCCCCCACCGATTGTTGCAATTCAACTGTCGGATAGGTCATGAGCGCGCCAAGTATTTTTAACGTATAACCGTTCATATTATCTCTCCTTATCCGCATCCGCCGCTGCCGCAGCCACCGCTGCTACAGCCACCACCGGAACGGTATTCCTGAATATAATCTTTTTCATTAAACAGCGTATTGACGCGGTTATCTTTGGTCGATCCGCTTTGTCCGCGGGCCGGTTTTTTACCACCGTCAAACATATCGCCGCTATCGCTATGCGATGAACAACCGCTGCCGAATGTAAAACCGCAACCGCCTGCTTCGCCAAAGGCATCTAGCGTTTCTTCCTTATGTCCGGTTGGAATAACAAAACGGTCTTCGTAATTGGCAATCGCCATAATTTTATACATATCCTCGACCAGATCGACGGTCAGATCGACCATATCCAGCGCTGTTGTATCAGGCTCACCTTTAATATGTTTGCTGCGCATATAATGGCGCATGGCAATCATTCGTTTTAACCCTAAAACAACAGGCTCTTCCTTACCGGCAGTCAATAGATTGGCAAGATATTTAACTGGTATACGCAAGGATTCAATATCCGGCATAATACCGTCTTCGGCCATACCGACCTTGCCGGCCTGCGCTGCATTTTGTACCGGTGACAATGGCGGGATATACCAGACCATTGGCAATGTGCGGTATTCAGGGTGAAGTGGGAAAGCCACTTTCCAATCCATGGCCATTTTATAAACCGGCGAACGGCGGGCTGCTTCCATCCAGTTATCCGGAATACCATCTTTGCGCGCCTGTTCAATGACTTCCGGATCATGCGGATCAAGGAAGATATCCAGCTGCGCCTGATAAAGATCTTCTTCATCTTCTACTGATGCCGCCTCTTCGATCCGGTCAGCGTCATAAAGCATAACGCCCAGATAACGAATCCGGCCAACACAGGTTTCAGAACAAACCGTTGGCTCACCGGCTTCAATACGTGGATAACAGAAAGTACATTTTTCCGCTTTACCACTTTGCCAGTTATAATAGATTTTCTTATACGGACAGCCGGAAATACACATCCGCCAGCCGCGGCATTTATCCTGATCAATCAGTACGATACCGTCTTCTTCACGCTTATAAATAGAACCCTGTGGGCAAGCTGCAACACAGGTCGGATTAAGACAGTGTTCACACAAACGCGGCAGATACATCATAAATGTATTTTCAAACTGGCCGTAGATTTCGGTTTCGATATCCTTAAAGTTATAATCCTTTTTACGATGGACAAACTCGGTCCCCAGAATTTCTTCCCAGTTTGGACCCCAGTTAATTTTCTCCATCCGCTGTCCGGTAATCAAAGAGCGCGGTCGTGCCACCGGCATTGTTTTACCTTCCGGTGCTTTTTGCAGATGATCATAATCAAAGGTAAAGGGCTCGTAATAATCGTCGATTTCCGGCATATCCGGATTGGCAAAAATCTTGGCCAGCAAGCGCCAGCGACCACCCATCTTGGGTTCGATCTTGCCATTCTTTTTGCGTTTCCAGCCGCCATTCCATTTTGCCTGATTTTCCCATTCCTTGGGATAACCAACGCCGGGTTTGGTTTCAACATTATTGAACCAGGCATATTCAACGCCTTCCCGCGACGTCCACACATTTTTACATGTGACCGAGCAGGTATGGCACCCAATGCATTTATCAAGGTTCAGAACTTTACCTATTTGTGCTCTTACTTTCATTCTGCAGCCACTCCCGCTGGTGTTCCATCCAACCAGTCAATGTTTTTCATTTTACGAACAATGATAAATTCGTCCCGGTTTGAACCCACCGTTCCGTAGTAATTAAAGCCGTAAGCCAGTTGAGCATAACCACCAATCATATGGGTCGGTTTAACCGTCGCCCGCGTGACCGAGTTATGGATGCCGCCTCTGGCCTGAGTGATTTCACTACCTGGTGTGTTAACAATTTTTTCCTGCGCATGATACATCAGCATCATGCCTTCATTAACACGCTGACTGACAACCGCCCGCGCCACCAAGGCACCATTGGTATTAAAGACTTCGACCCAATCGTTATCCTTAACATCAACTCTGGCGGCATCCGTTTCGGACATCCAGACAATCGGCCCGCCACGTGACAGCGTCAACATGTGCAGGTTATCGGAATAGGTCGAGTGAATACCCCATTTCTGGTGCGGGGTGATAAAGTTCAAGGTAATTGCCTTGCGGTCTTTACCGTGTTCTTCGAGCATATCTTCAACCGTCCGGGTATTGATCGGCGGTTTATACGTCACCAGCGTCTCACCAAAAGCCCGCATCCAGTCATGATCCTGATAGAGTTGCTGCCTGCCGGTCAGTGTCCGCCATGGAATATACTCATGGACATTGGTATAGCCTGCTGTATAGCTGACATGCTCTGATTCAATGCCGCTCCATGTTGGTGCAGTGATAATTTTGCGCGGCTGGGCCTGCAAATCACGGAAACGAAGCTTTTCATCCTCTTTTGGCAGCGCCAGATGCGTATGATCGCGACCGGTAATTTTACTGAGCGCTTTCCATGATCTAACCGCAACCTCACCATTGGTTTCAGGGGCAAGCGTCAGGATGACTTCGCAAGCATCAATATCCGTGACAATTTTAGCCAGACCCTCACTGACACCGTTGAGCTTTTTCAGAAACTCGACTTCCTCATGTGTTTCCCAGGCAATACCCTTACCGCCATTACCAAGCTTATCCATCAAAGGCCCAAGCGAGGTAAAGCGTTTATACAGGTTCGGATAATCGCGCTCGACCACTTTGAAAGATGGCATTGTCTTACCCGGAACCGCTTCGCATTCGCCGCGTTTCCAGTCCTTAACACCGATAGATTGGGCAAGCTCACCCGCTGTATCATGGAGGATCGGCGTCAGGACAATATCTTTTTCAACGCCAAGGTGACCCTCGGATAATTCAGATAGTTTTTTGGCCAGACCTTTATAAATTTCCCAGTCTGATCTGCTTTGCCAGACTGGCGTTACCGCTTCTGACAACGGGTGAATAAACGGGTGCATATCCGATGTATTCATATCATTCTTTTCATACCAGCTTGCTGTTGGCAGGACGATATCCGAATACACGCACGTCGTTGACATTCTAAAGTCCAAAGTCACGAGCAGATCAAGCTTACCTTCCGGCGCTTCATCATGCCAGACAGCTTCGGTTGTCCGCTGGCGACCTTCGGCGCCAAGGTCTTTTCCCTGAACGCCATGTTGGGTGCCTAACAAATGCTTGAGCATATATTCATGACCCTTACCACTGGACCCCAGCAGGTTTGAACGCCAGATAAACATATTACGCGGCCAGTTATCAGGATGATCAGGGTCTTCGCAAGACATGCGCAGATCACCAGAGGTCAAAGCATCCACCGTATAATCGACCGGATCTTTACCGGCTTTTTCAGCCTGCTTTACGACGTCCAGCGGATTTTCCTGCAGTTGCGGCGCAGAAGGCAGCCAGCCCATACGTTCGGCACGAATATTACAATCAATCAGTGAGCCTTTCCAGTCTTCCTTATTCGCAGTTGGCGACAGAATTTCAGAAAGTTCCAGCGTTTCATAGCGCCATTGATCAGAATGGGCATAGAAAAATGAGGTACTGTTAATCTGACGCGGTGGTCTTTGCCAATCCAGACCAAAGGCCAGAGGCAGCCAGCCCATTTGCGGACGAAGTTTTTCCTGACCGACATAATGCGCCCAGCCACCGCCGGATTTACCGACGCAGCCACAAAAGACCAGCATGTTGATCGCCGCCCGATAATTCATATCCATGTGATACCAGTGGTTCATGGCAGCACCGATGATAATCATTGATTTACCTTCGGTCATTTCTGCGTTCTCGGCAAAGGCGCGTGCCACCTGAATCACCTGAGCGCGGTCTACACCTGTAATGCTTTCCTGCCAGGCTGGTGTATAAGGTTTGTTATCATCATAACTGGTTGCGACATCATCACCGCCAAGATCACGATCAATGCCATAATTGGCACAGAGCAAATCAAACACAGTTGCAACCGGAACTTCACCGTCTTTGGTTTTAACCATTCTAACCGGCAAGTTATGAAACATAATATTTTGCTGGGTATTTGGCTCGAAATAACCGGTTTCATGGGTATCGCCACCAAAATACGGGAAGCCGACAGAAAGCACTTTATCGTGTTTATCAATCAGTGTTTTGGCTGGTTTTTCATCGCCCGGGGCAATGTTCCATTTGCCTTCTTCACCCCAGCGGAAACCGATAGATCCATTTGGCGCCACCGGCTTACCTGATTTCTCTTCGAAAGCGACAGTTTTCCATTCGGTGTTATTGGTTTCGCCCAGACCATCTTCAAAATCGGAACTGCGGAGCATGCGTCCCGGAATAAAATGTCCGTCCTGTTCTTCGAGCATGACCAGAAACGGCATGTCTGTGTAGGTCCGGCAATAATCATCAAAATACGGGCTGGTCCGGTCAATGTGGAATTCTTTTAAGATCACATGCCCCATCGCCATACCTAATGCCGCATCTGTCCCCTGTTTCGGGTTAAGCCAGATATCACCAAATTTAGAGGCTTCGGAATAATCCGGTGTAACGGTGACCACCTGCGTGCCTTTATAGCGCGCTTCGGTCATGAAATGGGCATCCGGTGTGCGGGTCTGTGGAACATTCGACCCCCACATAATAATAAAGCCTGAATTATACCAATCCGCACTTTCGGGCACATCGGTCTGTTCACCCCAAGTTTGCGGAGAGGACGGCGGCAGATCGCAATACCAGTCATAAAAGCTCATACATGTGCCGCCCAAGAGCGACAGGTAACGTGAGCCCGCAGCATAAGAGACCATAGACATCGCCGGAATCGGCGAAAAACCGACTACCCGATCAGGGCCATGGTCCTTGACCGTATGAATATTGGCAGCCGCTGTTATTTCATATGCTTCTTCCCAGGTGGCACGTACAAATCCACCCTGACCACGAACTTTCTGATAATCATGGCGTCTTTCTTCATCAGCCTGCAAGGCCTGCCATGCTTTTACAGGATCGCCATGAATGCCTTTTAATTCGCGGTAATGCTTTAACAGTCGTTTGCGGATCATCGGGTATTTCAAACGGTTGGCACTGTATATATACCAGCTGTAACTGGCACCACGTGAACAACCGCGCGGCTCGTGATTCGGTAAATCAGGACGTGTGCGCGGATAATCTGTCTGCTGGGTTTCCCAGGTAATCAAACCGTTTTTAACGTATATCTTCCACGAGCAAGAACCGGTGCAGTTCACACCATGTGTCGAGCGGACAACCTTGTCATGCGCCCAGCGGTTACGATAAGCGCTTTCCCAGGCCCGGTTTTCCGAACTGGTCACACCATGGCCATTTGAGAAATCTTCCTTGTCATGGCTGAAGAACATCAAACGATCTAAAAAATAACTCATATCTGCTTAACTCCTGCTAGCTTTACCTTGTAGTTTATCTTTCCTTCAAAAACCCCGACTTGATTTAAATCAGGTCGGGGCTTTTTTTCTCAGAAACTTATTCTTTTACGGGTTTTTATGTTTAGCACCGGGGCGCAAATAAACGACCCAGTTCAAAATAACGCAGAGTATATAAAACGCTGCCAACCCATAAAGTGCGATTTCCGGTGTAGTGGCTTTGATCTGTTCACCAAAGATTTGCGGAATGATAAAAGCACCATAGGCAGCAACGGCAGAGGTCCAACCCAGCACCGGTCCGGCTTGCTCACGGTTAAAGACCTTGGCAATGGTCCGGAAAGTAGATCCATTACCAATACCACTGGCCAGGAACAGCCCCAGAAACAGTACGAAGAACGGTATAAAATACTGTTCAGGCGCCTCTGATCCATAAGCTGCCTTCATATAATAGGCAACACCCAGCGCAGCTGCGACCATAACCAGAGAAGAGGCTTGCGTTACACGCGCTCCACCGAATTTATCGCCAAGCCAACCACCAAAGGGGCGTATCAACGCACCAATGAAGGGCCCCATCCAGGCAAACATAAGGGCGCTTGGCGCCGCCGGATTGACAAGATCATGGGTCATCACACCATCGACCATAACGTGCTGATAGCCAAAAATGACTTTAATCGAAAGCGGGAAAGCCGCCGAATAGCCAATAAAAGAGCCAAAAGTCATTGTATAAATAACTGTCATGATCCAGGTATGCGGATGCTTGAAAATCTTATACTGGTGTGCCAGATTCTTACCCACTTCCCCCGGAATAAGCTTTAACAGAAAGACTGTCGCTGCAATCACACAAGGTAAAATAACCCACTTACTGATTTCAACACCAGCGCCGTTGAACGCTGCCGGCAGCATCAACCACAGGCCTAGACCCGCGGTTAAAAAACCAATCAGCAGCATCAAAGCGACTTTTGCCATAGATACAAACGGACCACTGATATCCGGTGATACATGCGACGCCCGAATATTATTCATACCGAACCAGGCGATAATCACCAACGGTAATAGAATAGCAACCCAGACATAACCGGCATTCTGGATCCAGGTTTCTGTCCCTGCCGGGATCTTACCGATTAATGTTCCACTGGTGCTTTCCAAAATCATCGGCGCGCCGCCGAACATAGCAAAGGTCATCGCCAGAGGCACCAGAACTTGCATCGTGGTCACACCAAAATTACCAAGACCGGCATTTAAGCCCAGTGACAGACCTTGCGATTTTTTAGGAAAGAAAAAGCTGATATTCGACATTGATGACGCAAAGTTACCGCCACCAACACCCGAGAGCAACGCTAGAATCTGAAACATCCAAAGCGGTGTATCTTTATCCTGCAAGGCAAGACCGGTGCCAAAGGCCGGAATGATCAGTAACGCCGTTGTAAAGAACAGCGTATTACGCCCGCCTGCCAAGCGAATAAAGAACGAACTTGGAATACGGAGCGTCGCACCGGCAAGACCGGCAATAGCGGACAAGGTAAACAATTCAGCCTGAGCAAAAGGAAAGCCCAGATTAAGCATCTGAACCGTAATAATACTCCAATACAGCCAGACAGCGAAACCGCAGAGCAGGCAAGGAATTGAAATCCACAAATTACGAATGGCAATTTTCTTGCCATACGCCTCCCATTGCTGTTCATTTTCCGGATCCCATTTTTCAATGTCGGCCCCGCCCCAGAACGCTGCTTTTGGCAGCTCTGTCTGGTCTTTATTGTTTGCGTTCGCCATGATCAACTTCCTTTATGTTTGTTGTTTTTGAGCACGCCCAGTTCAGGCAAAAAGCGCATTTTCTTAAGCTCTGGGTGAGTTTTGCGTTCCATATTAAGAATGGCAAAATGCATCCAGATCAAGGCAATGGCAGTAACAATAAACAGCAGCATGTAAGAGCTGGTCCAGATACCGGTCATATCATTAAGCACCCCGAAAGCGATAGGCAGGAAGAAACCGCCCAGTCCACCAACAAGGCCGACGATACCGCCAACGGCACCAACATGCTCGGGGTAATAAACAGGAATATGCTTGAATACCGCAGCCTTACCAAGTGACATGAAAAAGCCCAGTATGATGGTCAGGATAACAAAAGGCACCAGCCCTATAGATAAACTAAAGGCAATCGGTCCATTAACCCCCTCAACAACATATTTAGTAGATGGGTAAGACATAAAGAACAGGCAAATGACCGAGGCAATAAAGGTCCAGTACATTACCGTCCGCGCTCCGTATTTATCAGACATCCAGCCACCCAAAGCCCGAAAAACACTCCCCGGCAAGGCATAGGCAGCGGCAAGCGTACCGGCAACCTTAATATCAAGGTCATAAACGCCGACATAATAACGTGGCAGCCATAGCGCAAGAGCGACAAAGCCGCCAAAAACAAAGAAATAATACAGTGAAAAACGCCATACCTGCAGTTTTGCCAACGGCTTTATCTGCTCCATAATGCTACGCGGCTTTTCATTGCTTTCTTTCCGCGCGGTATGTTTAGGGTCATCTTTACTGAAAATGTAAAACAGGATTGCGGTTACGAACAAAACAGCAGCATATATCTGCGCCGTTTGTTCCCAACCAAGGGCCACTAATAGGAAGGGCGCGCCAAAGTTAGTAACAGCAGCACCGACATTACCGACACCGAAAATCCCCAGCGCCGTGCCTTGCTTTGACTGTTCATACCATTGCGAAACATAAGCAACACCAACCGCAAAGCCACCGCCGGCAAGGCCTACACCAAGCGCAGCTACTAAAAACATCTCATATGTTTCGACTGAGGATAGCAAATAAGCCGCGATTGCAGCTGTCATCATCGTCAGGGTAAACACAAGACGTCCGCCATACTGATCCGTCCAGATCCCTAAAATCAAACGGCTTAAAGACCCCGTTAATACCGGAGTCGCGATCAGCAAGCCAAATTGGGTTTCCGTCAGGCCAAGATCGGCTTTAATCTTGATGCCGATGATCGAGAAAATCGTCCAGACCGCAAAACAGACGGTAAAGGCAAAAGTACTAAGACCCAGCGCCCGCGTTTGATCTGACTTCATAATTTTTTGTGCTGCTGCCATAACGCTACTCCAGAGATGAAAGTCATTGATATTTCATAGAAATGATTTATCTTTAACATCACTTTCCCACGTTATAATGATGTGCCACCTTGATCTGAATCAAACTGGGAGAAAATAATGGTAGAAAAAGCAGTAGAAACCTTCATGACCGATCTTATGAAGCGTCGAAAGCTTACGCCATCTGAAAAACCCGATGATAAGACCAATATGCTTTTTCAAGGATTGAGTGAAAACAGCCTGCAAATGCTGTTATCCCAATCTTATATCAAGGACTTCCCTGCCGATAATATCATTGTCCAGCAAGGGGATGAACCAAATGCGCTTTACTACATACTGGAAGGCAAAATAAAAACCCAGCGTTTCAGCACGGAAGGCGCCGAGGCGACGATCCGCATGCTATCCCCCGGTGAGACATTTATGGATGCTGTCATTTTTATGGGCGGTAAATCTCCGGTCGGTGCCCAAGCGGTCGAGAAATCAAAGCTTTTACTCATTCCTGCTGACATTGTCCGTAAATTAACGATTAATGACAGCCAGTTTTCTGCCAACCTGCTACAGATCGTTACCCGGCATTATAAAACAGCCGTACAACAAATCGATAGTATCACGACAAAAAACCCCGTCAGCAGGCTCGGATATTATTTTCTGCGCCTTCATATTGAAAACGGCAGTCCAAGCATGGGGATTGACTTACCATTCCGAAAATCAATGATAGCCAATCATCTGGGCATGACACCGGAAACTTTTTCCCGCGCCCTGAAGCAGATTAAAAAAACAGGCATTGATGTTGATCAGGACAAAATAAGCTTCCGCGATGCCTATGCACTGTGTCATTACTGCGACCCTGACACGGCCAGCAGCTGTACCCGTTTCGGGACAGACTCCTGCCTGATTTCTCCTGATCAATGCCCATCATCTCAAGACACGGGATACAAAGGATAAATTTCAACAACCTCACCGGTTTTCATTTCTTCTACGTCTTCAGGCGCCATAACCCATGCATTAGCTGTTAAAAATGCACTGACCATAAAAGACTGCTGCTTTTGCAGGATTTCTACCTCCTGCTTACCCGACATGCCGGACGATGTTACAGCCCGAAAGAAGAATCTGAACCCGGCTTTCTTTGTATAGTCATTCGTCAATACTGCATGTTGCGGCTGTTCCGGCGCCAGACCTGACAGCGCCCTTAACAAAGGATAGACAAAGAACCGCACACCCGCGGTCGAGGCAACAGGATTGCCCGGAAGGCCGATAAACAAGGGGCCATCATCCGGCAATTTTGCAAACAAAATCGGTTTTCCGGGGCGGATTTTGACTTTATGGAACAGAACCTCGGCACCGGCTTTTTCCAGTTCGCTACGGATAAAATCATAAGCCCCGGCAGAGACCGCCCCTGTCGTGACAATGACATCCATTTTATCATCAATCATCTCAGATAGCTTGGCGCGAAACACTTTCGGATCATCAGCAACCGTGCCATAAGAAACAGAATCCGCGCCAAAGGCAGGCAAAGCATTGCGTAAATAAGGGCCACTTGAATTATAAATCTGGCCGGGTAACAGTTTTTCAGATAGATCATCTACGATCTCAAGCCCGGTCGAAACAACGCCGACTTTGGGTTTACACCGGACCTTAACCTGACCAATACCCAATGTTGCCAGAGACAGAATGTGTTGATGTCCCAGTAAGGTGCCAGATTCAACAACCGTCTCGCCAGCTGCAATATCTTCACCGGCGCGGCGAATATTGTCATTCATTTCAGCCTGCGTATAAAAACTGACTTTACTTTGATCCTGACTGGTGCGCTCAACCGGAACAATAGCATTACATCCGGGCGGTAGCGGTGCTCCTGTCATGATTTCATAGCATTGCCCCTTTGCGGGCGGCGTTTCCGGTGCCGGATCGCCAGCCGCCACTCTGCCAATCACATCCAATATGACCGGATTTTTTTCGCTCGCATCCGCTAAGCAAGACCGGTTGACAGCAAAACCGTCCATTGCCGAATTATCAAAAGGCTGATTGGATATTGGTGAAATAACCTCCTCGGCGCAGATACGTCCTGGTACGTCCTCCAGTGAAAGCATTTCTGTATCAAGGCTACGGCCTGTTGCCTCACGTAATAGAATTTCAATAGCGTCTTTGTAGTCGATCATTTGTTAACCTTTCAGTCCGTTCAGCCCGCTCCGGCGGGATTTTTGATGCTTTATCAGACAGCGTGACGCTTCAACCATGATACCGGTGACCAGCACCCAAAGCATATTCTGTGTTACTAAGGCGGTCATCGCCATTAAAACCAATCCGGCGCGCAAATCCGTTCGCTGCCAACTGGATGAAGCCAGCTGCATATGAAAGACCCCTGTCGCAAAGATCAGCACCGCCATCAGCATCTGCGGATATGCCGGAATCAAGGATAGCCCGAATACCGCCGATAGCAAAGCCAAAGCCAGCAAGCCGCCGCCGATGATCAGGTTCATATGCCAGCTTACAGCGCCCCCTTTGACATGGGCTGTAATACCGCCCGCACCATGACAAAAAGGCAGCCCGCCAACACCGGCACTGCATATATTACCAATACCGATCGAGCGAAGTAATGAGAAAGGCCGGACACGTTTGGCCTGATCCCCGAAATACTGCCGCGAAACATCATACGTACCGACAACAGAATTGGTCAAGGTCAAAGCCAGCTGCGGTAAAACCAGCGCCAGTATGACATCAAACCGTATACCGTTTTCAATGACGGGGCTTTCTATAACAGGTGTTTTTGTCGTAGCGAAATAAAGCGCCGCCAATATGCCCAACGTTGCCAGCCAGCCCATCACCGGCCATGATGATCGTAACGTAATCATCACCACCGCCAGCGCACAAATCACAAAAACGGCGGCTGATAATCCCGGTCCTGAAAAACCGTCAAATCCCCAGCCCGCGCCCTTAAACATCAAAATAACGCCAAGCCCCAATTGCAGGCCATGAACCAGATGACGCGGTACAATCGCTGCCAGCTTATCCACATAACAAAAAGACAATATAAGACACGTAACCCCGACGATAAAACCGCTAAGGTGAATTTCCGTTGCCGTTGCCCCCACCGCCAAAGCCGCGACGACAACTGATTTCAGAGGCTGGACGCTCATCGGTATACGGAATATAGCACCGGCGGCAAGATAGGCCAGCCCCGCGGTTGCCAACAGGATTGTCCCATTCATTCCTGTTTGCCAGACAAGCGCAGCCATTAACGGAAACAAAATCGCCCCGTCTGCAAATGCACCGAATATATTGCCGGTTATCTTCATCCTTATATCAGAACGCGAAAGCGGTTTTCCGGCATTGATCTTAATCAAGCGTTTAAAACGATTCCTACATTCTGATTCTGATTTTGACCCAGATCAATACATTTTCACAGCCACCGGATTAACCTCGGCTCTATGATGACAGCAAATACACATACTGCGGCGCAAGAGCCGCGCAGAAGAAAAATCGCCTCAAGGTTAAAGCATGCGCTGCCTTTGTCCTTGCCTCTGTTCGCTCTGCAACCTGTTCTGGGCCGGATTGTCCGCACCATTGCCCGTCAAAGGCCGGAGATTTTTAATCGTATCGGCCCACATACACATAAAGCGTTCCTGATTGATCCGCTTAACATGCCTTTTGCAATGATGCTTTATCCCGACCCCCATTATCCAAGATTAAAAGCGGTTCGCCGCCATCCGGCGCTTTCCTATGATGCCCGCATTGCCGGTAGTTTTCTGACCCTGCTTGATATGGTCGATGGCAGGCTTGATGGTGATGCGCTGTTTTTCACCCGTGAACTTCTTGTTGAAGGCGATACCGAGGCCACCGTCTGCCTGCGCAATGCACTTGATGATCTCGATGGCAGCATCGCCGATGATGTTGCCGGAATATTCGGTCCACCAGGACGCGCCAGCCTTGCCGCTTTAAGAAAAATGAGAGAACGACATCATGACAGAAAATAACCTGACCCGTCCCGAACTGGTCTGCCCTGCGGGCACACCCGCCGCGTTACGAACAGCTGTCGATGCCGACGCTGATGCCGTTTACTGCGGATTTCAAAACGCTTCGAATGCCCGTAACTTTCCGGGGCTGAACTTCACACCGGAGGAATTAAAACAAGGCGTTCGTTATGCGCATGATCATGGTGCGCAGGTTCTTTTGGCTGCCAATACTTTTCCACCGGCAGGCAAAACGGAATTGTGGAAACAGGCCGTTGATGATGCAGTTGATTTTGGCATTGATGCCATCATCGTTGCTGATATCGGGGTTGCCAACTATGCTAAAACGCAACATCCGGATCAAAGACTGCACCTGTCCGTTCAGGCCGGTGCTCCTTCAGTCGAAGCAATCAAATATTATTGCGAGGAATTCAATATAAAGCGTGTCGTCCTGCCACGCATTTTAACAGTGCCGGATATCAAATCGCTGCATGATGAAATCAATTGCGAAATCGAATGTTTTATTTTTGGCAATCACGGCCTGATGGCTGAAGGACGCTGTAGCCTGACCAATTATGCCACTGGCCTGTCCACCAATATGGATGGGGTATGTTCGCCCGCCAGCCATGTTCAGTATGAAGAAGACCCGCAAAGCAATCTGACCACTAAGCTCGGTGATTTTACCATTGATTGTTTTTCCTGTGGCCAGAATGCCGGTTATCCAACCATATGCAAAGGCCGCTATAACGTGCCGCATAAAACAGATCCTTATTATGCTTTTGAAGAACCTCTCAGCCTTAATCTGGCCAATTTATTACCGGATTTGATGGCTGCCGGTGTTACCGCCCTTAAGATCGAAGGGCGCCAACGGTCACGTGCCTATGTTAAGGCTGTCGTATCCTCCTGGCGGCAGGCCGTTGACAATATTATGGACGGTAAAGATCCAGAGCTTGCCAATCTTCTGGCCTTCACCGAAGGGCATAAGCAAACGCAAGGCGCCTACCAAAGCAAGAGATGGAGATAAACAAATCATGAGCGCACATCTTACCATCGGTCCGATTCTGTTTCACTGGGATGCGGATAAAAACGTGACTTTTACTTTCGTATTGCCGATGAAGCGCCGGTTGAAAAAGTCTATCTCGGTGAAGTCATTTGCTCTAAACGGGCACCGTTTTTTGAACAGCATTATAGCGAAATTGCCGAACGTCTAGAAAAAGCCGGAAAGAAGGTCGTTTTCTCGAGTCTTGCTGAAATCATGATCAAGCGAGAACGTAAGATGACAGAAGGCATGTGTGAGCTCGAAGACTATAACGTCGAGGCCAATGATGCGGCTGCCCTTTATCATCTGCGCGGTAAACCGCATTATATCGGCCCCTATGTGAATGCCTATAACGAAGACACACTGACACATCTGGCTTTAAACGGGGCAACACATATAACCCTGCCGCCCGAGCTGCCAGGCGAATCGCTCGCCGTTCTTGCCCGCAAGGCCAATACGCTTGACCTGTCATTGGAAGTACAGGTCTATGGGCGCCTTCCCCTTGCCCTGTCAGCGCGCTGTTATCATGCCCGCGCCCATGGACGGGTCAAAGACAACTGTCAGTTTGTCTGCGAACAGGATCCCGATGGGATGGAGCTTAAGACCCTTGCCGATAAACCGTTTCTGGCCATCAATGGTATCCAGACGCTATCGCATACCTATCTTAACCTGATGCATGAGCTGGCTGATCTTCAGGATATGGGAATTCCGTATTTCCGTTTATCGCCACACAGCTTTGATATGGTCAAAACTGCAGAACTTTTTCGTGACGTCATAGACCAGAAATCCACCCCTGCCGAGGCTGCAGCAAGGCTCGAAGAAACAGGTCTTAAAGGCCCATTTTCGAACGGATTTTATCATGGCGCCGAAGGGCATAAATGGGTCTCCGCAAAAATAGTGTGAGCCGTATTTTTAAAAAAATCCAAATCCGAATATAGGTGGAATTGACCTAGGTCATGTTTGACCCCCGCTATGTTGTATAGCCTTTCAATTGTGGCCACAACATCTTGTGGTTTCTTCGATTTCCTTACCGTGGGCATGCCTCGCGGGGGAATCAAACTTTACAGCCTACGTCACACCTGCACTCAAGGAGAAGCAACATGTCCGATACTTTAACCGCCCCCGCCTCTACGGTACCCCCCGTTCAGGAAGAACAAGATAAAAATGTTCTGCCCGCAGATCATCCGGCGAATCCGGAAACAGATAAAATAATGACCCTTTTCGGCGGTAGCAAAGTTGATAGCAGCGAGGCCGTAAGCGAGTATATTTCAGGCAGTGACTGGCGCATTAATGCCAACGCCAATACCGGTTATTCAAATGCCGGTCTGATTAACAATGTTGCCGGTAAAATCATTGCCAATTTCTGGCTTGATGAAGTTTACAGCCCCGAAGAAGGCGGCGCCCACCGCAATGCAGATATTCATATCCATGATCTTGACTGCCTGACCGGATACTGCGCTGGCTGGTCACTGCGGGTGTTATTAAACGAAGGCTTTAACGGTGTCGGTGGCCGTGTATCTTCCCGTCCGCCACGTCACTTCCGCGAAGCCTTGGGGCAGATGTCAAACTTTCTCGGTATCTTGCAATCAGAATGGGCAGGCGCGCAGGCTTTCTCCAGTTTTGATACCTATCTTGCGCCGTATGTTTTCTATGACAACCTGTCCTTTAAAGAAGTCAAGAAAGCCATCCGACAGTTCGTCTATAACCTGAATGTACCCGCACGCTGGGGGCAGTCACCCTTTACCAATATCACGCTTGATATTACCGTACCTGACGATCTGCAAAAACAGGCGCCAACCTGCAAGGACGAGCATTTCTTTAAAGGTATCGACGATGAAGAATTACTGGCCCGCGCCCGGACACGTGATCTTGGCCTGCGCTCTCTTGAAGATTTAACCTTCAAGCATTTTGTCCCTGAAATGGAAATGATCAATATTGCTTATTACGAGGTTATGACCGAAGGCGATTCAAGTGGTCAGCCTTTCACATTCCCGATCCCGACCGTCAATATCACCGAGGATTTTGTCTGGGATTCAAAAGTTGCCAATGCCATTTTTGAAAACACAGCCAAAGTCGGCAGTTCCTATTTTCAAAACTTTATCGGCAGTCAGTTTATTGTCGATGAAAAAACAGGTGAACGGACCATCAATCCCGAGGCCTATTCGCCTGGTGCCGTCCGTTCAATGTGCTGCCGTCTACAACTTGACCTGCGCGAGCTGTTAAAGCGCGGCAATGGTTTATTCGGCTCTGCTGAAATGACAGGCTCCATCGGTGTTGTAACGCTGAATATGGCGCGGTTAGGCTATCTTTACAAAGATGATAAAGCCGGCCTGTTCAAAGAAATTGACCGCTTGATGGATATTGCCAAATCAACGTTAGAGAAAAAACGCGTCTTTGTTCAAAAAATGTATGATCGTGGTCTGTATCCTTATACAGCGCGCTACCTGCCGTTTTTCCGCAATCACTTCTCGACCATTGGTGTAAATGGCATGAATGAAATGGTCAGAAACATGACAGATGATCAATTCGATATTACCGATGAAAACGGTATCGAGATATCAATTGATATCCTGAACCATATGCGTGATCGTTTGATCGGCTATCAGGAAGAAACCGGAAATCTATACAATCTGGAAGCAACGCCAGCAGAAGGCACGACATACCGTTTTGCCAAAGAAGACATCAAACGCTATCCCGATATTATTCAGGCCGGTTTTGATGACAATATTTACTACACCAATTCTTCGCAGCTTCCGGCCAACCATACGGATGATCCGTTTGAAGCATTGGACCTGCAAAACAAGCTGCAATGTAAATATACTGGCGGTACTGTGCTGCACCTGTATATGAATGAAAAGCTGAGCAGTGCTGAAGCCTGCAAACGATTCATTCAAAAAGTGATCGGACATTATCAACTGCCCTATGTCACCGTAACACCTGTTTTCTCGGTCTGTGATACGCATGGTTACCTTAATGGTGAACAACCTGAATGTCCGACTTGCGGTGAAAACACCAAAATATGGACTCGGGTCATGGGCTATTTCCGTCCTGTTGACAGCTTTAACAAAGGTAAAAAAGGTGAGCATGGTGAACGCAAACATTTCACCGAAGACTGGATTGATACAGGCAATCTGTTCAGTGGCAAATAATCCGGCACCAAAAGAGTAATAGCTATGAATGACAGCATGACCCGCATAAAGAAAAAAACAAACCGCTCCCGGGCGGGGGTCTTGCCGATCTTTAGCGTTACGCCTTTTACGATGCTAGATTTCCCCGACCGCACCGCATGTATTGTCTGGTTTTCAGGCTGTAACATGCGGTGCGGTTACTGCCATAACCCGCAAATTGTCAAAGGAAAAGGCCGCGGCACTGTTGAAGAGGTCATGGCCTTTCTTCATAAACGTCAGCCGCTTCTGGACGGTGTGGTCTTATCAGGGGGTGAGGCTTCTGCCTATCCGGGATTGCCTGATTTCATCAAAAAGGTCAAAAAGCTTGGCTATGATGTGAAACTTGATACCAATGGTTTACGGCCCGATATTATCGAAGATTTTTTAAAACAAGACTTTCTTGATTATATCGCCCTTGATTACAAAGCCCCGCCGGAGAAATTCAAAAAAGTAACTGGTGTCGATAAGTGGAGCTTTTTCAACCAAACGATTGATCTTCTCTGCGCGCAAAATAAAGTGCCTTTTGAAGTCCGCACCACTGTTCATACCGGCCTTATGAATGAAGAGGATGTCAATCTGATCATAAATGACCTTGACCATCGGGGATATAAACAGGATTACTTTGTGCAAAATTTCTGCAGTGATAACGGACGTCCGACCCTCGGTATGCTACCCGATCAAAACCGTGTTCTTGATATCGATAGCCTGCAAAAACCGAAAAGCTTTCAGATGCAATTCCGGAACTTCTGATTATCTTTAAAACTTCACACCCATTTGAAACCAGAATTTTTCTGTATCGGTGTATGGTGCATCTTCGGCATCGTAATCCGCATATTTAAGCAAAATATTGACCTTGTTAAAAGGCTGGCCCGCTGGCAAATCAAATGATTTCCCGATCGACAGATCAAGTTCCGTCCCGAAATCACCGCTCTCGTCACCTTGGAAATCGTGATAAACAGCCGTCAGGGTCGTATCATCAGCCCATTTATTTTCGGTTGATACTTTATAAGAAACCTTACCGTAGAAATCTTCCAGACCTGCATCTGGCGTGCTTAGAAACTTGTCAGCCCAGCCATTGAATTTATGCAAGGTCGCAAGCGGCGTTTGGAAAGCATTGCCGCCATCACCGCCCAAGACTTCATAACCGGCCTGCGCTTTGAAACCATAACCGGAAACAGAAGGTGCGAAATGGTAATATTTTTCGCTGTAGCTGGCAGTATTATCATCATAATCCTGTTGATGCGCCAGTTCAGCCTCATAAGCAAATGTCCAGCCTTCATTAAGCGGTAACTTACCTGTCGTCCGCAGACCAAAAGTTCTAGATGATCTTGCCGTTAAACGTTTAAAGGACAGCCAATACCCATACGCTGTCGCATTCAACCAATCGGCATGCCGGTGGTTAATGCGGGCAAAATGGCTTTGCGAATCAAGGTCGCCAAGGGGATGATCATCGCCAAAAATACGATTGACATTCCAGATATGTCCATACTCAAAATCTGTTTTGGCCAGACCAGAATAGCTAAGAAGCGCGGCATCAAATGTTTGATCATTCTGACGCCAGCCGACCGTGCCGACAAAACGTTGATTATCAAGATTGATACCCTGGCGACCAACTTTAAGCTTTGTATCCGGTAAACCTGCCCAGCTTACATAGGCCTGGTTAATCTCAAGATTATCAGGATCGGCGACAACGGGATAATTAGTTTGTCCGTTCACCGTATCATTAAAATCTTCGTTACCCAAATGCTTAACCAACTGCGCTTCGATCAGGCCTTGAAAATTTTTATACTGGCCGGTTTTATAACCAAGGTTGGTCCGGACCGTATTGGCATTGGCATCATCCGTAACCCCATCCTGTTCAACAAATTCATAACGGTATCTAAACTCGCCGAAAAAATTTCCGTCTGCAACAAGGGCATCCAGATTATCCTGAGCAAGTGCCGGATTGGGCATGGCAATCGCCATAAATCCGACGATAGAAAGAAAGACGAATTTTAGAGTTGTTTGTTTCATTTTAGACCTACCTGCTGAAAAACTTACTAATTACGGCAGATAATGACCTTTAATCAAATACACGGCATTGATCTGGATCAATTGATAAACAAGATTTCCGCTTATCCATCACGCCTTAATAAACAATGGATCTTACTCATTCGAATAGATATGCAGTATTTTTACAGCGTGATATAGCCCGCTGAAAAAGGCCGGTATATTCCCAGATATCCCTTTGGTGTTTTATGCGGTAATAGCTCGAATTTATAACGTTTAAATTTCCTTATGACACCTTGCCGGTCAATATTTGGATTTTCTGCAATAATCAGCATACCTTGAATATCAGAATCTGATTTCTGGTCATCGACGGCTTCCTTTAAAACATTAAAACTCTCGGCAATCAAAACGCGGGGCGTACCGGGATAACGATGATCCGGCGATGTAAACATACGATATATATAATATATATCCTTATCGCTTGCCTCCGGCTGATAATCCGATAACGGTCCTGCAAAGACTGTGCTGTCGCCGATCACCAGACCATCTTTATCTACGATCACCAGGCACGCTTGATAGGCGCGGTGTAACGGATCAACGTCACGGGGAAGAACGCGGTTTTTTAACCAGAAACCCAACAAAGCCTCGGCAATCTCAGGGGTCACTTTACCAAAAACATCCAGCACGTAACCGCCTTTAAATTTATGGCGCAAATGCGTTTTTATAAGCCCTTTTAACGAAGGCGACTTGACTGTTTTTTGTGTTTTTTCCTTGTGTTCTTCGAGATAAAAAACCTTGTTTATATCATCACCCTGGAATCCAACCATGGCTGGATTCAGGGTGTCCTTCAAAATTGTCACATTCTGAATTTCTTTGAGTGTGCCCTCAATAAAAAACTCGTGAACGATCTTACCTTTTTTAAGATCAATTACACAAAAACCGCAGCGTGCCTTGTGTTCATGGCGGGCCAGCACATCATCTAGCGGTAATCCTGTATAGCCCTCTTGGTGTCGGGATTTTGATAGACTGACAACCGCATAATTTCCGATAAAATCCAACCCTTGTGTAAAGCCGGGGCAATAGCATATTTCTTCGAATTTACCCGTTTTAAGGTTTATATTGCCAAATCGACCTCTTCCCGCTTCCAAAACATATAAACGCCCCCGATAAAGCCGCGGCGCATATGGCTTTAAAATTATAGACATCATCAACTTCTGCAATGCAGGAAAAAAGCGTATTCACGAAAAACGGTTTGCCACCCGGAGCTGCATACAGGTCATGAACATCAACATCTCCAGTCACCCAAGACTGGCGGGGGCTGAACAAGCTGTCATATTTATCTGTTGTCTGTTTACCCTTCATCAGATCGACAAATTTCCAGATTTGATATAACGAAGATATATACAGCGCATCGTCACGCTGATAAAGCGCCATAGTGTCCGTCGATAAAGATATGAACCCCGAAGTATTGGAAGAGCTTTTAGACGAACGTTATTCATCTTTAAACTCCGATGTTATTCCCGGTATCCTGGATGATATCGAAAACATGAAAGAAAAAATAGCCGCAGAAGATGCTAAAGAAAATATCGCCGAAAGAACCACAGAAAAAAATGGCAATAAGGACCGATCACATCTTGTTATTTATGACCCTGTTTTCAAAGCAAATTATGAATACCTTATCGACTAGAATATCACCTGTCTTTACTGTACTTATTCTGTCTGCTTTTTGTCTTCTTCCTTTTAAAAATGGTCTTGCACAAAATAATGATCTTCAGAATAAAGAAGCTCAGACCGTACTGGTGGCCAATCAGGAAGCTACCTTTTCCAGCCCCCTATCCGCGCAGATCATCAAACTTGATTTTCACAATGGCGATCTGTTTAAAAAAGGCGATGTGCTTGTTGGTTTTGATTGCCGCAAAGATCAAGCCGCCCTACAGGAGTTTCGCGCCGCGCTGACAGCTACCAGAGCAAAATACAATGCCCAGAAAAAGCTTAAAGACCTTAACTCCATTACCGAAATAGAATTAATGGCAGCATATGCTGATTATCAAAAAGCCCGCGCTGCCTATGATATAAGCACCGCCAGGATCGAAAATTGCGAGGTAAAAGCCCCCTATGATGGTAGAATTACAAACCGTCAGGTTAATCTTTATGAAACAGCCAAAGAAGGGCAAGAACTGCTCTCTATCGCATCTGTTGAAAATCTTCAGGCCCAAATGCTTGTACCGTCACGCTGGCTGTCCTGGATGAAACAAGGCACGCCCCTCTCGCTGACCGTGTTCGAAACCGGTGAAACCTATCAGGCAAAAATTGTCCGTATAGGTGGTGCCGTTGATGAAATCAGTCAGTCGATTATGGCGGTTGCCGAAATAAAAGCCCCCGGCGCAAATATTCTACCCGGCATGAGCGGCACAGCCGTTTTCAATTCCGAAGATCAAACAGCCCGCGATCGTCAATAAAATCACTTTTAAAAAAAACTGATTATGCAGGACCGCCGTTTTTAAAACAGAGCCTTATCTTCTGCATTCTTTCTGTATGGTCGTTTGAGTCCATTAGATCAATAGCTTCCTCCACGACATCTAGATCTTTGGCCGTATAGCCAAATTCGTTTTTCAATCTACCCGTGGCATGACAGTCAGCTTTGTCTTCAATAACTTGATGATCCTCACGATTTTTATAATAGCCGTGCTCTTTCTTATGCTCATAAGCGCGTATAGCATCCCCCGAACTCAAGTGATAACATTCATGAGCAAAAGAAAAGTCCCGCGCCACAGAGGCCAAATCTTCAAAAAACGCGTGCTCATAAAAAATAGCCGGCTTTGAAATCGGGTCGGTCTCTACATACCGTGCCCCCGCCTGCATGACATAAGGGTGGACAGGTATTTTATCTGCCCGCAGATAGGCCACTTCTTCGCCGCGCTTATCAGTACAGGCTGGAAAATCATAATCAGACAAAGGTACAATATCCGGATCCTTATCAGCAGGCTCGGCAAAAGCCGGCTGAGCCATAAAGATATTGGCAAGTACCGTATGGGCAATAAAGCGTTTCAACATAAGCTTTTACCTTTGTAACAAGGATTAAATTTACCATAACTCAAGAGGGTTTTCAAGGCCAATCTTTCATTTCATAATATATCGCCGCGACAATAAAAAAAGCCTGACGCTTTCGCTGTCAGGCTTTTTTCTTATATCAAAATCCGATATTACGCGGCTTTAAGATTCGTTGCAGAATCCTTGCCTTTTTCAGACGTAATCTCATAAGAGATCTTTTGACCTTCGTCCAGTCCACGCATACCAGCGCTTTCAACAGCACTTACATGTACGAATACATCTGATCCGCCGTCTTCTGGTTGAATAAAGCCGAAGCCTTTTTGTGGGTTAAACCATTTTACTGTACCTTGAGCCATGATGGCCTCCTTTTAAAATGCACTCTCGTGCGGAATTGCCGCACAACCATTGTGCGGTCCATTATCGAAAATAGTGATTTCTTGGGGAAGCCTTATCAGCTAGCGAACAAGTCGTACTTAAATCTCGAATAAGAATAACTATAAACGCAATGGCGAGAATAGCAAGCTTTTAACGAAAATAACCTTTTTTACACCTGTAAATCAGCATATCTTACTATTATTGCTTACTTTTTAAATCCGGGACGTTTGCGATCACGCCTGTTATGAGCTTCATTTTTATACTCTGATCCCGTTTTTAGAATAATTTTAGGGTCGAAAACGATATTCTGGTCTTCATTGCGCTCAGCCTGCTTTTTAACATCCGAGACAATTTTTTGCGCAATACCGGGGTGAAAGACACTCCGCGGAATTTTTTGAGCACCAAAACTAAAGCTGACCCCTGTCCGGTCCGGCGCCGTTGGATGGGGCAGATCATCCAGCCCCGCTTCCGTCACAAGCTCACGGGTATAGTCATTTATATTATTAATCAGTTGTTGAATATCCGACGGTTCATCCGCCTGCATGACAATCGCCAATGCATTCTTACTGGCAATCTGATGAACCTCGACATTAAAAACGCCATACTCCCCATGGATCATCCCGTTTTCGTATTGTTGGTCCACGGCATCTTTAATGCCTTTTGTCAGTTTCTCGATAACACGATCACAAAACTCATGACCATATGCTTTGTTAATGCCGCCTAAATTGGTTTGCTGCGCTATAATAAAATAGCCCTGCTTATCAAAATTACGGCTGGCCCCCATCACGGCCTTGTTTACGTCTTCAAGGTTATATATGCCTGTTTCTCTATTCTGGTTATACGCATCAAGGAGACCAGAGAATAACGCTTCTTGCGTCTCATGATGCGGAAAGGATTCAAGATATTCACTAACATGCTTTTTACGGGCAAGCGCAGGCACCGCATGGCTTGCCATCGCGTCTTTATCAATGGCCAAAGGTGCATCAAAAACTTCGGTGATATCAATCTGTTTTTCCCGAACGATATCATAGAAAATGTTAGTTATATTATGAATGACATCCTTGGGAATTTTGCGACGCATAACCCCATCGTTTTTTTCAGCCCGTGCAGCAGCCAGCCCGGTTTTTTTGGACTCAACCTGCTGCTCGACCTCATACTGGGATTTAGCCGGATTTCTAAAATTGGCAACAGCACAAGCACAGACAAAACCACCGCCCATTCGCTGCGGATCTTCCGGTGCTTTACGATGGACAATATTACTTAACTGCAATGCCGCCGAGATTTCTTCGACATCCTCATTGATGTGATCAATCGCCTTCTTTATATCGTTAAAGCTGTGATTTTTATCCAGCAAAAGATAACCGCCGATTTCATCGCCGCCTTCCCGATATAGATTAATACTGTTGATGCCACCAACTTCGGTCAGACGGGTTTTAATCACCTCGGTAACCAGACGGATGAATTTATTGGCTCTTTTAATGCCCTGTATTGATTTATCCTGATCTATTTGTTCTTCATCATCCAAAGACAGGGCAATATTAATCCCGCCCATATTAGTAATATCACCCCAAATCCGTACCGCCTGAAGTTCCGTCAACAGGTCCGGTTTTTCCTTTTGAAACTGAAGGTATTCTTCAATCAGGCTACGGTTAAAAGACAGATGATCCGGTTTTGCCAACCCCGTCGAAGCATCAACCCGTTTGATTTTAGAACTGATATCAAGTCCCATACTGGTCAGCAAAGCCGGCCAGCTTTCGGTCCGGGCTTTCTGGTCTACAAAAGATTCCAGAATATCCGGATAAGGTATAAAACTCCCCCTTTCCAGCCAGAGCGATTTGATCTCTGACATTGAAATTAA
>Ga0136589_1000266_pt1 | contig 27437 bp, 29 predicted proteins | sample AntRauMFilla3764_FD_104640 | JGI IMG/M metagenome (GOLD analysis project Ga0136589, IMG submission 104640) | Saline lake microbial communities from Rauer Islands, Antarctica - Metagenome Filla 3 #764 | ecosystem: Environmental > Aquatic > Non-marine Saline and Alkaline > Saline | place...
AGGCGTGCTTGAGTCGGCCGCCCGTCCGCTTGCGCGTGGAGCGTCCCTGGTCTTTCATACAGGTACGAACAGCCAGCGAATACTTGAACCGTTCGACTCGACTCGGTGCCGAGACGGGACGTGACGGGTGCGACGGCCCGTCGCGGCGGTCCGGACGCGAATTCGCGTCACCCGGTACACGCGGTCACGCGAACCGACGCCGTCGGTCAGACGAACCGACGCTCGAACTCCCGGAGCCCCTCGTCGGTCCCGACGACGACGAGCTCGTCGTCCCTGTCGATCCGCGTGTCGGGACCGATATCGGTCACCGTCTCGTCGCCGCGATCGATCGCGATCACGGTGCAGCCGGTCGCCTCGCGCACGTTCGCCTCGCTGACCGTCCGCCCGACGAGCCGCGGCACGCGGCTCCTGACGATCTCGATCTGCTGGTCCAGCGAGAGCACGTCGCGGTCCTCGAGGACCGTCGAGGCGGACATCCGGCCGGTGACGGTCGCGAGCGAGAGCACGTAGTCGGCGCCCGCGCGGTGCATCTTCCGGACGCTCGCGGCCTCCTCGACCCGCGCGAGGATCTGCGTGTTGGGCGCTAAATCGCGGATCACGAGCGTCGTGAACTCCGTCGTGGTGTCGTCGGGCAGCGCGAGCACGACGGTCTGTGCCGACTCGACCCCCGCGGCCTGCAGCGTCTCCGGCTCGGTGGCGTCGCCGACCACGTCGACGCCCTCGGCGTCGGTCCGGTCGACGATCGTGACCGGAAGGTCGGCGTCTTCGATCGTCTCGGCGGCCGTGCGACCGACCTGCCCGTACCCGATGACGACGGTATCGCCGGCGCCGAACCGGCGCGTCGCGGAGTTCGTCAGGTCGACGAGCCGCTCCAGCTGGTCCGACCGCCCGGAGACGAGAAGCACCGTTCCGGCCGACAGCGTCGCGTCCGGCGGGGGTGCCGCGTCGAACTCGCCGTTGAACCACGCGCCGATCACGTTGACCCCGGCGCGTTCGCGGATCCCGCTGTTGCCCAGCGTCGACCCGGCCAGGGGGCTCCCGTGCGGGACCGACACCTCCGCGAGCTGGAGGGAGTCGCCGATGGCGACCGCCTCGCCGAGATCGGTCTGGAGCGCGGTCGTCACCTTCGCGGCGAGGCTCTCCCCGAGCAGCGACCGCGGCGAGAGCACCTCGTCCGCGCCGGCGAGGCGGTGGTACCGCTCGCGCTCCGGGTCTTCGACGACGCTGATGACCCGAACGTCCGGCGACAGCTCCTTCGCGGCGAGCACGATGCTCGCGTCGACCTTGTCGGAGACGTCCGTTATCAGCGCCCGCGCGTCGGGCAGGTTCGCGGCCGCCAGCCCCTCGGTGGACTCCGGGTCCGCCCGGATCACCGTTCGCCCCGCCTTGTAGAGTCGAACCGCCCTGTCGGCGTTCGGTTCGACGATCACGTACGGTATCTCGCGGGAGTCGAACTCCTCGATGAGCGCCGCCGACCGCGACGTGTCCGAGCAGACGACGACGTGACCGGTCGTGTCCTCGTCGAGCGACGTGGGAGCGCTCGTCGAGAAGGCCCGCTCCAGCAGCGGCGTCACCACCACCGGCAGCGCGCCGATCAGAAGCACCATGCCGACGAGGTCCATCACGGCGATGAACGCGTTCAGCTGCTGGCTCTCCCAGGGCGAGTCTCCGCCGAACCCGGTGGTCGTGAACATCTCGATCGAGAAGCGCAGGGCTTCGATCATCGTCCGCGGATCGCCCTCGTACACCCGCATCCCGTACCGGTAGGCGACCGCGGTAAAGATCAGCACGAAGAGGACGAAGCCGAAGTACCCGACCACCCGACGCTTCCACGAGTCCATTAGATCGTCGTACAGCGGCCACCCACAAAAACGGGCCGCGTTCGACCACGCCGCGAGCGGAAGTTCGATGATTTAACACCCGGGGGGGTCGAACGGGAGGACATGGTGCGGGACCCGTCGCGCGAGGAGGATCCGCCGTCGGTCGACGACGTGCTGGACGCGCTGGCCGACGACGCCGCGCGCCGGATCGTGACGGCACTCACCGAGCCGAAAACGGCGAGCGACCTCTCCGAGGAGTGCGACATCCCCCTGTCGACCACCTACCGGAAGCTGGAGAAACTCACCGACGCGTCCCTGTTGCGGGAGTCGACGGACATCCGTCGCGACGGACAGCACACGACGCGGTACTCCGTCTCGTTCGACTCCGTGACGGTCTCGCTCGACGAGTCGGACGACGACGCGCCCCGCGAGCTCTCCGTCGAGTTCTCGCGTCCGGAGCGCACGCGGGACGAGCGACTGGCCGACCTGTGGTCGGAACTCCGAGAGGAAACATGACAACGCACATCGATCTCGCCATCATCGTGGCAAAGACCGCCATCCTCGTGCTCGGTGGCAGCATCACCTACTACGCGCTCCGCGCGTACGGCAGAACGGGTGACCCCTCGCTGCGCGCGCTGGGGCTCGGCTTTGGGATCGTGACCGTCGGCGCGCTGGTCGGCGGCGTCTCCCACCAGATCATCGGCGCGTCCCTGACCGTGGGGATCGCGATAGACAGCCTGCTGACCGCGGTCGGATTCGGCGTCATCGTCTACTCGCTGTACGTGGAGTGAGCGCGCCGATCCACCCTTCGATGTCGACGCGCGACGAACCTCGGTTTCGGTAGCCTTTTGCGGCGTTCCGCCCTCGAACCGCGTAATGAGCGACGCACGCGAGGAGCTCTCTCGCCGGATAGCCGGCGAGATAACGCTCAGCGACGACCCCGGAGCGACGCTCCGGAAGTGGCGGACCGACTTCGACGTCTCCCAGACGGAACTCGCCGAGCAGCTCGACGTCTCCTCGTCCGTGATCTCCGACTACGAGAGCGGACGGCGCGAGAGCCCGGGGATCGGCGTCGTGCGCCGGATCGTCGACGGGCTCTTGGACATCGACGAGCGGCGCGGCGGCGGGCGCCTCCGCCAGTACGCTCGCGTGCTCTCGGCGGGCTTCGAGAGCGACATCGTCCACGACCTCCGCGAGTACTCGACGGCGGTGCCGGTCGAGGAGTTCTACGAGGCGATGGGCGCGACGGAGATCGTTCGCGGGGATCAGGACCACGTCAACGGCCACACGGTGATCAACTCCATCGAGGCGATCACGCGGCTCTCCAGCGAGGAGTTCTATCGGCTGTACGGGCAGTCGACGAACCGCGCGCTCGTGTTCACGGGGGTGACCCGCGGCGAGTCGCCGCTGGTCGCGCTCCGCGTCGTGAGCCCGACGCCGAACGCGGTCGTCCTCCACGGGATCGAGGCCGAGGACCTGTGGGACCACGCCGCCGACCTCGCGCGCGTCGACCGCTTCTCGCTGGCGACGTCGACCCGAGACCTCGACGACTGTCTGGCCGACCTGCAGGCGCTGTGAGCGTCCCGGCGGGACGGACCGCCGGCGGTTTCGGGGGCGATCCGCCCGAACCGCGGCCCTGAAACCGCCGGCGCCCCTCGGCCCCGGTATGACCGACGAGTACGCCGAGCGCCTCCGCGCCAACCGCCGCGAGAAAGACGACTTCTTCGCCGAGCACCCGCAGTCGCCGATTCCGCCCGAACACCGCGACGGGTTCGACGGCCTCGACTACTTCCCGCCCGACGCCGACTACCGCGTTGAGGCGACCGTGACGGTCCACGACGACCCGGAACCGGTCGAGATGGAGACCACCGCGAGCAACCCCGTTCGATACCTCCGGGTCGTCACCTTCGCGTTCGAGGTCGACGGCGAGGAACACGCGCTCGCCGGCTACCGCCAGGAGGGCGAGGACGGGGCGATCTTCGTCCCCTTCCGCGATAAGACGACCGGCCAGCAGACGTACTACCAGGGCCGGTACATGGAGTTGGAGCCGGAGGGCGAGCTCGCGGACGGCGACGCCGTCACCCTCGATTTCAACCTCGCGTACAACCCCTTCTGCGCGTACAGCGAGACGTTCGCCTGTCCGCTCCCCCCCGAGGAGAACTGGCTGGAGATCGTCGTCCCGGCCGGCGAGCGGGCGCCCGACATCGAGTAAGGGACGACGGCTCGGAGCCGACGGCGTCGCGTCGCGGGAGCCGACGGCGTCGCGCTCGGAATCGGCGGCGACGCACTCGGAATCGGCGGCGACGCACTCGGAATCGGCGGCGACGCGCCTCGCGTCGCTCCGCATCCGCGACGGCGCTCACTCTCCGCGGTCGCGGATGACCATGACCTTCACTCGGTTGACCGCGTCGAAGTCGCGGAGCCGGTAGCTCAGGTCGCGCACGCGCGCCGCGTCGCCGCGGCAGAACAGCGATTCGAGACACCACTCTCCCTGATGGGTGTGGCTGGTGTTGAGTATCACGTCCTGATACGCGTGCTGGACGCCGTGGAGCTCCCGGATCACGTCGTGGTGACGGTAGTCGAAGCCGACGAGCGCGACCACCTCGCCGGTCATCGATTCGAGCCGCGCGTGCGACTCGACGTACTCCCGCATCGCCTCCCGGACCGCCCGCGACCGGTTGGCCATCCCCTCTTCCCGCCAGACGCGATCGAACTCGTCGCGGAGGTCCGCCGGCACGTTGACGCTCGTTCGCATAGGCTCGGGTTCGCCGCGCCCGCACAAGAGTCCCGAGTATTACGATCCGCCCGATCCGGTAGTAACAACCGTTATCGGCGGCTTCCCCGGAGTCGGCGGTAATGCTCCACGGCGAGGCGACCGGACTGCTCCTCGGGGCGATCGCGCTCGGCGCCGTCCACGGCGTCGAACCGGGCCACGGCTGGCCCGTCGCGGCCTCCTACGCCCTCGACCGAACGCACACGTGGACGTACGGGCTCGCGGCGAGCCTGATCATCGGCGTCGGCCACCTCGTGAGCAGTATCGCGATGGTGGGGGCCTTCTTCTACGCGAAGGGGTACTTCGAACTCACGCAGGTCAACCAGCCGATCACGGTGTTCGGCGACCTGCAGATCGGCGGTCCCGTCAGCCTCGTGGCCGGAGTCCTGCTCATCGCGCTCGGGATTCGGGAGTACAGGCACGGCCACGGGCACTCTCATGCGGGCGACCACGGCCACGGCCATTCTCACGGGGATGACCACAGCCATTCCCACGGGGATGATCACAGTCATTCCGACGGACACGGGCGTGCGAACGACCACGAGCACGACGACCACTCCCCCGCCGACGGATCTCCGACCGACGCCGCCGACCGCGGGCTCCTCGGGATCGCGTGGTTCGCGTTCGTGCTCGGATTCGCCCACGAGGAGGAGTTCGAGATCATCGCCCTGTGTGCGGGCTCGGCGTACTGCCTCGAACTGATGGCCGCGTACGCCCTCACCGTCATCGTCGGCATCGTCGGCCTGACGATGCTGTTGATCGCGGGCTACGAGCGACACGAGGAGCGGGTCGAACAGTACGCGCCGTACCTCCCGGTGTTCTCCGCCGTGGTACTCGTCGCGATGGGTCTCGGGTTCATTACCGGTCTGTTCTGAGCGGACGACTCACCGCTCGATCCGGTACGCAGAAGAAGAGGGAGGGCCGGTCGCGCCGCGTTACCGCTCTAACTCGACCGTCAGGTCGGTCGCGATCCACGCGTCCGTGTTCCCCTGCTCCGTGAAGACGGTTCGGTCGGGCGAGCAGCGACTCGCCGAAACGGTCGGCCGTGTGTCCGCCGACTTCTCGGCGCCGCGCTCGATCCGATCTCCAGTGCTCATTACCAACCCGTCAGAGGTACGGGGGGTTATAGGTTTCGGTCGACCTAAATCCGTTGTCTGAGACGACCCACGCCGGAACCGATGTCTCGGCGCATCAGTGCGTCGGCGCACAGCGCGTCGGCGGAACGCCGCGTCGACGCATCAGCGCGTCGCCGCATCGGTGCGATCGCGGCGAGGCGCGCTGGGACCGGAGCGCATTACCCGCCGGCGACCCTCCGGTCCGACGATGACCGATTCGCTCTTCGCGCCGCTCACGCTGCGCGACACCGAGCTCCGAAATCGCGTGATGCTGTCGCCGATGTGCCAGTACTCCGCGGACGAGGGATTCGCGAACGACTGGCACCGGATCCACCTGGGATCGCGCGCCGTCGGCGGTGCCGGCGTGGTGATGACCGAGGCGACCGCCGTCGAGGAGCGCGGTCGAATCACGCCGGGCTGTCTCGGGATCTGGTCCGACGAGCACGCCGAGGCGATCGCGCCGATCGTCGAGTTCGTTCGATCGCAGGGGGCGACGCCGGGGATCCAGCTGGCGCACGCCGGCCGCAAGGCCTCGCACCGGCCGCCGGCCGAGGGCGGCGACCCGATCCCCGCGGACGACCCCGTGGGCTGGGAGACGATCTCGGCGACCGACGACCCCTACCCCGACGGCGACCGCGCCGAGGGGAGCGAGCCGGCGGCGACCCGCCGAATGGACGGCGACGACGTCGCCGACGTGATCGAGTCGTTCGCCGACGCCGCGGCGCGCTCGCTCGACGCCGGCTTCGAGATCGCCGAGGTCCACGCGGCGCACGGCTACCTCCTCCACCAGTTTCTCTCCCCGGTCACCAACGACCGCGACGACGAGTACGGCGGGAGCTTCGAGAACCGGACGCGGCTCCTCCGCGAGGTCGTCGCGGCCGTTCGGGACGTCTGGCCGGAGGACAAGCCCGTGTTCGTCCGGATCTCCGCGACCGACTGGCTGCCCGACCGCGACTCGTGGGACGTCGACGACTCCGTGCGGCTGGCACCGCTGCTCGCGGAAGCCGGCGCCGACCTGATCGACGTCTCCGGGGGCGGCATTCACCCCGACCAGCGGCTGCCGGGGACGGGGCCGGGGTACCAGGTGCCGTACGCCGAGGCGATCCGCGAGGGAACCGACGTCCCCGTCGCCGCGGTCGGCGGGATCACCGAGCCGGCCCACGCCGACACCCTCGTCCGGAACGGGCGGGCCGACCTCGTCGCGCTCGGCCGCGAGCTGCTCCGGCACCCCTACTGGCCGCTGGAGGCCGCCCACGAGCTCGGCGCGGAGGTCGAGTGGCCGGTGCAGTATCGGCGCGGCCGGTTCGACTGAGGGCGACGCCCGGAATCGGATGAGGACCTCCCGCACACTGCGGGAAGACTTATTTCGCTCCCGGGAGCCGACCGAACATGGAGTACCGACCGTTCCCCGACGAGCGCGCCGACGAGTTCGGGGCGTTCATGCGGTACGCCTTCGCTCCCGCCGAGGGGCCCTACGACCCCGACGAGGCGGACGGCCACGACACGATCGCCGAGCGGCGTGGGCTCTTCGACGCGGCCGACGACCCCGTCGCGGTCTGCGCGCACCACTTCTTCGACCTGCGGATCCGCGGCGCCGACCGCGAGGTCGCCGGGCTCTCCGCGGTCGCCTCCCCGCCCGAACACCGGCGGCAGGGGAACGTCGGCCGCGTGCTCCGCGAGTCGCTCGCGGAGTACCGCGACCGCGGCGTCCACGTCTCGGTCCTGTGGCCCTTCGAGTACCGCTTCTACGCGGGTTACGGCTGGGCGACCGCGAGCCGCTACCGGAAGCTCGCCGCGCCGCCCGACCAACTCGGCTTCGTCGACGACCTGATCGCGACCGACGGCGACGCGGCCGGGACCTTCCGCCCGCTCGATGAGGGCGACCACGCGGCCGTCCGGCCCCTGCTCGCTGCGATGGCGGACCGCTACGACCTCACGATGGACTGGACCGAGGAGTGGTGGCGCGAGCGGGCCCTGCAGGGGTGGAAGACCGACCCGTTCGTCTACGGGTGGGAACGCGACGGTGACCTCCGGGGGCTCTGCCGGTACACCTTCGACGACGATCCGGACGACGGCGACGAGACCGTCATGCGCGTCTCCGACGTCGCCGTCGCGGACGAGGAAGCGTGGTTTCAGCTCCTGCGGTTCTGCCGCAACCACGACTCGCAGGTCGGCGAGGTCCGGATCCGGGCGCCGCCGGACGCGCCGCTCCTCGACCTCGTCGACGACCCTCGCGCGGTCGACTGCGAGATCGAGACCGGCCCGATGGTTCGGCTCGTCGACGTCGCCGCCGCCCTCGAAGCGCTCGACCCGGACGCCGCGACCGAGGCGACGGTCACGCTGGCGGTCGACGACCTCCTCGCGGCGTGGAACGACGCCGTCTTTCGCGTGACCGTCGCGGAGGGGACGGTGGCGGTCGAGCGGCTCGACGCCGAGCCCGCCGACGCGGACGCCGCCGTCGACGTCGGGGCCCTCTCGCAGCTGTACGTCGGATACCGGTCCGTCGACGAGGCGGTCCGGGCCGGCGGGCTCGCGGGCGGCGACGGTGGGGTCCCGCTCGGCGACGGCGTCGCCGCCGCCCTCCGGTCCCTGTTCCCGCCGCGGACGACGCACCTTCGGGAGGGGTTCTGAGCCGTCATCCGGCGGACCACGCGCCGGCCTCTCCGACTCACTGAGCGCCCGCGCCGGCCTCGCCGGCTCGCCGGCCGGGCTTTTTATTCGCAGGCCGCGTACCGTGAGGCATGAGTTCCCGCGACGACCGACGCGACGACGAGCTCGAGGAGCGCCTCGACGAGCTCGAAGACGTCCTGACCGAGCTCCGGCGCGACCTGCGGGAGTCCGAACGCGACCGCCGCGGGCCGCCGCGGCCGCCCCGGCTCTCCGAGCTGGTCCGGTTCACGGAGCAGTACACGATCCCGACGGTCATCGCGCTCCTCGAGACGACGATCAAGTCGCTCGAACTGCTCCAGGGGACCCTCCGGCTCGCCGACCCCGGACGGAGCCTCGCCGACGACGCCGGTACCACCGCCGACCGGCTCGCCGGCGTCCGCGACGGCGCGAGCGCGGGTCTCGCGCGGTCGCTCTCGGAGCTCCGGACGGCGCTCTCGGAGGCCGACCTTCCGGAGGAGACCGCCTCGCGCTCGATCATCGCCGACGCCCGCGACCTGACCGCCGAGATCGAGTCGCGGATCGAGGAGGGCCGCCGGGAGGCCGACGCCGCGCGGCGGTCGGACCGGCGCGACGACGCCCGGAGCGGCCGAGGGCGCGAGGGCTCCGACCGACGGGCGGGCGGTCGCGGCGAGGGCCCCGTCGGCGACCGCGGGATTCGGATCGACGTGACCGATCCGGACGCGGAGGACGACGGTGACGGCCGAGACGACGCCGAAGACGGTCCGGCGCCCGAGGTCGACGTCGAATCGGAACTGGAGTCGATCAAGCGGCAGATCGAGGGCGACGAGGCGGGTGGGGACGTCGAGGGGGGCGAAGCCGACGAAGATGCCGAACACGACGCCGACGACGCCGCGGGCCGTGACGAACACGATGACGCGACCGGCGACGGAAACGCCGCGACCGACTCCGACGCCGCGACCGACGCAGCCGCGGGTGACACCGAGACCGAGACCGACGGGGACGACGCCGACCGCGACGAGACCTGATCGGCTCGCTCGCCGCGCCGCTCCCGCCGTCAGTATTTAAAAGTCCGCGCCGAGCCGGTCGGCCACGCGCTCCGCGGAGTCGACGAGCAGGGCGTCGTCGTCGGTGAACACCTCCAGCGCGACGGTGCCGTCGAACCCGTCGAGCTCCGCCGCTACCGCTTCGTAGTCCACCTCGCCGGCGCCCACCGGGAGGTGCGTGTCCCCGCGGCGGCGCACGTCGTGACAGTGGAGGTGCGAGACGCGGTCCCCGTGCGCGCGGAGGAACCGGCCGATCGCCTTGTTTCCGGCCTCCATGTACGCGTGCCCCACGTCGAAGCAGATCGGGGTGTCGGTCTCGCGGGCCATCTCGCCGAGGACGGAGAGCTGGAGCCCCGCGTGCTGGTGGCCGACGTTCTCGACGACGACCTCGACGCCCGCCTCGCGGCCGGCGTCGGCGACGCGGCGGAGCTGCTCGGCGGCGACCTCGCGGAACTCCACGTCGTCGCGGTCGGCGGAGGTCGCGTGGATCACCGCCTTCTCCGCGCCGAGATCGCCGGCGGCCTCCAAGAGCCGCCGCTGGTAGGCGACGATGGCGTCGTTGACCTCGGGGACGTAGGTCGCCAGCCGCTGGCCGTACGGCAGGTGCACGAGCAGGTCGCGGCCGGCGAGCGCGTCGTCGAGGCGCTCGGGGTCGATCTCGCCGGGGACGAGCGTCGGCTCGCCGACCCCGAGCTCGCAGAAGTCGAACCGCGAGGGCGACGCCGCGAGGCGGTCGATGTCGTCGCCGACGGTGAGACCGATCTCCATGTCGGCGGTGGGTGCGGCGGTCGTATAAATGATGGCGCCGATTCAGCGGTCCTGTTGCGATCCAGTTGATAGCTATCTCCCTCGATCGCTCAGTACAGACGAACGCTGTATCATAACAAGTCGTCGTCTACTCAGGGTCTGTCAGAAACGTGCTGCTGAATATAGAGCGTACATACAGCAGGGCAACGCCGTCAGTGATCAGAGTCTGTGAAGACTTCCGTGGGCACCGGTTGGGAGGAGAGATGGGTCTGCTTGAATCCGGACTCGAATTTGAGACCGTATCCGACTAACCGATCTGCTCCGATATGCCCGGCCCAAATCAGTGCGACGAGCAGAGCTATTCGAATATCGGCATAGAATCCAAAACCACCGAGTACAAGCGGAAGCGTGTACGTGTGGACGATATTGTAGCTCAGACTGCCAACTTTTGGGCCAGCGAGATACCCGATCATAGACAGATCGGGAGCTAACGCCAGAACGATCAACAACCAAATTGACCCATCGAGTGTAAAATAACCCCATAGTGCGATTGTGAGCGCAGCCAGTCCCTCAACGCGCAAGAATACTCGTGGTTCCATACTATCTCTTCTTCCCGTGACATGAAAATATAGGTGGATAATTGCTGACTATGCGCCCTGTATGCAGCAGCGACTAAACGAACTGGCGAGCCCCTGTCAGTAGCGCCGTGACCGATTCAGAGGATGGGTCCATCATGCCCTGAGAACGATTCACATAAAAATCCTAATAACTCGGCAGCTTCAATCATTTTTGCCTGTTTTAGGCGGCTCGATTGGGTCACTCTCTACGCTCTTCCCTTCGTACGATACGTCGTCCCCTTCAGTCCATCCGAGCCTTCCAGCGGCTGTTCTTCGGCGTTCGGTGGCGTGAGAGAGCGTCCCCGCTTTCCCCAACCCGATCGGTGGCGCGTTATGATAGACGGTTTCGTACTCGCCCGCTCGCACCAGATATGTCTCATGCCAAATTCCGACATCGTCGCTCTCATGCATTTGCTCATTCATCCATTGCATTGCGGGAGCGTGCCGAGCGTCCGCATCGAGCGCGTACTCTCGCAAGTCCTCAAATGACCGCCAGTACTGGACGGATTCGTGGTTCCGGATTCCCAACTTTGTGTCGTGCGCTAGCAATCCACTCTCCGGGTCGGCCTCAAGCTCGTCAAGCATGCTCGGCATCGCTCGGATGACGGGGAGCCACTTGTGGATTTTCCAGAGTGTGTTCACCCGCATTCCGATCCGAAATACCACGAAGTCCCCGTCGATCTCCGCCGTTACCCGTTCGGTGTTGAGTGCTGTCATGCCTTCTCTCCTGTCGCGTTCGAGACGGACTGTCCGTGCAGCGAACGCTATCGAAACACTTCGATACGTGCTCTGTTAACAGTTACCGTGATACTTTGCACAAAAGAGCCAGTGACCCATTGTCGGTAATAGATACGCGCGTTGTATCTCGCACAGCTACCGGAACACATCTCTGAGCTGGTAGTATTCTCGACGGTCAGTACGCAGTCAGAGCCCAACGGCCGGCTCAGCGGGAACGGTACCGAAATGCGATTTTAACAGCCCCGATTCAGTCGTCGAGCGGGTTCTCGACGTCGATCTCGCCGGCGTCGATCTCCGCCTCGACCTCGCGGGCGGCCGTCACCATGTTCTCCGTCTTCCCGTACGCGATCTCGCGGGGGAGCAGCTTCAGGCCGCAGTCGGGCGAGATCGTGAGCTTCTCCGGCGGAACGACGCGGAGGCCCTGTCGGATGTTCTCCTTGATCTCCTCGACCGGCTCGACCTCCGCCGTGTGCGCGTCGACGACGCCGAGCGCGAGGTCGGGCTCGAACTCGGGGTCGGTGAACGTCGGGATCTGCTCGAAGTCGCCGTTACACAGCTCGACGTCGAACTCGTCGATCGGGTAGTCGTTGATCTCGGGGTAGATCCGCGAGTAGTCGCCGTAACAGACGTGGAGGCCGATGCGGACCTCCTCGTCGATACCCGAGACGATGCGTTCGAGCGCCTCGCCGACGATGGCGTGGTCCTCTGGCGTCGTCGCCAGTGCGGGCTCGTCGATCTGGATGTAGCGCGCGCCCGCCTCGACCAGCTTCTCGACCTCCTCGTTGACGAGGTCGGCGAGGTCGTAGACGAGTTCCTCGGTGGAGGGGTACGCCTCGTTGAACGCCCAGAAACCGAGCGTGTACGGTCCCGTGATAGGGACCTTTACGGGGCGCTCTGCGACGTTCGAGGTGAAGTCGAACTCGTCGACGAGCCACGGCTCGTCGTACTCGACTTCTTCGACGACGGACGGCTTGTCGAAGTAGTTGTGGCCCCACACCTTCACCGGCCCGTTGAACTCGTAGCCGTCGATGCGGTCGGCGAAGAACTCCACCATCTCGTTGCGGCGCATCTCGCCGTCGACGACCGTGTCGAGCCCGGCGCGCTCGTGTTCGTGCGTGATGAGTCGACAGGCGTCGTCGTGAGCCTCTTCGAGGTCGCCCTCGTCGAACTTCGAGTCCGGGTCCTCGACGAGTTCGTCGGCGCGGTTCAGCCACTTCGGCTTCGGGTACGAGCCGACGACGGTCGTCAGCAGGAACGTGTCGTTCGGGTGGTCGTTCGGGCGGAACTGTTCGCGGTTCGCTTCGGGAGTTCGGACCATTAGTCGAGCACCTCCGCGGCGGCGGCCAGCGTGTTCAGCTTCGCGCGGTACTTGTTGGCGGGCAGGTAGAACAGCTCCGTATTAGGGGTGAGATACGTCCGGTCGAATCCTTCGGCGGGGATCTGCGATTCGAACCAGTCGACGCGCTCCGCGACCGTCTCCGGTTCCTCGACGAGCGTGTTCTGGCCGTCGACCAGCCCGAGCGCGAGCGAGTCGGTGGAACCGAACTCTTGGACGTTGTACACCGTGTCGTCGCGGTCGCCGGCGACCAAGTCGAGCCCGAGCGCGTCCGCGCCCGCCTCGTCGACGAGGTGCGCGTACAGCTTCTCACCGAGCGCGCCGTACGAGGTCTGGACGACCACGTCGGCGTCGGTCGCGTCGGCGACCGTCGCGATTGCGTCCGTCGCGGTCGACTCCTCGCCCTCGGCGGGCGGGTTCGTCACGAGCGACGGCTCCAGAAGGAACAGCGTCTCGTGGGCCGGGAACGCCTCTACCTCTCCGGCGAGGAACTCGGCGATCGCGGCCTGGAACGCGGCCTCGTCGCCGTAGTACTCGTCGCTCGCGAGGTCGGCGAGCGAGTAGGGACCGGGAAGCGTCGCGGCGAGTGGGGCCTCGCCGTCGAGGAGTTCGGTCGCCGCCTCCAGTTCGCGAGCCACGTCGCCCGAGAAATCGAGGTCGTCGACCACGCGGGGGTCGCGGTAGAAGTTGTTGTTGTCGTAGTACCGCACGATTCCGCCGGTCTCGACGCTGTCGTGGACCGTCAGCGGGTGCGCGATCATGTCGTCCCAACGCCCCTGCCCCTCGACCACGCGGTCGAGGTCGGCGTCCAGTTGGTCCTCGACGTACTCCGCGCGGACCTCGTCGTACTGCTCGACGATCGCTTCGCTCTCGTCGCCGCTCAACAGGTCACCCTTCTGGTGGCCCTTGAGGTCGGAGAGCGTCTCCTTCGCCCAGTCCGGGAGCGGATACAGCCCCGGCGTGGCCGCGACACGTTCAGTCATCACCAGAGGTTCGATATGCCGTCGTATAATATTTGCTAATACGTTTTATGCTTATAAGTAATATAGTGCAGATAAAACCCGACCTACTTCTGCCGCAGCGCGAGCACCGAGAGGGTCTCGAACGGGAACGAATCCTCGACGACGACCTCGTGAGCGAATCCGGCCTCGTCGACCAGCGCGAGTACTTCCTCGTACCCCGTCAGCGAGGAGACGAGCAGTAGCACGACGCCCCCCGGTGCGAGGATGCGCCCCACGTCCGCGAGGAACGGTTCGATCAGTTCACGACCCGACTCGCCGCCCGAGAGCGCGTGCTCCATCCAATCGTCCCACTCGTTGTCGGGGTCGGTCGGGAGGTACGGCGGGTTGAAACAGACGGTGTCGAACGCGTCCGCGCGGAACGGCGCACAGAGGTCGGCGACGACCCCCTCGACGCCGCGGTCGCGAGCCTGCCGCGCCGCGTGCGGGTTGAGGTCGCTGCCGACCACGTCGAGGCCTCGCTCCGTCGCGACCTGCGCCGCGACCCAGCCCGAGCCGGTGCCCACCTCTAACACGCGACCGTGTGCGGTCTCGACCGCCGCCTCCGCGAGGAGTCCGGAGTCCTCGGCGGGCTGGTAGACGACCGCCTCGTCCACCCCGCGCCGCGCCGCGAGGTCGTCTGCGGTGTCGTCGCTCATTGCTCGGCCCCCTCGTCGTCGCTTCGACTCTCCCCACCGTCGCTGTTACTCTCTCCGCCGTTGCTCTGGCTCCGCCCGCCTCGCGTCGCCGCCCGTCCCTCGACCGACGCGTCGAGTTGCGGCCCGCTCGTGTCGTCCGTCCGCGCGGAGAGCGTCTGCTGCGGGAACGGGATGACGATTCCCTCGTCTTCTAGCACAGTCTTGATTGCGCCCATCGCGGCGGTCTGGGTCCGCCAGCGCTTCCGCATGCTCGGGTTTCGGATCCAGTACCGGACGCCGAGAACGATCGCCGAGTCGTCGAACCGCTTCGTCACCACGTCCGGTTCGGGCATCGCGGCCACGTCGTCGACGTCGGCGACGACCTCTTCGATCACCGCCGCCGCGTGCTCGACGTCGGTCGCGTAGTCGACGCCGACTTCGACCTCGATCCGGAGGCGGTTCCGGCGCGACCGGTCGATGATCGAACCCGCCCGCACGTCGTCGTTCGGGAGCGTGATCATCTCTCCGTCGAACGACCGAAGGCGAGTGCTCATGATCGAAATCTCCGTGACGGTCCCCTCGTGGTCGCCGACCTCGACCCAGTCGCCGACCTCGAACGGCCGGGAGAACATCAGCACGAACCCGGCGAGCACCGCGCCGAGCGTCTGTCGGGCCGCCATCCCGACCACGATTCCCAAAAAGCCCGCCCCGACGAGCAGGCCGCCGACGTTGTCGGTGAACAGCCCGACCACGACGAGCAGCGCGAAGGTGTACACCGTCAGCTGCGTGAGCCGCCGGATCACCTCCTCTTGGTGGTCGGTGAGAATGGTGCTCTCGGCTGATATCTGGCGGATGACGCCGCCGAGGAAGTCGGTGAGCGCGTAGGCGCTCGCCAACAGCACGACGGCGAGCACGACGTTCGACAGCTGATCCGTGATCGCCGCCGCCTCGAAGGCGTTGACGAGCGCGCCGCTCCGGTCCCAGACCACGAGCAGCGAGAGCGCCCCGACGGCGGTGGCGGCACCGACGGACGTCGAGAGCAGCAGGCGTTGGGTCGAGGATAGCTCCTCGTCCCGCCGCTTCACCCACGCCGTGAACGCTCGCACGGCGAGGACGGCGGCGACGATCAGCACGGAGGCGATGCTGCGCCGCACGTTCTCGGTCAGGGTGCCGTAGAGGTCGCCGACGGTGCCGATCGCGTCGCCGCCGGTCAACAGCTCCGGAAGCGACGCGATGGGGGACGCCCCGACCGCGAGGACGAGGTCTGCGAGCGTCATCCGCGCGCTCACACCTCGGTCGGTGAGCCGTGCTGGCGGGCCAGTTCGGCCAGCGCCGCGAACGCGGTCGGATCGAGCTTTCCGGGTCGCTGGCGGAGCAGATCCTCGTCGGCGGCCTCGACGACGGCCTCGGGCGCGTCGAGCCCGGAGATGTGGCCCGTGTTCCGGATCGCGTTCCGCACCGTCTTGCGCCGCTGGGTGAACAGCGCCTTCACGAATCGAAGGAAGAAGGCCTCGTCACCGACCGTATAGTCGGGGTCTCGGGGCGTACACCGGACGATGGCGCTCTCGACGGCCGGCTGGGGGTCGAACGCCTCCTTCGGGACGCGCTCGACTATCTCGACGGCGGCGTAGTGCTGGGCCGAGACGGAGAGGCGGCCGTACTCCGACTCGCCCGCGGACGCCACCATCCGCTCTGCGAACTCGGCCTGAAACATCAACACGAGCGGCTTGCCCTCGGGGAGCAACCGGAAGGCGATCTCCGAGGAGACGCCGTACGGGAGGTTGGCGACGCAGGCGGTAAAGGGCGGGAGGTCGACGTCGAGCGCGTCGCCCTCGATCACGTCGAGGAGGCCGTCGTCGACCGCGGTCGCGAACTCCTCGCGGAGGAACGCGGCGAAGGTCCCGTCGCGCTCGATCACGGAGAGGTGGCCGGGGGCGTCGTCGGCAGCAACCGTCGCCAGCAGTCGGTCGGTGAGCGCGCCCGCACCGCCGCCGATCTCCAGTAAGTGGCTCGTGTCGGCGTCCTCCGGGAGGTAGCCTGCGATTCGGTCGAGCACGCGGTCGTCGACGAGGAAGTGCTGGTCGCGGTCGGGGTTCGCGCGCTCCCCGGCCCGCCGCGCGAGGGCGTCGGGATCGCGGTCCCCGTACGCCGCGGCCTCACCCGTCGATAGGTCGGTCATGGCCGCGATAGGCCGGCGTTCCGGGTAAAAGTCCCGTTTCGAGGCTCACTCTTCGCGGCCGGCGAACGTCCGGTACTTCAGGTCGTCCTCGCGGATCTCCTCGACGATCCGCTCGACGATCACCTCCCGCGGGCGATGGAGTCCCGAGACGCGCTCTGACACCTCTTCGAAGCTCTCGAAGGGGCCGCGCTTGCGCTCGTCGAGGACGTTGTTCCGGAGCTGTTTGCCGACCCCGGGGAGGAGGTTGAGCTGATGGAGCCGGAGCGTGATGGGGCCGGCCTCGTTGTAGAACTCGACGAAGCGCCGCTCGTCGTCGTCGACGATATCCTCGACCGCGTACTCCACCTCCGCGGCCGCGTTCCGGGTGAGGTCGTCGTACGACACCTTGCGGTATCGGCCGACCGACGGCCCGTCGAGCCCGATCCGGTCGCTCACGGACACGTCGGCCTCGTCGTCGAGCGTGAGTTCGTACAGCTGGAACGAGTTGGCCCCGAGACCGTACGCCACCGGCGACTTCCGTGACGGGGGTCGGTCGTCGTCCGGTCGCCCGTTCGGTAACACGTCGAGCAGGACGGCCGAGGGGCCGTCGTCGGCGTCCGCCGCGTCGGGCGCGTCCGTTTCGGGATCGCTCATACTCGATTTATCGCCCCGAACAGTGAAAAAACCGCTGCCGCGCCGACTTATCGCGAGAACTCGATCGCGGCGCCCTGCCCGAATCCGACACAGAGGGTCGCGAGCCCGCGGTCGGCGTCGCGTTTCTGCATCTCGTGTAGCAGCGTCACCGGGAGTCGCGCGCCGGAGGCACCGAGCGGGTGCCCGATGGCGATAGCGCCGCCGTTGACGTTGTACTGCTCCTCGTCGATGCCGAGTTCGCGCCGCGAGTACTCGCACTGGGAGGCGAACGCCTCGTTGAGTTCGACCAGATCGTAGTCGTCGATGGTCGTCCCCGCGCGGTCGAGCAGGCCCCGCGTCGCGGGCACCGGACCGATCCCCATCACGGTCGGGTCGACGCCGGCGACGTTGTTCGTGCCGACCTCCGCGAGCACGTCGAGCCCGTGGTCCTCGGCGAACGCCTTGCTCGTCACCAGCGTCAGCGACGCGCCATCGGAGATCTGCGAGGAGTTCCCGGCCGTGACGGTCCCATCGCCCGTGAACGCGGGCGAGAGCCCGGCGAGTGTCTCGGCCGTCGTGTCCGGGCGGATCCCCTCGTCTTCTTCCACGAGTCCGTCCGGGGTCTCGACCGGAACGATCTCGTCGTCGAATCGGCCGGAGTCGGTCGCCTCGGCGGCGCGCTGGTGGCTCCGGGCCGCGTACTCGTCTTGCGCTTCGCGGCTCACGTCGTACTCTTCGGCCACCTTCTCGGCGGTCATTCCCATCTGCAGTTGGAAGATGTTGTACTGCTCTGAAAGCTCCGGGTGGAGGTGTTGGTAGGAGTCGCCGTCCATCGGGACGCGGCTCATGTTCTCGACGCCGCCGGCGACGATGCAGTCGCGGTTCCCCGCCGCGACGGCGTCCGAAGCAGAGATGATCGCCTGCATCGAGGAAGCACACCAGCGGTTGATCGAGGTCGCGGGCACGGACTCGCCGAGGTCCGAGAGCAGCGCGATGACGCGGGCGACGTTGTTGTCCTGTTCGGTGCGCTGTTGCGCGACGCCCCACATCAGGTCGTCGACGTGGTCGCTCGTCAGCCCCGTCTCCGCGAGCGTGTGGTCGATGAGCGTCGTCGAGAGGTCCTCGCTGCGGACGTCCTCGTAGACGCCTCCGTCTCTCCCCTGCGGCGTTCTGTAGGCGGCGGCGATGACCGGTGTCGTCTTGTCTGTCATGAACGATCACAGGCCGGTCGTACATTTAAATGGCCGTGGAACCGGTGGAAATCTGACCGGAGTTTACGAGTTACTTGATCCGTCGGAACTCACGAGACGTGACCTTCCGTGACGCTGCTGAATACCGCACGCGAATCGGTCAGGTTAATCATCTCTATCGGCGCTCTGAGCCGGCACGGACTATCGTGACGCCGCTCAGCCGCGAATGAGTCGGCAGTATGGACTGTCTCAGGGATCGACTGGTGGCGACTCACGTATCCGGAGCACCGGCAATATTATGCTTGGTACTGTCTAACAGACATGTGCCTATGTCGAAACAACTCAACTGCATCGTGGAGGGCTGTGACGCAACAATCGAGGCGGAGAGCGAGGCGGAGGTCATGTCTCAGGTCGAAGAACACGCATCGAGTGCCCATCCCGAGTTGGAACTCGATGAAGAGATGGTACAGACCGTCAGGGACCACATCCAGGACGTGTAGCTCCCACCCCGAACACGCCCGGAGCGTTCTGGTGGTCCCCTCTGTATTGCAGCACGTCCCGACTAACGAGCACCGACGAACGAATCTAACAGAGCCTTTTTCAGGTGTGTATGCGAGTTGCTGCCATGGTAACTGATAGGGTCGTCGAGTCGGTCGAAAGCCGCCGAAGCCACCTCACGGACCTCGCACTCGACATCTGGGAGCATCCGCAGACCGCGTTCGAGGAGACGTACGCCGCCGGCCGACTCGTCGAAGCACTCGACGAGCGAGGGTTCGAGGTCGACGTCGGCGTCGGCGGCATCGAGACCGCGTTCGTCGCCCGGTACGGCGACGGCGACCCGGTCGTCGGAACGATGGGGGAGTACGACGCGCTCCCGGGGCTCTCCCAGCGCGTGAGTGCGACCCGCGACCCGGTCGAACAGGGCGGAAACGGCCACGGCTGTGGACACAACCTCTTCGGCGTCGGGTCGCTCGGTGCCGCTTTCGCGGTCGCCGACCTGATCGACGAGGGTGTCGACGGTACCGTCGTGTACGTCGGAACCCCGGCGGAGGAAGCCGGTGCTGGAAAGATGTACCTGGCCCGTGCGGGCGTGTTCGACGACATCGACGCGGTCGTCTCGTGGCATCCTGGCTGGTTCAACGCGCCCACGAAGGCGTCGTGTCTCGCGGTCGACGCCTTCGAGGTGACCATGCAGGGAACCTCATCGCACGCCGCCGCCGCCCCCGAGGCCGGTCGAAGCGCGCTCGACGGGATCCAACTGCTCAACACCGGCGTCGAGTACATGCGCGAGCACGTCCCCGACCCCGTTCGACTCCACTACGTGATCACCAACGGCGGCGACGCTCCCAACGTCGTGCCGCCGGACGCGACCGCGGAGTACCTTATCCGCGCCCCGAGTCGCGACCTCGTCGAGTCCGTGAGCGACTGGTTCCATCGCGCCGCCGACGGCGCCGGACTGATGGCCGACGTCGACGTCGAGATCACGCAGCTGAGCGGGATTTACGGCGTGCGAGCGAACGAGACGCTCGGCGACGCCATCTACGAGACGATGGCCGAAATCGGACCCTTCTCCGTCTCAGACGAGGCGTTCGCGGCGGAACTGCGCGAGTCGCTCGGGGACGTCTCCGATGCGCTCGAGGAACTCCCGCCGTCGGTCCGGGACCGCGCCGCCGATCGGTCGTACTTCACCGATCCGATCGAGGCACCGGACGCCGGAAAGGTCGGTGCCTACTCGACGGATTCCGGTGACGTGAGTCAGGTCGTGCCGCTCGGTCGGATGCGCACCGCGACGTGGCCCGTCGGTACGCCGGCCCACTCGTGGCAGGCCGTCGCCGCCAGCGGCGCGACCGGCGTGGACGGCATGCTGTACGCCGCCAAGTCCATCGGCGGAACGCTGGGTCGGCTGCTTACAGATTCCGACCTGCTCGCCGACGTCGTCGACGAGTTCGAGCGGCAGGGCGGCGCTGACGGATACGCCTCGCCGATGCCGGACGACGCGGATCCGTACGAACTGCTCGGCATCGAACGACCGACGTTCGACCCGAGAGGCAACTCAAAAGGCGGTTCTCCGGGCGCGGAGGCCGACGACGACTGAGCCGCGCTCAGGCATCCTCTCAACTCCTCGTTGTTCGACGGCCGCACACCGCTCATCCTGTTCGATTTATGTTAACGAGGCCGAGTCGACCGTCAGGGACGACTACACGGACGCTGTTCGGCGCGTCGTTCGTGCCGGCGTCGATGCACTCCAACAGATTCGGATTACTCTGAGAGAAGTGACTCGCCGGTCATCTCCGTCGGCCGATCTAGCCCGATCAGATCCACGAGCGTCGGGGCGATGTCGCAGAGCGATCCCCCCTTGCGGACCGTCTGTCCGCCGTCGTCGCCGTCGGGAGTAAGGTAGACGAACGGGACTGGATTGAACGTGTGTGCGGTGTGGGGCTCCTCCGGGGTGCCCATGTCGTCGGCGTTGCCGTGGTCGGCCGTCACGAGTGCGTGGCCGCCCGCGTCGGCGATCGCATCGAGGAGCCGACCGAGCTGCGCGTCGACCGCCTCGACGGCCGCGACCGCGGCGTCGAAGTCGCCGGTGTGGCCCACCATGTCCGGGTTTGCATAGTTGAGGACCATCAGGTCCGGGTCGTTGTCGTCGATGATTCTGATCGCCTCGTTCGTGAGCTCCGGCGCAGACATCTCCGGCTGCTGGTCGTAGGTGGGGACATCGGGGCTTTTCACGATCTTGCGCAGTTCGCCGTCGAACGCCACCTCGCGGCCGCCGTTGAGGAAGTAGGTCACGTGCGGGTACTTCTCCGACTCGGCGATCCGGAGCTGGGTGAGCCCCGCGTCGGCGACGACCTCGCCGATCGTGTTCTCGGGAATCTCCGGCGGAAACGCGACCGGGAAGTCGAACGTCTCGTCGTACTCGGTCATCGTCGTCAGCCTGATCTCGGGCTGGTCGGCCTCGAACGTCCACTCGGGCTGCATCCCGGTGAGCAGCCGAACGAGTTGGCGGGCGCGGTCAGCCCGGAAGTTGAAGAATATCACGGCGTCGCCGTCGGCGAGGGCGGGTGCCTCGTCGACGAGCGTGGGCTCGATGAACTCGTCGGTCTCGTCGCGAGCGTGGGCCGCCGTCGCGGCCTCGACCGCGGTCTCGGCCCGATGTGGCGCCTTGCGCTTGACGATGGCATCGTACGCCTTCCGCGTCCGCTCCCAGTTCTCGTCGCGGTCCATCGCGTGGTACCGGCCCGTGACGGTCGCGACGCTCCCGGTCTCACGCTCGGTGGCCTTTGCCTCCACCTCGGCGAGGAATTGGTCGGCGATCTCCGGAGCCGTGTCGCGGCCGTCGGTGAACGCGTGCGTGGTCGCCGGCACGCCGGCGTCGGCCGCGGCGTCGATCAGCGCGAGTAGGTGCTCGACGTCGGAGTGGACGCCGCCGTCGGAGACGAGGCCCATGAGGTGGACCCGCCCGCCGGTCGATTTCGCGTGTGACAGTGCACCCGCGATGGCGTCGTTGTCCGAAAGCGATCCCGCGGCGAGCGCGTCCGTGATCCGGGTGTACGCCTGCTTGACAACCCGGCCGGCACCGATGTTCAGATGGCCGACCTCTGAGTTCCCCATCTGTCCCTCGGGGAGGCCAACGTGCCGCCCGTGAACGACGAGTCGCCCGTTCGCGCCGCGCTCGCTCGCGTCGTCGAACGTCGGCGTGTCGGCGGCCGCGACCGCGTCACGGCCGGCCGGTCGACCCGAGGGATCGACCGTCTCGCCGGTTTCGTCGTCGCCCGCACCACCGCCACCCGCACCGCGTCCGAGCCCCCAGCCGTCGAGGACGATAAGCGCCGTTTCCATACCGCCTCGTTCCCGGCGGCGGGGTAACTACTCTTCGCTCCGCGCGACGTTTCCACGTCCTCCCGCGTTCGTTTGGCGTGGCTCTCCGAACAACCGTCACAGAAATTCTCTCACCAATCGTCACATAACTCCCACACGACGTGGACCCGAGAAGCGAACGACGATCGGTCGGCCCGCCCTCCGGAAGTCAGCCTTTTATATAATCGGCGCTAACCATACGTTAATGGACTCCGCGGTACTGCTCGATCTCCTCGGCAACGAGAACCGGCGGCGCATCCTCCGGCTCCTCGCCACCAAGCCCTGCTACGTCACGGAGATTTCGGAGTACCTCGACGTGAGCCCGAAGGCGGTCATCGACCACCTGCGGAAGTTAGAGGAGGCGGGCCTGATCGAGTCGACGACCGACGACCAGCGCCGGAAGTACTTCCGGATCTCTCGGAGCCTCAGGCTGGAGGTAAGCGTCTCGCCGTACGGATTCGGTGCCAAGAGCGCCTATCCTGCCAAGAACAGCCTCGACATGTCCGGACGGTGTCCTCACCTCACCCTCGAGATTCCGGACGGCTCTAGCTCGTCGAACGACGTCGCCGACCTCGCGGAAGAGTACGCTCGCCTCCAGGACCTCGACCGCGAACTCTCGCTGGCCCAGCGGTGGGTGCAGGGTCGAGTCGAAGACGCGCTCGCGAAGATCGAAGAACGGCTCGGCACCGAAGCCGACAGTCGGTTTTACGCTGCGATCCTCGCCGCGGTGACCGAGACCGACGGCACCCCCGCGTCCGTGGCCGACGAGGTCGGTGCCCGCGAAGAAACCGTCGCCGACGCGCTGGGCCGCCTCGCCGACGTCGGCGTCCTCGCGCATGAGGCCGACGACGCCGACCGCTACCGGATCCGCTAGCTCGGCGACGCGTCGGTCCACACGCGACGACTCGCCCGGACCCTCCCAGCACGTCCGGCCGCTTCCGGAACCTTTTGAACTGCGCCCTGAGGAGGAGGCGTGTGAGCCGAGCACGGAACCTCGCGCTGTTCTTCGTCCTCGCCGCCGTCTGGGGCTCCGCGTTCATGGCGATCAAGGCCGGGCTGGCGTACTTCCCGCCGGTGTTGTTCGCGGCGCTCCGGTACGACGTCGCGGGGGTTATCATGCTCGCGTACGCGGCGTACGTCGTCGACGACCCGATCCCCCGCGGCCGAGACGAGTGGGCCGTCGTCGCGGTCGGCGCGACGCTGATCATCGCCGCCTATCACGCGTTCCTCTTCATCGGCGAGACCGATCCGGCCGTGACGAGCGCGGTCGCGTCCGTGATCGTCAGCCTCTCGCCCGTGTTGACGACCGTCTTCGCGCGCGCCTTCCTCCCCTCCGAGCGACTGACCGTCGTCGGCGTGATCGGACTCCTCGTGGGGCTCGTCGGCGCGGTCGTGTTGGCCGCGCCCGACCCCGCGAACCTGACCGGCGGCGGGACGGTCGCGAAGTTCCTCGTTCTGCTGGCGGCGGCCTCGTTCGCGCTCGGGTCGGTGCTCACCCGCGCGTCCGACGCCGACATCCGGATCGAGACGATGGAGGCGTGGTCGATGCTCCTCGGCGCGCTGCTGATGCACGTCCTGTCGGTCGGCCTCGGCGAGTCGGTCGCCGCCGTCTCGTGGACGACGGAGGGTATCCTCGCGCTGGCGTACCTGTCCGTCGCCGCCAGCGGGCTGGGCTTTCTCATCTACTTCGACCTGCTCGAGCGACTCGGCCCCATCGAGATCAATCTCGTCTCGTACGTCGCCCCGATATTCGCCGCGGCCTCCGGCTGGCTGTTCTTAAACGAGGGGATCACGCCGAACACCGTCGCCGGCTTCCTGATCATCTGTGCCGGCTTCGCGCTGGTGAAGCGGGCGGCGATCCGCGGCGCGCTCCGCGAGTACGCCATCGCCGGGTGATATCGTCACCGCGGTCCGCCTTGCCGGGGCAGTGCCCCCGGCGGCCGTTGGTGCCGTCGGCGATGCGAGCGCGACGCTGTCGGGCGACTGATCGACCGACTGATCGACTGATCGAGTAGCCGGGCGGGAGACTGCGAGGTGCGTCGGTCGGCGACCGCCCGAACTCAGTAGTCGTCCGGGTCGGGGTCGAATCGGTCGCCGTACTCGCGGACCGGGTCGACCGGTCGGCCGTCGTCGGTCTCCGGCGCGACGTAGTCGATGAACGCCTCGACGTCCGGCTCGCGGACGGTGACCTCGACGTCGATTTCGCCGAGTTCGTCCGACTCGCCCACCGCGAAGTTCACGATACCTTCGAACGCCGCCTGCTTTTTTAAGGAAAACGAGAATCCCTCGTCGGTGCTGTTGCGCAGGAAGACGCGGCGCGCGGTGTCGAGGATTTCCTGCTCGTGGAGCACGTCGGAGAAGGCGTCGAGGGTGTGCGCCTCCGCGACGAGTCGCCCGTCCTCGTGGACCGGCTCCGCGTCGGGGAACACGTTCCGCACCGCGTCGTCGACCCGGTCGGTCACCTCGGTGTCGTGGACGGGGACCTCGATCCGCACGTCGATGCTGTAGATCACGCGCCGTCACCTCCGGCGTTCGTGGTCGCTCTGGACGCGGACTCTCCCTCGTCGACGCCCAGCACCTCGCGGACGCGAGTCCGGAACGCCGCGAGCGTCCCCGTGTTGTCGATTTCGACGTCGGCCCGCTCTAAGGTGTCGCCGAGGCCGAGTCCGATCTCTCGCTCGTCGCGCTCGCGGAGGGCCTCGAGGTCGGAGTCGGAGTCGTCGCGGCCTCGGTCGTCGAGGCGCTCGGCGCGCAGTTCGAAGGGTGCCCGGATCGCCACGAGGATGAAATCGTCGCCGAAGGCGTCGCGGAAGCGCTCCAGTTCGACGGTGGAGCGCAGACCGTCGACGAGGACGGCGTCGCGGTCGTGCTCCGCGGCGGCCTCGCGGATGTGCGGGAGCGTGCGGGCGGCGATGGCGTCGTCACCCTCCTCCTCGCGGAGCGCCTGTGCGATCCGCCCGTGGTGCTCGGCGGGGTCGAGTCCGCGGCGGCGGCACTCCGCTCGGATCACGTCGCCCATCACGACGACCGGGATGTCGGCCGCCTCGGCCACGTTCGCCGCCTCCCCCTTGCCGCTTCCGGGGAGCCCGACGGTTCCGATGACGTTCATTGGCGCGGAGTAGTCCCGTGCCGGACTTAGGTCTGCTGTTGACGCCGGCCGACGCGAACCGTCGGCGTTTTTTATATCGGGCGGTAGAGGATGAAGCGAGGGCACGTAGCTCAGCCAGGATAGAGCGTCGGACTTCTAATCCGATGGCCGTGGGTTCGAATCCCATCGTGCTCGTCATCTCCGAGCAACGCGAGGAGTGACGACACAGGCGTTCGAACCCTGGGAGTCGCAGCGGCCGAGCGAAGCGAGGCCGACCGTCTCCCTCTGGTTCGAATCCCATCGTGCTCGTCAGCCTGCTCTTCGTCCCAGCCTGCTCTTCGCCCCAGCCCGCTCTTCGTCTCAGAAAGCCTCAATCCGCCGCGCTCGGCGTCCCGAGATACTCCTCGTTGAGTTCGTACTCGCCCTCGTCGTTCTCGATCAGGTACTCGCCGTAGTAGGGGACGCGGTTGGCGACGACGGTTTCGAACGCGTCCGCGATCTCCTCGCGGCTCATCTCGCCCATCGACCGGAGGTCGTCGTTGCGGTTGAGACAGCCTTTTAAATATCCTTCGTGGGTGACGCGGACGCGGCCGCAGTTCGCGCAGAACGACTCGTTCTCGACGGGGTCGACGATTTCGACCATGCCGCCGCCCTCGCCGTCGGCGTCCTCGCCGACGTAGTAGCGTCGCCGGTCGTGCATCTCGCGGCGTTCGACTCGGTCCGCCTTCTCGGCGAGCCAGTCGTGGACGCGCCCGATGTCGATGTTCCACTCCGGCTTCCCGGTGAGTTCGGGCATGTACTCGATGAGCTGGAGCTGGAGCCCCTCGTTTTCGGCCACGTGGTCGACCATCTCCTCGACGTAGCCGGCGGTGTGCGTGAACACGACCATGTTGAGCTTCACTGGGTCGAGGCCGGCGTCGACGGCGGCCATGACGCCTTTCAACACCTGCTCGTACGCGCCGGACTTCGTCACCTCCGCGAAGTCGTCCGGATCGAGCGCGTCCTGCGAGACGTTTACGCGGTCGAGACCGGCCGCATTCAGGTCCTCGGCGCGTCCGGGGAGGAACGTTCCGTTGGTCGTCATCGACACCTCCATCGAGTCGGGCGTGCGCTCGATTATCTCTTCGAGGTCCTGTCGGAGCATCGGCTCGCCGCCGGTGAACTTCACCGAGTCGACGCCGTACCCTTCGACGACCTCCAGGAACCGCACCACGTCGTCGGCGCTCATCTCGTCCTCGCTCGGTTCCATCGGGCCTCTCGTGTCGCCTAACCCTTCGTTGTGACAGTAGACGCAGTCGAAGTTACAGCGGTCGGTGAGCGAGATCCGAACCCCCGTCACCTCTCGGCCGAAATCGTCCGCGAGTGGCCCAGTCATGCCACAAGAGAGCAGGCGGGATCGCTTAAACATCTGGGTCGATCGTGACTGTACGAAACGATCACCAGTTACGTCCGCCGCACTGAACCCGAGAGATGTCGTCGCTCAGATCCTGACTCTGAGCCCGTCGCTCGCGACCTCGACGTCGCCCTCGAACCCCGCCTCGCGGACGCTCCGGGCCATCTCGCGCTCTCGGCCGCCCGTGTGCGGGTAGAGGTGTGACAACAGCAGCGTGTCGATATCGACGCCCGCGAGCGACGCCCCCAGTTGGGTCGGGTTCGGGTGGTTCGACACGTCGGTGCCGTCCGGGAACGAGCAGTCGTGAACGAGCACGTCGCTCCCGTCGGCGAACGACGCCATCCCCGCGAACGCCTCCGTGTCGCCCGACAGCGTCAGCGGGCCGTTCGCGGGGTCGCCGTCGGCGCTCGGCGGCGAGAACCGGTACGCCAGCCCGTCCATCGAGTGTCGGGTCTCGCGCGCGGCGACGTCGAATCCGGCCGCCGCGAACGGCTGTGACGCCGACACCTCTCTGACCGCCAGGTCGACCCGACCGTCGAGGTACGCGTGGACGTCGAGGAGGCCGTCGACGAGCGATTTCGTCCCCGCGGGACCGACCACTTCGAGGTGTTCCTCGCCCGCCAGCCAGCGGGCCTTCAGCAGCGGGAGCAGCGCCGCGACG
>Ga0136589_1000267_pt1 | contig 27427 bp, 26 predicted proteins | sample AntRauMFilla3764_FD_104640 | JGI IMG/M metagenome (GOLD analysis project Ga0136589, IMG submission 104640) | Saline lake microbial communities from Rauer Islands, Antarctica - Metagenome Filla 3 #764 | ecosystem: Environmental > Aquatic > Non-marine Saline and Alkaline > Saline | place...
CGTTTTTATAGTCGAGCACAGCTCTCCTTAAAAACTAGGTCACCCCGCCGCCAATTCCTAGAACGGGCAGACACAATGCTCACCTAAGTTTGTATTGCGAACTTAGTTCCGAATCGGCGACTGTAGCCCGCCGCCAATTCCTGGAACCGCAAGCCAATCACCAATCACCAATCACCAAAAACCGCCCCTTTCAGGGCGGTTTTTTCTTGCCAACGGACGTTTTATCTTGTACCATGTGCGGGCTTCAGGTAGATGCAGATATGGACACTGCATGTGCCACACAACATAACAAAATGTAAACATGGCGAAGAAACTCGTAAAACAAATTAAAGTACAAGCAGTCGGAGGAAAAGCGACTCCCGCGCCTCCACTAGGACCGGTTCTCGGACAGGCTGGAATCAACATCGGTGAATTCGTTAATCAGTTCAACGAGCAAACTCGTGAACGAATGGGCGAAGTCGTGCCAGTAGTAATTAGTGTCTACGATGACCGAAGTTTTGATTTCATCATTAAGGTCTCTCCTATGTCTCGACTTGTCTTGAAAAAAATCGGAAAGGACAAAGGTTCAAGTAAGAACACTTCTGCTTCAGCCGGAACTATCAATCGTGCTCAGGTACGAGAAGTAGCTGAAGAAAAAATGCCTGACCTCAACGCTGCTTCAATCGAAGCGGCCATGAAGATAGTTGAAGGTACTTGTTATTCCATGGGCGTTAAGGTGGTCGACTAATCACCAACGAACGAAACACAACAATAGAGCCATCCTTTTTGGATGGCTCTATTGTTTGGTATACTCATAAGCCATGACTGCGATTACCAAAGGAGCACTGCCTGCACAGACTATTACCAAGCTGATTCAACAAGATTGCATCAAAGGAGCGCTCGCAGAACACGTGTCTCCAGCGTCGCTTGACCTTACCCTGTCTGAAGAAATTTACTCAATTCGAGGATTGATGCTGCCGAAAGTAGGGGAAACGATTCGAGACTTATTGCCTTTGATGGAAGCTCAGCCAAGAGATATCAAAAACCCGGTGGCCTGTGGTCAGATGTATCTCGTGCGTTTAAATGAAACCCTCGATTTGCCACAGCATGTGTATGGCTATTGCAACCCGAAGTCTTCTACGGGGCGTCTGGATATGCACGTGCGGGTGCTGGCTGATGGAGTGCCTCGGTACGACTCAGTGACCCCCAAGGGATTCACCGGCGAGTTGTGGGTAGCGATTGCGGCTCAGTCTTTTTCCATACAACTATACGAGGGTACGCCGCTGACTCAACTGCGACTGTTTACCGGCGATAGCCAATTTTCTGAGCTGGATTTAGAGCTGGCGTTACAAGACGGATTGGTCTGGCATCCTAAAGAAGACAGACCGCTAGCATATAGTGAGCTGGTCACCAACGACAAAGATGCCGCCGTGGTGTTAACTGCCTTAGTCGAGGATGGGGTGTGCGGCTACCAGTGCATTGCTGATTCAAAGCAGATTTTAGATGTAAAAAAAATTGCTCATTATTCCGCCAGCGATTTCTTTGCGCCACTGTACATTGAAGATGGGGTGCTCCGTCTGAAGCGAGACCAATTTTATATTCTTTCCGCCGCCGAGCGAGTAAAAATTCCGCCGACGCTGGCTTCGGAGATGGTACCCATGGACGAACGCAGTGGTGACTTCCGTTCTCACTACGCCGGCTTTTTGGATCCGGGCTGGGGCTGGGGTGCAAACGGTGAAGGGAAGGGTCGTCCGTTTACTCTCGAGGTGCGCCCGTTTGAGGACTTAGTAGTGCGAGCTGGCCAGCCCATCGCCAAAATAAAGTTTGAACGCATGGTCGAAGAGCCCCTGTTTCACTATGATACAAAAGCGTCAAATTACTTGACGCAAAGCGGCCCCAAGCTAGGCAAGCAGTTCACCTAAAAAAAGGCCCAGTGGGCCTTTTTTTAGGTGTCTGTCCGAACAATGTCCGCTTCGCCACGCTTGACGTCAAAGCGGCCGGGTTGGGAACTGAGGTGAAGCTTGAGTCCGATGGCTTCACCGTACGTGTCCGTCAATACCTCAGCCATTTTGGCCGCTTGCATAGCGAGCGTTGGGTGGACGAGGCTCGTGGCGCGCAGCTCCACTAAGTACACCAAGGACGGTAGGTCACCGCTGAGGTAGTTGCTGATGTTGAGTCCCATCGGTAGATAGTACTGCCGCAGAGCAACGTCAGCGGTCAGCTCAGCCGCCGCTTTGGTCAGTCGCTCAATCAGTTCCCGTGCTTCACTGCGCAGCTCCGGAGTGAGTTCGTCGAGGTACCAGTCATTGAAGCCAATGTCTGCCGTCAGGAGTGGCATGCGTTGCGTCACTGCTCGGTGTCGCTGGATATCGCGGAACGAACCAAAATCAAGCTGGAACGCAAACGCTGCTTCGCCATAGGCTCCGAGCCACTTGGGTAGTTCGGTTTGGGCTGGCCTATCGGTGAAGAGCGGTTTGAGGTTTGGGTCTTGCAACACGTCAGTGTCTACTCCATCTCGGACCAGTTTGAGCGGAGGGCACGTCGGGTCATGATGATAATACTGCTGGGCGGCAAGCTTGGTGTAAGTATGGGTCGCTGCATACTTTTCTCGACGCTCGTCCGTGTCCGCTTTGAACGAAGATGGATAGACTTCCAGCATCGCCTGGTTGAGCTTTTTCGCAATCTCCCGTACCTCAGCCAGCGGGTGGTGACTTAGCTGCATAATGCGGTCATCAAATTGGCGCAGGGTAGTGGTCCAGGCAATATTGGTACTAGCTCCCGCCGGCAAGAACCCACGAGTGATATCAAAGGCTCGAGCAGCGATTGCTTTTTTATAAGATGTTTCCTTCTCACCTTCGCCCATCGGATAGCGGTTGGGGAGCTCTTGCGTCATTTCTTTGACCGCCTTGAGATAAAACCGACGATATTCTTCATTGATAGCGGAGCCGGCAGCGGTGGCTACGGGATTTAAAAACGCCTGGTTCGCAAAATCAATATAGCGAGTAGACGCTTCTTGTCCGTTGTAGAGTTTTGAATCTTGAATCGCTTTGGCAGCCAGCATGGAAATACCTTCAATAAAAACAATCCCCACTCCACAATCACCAATCGATTTGTGGCCGTATTGAACATAGTAGGTGGACATGAATTTATCTGCTCCGCGCTCGGCCAGCACGTTTAAGTGACCGTGAATTCCATCGGTCGAACGTGAGTGGAGGGCTTGGAGCATGGCCGTCATTTCAGCGGTCAGGACTGCGCCAGAGTCCAGTACGACAATTTTTCCCCCGTCATCTAGGTCTGTTTCGTGGTGCTTGAGTTGTTCAATGGTAGACATATCGTCCCATTGTAGCAACCTTTTTGCAGCTACCAAATCACTTTGTGACAAGGGAACAATTTTTACATATGTATAGTATTGACGAATAAGTCGAGTTGTCTTGTATCCAGCTCAGTTTTCACTGATGTTTTTAACTGCGGTGCAGAAACTACTCTAGGTGTGGTATGAAGAGAGTATGCAAACAACAAGTGGAAATTTTCTCGTTATTGAAGGGAGTGACGGAGCGGGCAAGGCAACGCAGACCGCCCTGCTGGTAGAACGACTCAAGGCAGAAGGTCGCCGAGTAGAAACGATAGATTTTCCTCGCTACACCCAAAACCACATGGGAAAGCTGCTCAGAGAATGTTTGGACGGCAAGCGGGGCGACTTTCTCAAGCTCGATCCCCAGATCACTTCGCTGATTTACGCTGCCGATAGGTTTGAATCTTCTAAACAAATCAGAGAGTGGTTGGTCAGTGGGGCGGATGTAGTGGCCGACCGCTACGTGAGCGCTAACATGTTGCATCAAGGTTCAAAGATAGATGACGAAGCAGAACGCACCGCTTTTTTGCAATGGTTAGACAAAACTGAGCATGGGGTGTTTGAAATTCCTCGGCCAGACATCATCGTGTACCTTGATGTGCCGTATCAAGCCCGCAAGCGAATGATGGAAACGGATGCCACCAGAGGAGCTTTAGATACCGTAGAAGTCGACGAGGCGTACCAGACCGCGCACGAAAAGTCTGCCGAGCATCTCAATCGCTTGATAGATTCCTGGCATCATGTGCTCTGTGCTCATGACGAAGGTATGCGCAGTCGCGAAGACATTCACGAAGACGTCTACCAGACAATGAAAGAGCGACTGCAGTGGTAAAAAGAACCATTCGTCGGTCTGTTGAATTTTGATATACTATTGAGCATATGCAACTACCAATTAAAAAATTACACCCTGACGCAAAGGCTCCAGCGTTTGCTCATGACACTGATGCCGGAATGGATATCTACACAACCACCGACATTGAACTAAACCCAGGAGCCCTCGTGTCCATTCCGACCGGAATCGCGTTTGCTATACCTGTTGGGCACGTCGGATTGATTTGGGATAAAAGTGGAGTCGCTATCAAACGAGGCTTAAAAACAATGGGAGGAGTCGTCGATGCTGGATATCGAGGTGAGGTGTTTGTGGGAATGGTCAATACCGGAACCGAGACTCAGTCATTTGCTGCGGGTGAAAAAGTTGCCCAGATTCTTATCCAGAAAATTGAGCAGCCGGTCATAACCGAAGTTGCAGATTTAGATGAGACCTCAAGAGGTGACGGAGGTTTTGGGAGTACTGGAAAATAATCAGACAGTGTATACCCTTGGTCTCTTTTTCAAATCGGTATTATGAGTAAGCGTATTTCCATATGAATGAATATCAGCGTATAAAAAATCAAGATGAGGCAGTCTACGCCGTACTCGCTGGAGAAGAAGCGCGAGAAAAAAAAGGAGTAGAACTAATCCCGAGTGAAAATTACGTATCGCTGGCGGTACGCGAAGCTATGGGTTCAGTTTTTACTAATAAGTATGCTGAAGGATATCCCGGCAAGCGATACTATGGTGGCCAGGAATTTACTGACCAAATAGAAACGATAGCAATTGAACGAGCACAGCAGTTGTTTAAAGCGCAGTACGCAAATGTGCAACCGCTGGGAGGAGCAGCTGCCAACGTGGCAATGTATTTTGCCTTGATGGAGCCAGGCGACACGGTGCTGGGGATGGACCTTTCTCACGGGGGACACCTGACCCATGGTCATCCCACTACCGCTATCAACAAAGTCTTCAACTTTGTGCGGTACAAAATGAAAGATGTAGATACTGGAGAAATTGACTATGCGCAGTTGCGCGAGATGGCCCTGGAACACAAACCAAAGATTATTTTAGCCGGATTTTCCGCCTACAGCAGAGAGCTAGATTACGAAAAGTTTAAAGCGATTGCTGATGAGGTGGGTGCCTATACAGTGGCTGATGTCGCTCATATTACCGGCTTGATTGCCGCCGGAGTGCTAAAAAATCCTTTTGATTACGGGTTTGATGTAATGACGATGACCACTCATAAATCACTGCGCGGTCCCCGCGGAGGCATGATTGTCGTTCGAGAAGATGAGGAGATAGCAAAAAAGATAAACAAAGCCGTGTTTCCCGGCATGCAAGGTGGACCACACATGCACCAGATTGCCGCCAAAGCAGTGGCGTTTGGTGAGGCCCTTCGGCCAGAATTTGTAGAGTATGCCAAACAAATAATCCAAAATGCCAAAGCGATGGAAGTCGTCTTTCAAGCGCACAACGTACGCCTGCTCTGTGGAGGAACGGATAACCACCTGCTTTTGGCTGATGTGTATTCTTCGCTTGGTATCACCGGATTAGAGGCGGAGACGGTGTTGGATGAAGTGGGAATTACTCTCAATAAAAACATGATTGCCGACGAAAAGCGGACAGCTATGGATCCTTCAGGTATCCGCTTTGGCACGCCAGCGATGACGACGCGAGGCATGAAAGAGCGCGAGGCAACGCAGCTGGCGGAGCTGATGCTGCGGACCCTCAAAGCCAAGGATGACAAAACGGAAAAGCAATTGATTCAAACGGAAGTACAAACGCTCTGTGAAAAATTCCCAGTGCCCGAATCATTTGTGTAAAAGCAAAAATGCACCTATTTGAAACAGGTGCATTTTTACTATTTTCGCGTACAGTATTACCCAGAAAAGGGAGGGTACTTTGATGAGCACACACAAAAAAACCAATTGGAACGAAATTGCAGAGGTGTTGTGGGAACAAGGGGTGGCTCTTTTTCCGATTGACGAGTCGCTGGTTGAGCCAGCGCGCGAAGGGTTTACGCAGTTTCTCAAGCGCCGCCGTGAAAAAAACGATGATGTACGCTGGCGCGTACACAGACCAGGTGAAAATGAGTACGACATGGGTCTCATTCAGCGAAATGGTGGTCAGCATGACGTGAAATCTTTCTTTCATCATGACCATAGTCTCAACGATAGGTTGCTGACAGCGGGGTTACTGACAGATGAAGCAGATACGCACTTTTTGATGCAGAATCTTGCATTACTCAAGCATGTGAACGAAGCTGGCATGTTGCTGACTCAAGCGTTAGATGCGCTCTACGGTCTGAACTGTGCAGACCTCTATGAGTCATGCAGCCGCAGGAGTCTTCCGTTTGCTACCGGCACACTTCGGAGTCTGTATTATGTAGATAGTCCAAGGCAAACTGGTGCTAAAGCGCACATCGATCGCAGTTTCCTTACGATACATCTTGGTGATCAGGGAGGTAGTATACAGACACTCACTACAGACGGGGAATGGATAGATATTTCTCCACCCCAGGGGTTTGCGATTGCGTTTTTTGGAGTGAAAGTTCTGTGGGTGAGCAAAGGACAAAAAGGTCCATTGCGCCATCGTTCGATAACGATTCCGGGACAAGATCGCTTTGCGTTTGTGCACTTTGGTCATGTTCCGCTGCGATTTCATTACGTGCGAGATGCTGGTGAATCGGCCGAAGATTTTGCAGTCTTGTTTCAACCAGCAATGCAATTCAGTTTGTATCACTGGCGGTAGTAGACAATCGTCCAGCACACTTCTGTGCGGGACGATTTTTTAATACTCCATATCTTGGTATGATAAAGCTCTATGGCATCGGTCAAAACATTTTTTAGCCTAGTCTATCGTCACTGGCTGACCGTAGCGTTTTTGTTGGGATTCATCACAGACACCATTCTCCTGAATCAAATTGACGACACCGTCGATAATTTGATTTTGCTATTTTACGTGTTGCTCGCAACCACTACCATCCTACTTTTGTATGTCGGAGTGGCTGAGCGGGTACCGGGTTTACTGGCTCGCGGACTCAAAAAATATACTCCCGTAGTGATGCAATACGCCTTTGGGGGGCTGCTCTCGGGGATGCTTATTTTTTACGGCAGAAGTGGAGATTGGTTAGCGAGTGCACCGTTCCTTCTACTGATTCTGGCGGTGATTATCGGAAATGAATTTGTCGGTAAGCGCTCTGACCGGTTGGTGTACAATATCGCGCTCTACTTTATTGGGTTATTTTCGTACATTGTGTTAGTGGTGCCGGTATTCTTGGGCAAGATGGGTGACCTTATCTTTCTTTTGAGTGGTGTCATTGCGTTGTTTATCATGACCGTAGTGGTGAAAATCCTGTATCGGATTATTCCCAACTTTATGCAGGTGAATACCAAGCGAATTATCGCCACTATTGGGTTTATTTATATCGGGTTCAACGCCTTGTATTTCACCAATGTGATTCCGCCTATTCCGCTTTCGCTGACTGAGCTGGAGATTGAGCAATCAGTCGTGCGGCTCTCGAATGGCAATTATTCTATCGTGAGTGAAGAGCAGCCGTGGTATCGGACACTGCCGTTTACGCGAAACATCATTCACCCAACGGGCAGCAGTATCGCGTGTTTTGCTCGGGTCTATGCTCCTACCCGATTAGAGACTGACATTGTTCATCACTGGGAATTTCAAAACGCCGCCGGTGAGTGGATTGAGCGGTTTCAGTTAGCGTATCCAATTTCTGGTGCTAACGAGGGCGGGTACCGCGGCTACACCCGATTACAAAATTTCTCTGCCGGGCTATGGCGCTGTAGTGTAAAGACGACTCGGGGACAGGTGCTGGGGCGAGCAACGGTGATTGTCGATACTACGCAGCCTGTGAATGAAACAGTGACCAGAATCGAGTAGTCATGCGAAGCGGCCGCAGTACTGTGCATAGAGCTAATTCGTGATAGCATGAAAAAGCAGCCTGATACGTTGCGTGTGTTTGTCTCGCGGCAAACACTATGTCTGATATACATAACTTAATTTCATATGAATAATAAAATGAAGGGTCGTGAAAACGACTCGGTAGAAGTAGTAAGTGACGTGCCCACCTCAGAAGTAGCCGCCCGCGAAGAAAAAATTCAACGCTTCTGGGAAACGGAAGATATTTTTAATAAAAGCCTGACGGCTCCAGCGGGCGCTGAGCCCAAAGGAGACTATGTGTTTTACGACGGGCCACCGTTTGCGACGGGTCTGCCTCATTACGGGCATATTTTGGCAGGAACCATCAAGGATGCGATACCCCGCTTTTGGACCATGAACGGGTATCGAGTGCGGCGAAAGTGGGGCTGGGACTGTCATGGTTTGCCGCTCGAGAATCTCATCGAGAAGCGTCTGGGCCTGGCGACCAAGCGCGACATCGAAGAGTTTGGAGTACAAAATTTTAACGAAGCTGCGCGAGACGCCGTCATGGAGTATGCCGATGATTGGAAAAGAATTATTCCTCGGATGGGCCGTTTCGCTGACATGGAAGATGACTACAAAACAATGGACTCAAGCTACACCGAAAGTGTGTGGTGGGTTTTTTCACAAATCCATAAGAAAGGGTTGGTGTTTGAAGGGTTTAAAATTATGCACCTGTGCCCGCGTTGCGGCACAACGTTGTCGAACTTTGAGGTCAACTTAGGCTACAAAGATATCAAGGATATTGCAGTCACGGTGAAGCTACCACTCTTGGATGAGCAGGGGGCAGTAACCGACACCAGTCTTCTGGTATGGACCACCACACCGTGGACATTGCCGGGCAACTTGGCTGCAGCCGTCAATGAAGAGCTGGAGTACGTAAAAGTAAAACTAACGCAAGACGATTCGCAGGTGATTATAGCCAAAGGCCGCCTGACGCAGCTGGAAGGAGAAGCGTTTGAAATTATCGACACCTTCAAAGGTTCGGAATTAGTCGGCCGCCGCTACCAACCACCGTTTGAGTATCTGCAAAAAGAAAATATAGAAGGAGCGGAAAACGCGTGGCAGATTTTGCATGCCGACTACGTTGAGCTCGGTGAAGACGGTACCGGTGCAGTGCATATTGCTCCCGCCTACGGTGATGATGATATGAAGCTGGCACAAGCGCACAATATACCTACCTATCACCACGTCGACGAAGCGGGGCACTTCAAAGATTTTGTGGGAGACGGCCTCGCCGGAATGTTGGTGAAACCAAAAGATGACGACGAAGCCAACGTTGATCACAAAGCCGCTGATATTGAAGTACTCAAACTCCTGCAAGCTTCCGGAGCAATTCTCAAGAAAGAAAATATTACTCACAGCTACCCACACTGTTGGCGCTGCGATACTCCGCTTCTAAATTACGCGACCACGTCGTGGTTTGTTGATGTGCCGTCAATGAAAGACGAACTAGTGGCAGCCAATAATAACGTGAATTGGGTACCAGAACACGTCGGTACCAATCGGTTTGGCAAGTGGCTCGAGGGCGCCCGGGACTGGGCCATTTCCCGACAAAGGTACTGGGGTGCACCATTGCCTATCTGGAGAAATCCGCAAACAGGGGACTACACAGTCATTGGGTCGCTGGCAGAACTACAGGAGTACGTACCCAAGAGTGAGAACACCTACTACATGATGCGTCACGGGGAGGCGGAAAGTAATTTGACGGCAGCGATTCGGACGGCAGTGGATACGACAGATGCCTTGACGGATAAAGGAAAAAAACAAATAGCGAGCGCCGCTGCAGATTTGCAAAATAAAAATATCGACTTGATTGTAGCCTCTCCGTTGTTGCGGACCACGCAATCAGCTCAACTGGCTAAAGAAGCTCTGGGGCTGACTGATGAACAGCTGGTGTTTGACGACCGACTGATTGAACTGCAAGCCGGAGCTGCGCTCGAAGGAAAAACCTGGTCAGAGTACCAAGCACAATTTACTAGCGAGGAACGTGCGTTTACAGACGTCCCTACTGAAGGTGAAAACCGCATGGACGTAGCGCGCCGAACTGCAGACTGGTTGTTTGAGATGGACGAAAAATACCAAGGAAAGAATATTTTGGTGGTCAGCCACCTGAGCGTTTTGTTCGGACTGGAAATAGCCGCTAAGGGACTCAACCCTCAAGAAGCCGCGCATGCAAAAGCCACTCAAGCAATGTTTGAGAACGCCGAAGTGCGGGAGCTTTCGTTCACACCATTTCCACACAACGACAAATTTGAGCTTGATTTCCATCGTCCATACATCGATGATATTGCTTTGTTTGCTGGAGAGACGCAGTTGGTGCGGGTGCCAGATGTGTTTGATTGTTGGTTTGAAAGTGGTTCGATGCCGTATGCCCAACATCATTTCATGGGAGAAAATGAAGCCCAGTTCCACAAAGAATATTTCCCCGCCCAATTTATTGCTGAAGGACTCGATCAGACCCGTGGTTGGTTTTATTCACTCATTGTGTTGGGTACGGCGCTCTATGGAAAATCTCCGTATGAGAACGTGATTGTAAATGGACTAGTACTGGCAGAAGACGGGAAAAAGATGTCAAAATCTCTGCAAAATTACCCCGACCCGATGGAGCTCGCGAATCGTACTGGAGTTGATGCTATGCGGTTGTACTTACTGTCTTCACCCATCATGCGCGGGGAAGACTTACACTTTTCTGAGAAAGAAGTGCTAGAACTGCAGCGGAAAAATATTGGTCGGTTGCATAACGTGCTGGCCATGTACGAGATGTTTGCTGATGGAACAGCCGGTAACGCTGATTCTCCTCATGTGCTCGACCAGTGGATTGTCACTCGACTCAATGAATTGATACAAGAAAGTACTGCGGGATACAAAAACTACGAGCTCGACAAGGCAACTCGTCCTATTGGAGAGTTCATAGACGATTTGTCTGTCTGGTATCTGCGGCGCAGTCGAGACCGCTTTAAAGGAGCAGACGCAGCTGACAAAGCCTTAGCGGTGGGAACTCTGCGCTACTTGCTGCAGCACCTTTCTTTGGTAATGGCTCCAGCTATGCCGTTTTACGCTGAATACTTGTGGCAGGCAGTACGAGCAAAGGAAGCAGCCCAAAGCGTGCACTTAGCCGCTTGGCCAGCAGGCGGTCCAGTTGATCAAGCCAGTATCGAACAAATGGAGTTGGTGCGAGAGATTGTTACTATCGCTCTAGAAGCACGCACCAAGGCCAATAGAAAAGTTCGCCAACCAATCGCCAGTGTAACCGGCCCAGTTTTTTCAGCTGAGCTCGCACAAATTGTTCTGGATGAATTAAACGCCAAAGAGTACATTGGTCAGGAAAAAGCAGAAGTGAGTATCGATACTGCACTTACTGCAGAACTTATCGCTGAAGGTGCAGTGCGTGAGCTGATGCGCTCCGTGCAAGGGCAGCGAAAGTCAGACGGGCTGCAGCCAGCCGATACGATAACCCTTCTGGTGGACACCAGTGAAGCTGGTCAGAACGCGATTTTGAATCATAGAGACATGATTCAAAATACGGTCGGAGCCAAAGACATTCAATTTACCAGCACTGCCGGTGAGACGGTGACTGCCGGAGAGATAACCTTCATCTTTAGCGTAACGCAATAAGTATGGCCTACGCCACGTACACGACCAACGCGTTGGTGTGTGGAACCTTCGACAGAAATACGGCCGACCGCTCGTATTTACTCTTTACTCGCGAAGCGGGGATGTTGTATGCCAGCGCTCGCAGTGCGCGCGAAGAGCGTTCTCGTCAGCGTTATAGTTTGCAAGACTTCACCCTCGTACGCGTATCTCTGGTAAAAGGAAAGGGCGGTTGGAAGGTGGGGAGCATTCAGGCTCTCCACAACTTCTACCACCAAGCGCCTGACCAAGCCGCCCGCGGGAGTGTAGTCAGCGTCTTTCGCTTATTGCGACGATTTTTCAAGGGTGAAGAATCGGCACCCGAGTTGTTTGATTATATTGTGCACGCACTCGAGCAGGTATCCACTGCGCAGCCTGAACGGGCATTTTTACAGATGCTCATTCAGGTGCATATTTTAGCTGAGCTGGGATACGTAGATAATCAGGTATTGCCCAAGGCACTGCAAAACCGAACGCTCGCGAGTTTGGACACGACCCATTACTCTGAGACGGATGAGCGCACAATAGAACAGCTTTATACACAGGCGGTTTCTGCCAGTCACTTATAAGACGAAAACCTTCAGTGGTATACTACTAAGTATGAAAGAAGAGTATTCGCAAGAGCATATTGATGAGATGCGCAAGCGCCTGTATGACCGGGGAGCTAATTTTAACGCTGCTACTCCCGCTAGGCACGAGCTGACAGATACCGAAGTAGACGTGTCTCGTGACTGGGCAGAGCAAAAAGAGCCCGAAGTAAGCGAGGCAGATAAAAAGCGCAGCCGCAACTACCGCCGATTTGTCCTCTGGGGGAGTTTTGCTATTTTCTTATTCGTCACCGTATTGTCCAGTGCCTACCTCTACTTCGGTGGCAACCAGATTTCTTCGGACAATATCCAGTTAGGTATTTCTGGAGCCAGCACGTTGGGTGGAGGAGAAGTGCTGTCTTTGCAGGTAGGTCTCTCCAACAACAACTCAGTCCCAATCGAGTCGGCGACGTTGATTGTAAAATATCCGACTGGGACCCGTTCTTTGGGAGACTCGCCACGAAACCTCTACGAAGAACGGATTCCGTTGGACGATATCGTACCCGGAGACACAAAAAGTACCCCAGTCAGGGTAGCAATCTTTGGCGAAGAGAACTCGGAAAAAGAAGTATCAGCCACGCTGGAGTATCGAATCGGTGGTTCAAACGGCACCTTCTATAAAGACAGCGAGCCGTTTACATTCCGAATAAGTTCTTCACCGTTGGTCTTGAGTGTGAATAGTATTGAAAAAGTCGCTTCAGGACAGCTGGTTGACGTGACAGTAACGGCCGCTTCAAACGCGACCACTCCGCTGAGCGATATCTTGATTACCGCTGAATACCCAAACGGGTTTGATTACCAGTCCGCTTCGCAGGAACCCGTCTTTGGCGAAAATGTGTGGCGCATCGACGAGCTGGCGCCGGAAGGAAAAGAATCAATCACGATTAAGGGAGTTGTGACAGGTTTGACTGAAGAGTCACTGCAAATCAAGTTTGCCGCCGGTCAAGCAGACCCAGACAACCAATATTCTCTCAATGCTGCGTTAGCAGATTCTAGCGCTGAGTTTACGGTAGAACGGCCGTTTATCGATGTGGCAGTAAATATTGAAGGTCAATTTAGTGGGGTGAGCATCATTCCGCAGAATGACCAGGCTGACGTAGAAATAGACATCATCAACACACTCGACGAGACCGTGTACGACATGGTGGTAGAGGTGGTTCCAGAAGGAAATGCCCTGGATGAAAGTTCCATCGTAGGAAAAAATGGTTTCTACGATTCCAACACCAACAGTGTTCGGTGGGAAGTATCAAACAATAAGAGCTTCGCAGAGGTAAATCCAGGTGATAAACGCACACTTAATTTCACTATTAACCAAGGAGAGGTCAAAACCACCTCAGCTTTTGATCTGGTCATCAATGTCTTTGCCAGACGGGTAGCCGAAAGCAATGCGGCAGAGCAGTTGGTTGGTACGATTACCCGAGAAGGTAAATATTCTTCGAGTGTGGAGCTGGGGAGTCAAGTCGGTCGAAATGTTGGGCGGTTTGGAGATGCGGGCCCTGTGCCACCCCAGGTAGGGGAAACCACCACCTACACGGTAACGGTAGTTGCGGAAGCTGGTGCAAATGATATGAATAATGCAGTGGTGAACACATCACTCCCGGTATACGTCAAATGGCTTGATGAATACGAAGCTCAGGGAACAGTGGTCTACAATACCGTTTCCAAAGAGCTCGAGTGGACAGTGGGAGACATCACTACTGGCCAGCGAAAAGAATTGTCATTTCAAGTAAGTATCCAACCGAGTACTTCGCAGGTGCGAGACACACCTATTTTGTTGAACACCCAAACGCTCCGAGCAAACGACGGCTTTACCGGGACGCTCTTGCAAGACACTGCGTCAGCTGTTACAACAGAGTTATCAACCGAAGCAGGGTTTGCAGAAGGAAACGGAACCGTAGCCCGATAATGAAGAAAGGAATGTAATGACAATGCGTCCAGATTTCCTCCGCAAGCAGAACAAAATCAGACATACATTTAGTGCAGTTGGTATCACTCATTTTTCACACACTGTTTTTTATAAGCAATGCCCACCTTACACCTTTGAGTCAAACCACTGAACAGATATAACCGAGTAATCAATATGAATGAAAAAGCTGATAAAAAAATGGAACAAATAACCAGTCTCTGCAAGCGACGGGGTTTTGTGTTTCAAGGAAGTGATATATATGGCGGCCTCAAAGGCACCTGGGACTTTGGACCGCTGGGCGTGGCGTTGAACAATAACCTCAAACGAGAGTGGTGGAAGATGTTTGTTGATGGTCGAGAAGATATGTACGGACTTGACGCTGCTATTTTGATGAATGAGAAAGTCTGGGAAGCGTCTGGACACACCGGAGCCGGTTTTTGTGACCCGCTTATAGAAGACTTAGAAACGGGCGAAAGGTTCCGAGCGGACCATTTCATGGAGGAGAATGGATATGATGTAGAAGGGAAGACTCCAGAACAGATCGATGAGATTATTGCCAGAGAAGATATCAAAAGTCCCAAAGGAAATGCGCTCTCAAAGGTGAGGGAGTTTAATATGATGTTTGCTACCAAGGTGGGGGCCCAAGGGGATATGACATCGTATCTGCGCCCAGAGACCGCCCAGGGAATTTTTGTGAATTTCAAAAATGTGGTCGACACAATGGCCCCGAAAATGCCGTTTGGTATCGCTCAAATCGGGAAGGCCTTCCGCAATGAAATTGCGCCTCGAGAATTTCTGTTTCGAGTGCGTGAATTTGAACAAATGGAAATTGAGTATTTTGTACAAGAAGAGCATTGGGAAGCAGAGTATGAAAAGCTGCGACTAGATATTCAAAAATGGCACCAGCACATTGGACTCGCAGCGGAGAATATCCGAGAATTCGAAGTGCCAGCCAACGACCTCGCTCATTACTCCAAGCGAACAATTGATTTTGAGTACAATTACCCCGGAAAAGGCTTCGACGAGCTTGCAGGCTTTGCCTATCGTACTGATCATGACTTAAAAAATCATGAAGCAGCCAGTGGAGTGAAAATGAGATATGTACCGGCTGAAGGGGCGCCGTTTATCCCGCATGTCCTGGAGCCTTCGTTTGGGGTGGGACGAGCTATCACCGCTGTTTTGTGTGAAGCCTATACCGAAGACCAAATGAACGACGAAGTGCGTACCTATCTAAAGTTACCAAAACACCTCGCTCCATATCGAGTCGCTGTTTCGCCGTTACTGAAAAATAAACCAGCCTTGGTTGAAAAAGCCCGAGCGGTCTTTTTGGCACTAAAAGCCGAGTTTGGGAACGTGGCCTGGGATGATAACGGGAACGTCGGCAAACGCTACCGGCGACAGGACGAAATCGGCACGCCAGCCTGCGTGGTGATTGATTTTGAAACCCTCGGACAAGAAGCGCCAGAATTGGCTGACACAGTGACTGTCCGCAATCGCGATACCGGAGCCCAAGAGCGAGTGGCGATTGCCGAATTAGTCTCGTACTTAGAATAAGAAAAAGGAATCGCCCACGAAGGAGGCGATTCCTTTTTTTAAAAGCTGTGCTACAGTAATTTTACTATGACCCAAAAACCAGCTAAATACATCACTACCACCTTGCCGTATGTAAACGCGTCACCTCATATTGGGTTTGGGCTGGAGCTCGTACAGGCTGATATGCTGGCTCGGTATTGGCGCTCTTTGGGAGCAGAGGTATTTTTTACTACTGGTACCGACGAACACGGACAAAAAATCGCGCAAAAAGCCGATGAGGCAGGCGAAGACCGGCAAGCCTATGTCGACAAATTCGCTGGGGAATTCAATCGTCTGAAAGAAGCCTTGGACTTGTCGTATGATAATTTCATCCGCACTTCAAGCGAAGAACATAAATCCGCTGCGCAGCAGATTTGGCAACGCTGTGAAGCGGCCGGAGATATCTATAAAAAATCGTATACCGGACGCTACTGTGTGGGCGACGAGATGTTTGTCAAAGCGGCTGACTTGGTGGATGGAAAGTGTCCCAATCATCCCAACCTGGAGCTCCAAGAAATTGAAGAAGAAAACTATTTTTTTAAGCTTTCTAACTACCAGCAATACCTAGAGGAATACTTGGCTCAGCCAGGAGTCATCGAGCCCGAGTGGAGAAGGCAAGAAGCCATGGCTTTCGTGCAGGCCGGATTAGAAGATTTTTCTATCTCCCGGCAACTCAATCGGATGGACTGGGGGATTCCGGTGCCAGGAGATAAGACACAAGTGATGTACGTGTGGTTTGATGCGTTGACCAACTACCTCTCCACTCTGGGCTGGCCAGAAGACCCTGCGGGGAACTTCAAGAAGTATTGGCAAGACGGCCAAACCCTACAGCTAGCCGGGAAAGATCAAGTGCGATTTCAGTCAATTATATGGCAAGCAATGCTGAAAAGTGCTGGAGTGCCAGCTACGAACAAGGTTCTCTACCACGGCTTTATCAACAGCGGCGGCCAAAAAATGAGTAAGAGTCTGGGGAATGTCATATCACCGTACGAGCTAGTGGAGAAGTACGGGACTGATGCCACGCGGTATATTTTGTTGCGTCACGTACATCCAGTCGATGATACTGACCTGACGTGGGAACGAATGGACGAGTATTACACCGCCAATCTGGTACATGGTCTGGGGAATGTGACGGCCAGAATTATGAAGATGTGTGAGACTCACCTGCCGGTGGGAGAATTTGAGCTACTCAACCCCAGCGAGCTTGGTACGCCAGACCTACTTGATTTTCAGAAAGCCATGGACCATATTTGGGTCAAAATCCAAGATCTGGATGAGATTATCGCGGAAACCGAACCATTTAAACTGATTAAAACCGACAAGCTTACGGCGGAAAACATTCTGAGTAATCTGCGTGAACGACTACTACATATCGCATTTCTGCTGGCTCCGAGCATGCCACAAACTAGTGTTCGTATCAAAGAGGCGGTGCTGGCAAACAAAAAACCAGAAAATTTATTTGCTCGGTTAGACACATAGTATGAAATACGTTGATACTCACGCTCACCTGAACGTATCGCAGTTCGCTGCTGATTACCAAGCGGTGTTTGATATCTGCGCTGAAAAAGCAGTGGGGGTTATCAATGTCGGAACGCAAAAAGAGACCAGCCGCAGAGCCGTTGAATTGGCCCAGAGCCAGCCCAACACCTGGGCAATTGTGGGCATTCATCCCTGCAGTGTGCTGAGCGCTGACCCCGACGACTCGGGCGCGCCGGCGGAACCAGAATTAGAGTATGCATTGTATAAAGAGCTGGCTGAAAACGAAAAAACGGTTGGTATCGGCGAGTGTGGTTTTGATTATTGCCATAATTCCAAAGACACCTACCTGCAACAACGGGAAGTGTTTCTCGCTCAGATTGCACTGGCCAACGAAGTAGGCAAGCCCTTGATGTTACATTTACGCAACAGTCCTCATCCTGGCGGCCGCGATGCCTATGACGATGCGCTGGATATTTTAAAAACCGAAGCAAAGGTAGCCGGGAACGCGCACTTCTACGCGGGCACCACCAAGCAAGCCCAAGCCTTTTTTGATATGGGCTATACGATTTCTTTTACAGGAGTGATTACGTTCGCCAAACCCTATAAAGAGTTAGTTGAGTACGCACCACTCGACTTAATTCACGCTGAAACGGACAGCCCGTACGTTGCGCCAGTGCCACATCGCGGACAGCGCTGCGAGCCGTGGATGGTCCAAGCAGTCTACAAAAAAATCGCGGAACAAAAACAACTTGATGAAGAGGTTGTACGAGAGCAGTTGTGCAAAAATGCCCACACACTCTGGAAGCTTCCATAAGTGAGCGGTTGGTGGGGTATACTTTATGTATATACTAAACATACGTACTCATTATGGAACTTATTATCACCGTAGTAGCGCTTGTCCTCTTAGGATTTCCCGTCTGGACAGTCATTAAGCTCCACACTCTTAAAAGAGAACTGAAACAGTTGCAGGCGCAAGTCACGCAGTTATCTGCGCCGGGACAAGCTGCATCCGCCGAAGCAGAGTCAGCCAGCACCTCCGTGCCAGCAGGGCAATCACCAAACAGCTTCCATCCCCAACATGCCCAACCGATATCTCCATCGGGCAGACCAATCGCACCCGCACCAGCATATACTCAGTCAGAACCAAATGCGTTTGTCGCCTGGCTGACAGAAGATATCTTTATGAAGCTCGGGGCAGTCTTGTTGTTGATTGGCTTTGGCTGGTTTGTCAGCTATGCATTTATAAACGATTGGATTGGGCCAGTCGGTCGGATTTCTCTCGGCGTGTTGGTGGGAGTGGCCATTATGGGTGCGGGTTCGTGGCGGATAAAAGCGTACCGCCATCAAGGCTCGATACTACTGGTGCTCGGTTCGGGGATTATCTTACTGACGTTATTTGCCGCTCGAGAAATGTATGAGTTTCTCACTCCCGTCGTAGCACTCACAGTGATGTTTTTGTCCGTTGCGTATGTCGCGTTTGTGAGTGTTCTGTATAAGAGCGACCGATTAGCCTTGGCTGGTCTAGTGATGGCTGGTATTGCGCCATTGTTAACCAACTCACCAGACCCGAGTGTGCTGGGGCTCATGTCGTATTTATTATTGGTAGTGATAGGTACGCTCTGGGTCGTGCGTTTGACGGGGTCACACACCCTTACCTTCGCATCCGTTTTGCTGATGCTTTTGTACAGTCTGCCTTTTTTGGAAGGCTCGATTTCCGCCGCTGATCAACAAATTGCTCTCTGGTTTGCTTGTGTCTTTGCCGCTCTCTTCTTTGTCACCAACACAATGAGTATTATCAAAATCCAGTCTGATGAGGCCAGAAAAGGGCATATCTTCACCGCTGTGTTCACTGGACTCTATTTGTTCCTCTGGATTAGCTTGGTGGTTGCGCCGACGCTGCAAAGTCTGGCCTATGTATTTTGGATGCTGGTGTTCTCAGTAGGGTCATTTGCGGTGTACACCAAAACGGTTAACCGAACCCCATTCTTTATCTATGGGGCAGTCACCACCGGGCTCTTGTTCGCAGCAACAGCAGCCGAATTGTCCGGACCAATTCTCACCCTGGCCTTCACCGCTGAAATCACCATCATACTGTTGTTGGCCCAGCGAACTATCGCGCAGCACCTGAGTGAAAAGATGCTGTGGTTGTTTACTCTGCCGGTCGTATTGTCTTTGGGGAGCTTCGTGTCGAGTACTTGGAATACTGGCTTTTTGCACGGAGATTTCGTTACCTTAGTAGCTGTTGGCACAGCCCTGGGTATCGTCGGTGTTGCGTATAAACAAACCAAACAGGCAACCGAAGAAAAAAGCTACTGGGCCGAGACCCTTATTGGAATCGCGTTTTTGTACCTGCTTTGTACCATTTGGCTGGTACTACACGCAGTCTTTCTTGCCGATGTCGCCACCACGCTGTCGCTGATTATCTATACCGTGATTGGACTGAGCTTCTTTATCGTCGGGAAAAGTACTGACAATCGGTTCTGGCAAATCTGTGGCGGAGTGGTCTTGGGCGGGGTAGTCCTCCGGCTGCTGCTCATCGATGTCTGGCAAATGGATTTGGTGGGGAGAATCATTACCTTCTTTGTGGTGGGGACATTGCTACTATCTACCGCGTTTATTAAAAAGGGTGCCAAAGCAGCAGATGGAACCCAATAAATAACTATATGTATCTAAAAACGATTATTTTCTGCGCCCTAGTCACTCTCACCCCGTCTCTGTTGCTGGCTCAAGAACCTGAGATTGAACCTACTCATTTTCAACAAATGTTTACTGTGCCAGCCCCGGATATTCTAGTACCTACCGTCATCGAGGTCCCACTGCCTGAGTTGCTGGGCCTGCGAACGCAGTTTTTGGTAGTTGAAAAATCAACTGATACGTACTTAGCTTCGTCTTTCCAGCGGGAATTTGCCACCCAACCAGTGACCACAAGCATTCAAGTAAATGGGATACCTCGGTCAAGTCTCGTAGATGATAATCATAAAACAAGCGAAACATTTCCCGTGCCCGAGACAAGCACCGCTTTCGTTGAGTTTTTTATAGAAGGGACCCAAGCCTTTTCGGCTTCTTCGTTGGTGATTGATTTAGCTCCCAATGTGTCTTTGCCTGTGAGTATTCAAGTCAAAGCAGACGTGGATGGGGAAGAACAAACCGTGCTCGCACAAATCACTCCCCGAAGTACGCACGTCCGGTTTCCGCAAGTGACCGCAAAAAATTGGTACGTTGCTATGGAGTATGCGCAACCGCTGCGAATTAATGAACTGCGCTTTGTGCAGAATGATGTGCAGACGGATAGCTATAACCGCTTACGGTTTTTGGCTCAGCCCGACACTGAGTATCAAGTGTATCTCGACCCCGAATTATATGTATCGATTGCAACCACAGAAGCAGGGAATTTAACTACTGACCAAGACGTATTGGTCCTAGATGAAATACCACAGCTGCAGCAAAATCCTGCCTTTACCTTTGCGGACTCCGACGCGGACACGGTCGCTGACCAGGTCGATAACTGCGTTTCGATAGCCAATCCCGAACAGATTGATATAAACCAAAACGGCCGGGGAGATATGTGTGATGACTTTGATAAAGACGGAGTCATCAACGTACTTGATAACTGTCAGAACACCCCCAACCGAAACCAAGCCGATGAGGATGGAGACAAAATTGGCGATGTATGTGACCAGGAAGAGAGCCGGGTGACCGAAAAATACACCTGGATTCCCTGGGTAGCAATGGCGAGTGCCATACTAGTCTTTGTAGGGCTCTTCTGGATTATGATGCGCCGGATGCGGGGAGAGACACCCAACCGGCCAGAAAAAGAACCACTAAAAAAACCGATGTCAGACAAGAACCAGAGGTAGGACGCGACGTGCAGGCGAGTAATAAAAAACGACCTATCGCGATGGCGAATAGGTCGTTTGCGTTGATTAAGCATTTATACTATCAACCAGCTTGAGAAATTCTCGAGCCACGGCTTCGCTTGCAGCACCGATTGCGCCTTTGGGAATCGCAAACGTGGTTTTCCCCAGAACATCTTGGATTGGAAAGCCACTCGTCATGAGGGTACTTCCTTCTAGGTCGTAAGCTACTCCGCCTGATTCTTCCATGAGTAGGGTGGCGGCGGCTGATTCGTACGCCGGTCCAGCCCGACACGCGGCCAAGTGACTGGTGCCGGTAGCGACGGTGGCGTAGGCCGTGCCCAGCGCACCAAAGTCTTGGTTGTCAAAACGGACATCACCCTCAACAGCACGCTTCACTTCCGGGAAACGAAAATCATTTCCAGGCCACAAGAGTACGGTGGAGCGGATTCTGCTGGGCAAGACTGCGCGCGTGTCCAAGACACATCGCGTTTCTTGGTAGTCCGCGTACTGATAGTAGGCGCCCATCCCAGTTTGAGCAGACCAGGTTTGCCGAGTGATTGGATTGTGAATGACTGTCATCACTGGTATACCCAGACCGTTTTGCATATGCATCAGCGTGACAATGCACGTGGATGAAGCAAGCCCTCGAATGAAGGCACCCGTTCCATCCAGCGGATCAGCAAACCAGATGAGGTCTGAGCCAGTGACTCGTTGACCTTCTTCTTCTCCCATAAAATCGCCAGGCAACGCTTCCATCAGTTTAGTCTGGACGGCCCGGTCAATTTCGGTGACTGCTCCCGCTGCGTCAGTGCGGCCATCTTTTCCGGCAAAAGACAAGGGAAGACCAAAAGTGTCAGCCATGAGCTGGGCGGAATTTTCAACGATTTCAATGAGCTGAGTGCGGTTTAATGGAAGGTCCATTACATATCTCCAGAATAGTTTGAACAAGGGTACTATCAAGACAGTACAACACGAAAAAAGTTTGTCCAGTCTCAGAAAGATAAAGCAGGGTGGTACACTGCAGCAGATATGATTACGTTGGATTGGACAGAGCAGTATGACCGACTGGTATATGACGCAATAATCAGCGGAAAAGTGACTGGCCAATTGCAGGGAAGACCGAACCAAACCACCGAATCCGGGTTGGCGCAGCTGTTCTTTTATGGTGACGTTGTCTACAAACTCTATAAAACGCACGCTGATAAAAATCATTTTATAAAAGGGGTGCTGGCACCAACCAAGCGCCGAACCGCTTTTTTGGAACGTGATTTTTCCCTCAATCAGCACTTTAGTAGGGAGGTGCATCAGGCACTCTACTCCGTCTATCTTGAAGGTGATGGAGTAGTGGTCGGTCCATACGACGGGCGTTCCATCTACAGTCTATCGAAAATGACCTGCTTGGATTTTGCTACCAACCTGCACCAGCGACTATTGTCTGGTGACATAGATGAGCAAGAGCTTGAGTTGCTGGGATATGAAATCGCTCAATCTGTAGATACCTATACCACGCAGGTGCCTTCAGAAGTGAACTGGTATGACTTAGCCTCGCAGCGGGTGGACTTTTTAAGTCAATTCATTGACTGGCTGCCAACTGAGTTTGCCGCGCCGCTCCAAAAAGCGAGCGTAATCGGCGCCCTACAAAATCATTTAGAAACCCACAAAGCAGAATACCGTCAGCTCAAAGGCGATGCCCTGAGCGTAAATATAGATAATCACGACGAGAACATTTTCTTCATAGCGGGGAAACCACAGACGATAGACGTGCTCCCGCCAATGAGTTGTTGGTGGTATGGCCCAGCTCATGCAAACCTGAGTAATGTCATGGTGAATATCGAGACCCTGCACTCGACGGAAGCAGCACAAAGAGTGCAGGCGGGTTACTGCAACTATTTTAAAATCGACACACTCCCGACACATTCTTTTGGTTTTACTCACGCGTTTGCCCAGCTGATTTCCATCGCACATTTTGGTTCAGTGCCAGAAAAGCGCGAGGTGACTCTGCGCTACCTGCAGCGAGTACCAGAGATAGCTCACTGGCTTTAGTCAAACATTTCTAGACGATATTTATCAATCTCTCGTTGGTCCATGGTGTAAAAATCATCATCGCTGCGTTGGAGGTCGCGCGCTAAATCTGTTCCGACAAAGCGCCAGTGCCATGGTTCAAATATATAAAATTCATTTCCTTCAGGATACGAAAGGATAAAGCCATGTTTATACGCATTGTCCAAGAGCCATTCGTAGGCTTCGGTTTGTGCGAAGCTAGCGTAGGTCCCACCGACTGTCTCATCAGTAATATCTACCGTGGTTCCCAGCTGGTGCTCAGAATACCCCTGGTCGGCCGAAAAAGTATTGGCGCCGCTGCCGTAGACCTGCGTAAATTGTCCTTTTAGAGTCGATTGCTCGTCAAACGAGCGATACGCGGAGACTACTTTCAGATCAACATCGTCTCGTCTGGCGTCACGGAGCATATCTTCAAGAAAGTCTAACGCCCGGGCATCAAAGTATTGGTCCTTTTTATCATCCAGAATATAGCGGTCACTGATTTTTTCTACTTCCGGCGGCTGATAGTTTTCATTCAAAAAATAGACTTTTGAATATTTCTGCAAGAGCTCCTTATCGATTTTGGCGAGTTTGTCTAACTCGCCCAGGGTGCCAGAGAGATCTCGAATTTGGTCTTCGAATTCTTCATTGCGATTGCGTTCGTCAGCGTAGTCGTCAGCCAAGTCGTCTAGATCATCTCGAATGTCTTCAATCGTAGAGCTAGCGCTCGCCAAAGCAACCTTCAGCTCATTGGCTTGGTTTTGGATGAAGTTTCGGTTTTGCATGAGCATCTCGATTTGATCTGCTTGATCTTGCGAAAGCAGCGCAAAATATCCAGATGCACCCATTCCAGCCAAGGCCACCACGCTCACTAGCCAAATTACTACGTTCCCTTGGGATTTCATGGACGTATTTTAACATGCTCGCGCCTCTTGATGGTAATCATAGGCTGTGCTATTGTGCGCGGGTTATTAGAAGAGAGGAATGGTGGAGCTTGGAGTCGGTGACTTCTGAAATCATCTAGGAATGATGATTTCACAAGTACAAATTTCAACTTCGCTTCCGCTCAAAAAAATTTGCAATGTCAGATAAAAAAATGCCAGCAGCCGAAGCGAGCAACGTAGATACTCCAAGCTACGAACTCGCTTTCCACGTACTTCCAACGGTTGCTGAAGGGGAAGTTGTCGCGGTCTTTTCGACCCTCAAAGACATCATTACTAAACACGGTGGAGAGCTTACTCTCGAAGAAGCTCCTGAACGATTCGACCTCGCGTACGAAATTATTCGGTACCTCGAAGGACGAAATCGACGATTCACCAGTGCCTATTTCGGTTGGGTTCGATTTACCGTCGCACCAAGCGAAATCGATGAGATTTCACAAGAAGTGACCGCAGTAAATGAATTACTGCGACACATCCTCATCAAGCTCACCAAAAACGAGGAAGCACATCCATTTTACTTCCACGAAGCTCTACAGGAGACAGTGAGCGAAACTATTGAAGTAAATGAAGAAACTGCAGTGGTTGAGCCAGCAGCAGATGCCAAGGACACCAAAGCAGCTGAAGAGTCCCAAAAAGATGGAGAAGAAGCAGGAGAAAAGGTATAATAGGTGGATACTCACCTAATAGAACCGCAAATCAATTATGTATCTCAATAAAGCAATGATTTATGGAAATCTCACTCGAGATCCCGAATTAAAAGCTCTCCCGAGTGGAATGAACATTTGTTCGTTTTCATTAGCAACCAACCGAGTCTACAATGACCGCGATGGCAATCGACAAGAATCTGTCGACTTTCACAATGTTGTCGTGTTTGGAAAGCAAGCAGAAAACAGCGCAAAGTACCTCACAAAAGGGAGTGGTACATATGTTGAGGGGCGAATGCAAACCCGAAGTTGGGAAAAAGACGGTCAAAAACACTACCGAACTGAAGTAGTAGCAGACCGGGTCCAGTTTGGACCAAAAAATGCTGGTACAGGAGCACCGTCGTCAGGCACGCAGAGCTCCGGATCAGCACCGACTGAAGATACTAAACCACCAGCCGCCCCCGACTATCCAGAGGAAGAAATCAACCCAGAAGACATCCCGTTCTAGAAAACAACTATTATTTAACTGAATGATGCGTCCAGTAATTCGCCTTAAGAAAAGCGCAAATAAAGACATACATTCATAATATGCCGTTCCGGCATTACTCATTCATCAATGACAACTGAAACAGAAACCACAATCAATGCCCCCGAGCATCACGTGGACTACAAAGACATCACGTCGCTCAAAGGGAACGTAAACCCACACGCGCGAATGTTAAATCGGCGACGAACTGGTATGACTGCCAAAGGACAGAGAAATTTCGCCCGCGCAATCAAACGAGCCCGATTTATGGCTTTGGTGCCGTACATCAAACACTAGCCGTCTTTAAAAAGCCACCCTCTCCACGCGAGCGGGTGGCTTTTTTTGTACGAGAGTCGTATAGTAGGGAAAGATATAAAAGGAGATTCCTCTATGATAGATGGTGACGGGCGTATACTCTTCATAGCGATACTCATCGCTTTTATTGTGGCAGTCGGTATTGGCATCAAATACGATTTCTTTACTGGCGTGGCTCTGTACTTTGCAATGGCAATCTTGGTATGTGTGTGGTTTCCTATTAAGTTTTGGTTTCAACACAGACAAAGAGTAAGAAACAACTGAAGCTACCCAGACCGACTGCCCAGCAGTCGGTCTTTTTTATATCGGGTACAGTGAAAAAACAGTCGCCCCAAACAGAGTAGTTGCTATTTATGAATAAAGTTGTATAGTATGTCGTAGGACAAAAGGAGCTGCACATGACAGAAAAAACGCTACAAAGCCTTTTCCAGGCACTATTAGTCGGTGGGGCGGCTGCAGCGTATGCTGGAGTTATTCACGGTTTTTGGGCCGGTTTTGGAATGTTGCTATTCGTTGGATTGTTCGTGTTTGCATTACTGACCTGCATTCACAAGTATTTTCGAAAAGAAGAACAAGAAGAGTTCAAGGAAGACGTCAAGACACGAGACCACTAAAGTCAAAGGACCAACTGCCCGGCAGCTGGTCCTTTTTTCAAAGTGATAAAACCAGAGCCGATTTCGTAAAAAAGGGTTGCACTTTATGTAGGGAGTTGTACAATATCGCCCGATTCAAAAAGAGGTGTTTATGAACAAAAGACTGTCATTCATGCTGTGGACTGTAGCAGCGGTTTCGCTGGCTGCAGCATACTGCATTGGGCACACATACAGTTTTGAATACGGCATGATTGCGTATCCGGTATTCGCAGCCCTGATTTTTATGCCCTGGTTCTACTTCCAGAAGAAAAAAGCGTTCGTTGCAGTTGTCGAAGAAAATGTCGAAGAAAAGGCCGAGGCAGTGAACAATTGAAGATACACCAACCGACTGCCAAGCAGTCGGTTTTATTTATATGTATCAGACTACTTCTTAAGCGCTGAGTTACGCCTTCTCGATGCGTTCTGAGTAGAGGCCGCTGTCGGTGTTTACCGAGATGATGTCACCCTGGTTAATAAACATCGGGGCAAAGATAGAGTGGCCAGTTTCTAGTAGGACCTCTTTGGTGGCTCCACTTGAAGTGTTGCCTTTGACGGCATCGGGCGCTTCTTTTACCTTGAGTTCAACCTTGATGGGGATACTGACGCTCATGATAGCGTCGTCGTACTCGATAGCTTCTACCAAGCTGTTTTCAGATACGTATTTGTCTATATCACCCACTACGTCCACAGGCAAACTAAACCGTTCTTTGGGATTATTTGGTTCGCAAAACCAAAACTCTCCGCGATTGGAATAGAGGTATTTTACTTCACGCTTCGTAACAGACGCTTCTTGCAACACATCTGATTGATGTAAGGTTTTTTCAATCACTTGGCCAGTCCGGAGATTTTTCATACGCACCGTATTACTCGCTTTTTGCCGATCTTTTTTGGCGATATCGGAAGAAAGCACTAGATAGGGGTCCCCGTTCATTTCAACGGTTTTCTTTGCGAGGACTTGATTGTATTCAACTTTTGCCATTTTGGTTTAGATTAGGGTACTTGTGTAAGCGTGAAGATTATAGGGGTTAGAGGAGATAAAAGCAATGAAAGACTAAACGTCGATACCAGTGCACAGTATTTTTATAAAAATGCAATTTTTACCCTACTTGATAAGTGCTACTATGGCCACACACATGTTAGGCATTACCACTGCTGACGACGCCAAGGATTGGGATGATGAGCAGATTCTGAGTGAATCACAATCCCAGCCCTGGC
>Ga0136589_1000270_pt1 | contig 27400 bp, 22 predicted proteins | sample AntRauMFilla3764_FD_104640 | JGI IMG/M metagenome (GOLD analysis project Ga0136589, IMG submission 104640) | Saline lake microbial communities from Rauer Islands, Antarctica - Metagenome Filla 3 #764 | ecosystem: Environmental > Aquatic > Non-marine Saline and Alkaline > Saline | place...
ATTGTCTACGGCCTCGACAAACGGATGGACCACACGCCGGTCATCGGCGACCCCATCGACATGAAGCGCTTCCGCGAGATCGCTCGCGAAGACGAGGGTGTCCTCTGCTACATCGAGGACTGTACCAACGCCGGCCGGAAGGGCCGCACGCCCTCCGAGAACGTCGCTCGAACCCACCTCAAGGACGTCATGACGAGCATCGAGGACTACGACGGCGGGATCGTCGCGACGACGTTCTCCTCCCACATCGCCCGCGTCAAGAGCCTCGTCGAGTTCGCCGAGGACATGGGCCGTCAGCCGGTCCTGCTGGGCCGGTCGATGGAGAAGTACTCCGGGACTGCGGAGCGACTGGACTTCGTCGACTTCCCCGATGACCTCGGGATGTACGGCCACCGCAAGTCCGTCGACCGCACGTTCAAGCGGATTATGAACGAGGGCAAGGAGAACTTCCTCCCCATCGTCACCGGTCACCAGGGCGAGCCGCGCGCGATGCTCACCCGTATGGGACGGGGCGAGACGCCCTACGAACTGTCCGACGGCGACAAGGTGCTGTTCTCGGCCCGGGTCATCCCGGAGCCGACCAACGAGGGCCAGCGCTACCAGTCCGAGAAGCTGCTGGGAATGCAGGGCGCCCGCATCTACGACGACATCCACGTCTCGGGCCACCTCCGCGAGGAGGGCCACTACCAGATGCTCGAGGCGCTCCAGCCACAGCACGTCATCCCGGCCCACCAGAGCCTGAAAGGGTTCGCGCCCTACGTCGACCTCGCCGAGGACTTCGGCCTCAAGGTCGGTCGCGACCTGCATATCACCCGTAACGGGAACATGATCCAGCTCACAGAATAAGTATGTCAGCACGCCACCAGCAGGTCGAAACGGCCATCCTCGCCCGTCGCGAGCGGGTCAACGAGGCGCTCCCCGAGGAGCTCCCGGTCAGGCGACCGGAGGGGCTCTACGAGGCGACCCGGTACCTGCTCGACGCCGGCGGCAAGCGGCTCCGGCCGACCGTCCTCCTGCTGGTCGGCGAGTCGCTACTGGACGTCGAGCCGCTGGGGGCCGACTACCGCGCGTTCCCGCGGCTCGACGACGGGGAGGCCGACCTGCTGTCGGCGGCCATCGCCATCGAGGTCATCCAGACGTTCACCCTCATCCACGACGACATCATGGACGACGACGACCTCAGACGCGGGGTCCCGGCCGTCCACAAGGAGTACGACCTCTCGACGGCCATCCTGGCCGGCGACACGCTCTACTCCAAGGCCTTCGAGTTCCTGCTCTCGACCGGCGCGGCCGACGACCGGACCGTCGCCGCGAACAAGCGCCTGGCCGAGACCTGTACCCGCATCTGTGAGGGCCAGTCCCTGGACATCGAGTTCGAGGCCCGCGACGCGGTCACCCCGGACGAGTATCTGGAGATGGTCGAGCTCAAGACTGCCGTGCTGTACGGCGCGGCGGCAGCGATTCCGGCCACGCTACTCGGGGCCGACGCCGACACCGTCGAGGCGCTGTACAACCACGGCCTCGACGTGGGCCGGGCGTTCCAGATTCAGGACGACTTGCTCGACCTGACGACGCCCTCGGAGAAACTGGGCAAACAGCGGGGGTCGGACCTCGTCGAGAACAAGCAGACCCTCGTCACACTGCACGCCCGTCAGCAGGGCGTCGACGTCGAGAACCTCGTCGACACCGACTCCGTCGAGGCGGTCTCGGAGGCCGAGATCGACGCGGCCGTCGAGACGCTCCGGGAGGCGGGCTCTATCGAGTACGCCCGCAGACGGGCCCAGGAGCTGGTCACCAGCGGCAAGGAGAACCTCGAAGTCCTGCCCGACAACGAGGCGCGTGACCTGCTCTCGGGTATCGCGGACTACCTGGTCGAACGCGAGTACTGAGCGAACGCGAAGTCGTTCGAAAGAGCTTCGCTCTTTCGTGATGACGAAAGGCGCGTCGCGCCTTTCGGACCACGTTCGCGAGGGTTGGGAGACGGAAGCGTCTCGAAGGACTGAGCGGCCCCGGCGGCTCGCTCGCCATCCACCGACGCGGGCGGTTGTCGCCACCGTCGAGCGTTCGCAGAAAAATTGCTACGGCACTGTCCGCGAGTGGCTGGACCGTCAGTTCTGGGTGACGTTCGACGCCTGGACGGTCACGTCGGCACCGGGCATATCGCCCGTATCGAACACGTACCCGTCGACGGTCACGCAGTCGCCCTGCGAGACGTTCCCGGGTCGCTGGATGAACGCGGACGCCGTCCCGTCGTCGATCACGAACGACGCGTTGCCCGTCTCGATGACTTCGCCGGTTATCGAGACCTGCCCCTCGGCGTCAGGGGCGGCCGATATCTCCGTCTCGCCGGGGCCACAGCTGGTCCCGCCACCGCCCCCGTCGGCTTCCGATTCCGTCCCGGCGGCGTCACCGCTGCTCCCGAACCCGCCACAGCCGGCCAGACCGACCATCAGTGCAACTATCACGACGACTCCCACCGTCCGAACGTCTCTTCCGTGCAGCATAATTCCGACTTCGAAACCGAGATATAAATATCTGCACACCGGCGTGGTGTCGCCTGGCACGGACCGTGCGACCGCAACGCTGTCCGCTCTCCGGAGAGTTATAGTCCGCTGATACTTACGGGACGTCGTGACCCAGTTCGTCCTCTACGGCGGCAAAGGCGGGGTCGGGAAGACGACCGTCGCGGCGGCTACGGGCCTGCGTCTGGCCCGCGAGGGGTTCGAGACACTGGTCGTCTCGACGGACCCGGCCCACTCGCTGGGCGACGCCGTCGAGCAGTCCATCGGCGCCGAACCGGTCGAGATACGCGAGCAGCTGTGGGGGGTCGAGGTCGACCCGCAGGCGGGTAACGACCGCTACGAGGCCATCTTCGAGGCGCTGGCCGAGGAGTTCGCCGACGCGGGCATCCGCCTCGACGAGGACCAGGTCGCCGACCTGTTCACCTCGGGCGTGTTGCCGGGCAGCGACGAACTCGCCGCGCTGGACGGGCTGGCCGAGTACGTCGACAGCGACCGGTTCGAGCGGGTCGTCTTCGACACCGCCCCGACCGGCCACACGCTGCGCTTGCTCGATCTGCCACAGGTCATGGACCGCGGCATGGCGACGGCGCTGGACCTGCGCGACCAGGTCCGTCGGAAAGTGGATACGGCCCGGACCATGGTGTTCGGACCGATGGGCCGGAAACGCCGCGACGAGGCCGACGGCTTCACCCAGATGCGCGAGCGGATGGAGCGAGTCGGGGCGGTGCTGCGGGACCCGGAACTGACCGAGTTCCGTGTCGTCACCATCCCCGAGACGATGGCGGTACGTGAGAGCGAGCGCCTCGTGGCTCAGCTCCGCGAGTTCGAGGTACCCGTGACGACGCTGGTCGTCAACAAACTCATCGAGGACCCCGGCGATTGCGAACGCTGTCTGGGGAAGCAAGCGGTTCAGGCGGAGGCGCTGGCGGCCTTGCGGGAGTCGCTGCCTGAACTGGCGGTGTGGACCGTGCCCGACGAATCCGGCGAAGTGACTGGGCTGTCGGCGTTAGAACGAGTCGGCGCGAATCTGGGCGGCTGACCGAACCCGACGGCGTTTTAGCCCTCCCGCCGGACCGTTCGACCATGGACGACGCCTTACGACAGCGTATCGAGGAGGCCGCCGAGACGAACGCCCTCCTCAACGCGGTCAAACACGACAGCGAGGCACAGGTCGGGGCCATCATGGGGCCGTTGATGGGCGAGAACCCCGAGTTTCGCGAGCACGGCGACGAGATTCCCGGCATCATCGCCCCCGTCGTCGACCGGGTCAACGGGATGGATAGCACCGAACGACGCGACCGTATCGCCGAACTCGCTCCGGAGAAACTCGACGAGATAGAGAGCGAGGACGAGGGCGAGGACCACCCGCTACCTGACCTGCCCAACGCCGAGGCAGGCGCGGTACGGATGCGCGTCGCCCCGAACCCCAACGGCCCGTGGCACATCGGGCACGCGCGGATGGCCGCCGTCATCGGCACCTACAAGGACCGCTACGACGGCGAGTTCCTCTGTCGGTTCGACGACACCGACCCCGAGACGAAGCGACCGGACCTCGACGCCTACGACGCTATTCTCGACGCCATCGACTATCTCGGCTTCGAGCCCGACGACGTGGTCAGAGCGAGCGACCGCGTCGAGAGCTACTACGACCACGCCCGCGAACTCATCGAGCTGGGCGGAGCCTACACCTGCTCGTGTCCCCAGGGCGAGTTCTCCGAGCTGAAAAACAGCGGTGAGGCCTGTCCCCACCGCGAGAAGGACACGGCGACGGTCGCCGAGGAGTTCGAGGCGATGGTCGACGGCGAGTACGACAGCGGCGAGATGGTCCTGCGAGTGCGGACCGACATCACCCACAAGAACCCCGCGCTGCGGGACTTCGTCGCCTTCCGGATGATAGATACGCCCCATCCGCGCGAGGAAGCTGCCCAGTACCGCTGCTGGCCGATGCTGGACTTCCAGAGCGGCGTCGACGACCACCTGCTGGGCATCACGCACATCATCAGGGGTATCGACCTGCAGGACTCCGCGAAACGCCAGGGCTTTGTCTACGACTACTTCGGCTGGGAGTACCCCGAGGTCGTCCACTGGGGCCACGTCCAGGTCGACGAGTACGACGTGTCGATGTCCACGTCGACCATCGGCGAACTCGTCGCCGAGGGCGACCTCGACGGCTGGGACGACCCGCGCGCGCCGACGGTCGCCAGCCTCCGCCGGCGCGGTATCCGCGGGGCGGCACTCGTCGACGCGATGGTCGAACTGGGCACCTCCACCTCCGACGTCGACCTCGCCATCTCCTCTGTCTACGCCAACAACCGCGAGATGATAGACGACGACACCGACCGCGCCTTCTTCGTCCGCGACGACGAGGCGTTCGGCGGACTCGTCGAGCGGCAGGTGGTCGGCGGACCCGACGCCGGTCACCCGCCGCTCCACCCCGATTTCGAGGACCGCGGTCGCCGCGACATCCCGGTCGACGCCGGCGTCGTCGTCGAGGGCGACGACCTGCCCGACCACGGCGAGCGCGTCTGGCTCAAAGGGTACGGCTGCGTGCGCCACACCCGCGACGCCTTCGAGTACGTCGGTGACGACATCACGGCGGTCCGGGAGGAGGGCGTCGACGTGGTCCACTGGGCGCCGGCCGACGGTCCCGCCCTGCGATTACGGACGATGGACGGCGACGTTCTCGGCGTGACCGAGCCGGGCTATCTCGACTACGAGCCAGACGACATGGTGCAGTTCGAGCGCGTCGGCTTCGCTCGGGTCGACCGTGTCGACCCCGACGACGAGTCGGTCTCGTACTTCGCGCACCCCTAGGATCGGAACTCGAAGCGGGCCCCACCGGACTCGCTCTCTGTGACGGTCAGGCGCCAGCCATGTGCGTCCGCGATGGTCTGGACGATGTCGAGACCGAACCCGGTCCCGTCCTCGGCCGTCGTGAACCCCGACTCGAACACCTTCTCGGCCTCGTTCTCGGCAATGCCCGTCCCGTCGTCGGCCACGTAGAACCCATCGGCCAGCGCGCCGACGGTCACGGTGACCGGGTCGGCCTCGGTCCCGCCACCGTGGGTAATCGCGTTGCTGAACAGGTTCTCCAGCAGCTCCACGGCGCGGTCGGGGTCGCAGTCGACGACCGGCGGGTCCGCCGTCGCGAGCCTGCCGACCTCGGTGGCGACGTTCGCCCAGGCCCGTTCGGCCAGCCGTCCGACGGGAACCGGTTCGGTCTCGCCGATGTCACGGCCCTGTCTGGCCAGCGTGAGGGTGTCGTCGATGAGCTCGGCCATCCGTTCGAGCGCGGCCTCGGCGTCGTCGATATGTGTCGTCACGTCTCCGTCGGCCGCCCGTGCCAGCTGGAGGTGGCCCGTGGCCACCTGGAGCGGGTTCCGGAGGTCGTGGCTCACGAGGCTGGCGAACTCGTCTAACCGCTCGTTCTGGCGTTCGAGTCGCCGCTGTCTGGCTTTCTGCTCGGTGATGTCCGCGATGATGGCGACGGTGCCGACGATGTCGCCGTCGGTGTTCCGTATCGGTGCCGCCGACACTCTGGTCGGTATCGTCCGCCCGTCCTTGCGCTGCAGTTCCGTCTCCCACCCCGTGAGGTGGTTCCCGTCCTGAATCTGTTCGTGCTGGGCGACGAGGTCCTCGTATCTGTCGTCGGGGACGATGGGGAGTTGCTCGCCGCGAACCCCCGCCGCCTGCCAGCCGAACAGCGACTCGGCGGCGGGGTTCCAGACGTCGACGATGCCGTCGGTGTCGTGGGCGATGATGGCGAGCGGCGAGGCCTCGACCAGCGTCTCCAGGCGCTCGGTCGTCTGTGCCAGTTCGGACTCGATGGCCTTCCGGCGGCTGATGTCCCTGATGATACCCACGCGGCCGGCGTCGCCATCGTCGAGTTCGACCGGGGCCAGATCCAGTTCACACGGCACCTCGGTCCCGGCCTCCGTCCGGACCGTCGCCTCGGTGTGGTCGGCGAACCCGCCGTCGGTGACCGTCGGCTCCGGCCCCAGAACGACCGATATCGGTTCACCCACGAGGGCCTCGCCGTCGTACCCCACCAGCGACGCGAACGGGTCGTTGTACCGGACGATTCGGTCGTCTTCGTCGAGGACGTACACCGGTTCGGTGACCGAGTCGAAGATGAGCTTGTACTGTTCGAGGCGCTGTTCCCGGCGTTTCCGGTCGGTGACGTCCCGCAGCACGACCAGGGTGCCGACCTCGTCGTCGAACCGGTCGGTAAAGGGCGTCGTCTCGACCTCCAGAAACCGCTCCTCGCCGTCGACTGTCACCGAGAGCTCCTCCCAGTCGCGGTGGCCCCCCTCGTCGCGCTGTAGCCCTTCCCACCCCTCGATGACCGAGCCGATGGGGCGCCCCACGAGGTCGCTGTCCGCGAGTAACGCCCGGGCCGCCGGGTTGACGTCGCTGACGTTGCCGTCGACGTCGAGTATCAGGGTGCCGTCACCCATGGTCTCGACGACGGTCGACTGGGCAGCCGGAACCGGGTCGAGTGTCTTGAACGTGTAGAGGCCGGCCGTCATCGCCACACCGGAGATACCCCAGGCGAAGATGGTCGCGTCTTCGGGCACCTGGAGGAAATACTGCTGGGTGAGCGCGACCGTCCACGGGGCCAGCGCCGCGACGAGCACCGCCGTGGCCTGTGTCCGATAGAGGTGACGCGACCGGACGAACAGCTGGATGAGGACGATGGTCCCGGCCAGCGCCGTGACGAGTATCGTCCCCATATGTATCAGGAACAGCGGCGTGAGCCCGGTCTCCGGGGCGCGAAGCAGCGAACCGGCCGTCCCGGTCGCAGGCGTCTGCAACAGCGTCACGCCCGGGAGCAGGAAGCCGACGGCGACCAGAAGCGGGTCGAGCGCCAGGACGCCGACGACGCGGCGGGTCAGCGACCGGTCGAAGTTCGCGTACTGGAGCGCGGCGTAGAGCCACGAGATAGCGACGACGCCCTGTGCGACGGTCGCGAGCTGCCGGGAGAGCAACTGCGTGGACAGCGTCGTCGCGGTGATGTCGCGGGCGTACGCGAACGCGCCCACTGCGAGCGCCACATGAAACAGCACCATCGGTGTGCCCCCGGGGCTGTCGCGTCTGCGCCACGCCAGCGCGACGAACAGCGCGGAGACGCCGCCGAGAAAGTAAAGCGAGAGAACGAACCGCTCGTACATTGATTCTATAGATGTGAGGTATTTTCCCCCTTTGTTCTATCGGTCTGCGCTGTACTGCCGTCAGGAACGCTCTGGCGGGTGGTGACAGTGTAACCGGTCGGGACACCCGTAGCAAGCGTCCGGTTCGTGAAATGTGCTAACAGAGAGCAGGTTCTCTGGGCGGCTGGCGCCCTCGGAAGCACTGGTCGGACCGCCAGCATATGCGGCGTCGGTATCCGGATCGCCCGACGCGTTTTTATCCGATTCGACCGGATGACAGCACGTGACTCCCACCGAGCAGACGACAGTCACTGTCAGGCGCGACGTTCCCTTCCACGAGGTCGACGGTGAGACGCTGCTGCTCGACGTGTACGAGGACACCGAGACGGCCGCGCCGAAACCGGCCGCCGTCCTCGTCCGCGGGGGCGGCTTCACCGTCGGCGACAAAGGGGAGTTCGCCCGCCACGCCATCGACCTCGCCGCCGACGGCTATCTCGTCGTCGAGCCGCAGTACCGGCTGGCGCCCGAGTGGACGTTTCCGGCGGCGCTGGTGGACGTGAAGGCGGCTATCGAGTGGTGCCGAACCGAGTGCGAACACGTGGACGCCCAGCGCGTCGGCGCCGTCGGCCACTCCGCCGGCGCGAATCTGGTTGTCCTGGCGGCGGCGACGGCCGACGACCCGGCGCTCGAACCCGACCAGTACCCCGGCGCCTCGTCGGCGCTGTCGGCGGTGGTGGGCTACAGCGGTATCTACGACTTCCGGATGGGGCTCGACGACCGCCGCGAGACGTATCTGGGCGGCTCCCCCGAGGAACTCCCGGCGGCCTACGACCTCGCCTCGCCGGTCGAGCAGGCCGATATGTCGATGCCGCCGACGCTGTTGTGCCACGGTGGGCACGACGGCGTCGTCGACCCGCAGCAGTCCGCGATACTGGCCGAGACGCTGGGTCCGCTGACCACGGTCGACCGTCGCGTCGTCGACGGTGGGCACGGGTTCCCGTTCGACGGCGCCCACTACGAGGCGACGTACGACACGACCCTCGAGTTTCTGAACGGGCATCTCGGCGCGGCACAGTCTCCGTCCGAGACGGGTCCCGGGCCGGGTACGGATACGTTCCGCTAGCGGTGCGGTCGCCGCGTCACTCGAACGCGCAAAGCGTGCTAGCTATATCCACGGCACGATCGGTCCGTAATGGTAGTTGAATTCGAGTTATGGTAGACACAGTTCGATGTGTGGGTTGGTGAGAGAACCCGCTCCGTCTACACCGGCGGCTCGTAGCCGGTGATGGCGCCGATGGCGACGGTCGCTATCAGGTAGACCGGTATCGCGAAGATGAGCGAGCGGCCGACCTTGTAGCCGATGAGGGAGCGATCGATGCCGTGGCGGAGCGCTATCGACAGCGCCGTCAGGATGACCGCGAGCGTGACGATGTAGATGCCGATGACGATACCGAGCAGGTCCGTCGGCAACGCGGAGCCGCCTTCGATGGCGCTGGCCCCTTCGCCGACCATCCCGCTGGACAGACCAACGGTGGCGCCGCCGACGAGCGGCCCGAAAAACGAGGCCGTGTTCGTGAGCGTCCCGGTGACCGCTGCGAGCTTGCGTTTGGTCCGGCGCTCGACCTCCCGTAGCTCCTCCAGGTGGTCGGCCATCGAGACGAGTGCCTGGCCGGCCGGCTGGCCCTCGTCGGCCGCGATAGCCAGTAGCGCCGCGGTCCCCTCCGTTCGGACGGACGGGATATCCTGTAGCGCCCCGTACTGTCCGAGGAACGCCTCTTCGACGGTTATCTTGAGTCGTTGCTGGATACCGGCGGCGTCGTCGAACACCTCGCCCGTCTCCCCGGGGACCCGTTGGCCCGCGTGGTCGATAGCTGACTCGACGGCCTCGTTCTCGGAGACCTGTCGACCGACGATGTACAGCGCGTCGACCAGATGTTCCTCGACGTCTTTGACGTACTCGCGGACCTCCTTGATCGGCCTGAAGTAGCCGACCAGCGTGAACCCGACACCGAGCCCGATGCCGGTCAGGGGGGCGAGATGGATGGCGCCGACGACGATGGCCAGCGCCGTGCCACACACGCCGGCGACTGCGCCGTAGACGAACGGCGGCCAGGTCCGGTCGGGGACGTCTGGATGGGAGCGCCTGACGTCCGGCGGCGGGAACGCGACCGGTCGTCTGACCAGCAGCCAGATACTGGCCGCGATGAGCATTAGTGGCAAGACGACGTTGTAGACGACCACGAAGAACCAGATGGAGACGGGGTAGCCCGCAAGCGACGCGGCCGGGACGAGCGCGACCAGCGCGAGTGGGAGCATGACGCCGAACGCGTACAGCGCGGTGGTCGGGGCACGGATGGCCGCGGTGAACTCCGCCATCTGGTCACGGGTGCCGTTGAGCACCGCCGACATCGCCCGGCCGAGGGTCCGGTCGCGCTCGGCCTCGGGCGCTTCCTGTGCGGCCGAGAGGAGGTGTGAGGACCGGCGCAGCGCCGGGAAGTCCTCCGCCCAGTCCTCGGCGAAGCTGATGAGGCCGGACTCGGGCGTCCCGACGGACCGGTCGATGTGTGACTCGAGGCTGGACGCGAGCGGACCGTCGCCGGTTTCGGCGGCGAAACGCACGGCGTTTTCCGTCGCTGGCTGGATATGCATCCGCAGGACGGCGCGACCGATGAGGTCTGGCGTCTCACCGAGTGCCCGTGTCCGTCGCAGCGCGGCCAGCAGATGCGGTGCCGTGTGGACCCCGTGCATAACCAGGAACGAAACGACCATACAGAGGACCAGCAACGGCAGCAGCGGGACCGGGAAGTAGAGCAGCGGCAGGGGGAGAAAAAAGGCGAGGAGACCGGCGACGTAGCCGGCCCGAACCAGCTGCTGGGGCGTGTACCCCGGCTCGATGAAGGTGATGGACTCGACGAGCTCGTCGCTCACGTCGACCTCCTCCGGATACATCTTCGCAAAGCCCACGACCAGACTTGCCATCGTTCCCATCGAGACTCACCCCTGTTTGTAGTCCGCATACGCCGGAGCGACTTCGCGTGGCCCCGTCACGCCGTCTTTCGCGAGGTCCTCGATGAACGCCTTCCGCTCGTTGATGTCGGCCCGGATATCCGCGTACTCCTCGGACGGGCCCGTCAGCCGGTGGATGAGTCGACTCTCACCCCGATCGATGCGGCCCGTCGGTCTCGCCTGGTCGCCCTCTATCTCGTACAGCGACTCGAAGTAGATACCGTCCTCCCTGACGATTACCTCCTCGATGGCCGAGAGCCGTCGCTTTCGCCCGTTGGGCGTCTTGTGGGCCTGGACAGTGACGACGAGGTCGGTCGCCCCGAACGACGAGGCCGGGACGTCCAGGTCCGAGACGACCCGCTCGAAGACGGAGTCGGCCCCGTCACCGTGGATGGTCCCGAGCACGGCGTTTGCGTTCGCACCGACGCGCATGGCCTCGTAGAGGACCTGGGCTTCCTCGCCCCGGATCTCCCCGACCACCAGCGCACCGTCACCGAGACGCAGCGCGGTCCGCAGCGCGTCCGCGGCCGAAATCTCCGGCCCGCTGCCGGCGCCGGTCCGCAGCGCCTGGACGTCACGGTCGACTGCCTGCAGCGGGTTCACCGGCAGTTCAGGGGTGTCCTCGATGATGACCGTCCGGGTGTCCGGGGAGAGCTCGTACAGCAAGGTCCCAAGCAGCGTCGTCTTGCCGGCGCCGCGCGTCCCGGCGATGAGCGCCGCCGCGTTGCGCTCGACCGCCACCGAGAGAAACGCGGCCGCCTCGGCCGGCATCGTCCCGTTGGCGACCAGTCCCGGCAGCGTGAACTTGTCGTCGGCCTGTTCGCGGAACGCGAAGGCGACGCCCTCGCTCACCGGGTCGGTGACCCCCGCGATACGGACACCGGTGCCGTTGTTCAGGTCGGCCTTGGCGTCGACGGTCGGATTCGCCCGCGAGAAGGCCCGCCCGCTGGTCCGCCGGATACGCGAGGCCAGCGCGCCCACGCCCTTCTCGGTGATGTAGACGTTCGTCGTCATCGCCTGGCCGTCGACGACGACGCGGACCGGGTTCGCGCCGACCGGCGAGGTCACGTAGATGTCAGTGACGCTGGGGTCGGCGAAGATGTCCTCGAGGATACCGTACCCCTCGGTGTGTTTCGAGAGTACGGACGTCAAGACGGGGTCGACGTCCTCGTCGGTCACGTGTTTGATAGCTCTGGACGCGGCCCGCTCGCCCTCGACGAAACCGTCTGCGATGACCTCGTAGGCGTCCATGAGAATCGACCGCTCCTCGCTCGAAAGCGACAGGTCGACGAGGTCGAGCGAGTAAAAGGGGACGCTGTCCGCCCGGTCGTAGATTCTGGCCTCGCTGCCGGTCTCCAGCTCGCGGACGTCCGTGAGGCGTGCGTCTTCGGCCATCGACCGGTCCACGTAGTAGTTGGCGACCGTCAGCCCGACGTACGGCGACAGCACCTGGTCGTAGGCGCTGACGCCGCTGGCGGCACTGGTGAGTTCTGACTCGATGCCGATGTCGGCGATGGGGCCGACACGCGAGCGGAGGTCAGTGGCGACGGAGAGCGGGTCGCGGGCCGCCTCGGCCGCCAGCTGTTCGTCCCGCTCGCCGACCAGTTCGATGAACCGCCCCGCACTGGTCAACAGGTCGACGCCGTCGCTTCGGTAGCGGTACTCACGTCCGTTGCGGTGGACGTGTATCCGCTCGACCCCCCTGTCGGTCAGCTCGTCGACGACCGTCTGTCGACAGCTGACGCTCTCGGCGAGGTCCCCGGAGCAGTCGTCGGCGTCGACGAGCAGCGTCCCCTCCTCGACCGACACGGAACAGTCACACGGGCCGTCGTCCTCGCCGTCCCCGAACATAGAGAGACCGAGCATGGACTGCAGTGAGCTAGCGTTTTCGGACATGCCGGGACTCGCCCCGTCTTCGGACTTAAAATTAGGCGCGCGACACCACGACGACAGACGTCTCGTTGTAGTCCGAGGCGAGAGCTCGTTCCCCGCTGCCACGTAGCGACGTCGTGTTACCGAACGTGCTGTTGACGATGGGGGCCTCGATGGTGGTCCGTTGCTCGGTGGCGCCCTCCGGTCGGTAGCGAAGGACGCTGCAGTTACCAGGGCGCCCTTCGATACGGAACGTCGATACCGCGGAACCGGACGGGAACGTGCGTGTGACCGACCGCTGTGGACCCTTCACACCCGCCGGCGGGACCTGCCCGTTTCCCACCAGCGACACGGACGCCGCTGACAGCTTCGAGACCTGTTGCCCGACGGTGTTCTCGCTGTGGTCATCGCACCGCGCTCGACCGGCGGCATCGAGGCCCCGACCATGGCGACCGTCAGCAACGCGGCGAGGACCGTACGTATCACTTGAACAGCGATGAGAGGAACCCATCGCCTTCGTCCTCGGACTCCGTGTCCGATTTACCGTCCGCCGGTGACTCGCCGTTCTCCAGACCGCCGGGTCCCGTCGCGGCCGTCGGCACGGCCTCCTCGCTGCTCCCGTTTTTCGACTCGTCGTCCCCGAACATATCCGTCAGCGAGGACATCAGCCCGTCGTCTTCGTCCTCGTCACTCTTCTCCTCCTCCGGGACGATATCGTCGACAGTCTGTTCGAGGTCCGTCCGGTTCGAGTTCGTGCTGTCGGTCCGTACCGTCGTACTGTCACCCTCCGAGCTGGCGTTGCCCGACGGGGTCGAACCAGCGGTCTCGCCGTCGACGGTCGGCTCGAGGTCGTCGACACGCTCTTCGAGCCTGTCGACGGCCGCGTAGGCCGCGCCGGCCTGCTGCTCGATGCTCTCGTTGACGGACCGGACGTTGCTCACGTAGCCGTCAAGCGCGTCTTGTACCCCCTCGAGTTCGGCGACCCGTTCCTCGATGGAGTCGAGACGCCTCTCCAGACGCTCCATATCGTCCGCGAGATCTGTGAGGTCGGCGATATCGTTCAACTCGTGGTCGCCGTCGGTGACGGTCCGCTCGACGGCGGCCAGTCGTTGTTCGATCCGATCGATATCCGTCATGGCTTGATTACGACCTTCCTCGTACTTAAAGCTGGGATTTTCGAGGCGATATAAACCGACTACAACGGACCAGCGGCCCCGACCGCCGACCGCCCCGTCACTACGACGGTTCGTCTCAGTTCTCCGGCGTGACGTCGCTGGCGTTCGGGCTGTCCCCACCGTGGGGCGTGGCCCGCCGGCGTATCTGCGCTGCGTGGACCGTCTCCGTCGCATCGTCGATGATGACGACCTCCCCGGGACCGGTAGGTAGCCGCTCACTCAGCGACGATTTCATATACGTCGGCTGGGCGGTCTCCAGCGCCTCCAGGTCCACTTCGGACGTGAGCCGATGGGACATGAGGATGTCGGACTGGGAGACGGCGACCTCCGGGACGACGCTCGGTCGCTGTGTCGCCATGACGATACTCACACCGGGGGCGCGACCGCGCGTGAGGATGGTCTCGAGCGCCGACCGCGCGACGCCGTCGAAGAAGGTGTGGGCCTCGTCGATGAGCACCCACGGGAGACGGGGGATATCACGGTCGATACGGGCCCGATACAGCGCCTCGCCGATACCGCGGACGACGGCGTTCATCGGCGCGGCATCGAGGCCGGCGACGTCGACGACCGTGATTTCGCTACTCCCGAGGTCCGAGGCCGTCATGCCGTCTTCGTCGAAGACGCCCCACGACTCGGCGAGGCTGATGTGGTTCGTGGCGGCCCGTTTGTCCACTTTCGGTGCGTCCGCCTCCTCGACGTCGGCGCGCATCTCGGCGAGCGATTCGCAGTTCCCGGCGGCCTGCCAGACGAGCCCGCCGGCACCGCTCTCGGGTGATAGCCCCAGCAGCGCACACCAGGACTTGGGGTCGAGCGACCGCGGCCTCACGGCCGGGTCGTCGATGACCGTTGTGGGCACCGGCTCGCCGTCGGCCGCCGTATCCAACGTGTCGAAGACGCCCATCGGGTCGATGATGACCGGTGCGACGCCCCGGGCTCGCGCGAGCGATTCCGCGATGACGCCCAGCGTGTACGACTTCCCGTACCCACGCTTCCCGACGATGAGCATGGCGTGGGGGCCGTCGAGGTCGATGTGCAGTGGCGCGCCCTCGCTCCCGTCGAGGGCGCGGTAGGACCCGAGGTCGCCGGCTGGTCCCACCTCGACGCCCTCCTCTCGTCCGATTACGAAACTCACACCGTGGTTTGCTTCGGATTCGTATTTTAACCTTGGCTCCAAAGTTTAAGTCAGATGGCGTGACGAAATAAGGTATGCAGAAGCTGAAAAAACTGTGGGCGGACAACCGTGGTATCGAAGGACTGCCGATCAGACTGGTCATCGCACTCGTCGTCGGTGTGGCGAGTCTGGCCATCATGACGAGCATCCTCGGGGGGCTGCCGACCTTCGAGAGCACCGAGGTAGAGGTCAACTACGACAACGAAATCGTCACCAACGAAGAGAACGCGGGTACCGGTGCCACGACGGACGTAAAGGCCTGGGTCAACACGACTGATGGCGAGGATGTCGAAGACGCGACCCTCCTCGTCGAAGGTGGAACCGCCGGGCTGGAGAACGGGCCCCACGAAGTGGACCCGGGAACGGCCATGACGTTCACGACGGATCAGGCCGATGCGAGCGTCAGTAGCAACGATTTCGAGGTCAACCTCCGTAGCGACCAGGACCGAGGGACCATCAAGATTTCCGTCATCACGCAGTCCGACAGCAACTACGTTGACGAGCAAGAGAACGCCGAGATAATCGTCTTGAAGAACTGACGCGGCGCCAGAAACGCGTTTATCGGTGTTCTTACACGGCCGCATACCAACAATTATTATGCCACCTGTGTATCCACAATCCGAGCAGTAAAATGAATATATACACAGTGAGGATTAAATCGGCATTTCTCTCCGCGCTCGTGGTCGCCAGCCTGGTCACTGTCGGCTTCACGGGCGTGGCCGCTGCGCAAGAATCGACACTGAACTACGCGGACACAGCCACAGCACAGGAGTCGACACTCGACGGGATGGACGGCAGCGGGACCGCCGAGGACCCCTACGTCATCACTACACTCGAAGAGCTACAGGCGATGAACGAGGATCTGGACGCACACTACGTGCTGGGCAACGACATCGACGCGAGCGACTCGGAACAGCTGAACGACGGACAGGGGGTCGTCCCCGTCGGGGGCGACCGGACAGAACCTGGATGTGAAGGGCCGTTCACCGGTCATTTCGACGGGCAGAACCACACCATCGAGTCACTCACCGTCCAGTATGCACAGAACCAGTGTACGGGGCTCTTTGGCTACACCACGGGGACTGTCGAATATGTCCATCTCCGTGATGCGACCGTTGACGGGTTCCGCGGTGTCGGCGTCGTCGCGGGCGAAAACGGGGGGATGGTCCGCGCTGTTTCGGCCACCGGTGACGTCAGTTTGTCGGGTGACGATGGCGGGGGTCTCGTCGGCCACAACAGTGGAACAGTGGCCCGGTCGTACGCGGACGTGGAAGTGTCGGGTGAAGGCTCTATCGGCGGACTTGTAGGCTTGAACGGCGGTTCCGGCGCCCTGACTCACAAGTCGTACGCGCTCGGGACCGTCTCGGGCGAACAAAGCGTCGGCGGGGCCGTCGGGAGTAATACCGAGACTGTCAGGCAGGTGTACGCCGATGGCGAAGTCTCCGGAACCGAGCAAGTGGGGGGACTTCTTGGGAGCCTTTCGGCCAGAAACAGTGACACTACCATCCCGACAATCAGGGAGTCGTACTCGACCGCCAGCGTCGATGGAGAGACAGAAACCGGCGCCCTCATCGGTGACAACAGTGGTCGGAACTCCCCTGCAGGAACGTTCCAGAAGCTCTACTGGAGTGGGGAACTGAGCGGGCAGGACAGCCCGGTCGGGAAGGACGACAGAGCGAGTGACACATCGGCAGCGTCACTTTCGCCCGGGTCGATGACCGGACCGGCCGCCCGTGGGAACATATCCGGACTGACCTTCGAGGAGACTTGGACGGCCACCGACGAGTATCCCGTCCACACCTGGGCCGTCGAGAACGTCTCGACCTCGCTGGACGTGGACCGAATCGCTCGCGGTGACACCACCGAACTGACCGTCTCACTCGATATGGTCGACGGCCGCACGCTCTCGGCCCAGGAGACGGCCAGCTACGAGCTGAACAACTCCGTCGGCTCAGTCGCTGACGGGACGGTCACCACTAGCGAGACCGGCACCGTTGCTATCACCACCTCCATCGCGGACCGGACCCGCACCGAGACGCTCACCGTACTGGAGCCGCCGAACATCTCGGCGACGGCCGCATCGGTCGACGCCGACCTCGTGGCCCGAGGTGTGGGCGTGCCAATCGAGACGGCCGTGATCAACACCGGCGACATCGCGGGCGAAGACACCGTCTCTCTGCGAATCGACGGCGAGACGCTCACCGAGGTCACCGTCTCAGGCGAGCCGGGCGTCGAAAAGAACGTCTCCGTCAGCTGGCGGCCCGAGTCGCTGGGCACCTACGACGTGGCCGTCGACGACGCCAGCGTCGGCACCGTCGAGGTCGTCGAACCACCGGAACTCACGACCGAGAGCGCGTCGACGAACGTCAGCGCGGTCAGTGCCGGCGCCTCGGTCCCGGTTTCGGTGACCATCGCGAACGACGACCGCCTGCGCGGGGAACGCAATACGACCCTCGCCGTGGACGGCGAGAACGTCACGAGCGAACTGGTGTCGGTCGACGCTGGCAACGAGACGACGACCCTCGGCTGGACGCCGAGTGAGCCGGGGACGTACTCGCTGGCCGTCGACGGGGTCGACGCCGGCTCGATTACGGTCGTCCCGGCCGATTCGGTGACCATCGAGAACGTCTCCGTTCCCGCGAACGCGACCGCGGGCGAGCCCGTCTCGGTGAACGTGACGGCGACCAACACGGCGTCCGTCACGGTGAGCGAACGGCTGGGGCTGACGGTCGACGGCGAGACGGTCGGCGCGACGTGGGCCGACCTGACGCCGAACGGCACGACGACGGTGACGCTCTCGGCTGTGGTGAACCAGTCCGGGCCGACGACGCTGTTGGCCGAATCGACGAGCAGTGCCTCGTCCTCATCTCTCTCGGTGCTGGAACCCGCCTCGTTCGCTATCACGGGGCTCGACGCGCCCTCGTCGATGACGGCCGGTAGTTCGGCGACCGTGACTGCGACCGTCGCGAACCAGGGCGGTGTCGCCGGCTCGCAGACCGTGACGCTGTCGTTCGCTGGCACGCAGGTCACGAGCGAGACGGTCGAACTGGCGGCCGGTGCGACGACGACCGTCACCGGTGACATCTCGCCGTCGTCCGCTGGCGGGAGCCAGGTGACCGCGGGGACGACCGACGACGAACGCACCGCGACGGTGACAGTCGAGGCGGCCGCGACGGATAGCGCTGCGGGCGGGACCGATACCTCCGGCAGCTCGGGTCCCGGCTTCGGTGTCGCTGCGGCCGTGGTCGCGGTGCTTGCCGGGGCCGCACTGCACCGGCGTCGCTGACTGACGCCGCTCGGTCGCGGCTCCTGTTTCTCCGTCCCGGGCAGACAGTATTTGTAGCCGGCAGCCATATCCCGGCGTATGCGCGTCGCGGTGGTCACAGTCGGGGACGAACTGCTCGTCGGCGAGACGGTCAACACGAACGCCGCGTGGCTGGGCGAACAGCTACGCGACCGCGGCGTCACCGTCGAGCGGATGACCACCGTCCCCGACCGGACCGCCGACATCGCCCGCGTCGTCAACGAGTACCACGCCGACTACGACGCCGTCATCGTCACCGGCGGGCTGGGCCCGACCCACGACGACGTGACTATCGACGGGGTCGCGGCCGCCTTCGGCCGCGAGGTCGTCGAGAGCGAGGCGGCGATCGAGTGGCTGGCCGACCACGGCGGCTACAGTCGCGAGGACCTCGCGGAGGGGACGGGCGAGGTCCCGTCGGACAGCCGCGTGCTGCCCAACCACGAGGGGGTCGCCCCCGGCTGTGTCGTCGAGAACTGTTACGTGCTGCCGGGCGTCCCGACGGAGATGAAGCGGATGTTCGCGGAGGTGGCCGACGATTTCGCCGGCGAACACCGCCACGTCGTCACCGTCGACGCCGACGAGCCCGAGAGCGCGCTGCTGGACCGGATGGGAACGGTCAGACAGCTGTTCCCGGTGAAAGTCGGCAGCTACCCCGGCGAGTACGTCACCGTACGCTTCGAGGGGACCGACGCCGACGCCGTCGAGGAGGCCGCAGCGTGGCTCCGCGAGCGGGTCGACCCGGTCGAGGAGTGAGAACGGGGCGGTCGACTACCGGTACAGATACGCCAGCCAGCCGAAGGTCAGGGCGATACCACCGAGGCTGACGAAGGCGCCGGCGGCGTTGATGACGTCGGGCTGGACGCCGGTCGCGAGAGGTTCGAGCATAGCAGCCCGTTGTGTGCCTGCTGTCTTTAATCGCCCGTTCCCGTGCGCCTTTTGCCGCCGCGCGCAGTACGCGATGTATGCGCCGTATCGCTGTCGTCGTCAACCCCATCGCGGGGATGGGGGGTCGCGTCGGACTGAAGGGGACCGACGGGAAGGTCGCGGAGGCACGGGAACGCGGCGCCGAGCAGCGGGCCCCCGACCGGGCCCGCGAAGCGCTTTCCTCGCTGGCCGAGGTCGGCCGGGATATCGAGGTCGTGACCTACGGCGACCCGATGGGCGCGGCCATCGCGAGAGACGCCGGCTTCGACCCGACCGTCGTCGGTGAGCCGGCCGACCCCGAGGCGACGACGGGCACGGACACGCGGGCGGCCGTCAGGGCGTTCGTGGACCGGGCCGTGGACTGCATCCTGTTCGTCGGCGGCGACGGCACCGCCGTCGACGTCGCCGAGACGCTCGACGAACTCGACGCCGACACGCCGATGCTCGGTGTCCCCGCGGGCGTCAAGGTGTACTCGTCGGTGTTCGGCGTCTCGCCGCGGGCGGCCGGTCGTATCGTCGCGACGTTCTCCGAGACCGAGCCGGCGGAGGTCAACGATATCGACGAGGACGCCTTCCGCGGCGGCGAGGTGGTGACAGAGCTCCGCGCCGTGGCGACGGTCCCGGTCGCCGAACAGCGCCAGTCGGCCAAACAGCTGGGCGGGGGCACCGTCGAGACCCTCGCCGAGGGCGTCGCAGAGAGCGTCGAGGACGGCGTCACCTACGTCCTCGGGCCGGGGAGCACGGTCGGCGCTATCAAGGAGCGGCTGGGCTTCGAGGGGACGACGCTGGGTGTCGACGTCTGGCGCGACGGCGAGGTCCTCGTGCGGGACGCCGCCGAGTCGGACATCCTCGCGGCGCTTGGCGACCGGAACGTCATCGTCGTCTCGCCCATCGGCGGTCAGGGGTTCGTCTTCGGCCGCGGGAACCAGCAGCTCTCCCCGGCCGTCATCGAGCGCTGTGACGTCGAGGTGGTCGCCTCCCGTCGGAAGCTCGACCAGCTGGGCGCGCTGCGGGTCGACACCGGCGACCCGGACCTCGACGCCGAACTGACCGGCTGGCTCCAGGTCCGCGTCGGTCGGTACGAACGCCGGCTCGTCGAGGTGCTGGCCTGAGATGGACAGTTGTGAGTGCTCCCCTCACCCGTTCTAAACGATTGTATATCATGCGGCAGATTATATGCCGTATAGTGAAGATTAAGGTGTATCACGCATAACCAAGGCAATATGGAAACGCGGAAAGTACAACGACTCGGGCCGTCGACGCTGGCGATGACGCTTCCCGCCGAGTGGGCGAGCGCCCACGACGTCGAGAAGGGGGACGAAGTGTCGCTGCGGATGGGTGGGAAAGGGACGCTGACGGTGATGCCGGAATCCGTCCAGACCGAAGAATCAGAGGCCATCATCCACGCTGAGAATCTCGACGCCGACGCCGTCGAGCGCGCCATCGTCGCCCAGTACGTTCTGGGCCGGCGTATCATCCACGTCGAGGCGCCCGAGGACCAGACCCTCGAGTCGGCCCACATCAACGCCGTCTACAACGCAGAGACCCAGCTGATGGGCCTGGGCGTCATCGAGGAGACGCCAAACAGGATAACCATCCGGTGTTCTGTCGACCCCGAGGACTTCACGCTGGACAACCTGCTCGAACGCCTCGAATCGACCGGGTCGACGATGCGCAACGAGGCCGTCAAGGCGCTGGCCCACGGCAACCCCGACCTCGCCCAGCGAGCCCTGAACCGCGAGCGACAGGCCAACAAGATATTCGTCCTCCTGCTTCGCCTCATCTTCACCTCCTACCAGAACCCGAACCTCGCACGGGCGGTGGGCCTGGACGACGGCTTCCCGCTCATCGGCTACCGATCCATCGCGAAGAACCTCGAACTCACGGCCGACAACGCCGAGGACATCGCCGAGATCGCCCTGGAGACCAACGACCATTCGCTGGACGTCGACAGCTCGACCATGCGTCGCATCCGCGATTTCACCGAGGAAGTCAACGAGCTGACCGAACTCGCCGTCGAGGCCGCCGTCGAGCGCGACTACGACACCGCCATCCAGGTCCGCAAGACCTACACCGAAATCGGGGACGAGGAACACGACATCCTCACGGAGCTGCCGGAGATGGACAACGAGGCCCTGCTCCAGGTCCGCGAGGTACTGGTCAGCCTCCGGCAGACCGCCGAGTACGCCGTCCGGAACGCCGAAATCGCGACGAACCTCGCGCTCGACGAGGAGTCCGAACACACGACGATTCAGTAGTCAGAGCGTGTCGCCGACGAGCCCGCCGTCGTCGGTCGGCGTGCTGCCCGAACCGCCGTCGGTTCCGCTACCGTCGGTGGTGCCGTCGCCACGCTCGGTCGGGTCGCCGCTCGACTCGGACCCATCTCCAGTCGGATACTGGGCTTTGTTGCCGAAGATATCCGTCTCGATGGGCGTCTCGTAGTCGATGGCGTCGAGGTCGACGCGGAACTGCTCGCCGGCCCCCTCGACGACGAGGTAGAAGTCGACGTACATCGTCGTGTTCTGGTTTCGCTGGAGGTGGGACACCCACCACTGGTCGAGATTGTCGTTGTCGATTCTGGTCGTGATATCGACCGTCTCGCGTTCGCCCGGGAAGATGACTCGTTCGCGGTCCGTCTCGCCGGTGCCGACGCGGATGTCGTTCATGTAGGTCGTGTAGCCGATTTTCGTGACGGTGTAGGGCACCGGCTTCGGGTTGTACACGTCGAACTCGATGTCCATCGGGGTCTCCGACCGCGTGACAGCGTTCCGGTCCCACGACCCACGCGTCTCGTTGACGTACAGCACCGGGTCGGGGACAAACGGCTTGTCGGCGTCGACGGGCCGGGTCTCGGTGGAGTTGAACTGTCCCAGAATGTCGGTCTCGACGGTCCGGTTCTGCCTGATAGTGACCGACCGGTCGCCAGCCAGTGAATCGGTGAGGTTGGCGTCGATGGTGACCCGCGTTCGCTCGCCGTTCGTGATGTGGCTCACCCACCACGGCGGAATCTTGCTGTTCTGCATCGTCGTGTCGAACTGGAGGGTCGTGTTCCCGCGCCCCAGACTGACGCCCCGTTTCTCGCCGCTGGCCACGGCGACGTCGTTCATCGAGACGGTGTAGTCGATAGTCGTCCCACCGAGTGTGACGCCGATTGGGTTGGGGTTCGACACCGTGATCGCCGTCCCGACGGTCGTCGTGTTCTCCGAGACGCCGGTAAAGCGGTTCTCGACGGTCCCGACGCCGGGGGTTCCGATGACGCCCACGCCGAAGGCGCCGACCACAACCGCGACGAGGACGGCCGCGGCGACACCGATTTGCTGTATTCGGCTCAACCCACGCAGCGCACCTGCCAGCTTCGTCATTACCCCTGCTCTCTACTGGGTCGATATATGTCCTGTGGCCCGTATGCCGGCTGTACCAGACCGACACACTCGCGACCGAGGGCGGCGGATATGGGGACGAACGGACAGCCCGCAGTATCACCCCGAATGAACTAAGTGTGCCAGGGCGAAACGCACGGCCATGACAACTGAGTCGGCGACAGACATGGGAATCGGGCTCGGTGCGCTGTTCGGCGTCGTGGCCATCCTCGGTGCGGTCGTGACCGCCGTGACCAGCTACAACTACGCCATCCGTTCGGCCCAGGGGCTCGACACCGCCGGGCTGTTGACCAACAGCGGGCTCGCCTTCGGCGTCGCGATAGTGGCCGCCTCACTGTCGCTCGTGGCTATTCACGTCTACGCCGACTGATGTGGTAAAAGCAACCATTAAGAACGCTCGGCACGTATTACGAGTATGGTCGATTTCAGCGAGGAGGACCGCCGCATTCTGGAGTACCTCCGTGAGAGCGTCTCGCGCGGGGAGAGCTACTTCCGCGCGAAGAACATCGCTTCTCAGCTCGGCCTCTCCTCGAAACAGGTCGGCGCCCGACTCCCGCGTCTCGCGGAGGAAGCCGACGAAGTAGATATCGAGAAGTGGGGACGGGCCCGCTCGACCACGTGGCGCGTCACCACGAGCTAACGACGCCGCGACGGTCAGTGTCGACCTAGTCGGTGGATTCATCCCGGAGCACCCCCGATTACTGGTATGACTGTCCGGGTCGAACGAACGATGACAGTGGCGGCCACCCCCGAACGCGTCTGGGAGTTCATCGGCGACCCCGACCAGCGTGCCCGGCCCATCAGCGTCGTGAAAGACTGGGAGATCCACGACGACGACCGGGCGACGTGGCATATCTCGCTTCCCATTCCGATCATCGACCGGACCATCGCAGTGGAGACGGAGGACGTCGAGCGACGAGAACCGGAGTACGTCCGCTTTATCGGCCGGTCGAAGGTGATGCGGGTTCAGGGCGAACAGGAACTCGAAGCCACCGACGACGGCGGCACCCGGGTGACTAACCGGTTCGTCGTCGACGGCAAACTCCCCGGCGTCGAGCGCTTCTTCAAGAAGAATCTCGACGGCGAGCTACAGAACCTCGAAGCGGCGCTCAGGGAGTACCTCGAACTGGAGGCCTGAACTGTCTCTCCCGCGGTCGTTCAGTTCCCGCCGAGCCACCCGGCTGCTGAAACGTCCCTACGGCGCACCGTACGCGACCTGTCCCGTAATCGAGAGCGTGTACGTGTCTTCGGTGAACGGCTTCCGTGCAGCTATCGTATACGTGAAGTTCTGGAACTGCTCGTCCGATATTTCGGTCTTTAATTTTATCGGCACAGGCGGAGAATCGGTCCTATGAAGCTCGGACTCGCGCAGTTGTGTATCGAGCCGGCCGATGTTTCCGGGAACCGACGACGCGCGACCGAGTCCGTCGAGCGAGCGGCCGACGCGGGCTGTGACCTCGTCGTCCTCCCGGAACTGTTCACGGTCGGCTACTTCGCGTTCGAGGCCTACCAGCGCAACGCCGAGGGGCTCGACGGTGAGACCCTCGCGAAACTGCAGGCGGTCGCCGCCGACCGCGACGTCGCGATACTCGCCGGCAGTCTCGTCGAAGACCTCGAACTGAGCGCCGACGCCGGCTTCGACGTCCCCGAACCGGCGGGGCTGGCCAACACGTCGGTGTTCCTCGACCGCGACGGAACGCAGCGGGCGGTGTACCGCAAACACCACCTCTTTGGCTACGACTCGGCAGAATCGGAGCTACTCGTCCCCGGCGAGTCCCTGCCGACCGTCGACTTCGCGGGATTTACCGTCGGTGTGACGACGTGTTACGACCTCCGGTTCCCGGAACTGTACCGCCGGCTCGTCGAGGCTGGCGCGACGCTGGTGCTGGTGCCCAGCGCCTGGCCCTATCCGCGCGTCGAGCACTGGCGCCTGCTCCCCCGGGCCCGCGCCGTCGAGAACCAGTGTTACGTCGCCGCGGCCAACGGCGTCGGTCGCTTCGACGACGCCGAACTGCTCGGCCGGTCGACGGTGTACGACCCGTGGGGGACGACGCTCGCGGGTTCGGACGACGACCCCGCGCTCGTGACTGCCGATATCAGTCCGGAAAAGGTGGCCGACGTCCGGGAGTCGTTCCCCGCGCTGTCCGACCGACGCTGACCGCGCCTTTTTTGTTCATGGGGGCCAATTCTCTATCGCCGGCAAGGCGCTTTTCACGTCGATGCCGGTTACTTAGCCCGTCTCGCTGCTCGGCCACACGGCGTCGCTCGTCCGCCAAAGGCTGTCCGGACAGCCTTTCACCGCTCCTCGCCAGCGACGCCGTTTCACCGGCCGTTCCGACTCTCTGCTCGCAGCTTCGCGAGCACGCCCGTCAGTGCTGACGTCAGCAGCCCGGTTTCAGGTGACTGTCTACGTCCGGTCGATGAGCTCGTCGACGGTCCCGTACAGCTCCTGTACGACCTGTGTCTGGCGGTTCGTGGCGCTGACGATGTCCTCGACGGCGCCCTCCGCAGCGGTCGCGTGTTCGTGGGCCTCCTCGATCGTCGTCGTGATGCCCTCGATGGTCGTCGCCTGGTCGTCGTTCGCACTCGCCACCTCGGTGATGCCGGTCGCGGCCTCCTCGACGGCCTCGCTGATGTCGTCCAGTGCGGCCAGCGACTCGGTGATGCGGTCCTCGGCGACGCGTATCTGCTGGTGGGACTCCTCGACGGCGTCGACCGTCTCGGCGGTCTGGGCCTGTATCTCGGCGATGTTCGCCGTAATCTCGTCGGTGTACTCGCCCGTCTCCTCGGCGAGGCTCTTGACCTCGTCGGCGACGACGGCAAAGCCCGCCCCGGCGTCGCCGGCTCGGGCCGCCTCGATGTTGGCGTTCAGCGCGAGCAGGTTCGTCTGCTCGGCCACCTCGCCGATGACCGCCACTATCTCCTCTATGTCGTCCATCCGCTCGTCCAGCCCTTCGACGCTCTCGACGAGGTCGGCCGAGCGCTCGATGAGGTCGTCGGTCACCTCGTGGACCTCGCTGCTCGCTCGCTGGCCCTCGTCGGCGGCCGCCTGGGCCTGCTGGGCCGACGTAGCGACCTCGTCGCTCGTGGCGGCGATCTCCTCCATGTTCGCGCTGACGCCCTGTATCTCCCGGGCCGCGTCCTCGAGCTGTTCGCGCTGGTCGCCGACGGTGGCCTCGACCGAGCCGGCGGCCATCGAGGACTCGTCGATAGCGGCCGCCAGCGTCGACGTCTGCTCTTCGACGCGTTGGGCGAGCCGTTCGAACCGGTCGGCCAGTTCGTTGAGCGGCGTCACGACGGCGAGCAACTCGTCGTCGACGACCGACCGATCGACGTCGGGGTCCGCCCGGGTGTCGAGTTTCCCCTCGCCCAGCGCCTCCATGGTCTCGGTGAGCTGTTCGACCAGTTTCGTCAGCTCCGCCTGGCGGTGGACGTCGTCGGTCCGGTCGTAGATGAGTTCGACCACGCCGACCACCTCGTCGCCGTCGAACAGCGGCGCGGCCCGGAAGTCGATGTGCCGGTCCTCGCCGACCGCGTCGGTCATCACGCTCGTGTCGTGATACAGCGTGTAGTCGACGTCGGCGACGCGGTCGACCCCGTACTCGGTGTCGGCCGAGCGGGGCGCGTCGAGCACCTTGTCCGCGAGTGTCTGGGCCCGCCGACCGTCGTGGTAGAACGCCTGGCTCAACATCTCTTTCTCGCGGGCTTCGGTCGCGCTGACGCCGGTCAGCTCCTCGATACTGCTGTTCCAGACGACAGCGTCCGCGTCGGCGTCGGTCACGAACAGCGGGATACCGACCTTGTCGAGAACGTCCTCGGCCGAGAGCCCCAGTGCGCGCTGGATTCGTTGCCCCGCCTGGTCGCTCGGCTCGTCCGTCTCCGGGTCCGTCTCGCCGTCCGTCGGGTCGCGTCCGTCGCCGCGGGCGGCCCCGTCGGCAGCGTCGCTCTCGTACGCGCTCACACCGGCCTCGACGGTATCGAAGACGTCGGTCAGGCCGTCCGTGAGCTGTGTTTCGACGGCGTCGACGTCCGCCCGTCGGGCCGGGTCGACGCGCTCGCGGAGTTCGTCGAAGGCCGCTGCGACGAGCCCCGTGGCGGCGGCCCGGTTCGACCCGGCGAAGGTCCCGGCCCCGACACCCTCGCTCCGGTAGCGCTCGACGAGGGCTTCGACGTCCCCGTTCCTCATGCCGGCCGGCGCCTCGACGTGGGGCGCGTCGAGTTCGGCCAGTGCGCCGTCGGCGTCCACCTCGGGCAGGTGGGGGTCGCTCGCGACGTAGGCGGCGGCGACGTCGGGCGGCGGCGCCGTCTCGCCGTTCTCGTCACCGTCATCTTGCCCCTTCGTCGACATTTCACTGTCCCGCCGTTCCGTCGACTGCCCGCCGCCGGTACCCGGGCTGCCGTCCAGGTCGAGGACGGTCCGGAGTTGCTCACGGAGCCTGCGTGCCATTGGCGTCTAGCGGGCCGAACGAGACTAAAGGATGTGGGGGCGATTATCACGGGCGAAACTCACACCGCAAGCAGCGTCAGCGGTCGGCGGCCCGCTCGACCGCGCGGCGGAAGTGGTCGCCGGTGATACGGACCTCGTCGGCGCGCTCGGTGGCTTCGGCGGGGCCGAGGTCGTCGGCCATCTCGCGGATGGCCAGCATCGACGCCTCCCGGACGACGGCCTCCAGTTCGGCGCCGGAGTAGCCGTCGAGGTCGGCCGCGAGGTCTGCCACCGAGACGTCGTCGGCCAGTGGCTTGCCCCGGGTGTGGACCGAGAGAATCTCCTCGCGGGCCGCCGCGTCGGGGTTCGGGACCTCGACGTGCTGTTCGAGCCGGCCCGGCCGCAGCAGGGCGTCGTCGATCATGTCCCGCCGATTGGTCGCTGCCAGCACGACGAGATTTGGGTTCTCG
>Ga0136589_1000273_pt1 | contig 27111 bp, 28 predicted proteins | sample AntRauMFilla3764_FD_104640 | JGI IMG/M metagenome (GOLD analysis project Ga0136589, IMG submission 104640) | Saline lake microbial communities from Rauer Islands, Antarctica - Metagenome Filla 3 #764 | ecosystem: Environmental > Aquatic > Non-marine Saline and Alkaline > Saline | place...
AGGACATTGGAGATATTGGATCGAAGACAAATCCCAACAGTCAAACACACCACAAAATGAACAATCATCAAACTATATCATCTACACAAGAGTCAGTTCTAAAAAACAATCAAGAAATCTCGAAAAACAATCAATATTCCTCAAATCAAAATTTCCAAACTACACACTCATTACAGACATTGGAAGCTGAATTAATTACAATCGAAAAGCTACTATTGAGGTAGTGGCTGTGAGATTTGGATTTTTCCGATTTTACGAGTCTGTGATTACTTCTATAAATAGGAAACATAAAAAATTGAATATAAATACTGACAACATTAAAAAAACAACAAGGATGAAATTCTGTAATACTTGTCATAACATGCTATATATTAATGGGAAAATGCCCAAAGATGAAGATGTAAACAAAGGTATGCAACTTGTTTGTCACAATTGTGGATACACAGAGTATATTAAACCATCCGAAAAAGAAAAAATCCCTGTTATGGCTGAACGATATTCCGCGGAAACAGAAAAAAAAGACACTGATGACAAAGCTATAATTGGAGTAGACTTTTATGATGATGTACGTTCATTTCAACAATATCAGACTGACAATATTAGATACGATATGACTCTTCCTCGAGTTTCAAATGTGAAGTGTCCTCAAGATTGTGGAACAAAAAAAAATAAATTACCCGAAATAATATGTATCATGTATGATCAAGTTAACATGAAATATCTTTATTATTGTGTGGATTGTAAAACGTTTTGGACCCTTCAACACTAGATAAATTCACATTCTCCAGTTGTGTTTACAGTGAATGCAAGTCACAAACAGAGTCATAGGTTCATCACATGAACGAATTTGTCTTTGTTCATAAATGCAATCTCTTTTGTGACATTTTCCACATTTAAATTCATTTGTCATAGGAGCTGGTTTTTCTTCTAAATGTTTTTCTTGAATTTTCTTCTTTTCAATTATTTTATTCCAAAGAGATGGATTTAATTCTTCACATGATTTGTAAGGAATTTCTTTTGCGACAAAAGTTTCTATTATCTCTGGATTCTGTTGAATGTTAAAAATCACACTTTGTATTTTATGAGCATACAAATCATGAAACAAAGGATTGCTCCAAAACTTTCCTATTTTCTTCTTATCAGCAAATTCTGCTACATATTTTCTACAATGGAGTTCTAAAACTTTGGAATTCACAAGATGACCAATTTTCTGTTCAATTAGGTCAATCGCATTGTTTTGAATGTCATTCATTTTTGTTTCAAAATTAAAAGATAACTGTTATTTATGTTCCTATTTCAATTTTTTCATGAAGCTAATATACAAAATATGGCTAATATGGACCTTTTTGCTTCTTTCAATACCGGTTATATGGTATTATTTAAAAAAAGATAGTGAATGTAAAAATTGTGATTAAATAGATCACACAAATCATAGAATAGGAGTCCATTTATGGAACTCTTTATTCCAATGAAATGGTAACTCAATCTTTTGAAACATGTTTAAGTTTACAAAATTATTTCGCATCCATCGACTCATTACAAGACTAGAAATATGAGCTATTCCAATAAAAGATGGTGACGTGTTAGTAGCATGAATATCACTATCATCAAACAATTCATACACATCTACAACAGGAGTTTTTTTTGTCCACCAATGTATTATTCCAGATAATTCATTGGGGTTTCCAGTTGAGTTATTTTTATTAAAAGATGGTGGAGGTAAAGGAGGTGGAGGAGGTGGTGGAGTTATATGTACTGGAGGAGGACTACATACAATATTAGGACCTTCATTTTTTGAAGGCACTGAACAGAAGAATGTGGGATTTGATGAATCTTCGGAATATTTAAATTTTTGTTTTTGCATAGGTGTTTGTTCAAAATTATACATGACATCTAGAAAATCACAATCATAAACAGGTTTGAAAAAAAGACCACGACAAGTATATGGAAGATCGGCAATAAAAGCCTCTAATTCATCTATCTTGTCGTAGGTAAAATACCGCTTCACTTCCAATGAACACACATCCGATCCAGAAGGAGTAAAATATTTATTAAGAACAGAATACAATGTATTTAAGCGATCAATAAATTTAGAAGTCTGGTTCTTTACATGATGTAGTACTATGTCGCTAATCAAAAAAGTCCAATCCCCATTGGCACATACCATTTCTCCATTCAACACCATCCCTTGTCCATCTAATCCTTCATACATTTGATCAATAAATTCTAATTTAGTTACTATCATTCTAGGGTAAATGTATCCATTTTGGATTTTCTTATCTATAAAAACACAAATGTTTTTATTTTCATATTTTGTAAAATATAAATAATATGGATTTCCACATGTTTTTGTAGATATATAATGAGGTGTCTTTTGAAGACGAGAAAGAATACTCTGTTTATAATTGTCATGATGCTTTTGCATCACACGTAATCCAAAAGCTGTGTCTAAATCATTCAACAATTTCTGTTTGACATTGTCACTTTTAAGATTCTGGGCTTTTTTGCCACAAAAAGAAACTTCTCCTAAAATCATTTTATAATTATTACACTTAATCTGTTTATGTTTATATTACATTTGGTTTTATAAAAAGCTGACGAGCTTCTTTAAAAGGAATTGGATCCATATTATTTTCTTCTGCAACTTTTTCAAGTGATTTCATTTGTTTTGTTATTAAACCATGAGCTCTAATAGGACCGATTCCATAAGGACTTACTGCATAATCTGATCCGCATAAAATGCAAAAATCAATAAATTCTTCCATGTTTGTCATTCCTAAATCTTTTAATACATTATCCAATGTCAATTGAGTCATTGGCTTCCCTGAAGTGTTAAAATTTCGAATTAAACAGGGAGCTCCAAAACATAGAGTGTCCATGTCTTCAGATGCTACACAATCCACTAAACCTTGTCTATTTAAATGAGCACACTGTGCTTCTGCTTCTCCAGGTGCATCCACAATATCTACATTCATAGATTCAATCAATTCTCGTACATTTGCAAAATCTTGATCACATACTAAAGCAATAGGTTGCTTAGCTTTTCTGTCATCTAAAGTTTGTTGCTTTTGAGTAGGAGGTATTCCATCAAAAACAAATACTGGTCTTATTTCATTTTTCTTGATTGAATCAATAAATTTTTTCAAAGCTGCCACATAATGCCCTCCTGTACCACATGATATGACAAATTTATATACAAAAATCGAGGTATCAATAGCAATGGTTTTGCCTTTTAAATCTTTTAAAGTAATACTTTTTACACATGTTTGTGAACCAGTTTTCTTACAATGTTGCTGTATGAAAGAAAATAGACCCTTGATTCCCATTTTTTAAAACTTACTACATTCATAAGTATATTCATAAATCAATTTTTAAATAAATCATTGTTTTCTATATATTTCTGCGTAAATCCACTAATTAATCTTATTAATCCTTTAGATGTTTTTTTATAAAAAAAAGCGGTTGCCCATATTCCGATTTGTGCTGGACTTCTGTAAAATCTTAGTATTTTACCTCGTTCACTTACAAACATCCAACATGCATCCGAAATTATATCAATTGTAGATGATTTCTTTTTCATGTTGAATCTATTCATTAATTCTGTTATGAATGTAGAATTGGTCTCCCAAAATTTCTTCACATATTCTTCAGTTATGTCATCAAAACTACCGTTCTTACTGAACATATACCCGTACACAATAACAAAATACAATATACAAAATGCTATGATCTTATATCTGTTATGTCTTTCATTTGTGGATTGACTATTCATTGAAACCTTTTATTACACTTCTAATAAAGTAAGAGTGCTTAGATAAATATGAAAAATGAAATGGAAAAATTCCGTGCAATTCTCTACTATTTATGGAATGCAAGGTCTGAATTAAAAATATATGTAGGGACTCAATGGAGGAATCAAGATTTTAATCTATTACTGTTTAATATTAATAGATTCTGGAAAGAACATTACCCAAAACTTACAAAATTCATTTCCACTGAAATTCCCAAAATCAAAGATATGCTTCTTTTTATTACAACCTTTTTTGTAATGATAATGGATCATGTGACAACCTGGAAAAATATTGATAATTTTATTTATATGGGAATTCCTTTAGTAGGCGCTCCAATCATATTTAGTTTCATTCTTTACCAGTTTTGTAATTACATTATATACGTATTAAAAGAATTACCAAATATAAATATATCATTATTGAAAGCTTTGTCACAACAAACGTTGTTAAGTCTTAAAGAGATCATGCTTTCATTTAGATATTGATTTTGTGTCCTACACCCATAGTTTGCAGTTCTTGGGTTAATAATTTAAAGGAGTTTGGAATTTGAATGCTACTCCATGAATTTGGAATATTGGTTATAGCTTCCTTTTTATCATCCAATTGAAATACTTTACCATCTGAACGTTCAGACAATGATTCCTTGGCAAATCCAGCCATTCCATGGGCATATAATACATTCACTTCCATTTCACCTATTCTTAGACCTCCTTCATTAGCACGTCCCTGAGTAGGTTGCAATGTTAGTCCATCAACTTTCCCGCCACCTATTTTTGATCCATTACGGTAATTGATTTTATCAGAAACCATGTGTTTCAGACGATAATAATAGGTAGGTGTAAAAAAAATCTCAGCATCTATTTGTTGTCCAGTGTTTCCATCATACATAATCTCCAAACCATGTTTTTCAACACCATTTTTTTCCAAAGCATCTTGATAAGCATCTGTTGATATATCTTCAAAAGGAGTTCCATCTGCAATAATACCTTCATGTACAGCTGATTTAGCTACAATCGCTTCTAAAAGATGTCCAATTGTCATACGAGAAGGAAACGCATGAGGATTGACAATTATGTCTGGTACAACACCATTTGCTGTAAATGGCATTGATTCTTGCGGTACAAGCATACCACATACACCTTTTTGTCCATGAGTTGATGCTACTTTGTCTCCCAACTCTGGTAATTTCATTTTTCTCAACCTTATTTTAGCATTTCTCATACCCGTACTGTAATTCTCTCTAACATAAACCTTGTCCACATAACCTTCAATTGTTTTATCTAAGATCTCAGTTTCACTAGTATAAGTGGCCTTCATCTCTTGATCACCCATCATATTCATCATAGCCGCATCACGATCCTCTACTATCTTAACCTTTCCTATAATAGAATCTTTGTTCTGAAGATATGTATTTTCCTTGGGAAAACCATTCTCATCTAAAGTCTCATAATTTGCGTATTTCTTAATATTTACTTTGTGACCATTTGCCTCGTATTCATATGGATTTCCAAACACAATACGAACATTATCATTTTCTTCTTCCTCTGATTTATAAGTTTTAAACATTGTGATGTTAAACATACCTCTTTCCACTGATGATTTGTTCAAGATTACAGAATCTTCTTGATTATATCCACTAAAACAAGCCAAAGCAACCATTAGGTTTTCTCCAATTGGCATTTCATTATCATGCATATGCTTAGAAAACCTCGTTTGTACCAAACGAGCCTGAGGATAATGAAGAATATAAGCTATTGTATCCATACGAGAATCATAATTTGTAGCATAACGTCCTATAGACCATTTTCCTTGTCCGGCAGAAAACACATTACGAGGGGAGTGGTTGTGATTAGAAAAAGGAATAATAGATGTGTAAGGACTTAGCATGAAAGATGGATGAATTTCACAATGTGTGTACTTTATTGTTTTGCTATTTTCAAGTTGTGAAGCATACATAGCAATCATACTGTAATTCGTCTGTTGTACATCCACATATTCTATCGAACCTGCAGTTGTTCGAAGTTTCTTCATCATCTCAACACGTCCCATTTTCTTCAAGTCTTCCCAAGACGTTTTATTGTCTCCATTAACTGCACCATAAAAATTACCAACATGACCTGGTTTGTTTTTTATACGCAATTTGTTATTTTCATCTACAACAAATAAAGGACGAGAAGTACGACCATGTTCTGTTAATATATAAATCTCCCTCATGGGAATATTCCAAGAAATAGAAATATATGTTAAAAAACCATTTTGTTTCAAAAGATGAAGTAGTTCAATAATCTGTGGTGTCAAAGTATCATTTGTTAAACAGCCTATCCATGTATTATTTGTCAAAATCTTAATCCAGTTTCTGTCTAAACGGTCTCCATGTAAAATATTATTTAACATGATTATATGTTCTCCAAATATAGGCATTATATAATCATCTATGACAGGCTTACTAGATTGAAAATGAGTAACATGACACGCCATTGACATTGTTTTTGATAATCCAATTTCTTCTCCTTCAGGAGTTTGAATTGGACACATTATTCCATGTTGTGAACAGTTAAGTTGATGTGCATCACGTGTGGCACGTCTTGGATCCAATGGACTGCTAACTTTTTTCATGCTACTAATGTAAGATGTAAAATTAAAACGATTAAGATCTTGTACAATTCCATTTTGTAAACGTTCCAAACCCCATTGTCCTTTTAAAGATGTTAAAAAACCATCATCAATTATTTTGTGTATAAAAACTTCATGTTTATTATTTTCCGTTATTGATTTATCCAAAACATTCTTTTGTTTCCAATTTCCATAATTGTACATATGTTGCAAACGTTTCAAAATAGACTTCCTATAGCTATTATAAAAATCTTTGAAAATTTCTGCAAACAAAAATCCGGAAACTGCCAAACGTTTATACATATAATTGTCACGATCAGTAATAGGATCAATTTCCAGAGCTACCTTGGCTAACTTCTTAGTTACATGTCCTAAAAATAGAGCCTTTTGAAAATGAACCACATTTCCATATTCGTCTTCACCTTCTACATTAGGAAACAAATTTTTCCATAAAATGTATTCAACATTAGCAGTCGTTTTATACTCTGTAAAATCTTTTAGAAAATTTAAGGTTTCTTCTTTTGTATGTAATAAATTACCAGCTACAATACTTGGATACATAAAATTCACAATAAGTCTGTTTTCTTCAGAATTTAAATCACTGCCCTGAACAATATATTGCAAAATAGATTTATCATCTTCTATTCCTAATGCACGAAACAGCATGAACAAAGGAACCTTAAAATTTAAATGAGGGACTTCCACAGTTATAGCATTTTTATCCTTTAATACTTTAAACATTGTTGTCTTTGGAAAAACTGACTCTGTCTCAACAGTAGACCGAATAAAAGCATCATAACTGTAGATTGGGTCTTTTGATTTTGTTATAAAGATTTGGTTAGTGATGTTACGTTCTTGTGAAACCACACATTTTTCTTTTCCATCAATTATAAAATATCCTCCTTGGTCGTACATACATTCACCCATTTCACTCAACAATTCTGCTGGTTTGTCACGAAGAATACACATATTGCTGTGGAGCATGAGAGGAATACGTCCTATTTTAACATCTTTGAGATGAGTGGTTTGTCCGCGTTTATCATAATTATAATGAATCACATCTACATCCGCTTTTAAATTAATCGCATATGTCAGATCATTAATACGAGCATCATTTGGAAGCATACTTCTGGATTCGCCATCACGTGTAAGAGTGGGGCGATCAAAATGAATGGCATCTCCTCCAACAAATATTTCTATCTTGTGTTTCAATTTGTTTTTATTATCAGATGCTGATATACTAAAATTACGATTTAAACTCTTAATAACCCTTGGTATATCATGTATAATAAAAGAATCATATGAGTCTAAATGATGTTTAGTGATATGATAAGGGTTTTCTTTAAAAAAAGCATCTACAATACCCCAGTCATTCATGTTGTTTATTCCTTTTAACCTTTGTGATTCTTTTTTTCACTGAGTCCCATACTCTTCAATTGTTCTCCCAATCCTCCTTTGTTTTTTTCCAAGGCACGTGCAATTTTTCGAGCACTTAAACCATTTAACAACTGTGATGGAATTCCTTGTGTACTAGGAGAAGGTTTATGGTTATGAGTTTTAACTGTTTTCTTACCTTCTTCACCCTTTACACTTTTTCCACGGGCACTTGCTACTCTGCGACCACCAACCGTCTGAATACTTGTATGAACAGGAGGATGGAATTGTCCCATAGATCCAAATGATACATCATTCGGCATATTCGCATTAGGAAGTTGACTTGTTAACAATGACATATCAGGTAGATTTGTTGCTTGTGAGGGTTTAGGCTGAGATAAACTAGATGTTCCGTTAGGAGTTAGACCTTGAATATTTGTACTTTTATTTGAAGATATGGTGCATTGAGCTCCTGCTTTTTGTTGATTTTCTTGCTTCATTTTTGGTGTATTTTTGGGATCTTTGACACTTTCAGTGACTTGTTTTTTAGGTGGCATCTTACTTCTTTTTCTTTCTTGACAAGAAGGTTTTTATTTCTTAATTAACTAACCAATATATTACAAAAACTGATAAAATGTTAAGATTGGGAAATGTATTCGGAGGTTCTTCCATTCCAAACTGTTCTATAGATAACACCCCAATACTGAAAAATAATACATACAATACCAAAGCCAATATCATTTTTTTGAAATGCATCTTTGCCTTTTTTTCAGTGTTTTCTACGTTGCACTGATACTTTTCGTGATGAAACTGGGTTATACAGAATCAATGACAATATCCTTCCCTGTAGGGGATGTGTCAGAAACTTATAAAAGTATGCAATTTATGAGCTCATATCAAGCTTACAGAAAAAACTTGATGCAAGATAGTGGATTAGCACTATTGTATGCATTCTATGCTCCTCAACCAAAACAAGAACTAGCTAACCGATACTTTTTTTTGCTAGTTAATGACGAGATTGATTATGATCCACAAGTGAGAAACCAGGAAGCTGATGACATATCGCAAAATATCCTGTTCCCATTACTAGGTGGTAAACTAGAGGGATTAACTCCAATATTTGGTCGAGAAGACCATTTGAGAAAGACTCTTGCTAAAAGTACTAAAATATACGATTATCATAGAGATATTGTTTTGTTAAAAGAAGGTTATGCAAACTCTAATGCCATTATCAGAAAGGCCATGCCATATGTTCGCCTACAAGATTTTACACATGACAAAATAACATATACCTCATTTGCTTTTGATACACTGTGCTTTGCAGATGAAACAAGCTCAACATCTTCCAAACAATTCTGGAAAGGTATATTTGACGGTTATTACATCACCAATAAAGATATTGATGAAAATGCTGCAGCCATTAACATGTATGACCAAATTGGTTTCCCTACGATGTTAGAAAATAATAATAAAGCTGGATATTTTGAAACTTTTCAAAACTTGCGTTCAAAGTCACCTGTCACAGTATTAATTCAAGAACATATACAACCAAACATGACATTGACAGACTTTTCCAAATTTAGTTACAAACAATTCCGATTGGGTAGTTCTAGGCAAAAAGGTGTAGATTTAATGCCTGGAGATATATTGCAATTAAAAAATCAAAGATTTTCTTATGAAAATGACACTCTTTTTATGTTTGAACCTGATTTAGGAGCAACTGGATTAAAAATCACATGGGATCCTGCGACAATGAGCCTAAGAAACAATGACTTGTTACTCATTGATGTTCAAAAAGAACAAAAGAAAATATCTAACAAAGACTCGCAATTTTTTGACTCGCGTCTCAAAAATTTCTGTATTCATATTGTAGGAACTGGAGAAGGTGACCTAACTGGAAAAATATTAGAAATTAATAAGAAATGGATAATATGTACCTATTCTTTTGATAAACATAAGTATCAAGATCAATTTGTGTGTCTTTATACATCTATTGACAAAGATAAAATAGCTAGTAAAGGACAATGTGATGCATATGGCGGTATTTGGGATCGATTATGTAAAAGTGATATGGAATGCCCACATTTCCTTCCTGGACAAAATTGGGGATGTACCAATGGATATTGTGACATGCCTTTAAATGTTAAGCGTAAAGGATTTAGATATGAAGAAATTTCTAATAACAGTTATCCTATGGTCTGTAAAGGTGTAGTTGACCCAGAATACGCCAGAGAGTGTTATGAAAAATTTAGACAATCTCAATCATCTTCATTCTCATTCCCATCTCCATCTCCATAGTCGAATTCTACATTATCGTTACTAACATCAATGTTATCCACATTATCTTCTTTGTTCCAATCAATGTATTCAATATCTACGTCTTTGAAGTCTATATTCATTTCTTTTCCTAGGATTTGAGACTGAATTTCATCCATTTTTCTTTTTTCGTCTTGTCTGTTCTTAATGAATTGCTGAGTGTTTTTATTTTTAGATGTTTCAATTTCTTTATTCAAATCGTGTTTATTTACAAATTGATGATTCATCGAAACATCTGGTTCTGCATCGATTCCATAAGCATGTTTGAATACATGAAATAACAAACGCTGATTTTGTAAGATTGCGTTATCAAACCACAAATTAGGTAAATTATAAAGAATTTGTATATTTTGCTTTTCTTCTAGTTTTCTATTTTGAAATTCATTTAATTTTTCCCTGTTATCTGCATATTTTTTAGGTATTGTGGTTAATGGAGGTGATGTAACAAATCTTTGACCAATTACGCTTTTATGAACCATGTCATGTATAAGTGTGTCAATTATAAGTACTGGATTGTTCTTAAGATAAGATTGGATGAAGGATGGAATTACGGTACCTTGGTTTTCTTGTAATTTAGGTATCTCTGTATTTTCCAATAAGAATTGTTCTATTAATTGTTCGTTAGAAATACGAACATTTTGTTTCTGTCTTAAGTTCTTAATCAATGGTTTAATATTTAGGTCACGTATAAGATGAGGAAGACGAATTGATTCTCTATTAATTGGATTACCAAGTTTTGTAAGTTTAAATTTAAAATGAGGGAGTTCTTGGCGCCCTACTACAGGATATGTAGGTAATGTATCAATCAAAAACGTGGGATAATATGCTTGAAAATTAGTATGAGGAAAGTTTTTGTGTGTTTCAAAATGTAGGTTTTTCATAAAAGACACAATTGGCAGAACATTGGAATTCACACAGTTATTACATGATGGTATTTTAGGAATAGGTTTAAATGTATCCCATATTTCTTTCAATGTTTTTGATGCAATAACTTTTAAACGATGTGTGTTTTGGAATATTTTTTCCTTGAAAGAAGAATACTCAATTAAAATACTTTGAAAGCGCTCTGTGCACATAGAAAGTAACATTTTCAAATTTGATGAAAATGCCTTAATTATAGATACATATGAATTACTAGATGCTGAATTAACCATAACCAAAATAAAATACTTCATATATTGTTCAATCTGTAAATCTAGACTTGTATTCGAAGTTATTGAAGGCATAAATCTGGTATCTACATTTTTAATAATTTGTTTAGGACGATTAATAATAACTGCCACTGTATACAATGCAATAAGACTCATTAACATACTTAATTGTTCCTTAGCAATGTCTATTTTCATTTCCATTTTCTTCTTTTCAATTATCTTAGTGTGAGCATTAGCAGATGCTGGTTTATTGATTTTTTTCAAATGTTTTTCAAACTTTTCTAATACTTCTTCTGTCCTTTTTTCATATTCTTTAATGATTTGAGACTCTTTTCCGCCATGTTTCAATTCTAAATATGAAATTATATTCTCGCGATAATCAGAAGGTAAATGTATCAAATTAAATTCATGTAATAATCCTTTATAATCCTCTTCCTCTTTTTCGGTGTTAATCCCTTCTTTAACATTCTTGTAATTTATTATATTTGCCTTGTGATCTATTTCTACATCCTGATGCATTTCCCTTCCATTTCCGCCTGTGAATAATTTGTATCTGTCTGTTTCATCCGATTGAATGTCTGGAAAACATGTAATTATACGTTCATCATTTTTCTTGTTAGGAGACATTGAAATAGATTGAGTTGTAGGAAATGGCTGAAAAGGTTCCGGAATCAATAGATTTTCGGCTAGACATTCAAAAATTGCTCGATCTATAGGACTAACATTGTTATTGGCATTATCTATTACTTTCAGATATGGTTTATAATTTTGTATTTTTTCGACCATAGCCATTTCGATCAAGCGTTCTCCAACAGAAATGTTTGATTCCATGATACTAGCATTCGGATTAAACATCTTAATAGAAGAATTAAACAAGTTTTTGGTTCCTATAAAATGTAAATCATCTGTGGGTAATATACGTCTAATTGAAAATTTATTTCCAATCATTGCTAATGCATCGGTAGGAATTTTGTAATTTCCATTTGGATTTTCTGATAAAAATGCTGCATCTGCTTCAGCATTGCTATTTTTTCTTTTAACTAATTCTTTATTCAAATCCATAGCCAATGAATTGGTAGCATTCCATGTTTTTTTGTAAGCTTTATAATTACCTTGATTACTTACAATAAATTTGGCTTTAAAAACAGGAATAGAATTTGAAAAAAATATATTTTGTGAAGGTGGAGATGCTAGAAATTCAGCTATATCTTGAATAACCAAAGAGAAATCTATTCGTTGTTCTACAGTTTCTAAACGATTATATTCTTCATCATAAAAGCTTGATAGTTGATCTTGATAATTATTAACAGCATTTTCAATAAGATCGTGTGTATAATTATTCTCTTGCATTTTCATTCTAATGAGATATCAAGAACATTGTTTACAAGGTGGTCAACCTCTTTGTCAAAAAAATCATTCACTTCTCGTTCTTTCATTTCTTTGTCAAATCCCATTTTGATAACAATTTGCTCAACTAACTGATGATGTTTTGAGTAATAACCCACGAAAGATAGAGGACTTTTCATTCTGTCAAACATAGAAGAATTAATCATGTTGCCTATAGAACTGTCTTCCTTGTTAATTATAATTTCCCAATAGTTGTTTCCCAAATTGTTAGTTGTGTAAACCAGGGTAATAAGTCGTTCCTTAATAATTTGCAACGCTTTATTTATCAAATATGTTGGAGATAATGCGCATTCTGAGTCAATTGAGAACACAAATTCATTTGGTTCTCCTTTGTCATTTTTTTTGAAGTGACGAAAACGGTCATGAATATCAAATTGTTTAGGGTTTGATGATTGTTTTCGGGCATTGCTTGCAGCTTCCTCATCTATCTGATAATAAAAGCTACATTTAGAAACAGGCATAAAACATACATGTTGTTTAGCTATATTTTTTTCTGCACTAAACTCAATATGTATTGTTTCTCCTTCTTTCATGTTGTAGTTGTTTGGATGAAGACGAGTTATAAGAACATGATCTTTTGAAATTTTGTTGGCAGGGAAAATACGTGCGTGAAAGTTGGGAGGATATTTTTCTCCATTATTGGGATTGTATATTTCAATGTCTTTTGAAGTTACAGATAGATTATCAATACTTGTATTCTTAACACTTAATACAAATCTGTAGTTATTGGGATTAAAGTTTTCAATTTCTTTTTCATTAAAATGCATTGGAACTAGGGTTATTCTATGTTTTATAAATTCCATATGTCCATCAACTCTTTTAATATCCATGGAAGATGCATTAGCTGCTACATTAGGAATGCCATTTAAAACTGTGCGGCGAATACCGTTAACTACAGATAATGGGATATCTTTAAGAATAAATGTTTTTGAACTCATTTTGTTATTTACTTTGCTGTATGAATCAAAGTTTATCTTGTTTTTCAATTTTTCTGTGGTGGTTTTGTTTAATAATTATTTAATGAATTATCAATAAAGATAAATATCAATGCAGAATCCTATATCTGTTGGACATAACATTTTATTTTTTAAACAAGATTCTCCTGAAAGTCAATATGTTATTAAAGAGATTATGAAACGAGGTTTGCGAGACAATTTTGTACTTATAAATTCCGATAGGTACAGGGACAAAATTCCAACGTTTGTAAATACTATACCTTATGTTCTAGATGCTTTTAAAAATCATATACCCCTAATTAGATTATCAGCATTTCTTCGGAAAATGGAAGAGTCAAAGACTGGAAATTTAATACCTTCAACTGGTGGAGATAATAATATGTCTCCAATGGCGCCCTTGGTTCAACCACCATCATATGAAGCAGGAAGAGTAGGAGGAGATACAGGAGGTCCTCTCAATAATCCATCCGAAACAATAATAACACCAGGTATTTCATTAGTAGATATTGATCAACCTACAGGTGCAATGTCTGGTGGAGAATTAGATAAAAAAAATGGTGGATATATGAATCCATTTCAATCTTCCGCACCTGCATTTTCTCATTCTCACTCCCCTTCTCTTTCATCTTCGATGCCAACAAATTCATTACTAAAACCTAGATCCTATGATTCTGATCAAGTACCACCATCTAAAAATAATACCCCATTCCCTTTTACACAAAAGATTGAAAGATCTTCAAGAAATATATCAGAAGATGACATAAAAAGAATGGTCGCTAAAAGAGAACAAGATATATTAGATATTCAAAATCAAAGGCAACAATGGAATTATCACATGTAACTGTTGATATATTCAATCAAGAGGTGATGTCATTCATGACAATATTAGATCAATATTCAAGTGAAGAGGAGTTAACAAATGTCAATTTTTCAAGCTATAAATCCATGATGAGTTATGGATTGTATTTTGACAAAACCCGAGTTTTGATTACGTTTGATGGTTTGCTAAAAAAATACTATAGTGACATTGAAACCAAAAATGAACAACTGTTTTTGTCAATTGATTTTAATGAATTAGGTAGCGGATTTGAAGCCATGATGATCATTCCAATGTGGAGAGATTTATGTACATTGTGGCCGGTCATAGACAAGAACAAGAAAGAAACTGTTTGGATGTATCTTGATAGCATTGGAAAAATGTCAAAAAGCTTACAATCAATATAAGAAACGCGTTTCTTATTCAGATAAAATCATAGAGTTTCAAGTAAATTAGAACCATGCATCAACAACTTGCTAAAAAGTCCTCTAACTACATCTTTAACAAATATTTTTATGAGATGATTGATTGTATTTACAATAATGTGGGTGATGATGACCTAAAAACTCGAATTACTAGTACACACAAAGTCAAAAACAATAATACTCTAAAAAACACTGATTTTCTTAAAAAGAAATGGCAGGAATGTCCTCAAATTTTTGAGGAACTAGTATCATCTGGTGAATTGCCATCCACATATCATCTTTGTCAAAATGGTATTACTGTTGAAGAAGTGTTTGAAAAACTGTCTAAACCAGAACTACAAATTAGCATTAAAGTTTATGTTTACCTGATGTCAGCATTGTTTCATGTTTTTCTTATGGAAGACCAGGAAGATGCAGACATTATGTTGAAAATCGTATTACAAGTTATTAAAAAAGTACAAAATGGTGAAGAGATTGAAACAGATCTACATAGCATGTATGATGAAAAATTGAGATCTATTCTTAAACATTTTAACACATACTCTCAAGAAGAGAGTAAAATTCTTCCAAAAGATGAAGGAAATAAATATGATGAAAAAGATAAGCAAGATGAAGATGAAGCTGATGCTATAAACAATTTACCAGAGTCTATTAGGAACTCTCAAATTGGAAAAATGGGATTGGATATCTTTAAGGAATGCTTTGATGGTAAAGATATTTCTAAAAATCCTCAAAATATTGAAGAATTTCTAAAACCTGACAGGCTAAAAGACATGTTTGGTAAAACTGCAAAATACTTTCAAAACAAACATGGTGAGGGTGATTTAGATTTTGGAAAAATGCTTCAAGAATGTGGATCTATTTTCAAAGATTTTACAAGTGCAGGAGGTCAAACCGGTGGTGGTATGAGTGGACAGCCAAGTTTTGATCTTGAGCAGATTAAGAACATGCTATCAAAGTGATTGTGAATGTAAAAGTGAAAAATGTTTTGGTTAGAAGATGTTAAAAGTTTTTTGCTTGACTATGATAATTATTACAAAATAATCCCTCTTAAAGGCATGGATTTAGAAGAACAGATGAACAGTATTATGCGCTTTTCAATAATACTTTCTTTGGTTTTTTACATGGTTAGTAATGGTAATTTCAATGTATTTGCTCTTATTGTACTTGCTGCTTTTTTCACTATTGTAGTGTACAGTTATGCAAGTAGGAAAGATGAAGCAAAAGAAAATTTGTTAGATGCTTTGAATATAGAAGATACAAGATATCAAGGTAAATGTGTCATGCCAACTGAAGATAATCCAACCATGAACATATTACCTACTCATTACAAATATTTTCCTAATCGACCTCCCGCATGTGACACTATAATGAACCAAAAAGCTAGAGAATCAATGAATAAAATTTTACACAAAGATGGAGACGATGCAGCACATGTTTTTTACACAATGCCTTGTACAGTTATACCAGATGATCGTGAAAAATTCATCCGGGCGATGACTTCCTGAGATGTGAAAAATGGGGTTCATGAAAATTTAACATTTTGACATAGTCATCATAATGCTCATCAGCATATTTAGGTTTGATATCAAGTTCTCGTTCTAGACTGTTAACATGATGTGATTTTTTGTCTTGCATCATACTTGTTTCTCCTGCCCTGATGTAATTTTCAAGAGGTATATTTCGTGCATTAGGACCTTCTGGTATTTTGGGAGATGCAATAAATAGTTTGTGGGTACGAGGTTGACGGTTTTGGCAATTGGTAATTATGGGCGGTTCAGGTCTTAAAGGGATTTTGTGCTGACACGATGGTCTGATTTGTGGTTTCCATAAAACACTATCTAACACACGTTGATTTTTTTGGTCATCGGATTCCATATTTTAAATTCTATGATATAAAACAGTTATGTCTATAACTAACCAACTTTATGATCCTTGTACTTCCAAAATGCATGAAAATGTAAACCGTAGTGCTCTAGAGTATGTGATGTACCCTCTTATGTATACTAACTGTGATAAATGTACTCCTGAACTTGGTCTACCTAGCGGTCCAGCTCATGCACAAGTCAAAGGATTGGGAAATCAAATTGATTTAGAAAGTGATCTAAAAGGTATGATGAATACAAGCAGTAAATGTCCAAGTTCAAAAAACACCACTCGCAAATATGAAATGGAATATCTACCACCTTGTCAACTAGCAGGTCATCCTGCAGTACCAGCTGCACAGCCTATTAAAATGGCTTCGTGTCCAATTCCCAATTCACGATTTTCTCCTAATAAGTAAATAAATACCCATGAGTCGTTGTGATCTCAGAAATGATCCATGTGCCCTGCGTTATCTGAATGATGTGTCACAATCTCCTTTACAACACAAAGTTCAACAAGGAGCTCCGCAATGTCAACCCTTTTGTCAACCCACTGTAGGCACCACTCCCAATATTGATGTCAGTAATTATATTAATGGCTTATCTGGTGGACCTTACAAAAAATGGTGTCCAACAAGACAAGCAGAAGAACCAAAATACTCCACTCCTCCAATGAGAGAATGTAAACAACTGCAATCCGAACCAACACGTCTTATGAATCCTCCAATGAAAGAAATAAGTGTATCCAGATGGGATTACACTTGTCCAAATATGCAAGGACGAAGTAATTTCCCATGTTTTGATTTCAATGTGAATTCTAGAAATGTGATGAAAGACAACCACAAACCTGTTGTTAAAATTCCTCCACCTGCTCCTCCTTGTCAAAATACTCCTTCTGACTCTTATTCCACTTCATCTGCATGGAATGGCATGGTATTTCCTTCTACACACACTACCACATGCGGTCGGTTGGATGAAATTACAGGTAGTAAATAAAAAGAATGTTTGTTCTGCCCATCGCAGTAGTTTTGGGCATAGGATACTATTTAAACCAAATCAAACCCCCAACAAATGTTGCGGCAAAACCAGTTGAAAAAAGCCGAGCATTACCACGTGCAGTAGATCGTCCTCCTCCTAAAATCCCTCCTAGACATACAACCACTTTTAATGACAGAGTCCCTCCTATCAATTTACATCCTGATGAGGTTTTAAAACCTAAAGGATTTAATGTAGATAAGATGGATAACTTAGATAGACGTATGGAAAATTATACAGGTAATACTCCAGATGCATATAAGGTCAATAAAGAAGAGAGAAGAGCCGCTTTTCATGATACAAGAGCTCAGTTCAGACCAATTGATATGAGACAATTGGAGGAAGAAAGATTACCTCGCAGTACAATTCATAATAATGTACTTCCTTTTGAACAGATTAAGATGACCCCAGGTTTGGGTCTTGGACACAAAGCAACTCCAGATGATCCCTTACAACAATATTTGTATCAAAAAGAAATCGAAAAACAAGGACTTATTACAACTGAACAACTTCGACCTGTAGATCAGCCTAAAACAGATAATGTACCAAGTCGGATCATGGGTGCACCCAATTTGGGATACAAACCACACGCTCCTGGTAAATACACTCATAAAACACATAAAAAAGTTACTGAATTAGGTCCATCTTCATGGATTCGTACTACCGGTAGTTTCTTAAAAGGGTTGTTGCGTCCCAAAAAGGTATTGACAAAACCACAATGGAGAGGCATTAAAGACACTGGACCATATACGTTTCAAGGTATGGCTTCTCAAAATTCTAAACAAGCAGTTGGTGGAATTAACTCAGGTATCAGACGCTCTCAACATGCACCTGTTCAAGATATGTTTAGAGGAACTGCTAACATAAGAAAACATGGACTCGCTGATGACAGAGGCAGAAAGTCCATTTTATTACGTCCCACTGAAAGAACACATCCAAGATATGCTAGGGTTAGATATGGAAATGCTACTTCACGAGTAAATGCTATGACTATGCCTATTTTACAGAAATTACAAACTCTACGTCGTCTATATGATATTAAAAATACTGCTCGTGGCAACTTATCAGGTCCTCTTAAAGGACCTGCATATGATCCAGAAACTTCCAAAGCCAGAACCACAAACAGGCAAACTACAATTACACCTACTCCAGCTATGAACTTTTCTGGACCTCTAAAAGGTGTAGCATATGATCCTGAAACTCAAGTGGCACGTACCACTGTCAAAGAAACAACCCTTTCATCAACCCCTTTTGCCAATTTATCTGGACCCTTGAAAGGTATTGTTTATGACCCAGAAACAGTGAAGGCAAGAACCACTAACAGAGAAACTACACTTAGTTCTACACCAGCTATGAACTTGTCCGGTCCTCAAAAAATGAGTGTCCAAAATGGAGTGGCACGTACTACTCTACGGCAACTTATTTCTCATGTTGGAACACCCGCAATGAACTTTTCAGGACCTCTAAAAAGCATTGCATATGATCCTGAACAGGTTGCACGTACTACTTTGAAAGAAACTATTCTTACAGATCTCCGTGCTCGTCATGGAGGTAACTTGGACTCTGGATACAGAGCTTTAGGAAGTGAACTCTATGACACACGTAACAAAGACTATGCTAGACCAACACATCGTGAAGATTATGATGAATCAGATATATTTAGGAATTTAGAAGGTCCTAATACTTTACCTATGAAAGAATATGATGCATTTGCTGATCCCACTATGAGATCATTTTTGGGAGAAACAAATTATATGGGAGGTGGAGCTGAAAAAGATGTGAAAGCTCCAAGTGCTCGACTAGAAGTACAAGATTTAGAAGAACAAATTCGAGAAACCATGCGAGGTCTTGAAGAAATCGAACATTATACTCCCTCACAAGGATCTGGTAAAGGAGCCTATGAAAACCAAACAGGTGAAGGTATGAAAGACACTACAAGAGGGTTATCTGAGTCACTAGACTTTAGAGGAGCTCATTATAAAAACAGCAAAGAAAGCAAAGAAAGAGATGGTAAACACACACAAATCGGAAGTCATAGAGATGTTGCATCTATGAAAGCAAAAAGGTTACCTCCTATTAAAGAAGGTACTAAAACATTTGAAGTAAAAGAAGGAAAACCTAATCCATACAAAGCACTCGGTAAAAATGAAGAACAAACCGAACGCAATGACAATATGGTACAAAGAAAAATAAGTGAACATTCTAGACAAAATATGCAAACTTTGGAACGTGATCCTCTAGGAGAGAGAACACGTAAAACACCTAAATGGAAAGAAGATGCTTCAGGAGAAGATCTTATGAACTTGGAACGAGAATGTGTTAAAAAGAATTATAAAAACAATCCATTTTCAGTACCATCTGGTCTTTTTACTATTTAAAAAAATCTAAACCTATTTTGATTATTCTAAAGATAGACTCCCTTTTGGATGTGTAATCAATTTGTTTTCTGGATTTTCTCTTAATTCATTAAGTGTTTGTAAACTTAGTTTATCAAAAACATTATGTCCAAGTTTTTTATTTAAATAGATAAAAAATACTAAAATCATATAAATCAGAAAAATTGATTAAAATATAAGCTATAATCAATTTGAATTACATCAAAAATGTCTTCTTTAACTGTGCTTAAAGAAAATCCAAAGGCATTTGTTTACCAGAGTTCAGATTTCTTAGACACATATACTGTTAATTATGGAATGGATCGTATTGTTTTTATAAAGATTGGTGAGATATATAATCGAGAAATAGAAAGAGAATTAATTATTGAATTATTTCTTGATTGGCATTTGATATTTGACAAATGGGAATTGACATGGAGATTTCATTGTCCATTACCAGATATAGATGAAAATCCTTATACGTTTCACGTAAAACCCAGAAAACATAGAATTGGAGAAACAATATCTGTAATTGAATCAAATGAAGCTTATGACTATTTAAAAAATAGTTTTTGTTCAGATATGTTATTTAAGCAAGCAGTTCTCAATATAATGAGAATTTAATGTTTCATTTATCACTTGAACTAGTTCGTATTGCGATTTAAAGACAACAAATATCTATAAAAAGTTAAATTTATAAGTAAACCTATAGAAGCATTTTTCACTTGTTCGAGTCTAAATAGATTGATAAATATTTATAATGATGAATTTAGTATTGGGTTTTACATTAAGAATCTTTGGACACAATTCACTTTCTTTATAAAACTCTATAATGTCAATTATTTCATTCATCAACTCACATTTTTGTAATATTTTCATACTTTCACATTCTAAGTTAATTGGCCAAGCACTTGATGCTTCAAGTATTTTTTTAAATACTATTTTTAGGTTTATGATCCAATAACCATTCTACTACATCAAAATGTTTGTTTTCAAGTGCTAAAGATAAAGCATACTTAGAACAACCTTCTGAGTTATTATCAGCCAACCACTTTATAACATGAAGATGACCATGAGCTGCGGCTCCATCCATAGCCCAATTTGTGCAACCAGCTAAAGTATTTTCAGTTAACCAGTGGACTACATCTAAATAACCATTTGAAGCAGCTTCATCCATAGCGTATTTTGTACAAGTGATAGCTTTATTACATTTTAACCAACATAATACTTTTAAATATCCTTTTTCAGCTGCTCGGTCCATTGAACGATGCGTGTGTATTACATTCGAATTATGTAGTCCATGTTGATTATATATCCAAATTAAAGTATTAATTAAAATAGTTTCATTCATTATACATTGAATTGTTTTATCAACATTGTAAATCCAAATTGGAATTATATGTTTTATTGACATGTCAAATAACAAACATGTTTCGCGTAAATGACACGTTCTTTGTCTGTCTAAATCGAGATAAATATATTCCAAAATAAGACTTTGAATATCTGGTATTAAATTAAACCATTTCATAAGTCAAACAATAAATATTATTAATTATTATTTTAATTTGCTTCTATAATCTTGCATCTTATCTGTATAATGTGTCAATTGTTTATACATTAAAGATAATTTATCCATTCTTTTATGTCATCTTCTGATATTATTCTTGAAGATCTTTCAATTTTTTGTGCATGTAATATTTCTTTATTTCTTTTTTTCTAATTTTAGCGAGTCTGTAATATACCTATTATATTGATATAATATACCAATATACAAATATTGGTATATTATATCAAAGAAATCAATTTTAAAATTTAAATACATTGATAAATGAACACTGAAACAGATATTAATATTAGAGAATTTGATCCTAAGACAGTACCATTTAATTCAGTAATGCTTATGTTAGGTATGCGTAACAGTGGAAAATCAACATGTATAAAAGACTTACTATATCATCACCGAAATATGCCAAAATGTACAGTAATGTCTGGAACCGAAGATGCTAGTCCATTTTTTAAAAAATTCATGCCCCTTTCCTTCATCAAAACTAATATTGAAGAGAGTGTGATAATTGAAACTATCAAAAGACAAAGTTATATTAAAAAAGCAAAACAAGTGTTTGAAGCTAGAGGAGACAAAGAAAAAGCTAGTAAAATAGATACTAGAGCAGCACTAATACTTGATGACTGTGTAGGTAAAAATAGCTCTTTGTTTCGAACAAATGCTGTAAAAGAAATGTTTATGAATGGTAGACATTTTGATCTAATGTTCTTAATTTCTTTACAGTATGCTACTTCCATACATCCTGACCTGCGTACGAATATAAATTATGTCTTTATCTTTTCTGAGCCAAGATTAACTGAAAGAAAAAGAATATGGAATAATTTTGGAACTTTAATTCCAGATTTTGATCTTTTTTGTAAATTAATGGATTTATATACCACTAACTATGGATGCTTAGTGATACAAATAGGAAAATCAATAAATATATCAGATAATATATTCAGATACAGAGGCAATTTGAATACTTCAAATTTCAAGTTAGGTGATCAAGTGTATTGGAAAAAAGATGAAATTGATCGTTCAAAAATCGCAGCTCGAGAATTAGAACAAGCTGAAAAGGTTTTTGAAGCTTTAAATCTTGCAGATATGTCTAAATTAGATGCAATGGGAGGTGGTGGAGGAAATACAAAGAAAAAAGGTGCATATTCTAATGTACGTATCAATAGTGTTTAATCCAATTACTTACTACTCTCTTTAGTTTCTTCTTTTGATTCTTCTTTAGTTTCTTCTTTAGTTTCTTCTTTAGTTTCTTCTTTAGTTTCTTCTTTAGTTTCTTCTTTAGTTTCTTCTTTAGTTTCTTCTTTAGTTTCTTCTTTAGTTTCTTCTTTAGTTTCTTCTTTACTTTCTTCTTTACTTTCTTCTTTAGTTTCTTCTTTAGTTTCTTCTTTCTTTTCCAAAGCCAATTTCTTTTGGTTTTCTGCAAAACGATTAACAAACTCTTTATCCCGTTTGTCATTGCGGTCATTGTATTTACTCATGAGGGTGTTTAGCTCAGTCCCTAGATATTCTACTTTGTCAACATCATCTTCATGAGGAGACCATGGAGCCCAGACTCCCACTTCTCCTGTAAAAGTAGCAGGATGTCTAGGGAATTTCTCTTGAAGTATCTTAGCATGTTCTTTAGATTCTTCTAATGTACCATAAACTCCTCTTACTTTTAGACCTCTAATATTTGTCTGAAAGTCATGTTCTTGATGGTATTTTGTGGCCAATTCGTTTTCATTTTCAGAACAAAATATTCGGTATTTATCTTGCATGGCATCATCTGAGAATAGAAAATCATATTTATCTTTCATCCCACTTACACAATCATGAATTATTGAATAACATCCATGTTCCTTTGACCATTGTTCTACTTTATCAAACATATCTGTCATTTCTTGACCAAATTGTGCAATGAACCTAGAAAAGATGAAGGCTTGTGTATTAGCAATTGCATCTTCAGGAGATACAAATGATGCTAAATAATATTTTTGTCCTCGAATCTCAGGATCATTCTCCAAGTAGTCTTTTTCTTTGATAGGTATGCGACTCATCTTTTCTGATTAATGAAAATCTATGTTTATATCAAATGACAATGCATTGGGTGAGCTTTTTCATCCTCTTACTCAGATATATTATTATGGGACTTTTTTCTGCTATGGCATTAATGACAGCATCTCCATTTGCGGTGTGGCCACTCATATTAGGCCTTTCATCTGCAGTATCAGCAGGAATGGCGATTTTAGATGTTCTCCTTCCTCATGCACAACCATCAAATTCATAAATTTTAAAATTGAGATACTTTTATTGTTGATATATAGACGGTATTTAGACTCATTGTCTAATAAATCGTACTTGGTATAAACTGCCATTGACAATCTTTACAGATTTTCATCCAAATTTCATCCTGTTCCTTCAACTTGTCAGTGTTTTTTAAAAGTCTGACATTTTTGAGAAGATGATCCTGTTCTAAAAGTTGGAAAAACTTGTGCAACAAATAAGGATATGACAACATGTTTGTACGAGTGCTTGGAATGTGTTTAACAAAGACCTCATGTACTTGACGAAACATGTCGTGTACTCTTTCTTCAATGGCAGGATCAACCACTGGATTTACACATCCATTAAGAATATGGATAATGTAAGGAATATGGTCATAATAACTAGACAAGTTAATCTTTTTCAAGAGTTTAAACATGAAATCTGTCTTTAACTTTGCCACATTAGTTATTCTTTGTTTTTTCAACTCATACAAGATATGGTCAATCACCTCTTCTGGTATGTCAGTTCGTTGCTTCCCTTGAATCTGATTTATACACTCATTAAGATGATTACTCCTCTTATAACAGTTATAAATCACCTCTTTTGGAGGATCTTTGTAAGAAGGTTTATCATGATCAACAATAAAACGTTTTACCATGTTACAATCCATACACAAAATGTATCCTTCTGTGTTCATTACACATACTTCATTAGATCCACACTCCTCACATTTATGTTTAATCTGTTGCTTCTTTTCACGACTGGTTTTTTTAATCACCTGACTATCAGGATCAACAATAGACATATATGTGTTTAGAAGACTTCCCGCATTCTTACGTCCTCCATTGTTATTATCATCCTCATCCTTTTTAAACAAATCCATAATACTTCTGCTTTTTCCAACTGGTTGTTCTAAATTATAATATTGATCCATAATTTCAGCGGTTTTCATGTGATATTCACTCAAATCTAGACTATTCTTCAATGATTCTAATTCATCACGTACTTCTATCTTTGTATCTAGATATTTCACTCTTTCTTCAGCGGATTGGGCTAATTTTTCTTTATTTTCAAGATCTTTTATAGATTCTTCTAACTCATGTATCTTTTCTTCATGGCGCTGTAACTTAGTTAAATTCTCTCTATGTAATATTTCTAAAGTCTTTTTATTTTCTATCATGAGCTTTTACTATTTTTACACCCTTTTATTTATATATGTAAATGATGATTTTTTATTTAATTATATGAAATCATTTTAAACGAAATGGTAAATCATTATGATCTACAAAATATTATTTCTCAACTAAATGATATGCAAGTAATTTTCTTGATAAAACAGATTTTTTGAAAAATATTTCTTTGGCGCAAAAAAGTATTATATATATAAAAAACTTGATACATTTTTTAGTAAAGATACTAATTTTTAAATTGTGCTAAATCTGTTGTTTCTTATTGATAAACTTTCGTTAATTCCATTTGTAAGCCATTCAGGTATAGCCAAATGATTAGAAGGAATTGCTACATAATTTGTTTCATTTGGAGGGCGCCAAGATAAAGTTAGTTTATCATTTACACCTCCTGAAGCACCATCTTGTAAAAATAAAATAGTTATATCATGAAATCCTGTTTTTAGTTCAACCTCAACTGGATTATATGGATTGGCTGAAGGACTGTCTGAATTAACCTGTCCGTATGATGATTGAGCCGATTGTGAAGTATCAAATCCATTAATATACAACTGAAAATATGAACGTGCATTTATTCCTAATCTATATGTACCTGGTTCTTGAATGCGTAAAAATGTCCTAAAAACATGCACTACATCATCATTTATATTATATCCTGAAATTTGAAAATTATTTAATTGAGATATTACAGATCTGGTATTTGGATCTACATTAATTGGTTTCATAATTTCACGAACACGAGTATACCACATATTTCCATTAGCATAATTATTTTGAGATATGGCATATTTGGTTACCAAACATCCAGGAACACGAATAGCTGATAATGCATTTAGAAATATAGGACCAGTACTAGTAGGATGAAAATCATATAAACTATTTAATGATACATCTGTTGGTTCTGGTTGATTTTTGTATCCACCCTCTAATGCTTTCTTAATATCGCTTAAAATTACTCCATTTTGATTAAATGCGGAAATTGATTTTATAGATGGATATACTTTTACATTTCGAAAACGATGATTATTTGATTGTTCTCCAATGAAAGATCTAAATGCTATGTTTGCTGAATCAGTATCTGGTAAACTTGTTGATGGAACTTGAACAAAAGCTAATAAAACACCTGACTGGAATACTTGTAGTAATTGGTCTCTTCTAGAAAAATGAATTACATTTGTATGCCATTTTGCATCATCAAATTTATGCGGTACTTCTAATTCCATTAAAATACTACCATTTTTAGCGATAATATAAAACCGATCAATTGAATTGCTGCCAAAATTCCATTCATTATATTTTACCACAAATTCCCAATTCAGATCATACAACTGCATTGAAATATCATCAGCACCATCTATTTGTCCTCCAGAAAAACTTTCAAAACTCACTGCCCAATTATCTCCTCCCAAGTGTAGACTATTATAAGCTGATCTTGTTACTCCATAATCTCCTATATAAGTTAAAGTAATATGTTGTGGATTGGTTGATGAAAGATTTACTCCTGTTTCTAAAATAAAATCTGCTAAAGGCAATGCTTTATGTAATGCCATTTAAGTAATGTTAATATGTTTATTATTTAAACTAAACTTGAGTAAAAACCTTAGAAAAAATGCTTTCTAAGTCAGCTGCTATGGCGCAAAAAGCGTATCTCAAACCTGGAGGCAAATGCTTCCAAGTGAATAACAGAGGAGATGTCATTGTAGGATTAAAAGGAAAAAGTGGTTATGAAGGTCTTTTAAAAGGAAATAATAGAAGCAATGTACACATGGAATACATGGAAGAGTATGTGAGTATGAGAGAAGAATTACATGAGACGTTAAGACCTATGACCATACGTAATTTGATATTTACAGACTCGTAAAATCGGAAAAATCCAGATCTCACAGCCACTCAATAGTAGGGCCCTATTGAGTAGCTCCTAACCGGCACTGTCGGGCACCGGGGTATAGACAGATCATCCACACCTTTTCGTTTGATAACGAATAAATATA